>Ga0073934_10006658_pt1 | contig 16634 bp, 18 predicted proteins | sample LarsenN4metaG_FD_76834 | JGI IMG/M metagenome (GOLD analysis project Ga0073934, IMG submission 76834) | Hot spring sediment bacterial and archeal communities from British Columbia, Canada, to study Microbial Dark Matter (Phase II) - Larsen... ...
GTCGCCGACGAACAGATACCCCTTGTAGATCGTCCGTTGGTTTTTGGGAAAAGCCGGGCAGGCGATGGTGAAGTTTGAGCCCAGGGCGTCCAAGAGCGCGTCGGTCACCGGGCCGATATTTCCTTTATCCGTGGAATCAAAGGTCGAGCAGTATTTGAAAAAGTATTGCCGGCAGCCCCTGGTCTGGAGCCAGCGCAGTGCAGACAAGGATTGCTCGACGGCCTCTTGCGCCGGAATGGTCCGAGATTTCAGGGCAATCACGACGGCGTCCGCCTCTAGGGACGCAGGATGGGCCGGCACATCGATGGTCATGACCGTCCGCATCCCCGCGTCGACGAGCATGCCCGCCAGATCGGTTGCTCCGGTAAAATCATCCGCGATACATCCAAGCAGAATGGACATTTTCTACAACTCCTTTAAATGAGTCAGTTATAAGCCTTTTCAATACCGCGTACGGTACCTCCAACCCACAAATCTGAAAACAAAATACCTTGGGAGGCGCCCTTCGTCAAGCGAAAACAGATCGGATATACGAAGTGGGGGTGTTTTTCCCTCTAGAATGCAGGTCCACGATGATCAAAAGGATTCTCTGCATCTCAATAGCGCAGTACATAGCTCCCCAACCCCCCATCCTATACGCGCCAGGATAAGGCTGAAAAGGGTTGTAAATACAGGGAAATCCCCCTACCCTCCCCTTTATAAAAGGAACCGGGGAATCGGGGAATCGGAGAAACGGAGAGGGGGGAATTTTTTCTTATCCTGGCGCTTATGCCCCAATCCCCAACCTTCCACCTTCCCAACCTTTTTGATCAGAATCAGAATTCTTCCTTGACTTAAGTGTTCAGATTATAGTAGGGTGCATAACGACTAGACTTTTCTAAGTCATGAGGTTGACCCTGTTACGCTTTCATTATGGAGGTCGCTATGAAGATCACCCGCATTTATACCGGTTCCGACGGGGAATCTCACTTTGAAGACATCGAGATCCCGCTTCAGGACCGTGGGGACATCGGTAAATTATCACAGCTTCAAAAGGCAACGGGCATTATTTTCAGAGAAACGGGGCCGGACTACGACTATGACTGGCATAACGCGCCGAGAAGACAATACGTGATCATGCTCAGTGGCGAAGTCGAACTGGAAGTTGGGGACGGCACCACGCGTCGGTTGGGTCCTGGGGACATTCTCTTGGCGGAAGACACTACGGGGCGCGGGCACAGAAGCCGGACGGTCAATAACCAGCCGCGGAGATCGGTTTTTGTGACGCTCGATTAACTTTAAGGAGGAGGCCACGGGATTCGAGACATGACTATGAAAGCCATTGTACTCCATGCATTTGGTGGCGTTGAACATCTTCAACTTTCGGATTGGCCCAGGCCCGAGCCGAAGGAGGGTGAGGTGCGTATCCGGGTGCGGGCCGTATCTTTTAATCCCGTCGATTACAAACTGCGCCAGGGCCGCTTCGGCGGAGAGCTGCCCCTCATTCTCGGTCGCGATTTGGCCGGCGTCGTAGATGCTGTGGGGGGCGGTGTGGCCGACCTATCCGTTGGAGATGAGGTCTATGCTTATTTGGGGGGGCCGAAAAGCAACGGTTCGTACGCCGAATATGTATGTACGGCGACGGACTTTGTCGGCAAGAAGCCCACCAACCTGTCGTTTAACCGGGCTTCCGCGGTTCCTCTGGTCGGATTAACGGCCTACCAATCTGTGGTGGACAAGGCCAAAGTTCAGGCTGGCGAGTCCGTATTTATCGCCGGGGGAACCGGGGGGGTGGGATCTATGGTCATCCAACTCGCCCGCCACGTTGGAGCCCACCCGATCCTCACCACCGCCGGGAGCGATCGAAGCGTCGAGTACCTGACCCAGGTCCTGGACATCTTGCCCGGGCACATCCTCCGCTACAAAGGCCTCTCCCTTGCGCAGCTCAAAGGGCGCGTGCTGGAGATGAACGGAGGTCGAGGGGTAGGCGCCGCCTTCGACTTTGTGGGCGGAGACATGAAGCGGTTGTGTTGCGAGGTCGTCGACTTCGATGGGCGGGTCGTGTCCATCGTCGAAGAACCGGAAGATTTCTCCCTCAACATCTGGCATGGCCGAAAAAGTCCTATGTTCGCCAGGTCCGCCACGTTCCACTTTGAACTGCTCAGCGCCCGCGCGATGTTTGGGGGGCCGGAGACCTGGAAGATCTACCACAAGGAACTCAACACCTTAACCGCGCTTATCGAAGCCGGCGCCCTCAAACCGCCGGCGGTCACCGAGGTTGGCGGGCTTTCGGCGGAATCCGTTCGCCGGGCGCATACCCTCCTCGAGGAGGGTCATGTGCAGGGGAAATTGGTCATGTCGGTGAGCTAACCCAATAACCACAAATACTGGCCTCTTGCGTATAACAAGCCCTGGAGGGGCAGAAGATAGCGAGGCCTGATGAAACCCCATGGAGGTATTTTTATGATGACTATCAGACGTCCGGAGGATTTTCAACATCACTTTGCCCAGCTCCCAGATATTAAATTACATTATGTCCGTGAGGGGAGTGGACCGGCTATCGTGCTTTGCCATGGCTGGCCCGGCTTTTGGTGGGAATGGCATATGAACATCGGCCCGCTGGCCGAGAACTTTGATGTCATCGTCCCAGATATGCGGGGCTATGGAGAATCTGAAAAGCCGCCCCTCGATCAGATCCAACTCTTCCACATTGACCGCGTGGTCGATGACTGGGCCCATTTGCTGGATCACCTGGGCATCGATCGGGCTTATATGGTAGGCCACGATTATGCAGCCCTTGGCCTCCACAAATTCGTGCGTAAATACCGGGATCGGGTGATCAAGGCGGCTATTTTTGATCCCATTGTACCCGGCTTCGAATCGCGCTATCTGAGCGCCGCCCACTTTCCGGAGTCCTGGTACTCCCAGTTTCACCAACTCGATATGGCCGTTGACCTTGTCTCCTCAAGCCGTCAGGCCACCAAGATTTACTTCAAACACTTCTTATCGCACTGGTCTTATAATAAAAATCTCTTTACTGAGGAAGAACTCGAGATCTACACAGACAATTTTGTCAAGCCGGGTAACATCCATGGGGGGTTTAATTTCTATCGCGCCAATCTTTCGCTCTCAAGTCGGCCCTGGACCGAACTGGATCGGACGATTTCAGATGTTCCGGTGACTTTTATACAAGGTATGGGAGATACGGTCGTACCCTCGGTCTGGACAGATCTTGTGGCTAGCTGGTATAACAATTATACCATCGAGTATGTGCCCGATGGCGGGCATTTCATCATGCGGGAAAAGCCGGACTATATCAACCGAAGATTGAAAGAAGCCTTTCTCGGCGCGACTCAGTAAGGAAACGAAGGATAAGGGGATCTCTACATGCCCTTCTTAGCGCGCATAACTATTTATCCCATGAAGTCTCTAGATGGAACTACCGTGACTCAAGCCCGGATCCTATCGAGCGGAGCCCTGGAACATGACCGGGAATTTGCCCTGTTCGACGAGCGGGGCGATTTCGTGAACGGCAAGCGAAACCCCCGGGTTCATCTGCTTCGTTCGGTCTTTGAGGTGGAGGCCGGGAAGGTGACGCTTCAGGTTCAGGGAACGGAGCTCAGGCAGAGTTTTCAGATCCAGGGGGATCGTCAAGAACTAGAAGCCTGGTTAAGCGGTTTCTTCGGCTTCCCGGTCAAAGTCCTGCGGAATCCAGAGGGAGGGTTTCCGGACGATACCAACGCCTCAGGGCCGACCGTGATCGGTCTGGGAACCCTGGAGGAAGTGAGCACCTGGTTTCCCGGATTGTGCGTGGAGGACCTCCGGGTCCGGTTTCGCGCGAATTTAGAAATTGGAGGGGTCCCCGCATTTTGGGAGGACCGTTTGTTCGGGGAACCCGGTACCGTCGTGGAGTTTAAGGTGGGCTCCGTACGCCTCGAAGGGGTCAACCCTTGCCAGCGCTGTGCGGTGCCAACGCGGGACCCCCGCACGGGGGAGGCGTATCCCAAATTTCAGAAGGTCTTTGCCACCCGGCGAGAAGCGACGCTCCCCCCCTGGGCGACCCCGTCTCGCTTCAATCATTTTTATCGGGTGAGCGTAAACACCCGGATTCCCCCCTCAGAAGCCGGCAAGGTCTTGAAAGTCGGTGATGAGGTACGATTGCTTGGAATCCGTTACGTTGAGTAGGAGCGGGGCATTTTCAGATCAAAAGCAAGAGGTGCCCTCGAACCCATCTGCGAAGGCTTCGCTCCCACCTCCAGAGGAACGTCGATGGCAGGATTTAACGGTCTTGGAATGAGCCTGGGAAATCTCCCGCGGCTATCGTCTGCCAAATCCCGGTCCATCAGTCCGGAAAATTTCACCGGAGAAAAAGGAAAAGGAGGCATGGCCCTCGAAGGGACCGGAGCCCTCTGCGCACGGGATCTGGGCCGGGGATGGAAGATCTCGCCCTCCATCCGGATTACCCCGGGGGAGACCTTTACGTTGGCCGATATTCAAGGCTCCGGAGCCATCCAGCACCTATGGATGACGCCCACCGGCCACTGGAGGCATAGCATCCTGCGCATGTATTGGGATGAATCTGAGATTCCATCTGTAGAGTGTCCTGTGGGCGATTTCTTTGCCTGTGGATGGAACAAGTACGCCCAGGTTTCTTCTCTGGCGGTCTGTGTAAATCCGGGCAGCGCGTTTAACTGTTATTGGGAGATGCCGTTCCGTCAGCGCTGTAGAATCACCATGACCAACATCGCCGACACCGAAATGACCCTTTACTACCAAATCAACTACACCCTGACCGAGGTACCGGAGGAGGCCGCTTACTTCCACGCCCAGTTTCGTCGCGTCAACCCGTTGCCCTACAAGGAAGTTTATACCCTCCTGGACGGCGTGCGGGGACAGGGCCACTACGTCGGAACCTATATGGCCTGGGGCGTTCATAATACGGGCTGGTGGGGGGAGGGTGAGATCAAGTTCTACATCGATGGAGATGATCCCTTCCCGACCATCTGCGGTACCGGAACCGAGGACTATTTTTGCGGATCCTACAATTTCGACGTGGGCAAGGAGCAGGGAGGCTATCGGGAGTTTACGACCCCCTATTCCGGCCTGCCCCAGGTGATTCGCCCCGATGGGCTTTATAGTTCCCAGATGCGGTTTGGCCTGTATCGCTGGCACATCATGGATCCCATTCGCTTCGAGAAGGATCTCCGGGTAACGATACAGGCCCTGGGCTGGCGAAGTGGACGCCGTTACCTGCCCCTCCAGGATGACATCGCATCGGTGGCCTATTGGTACCAGACCCTACCTCCGTCCCCCTTTCCGCCGTTGCCGGATCGGGATTACCTGGAGATCGTATAGGACCTGCAACCTCGTAAAGTTAATTCTGTGGAACGCTCTACTTAGGCTTAAAAATTTCCCTTTACAGCGCAGGCCGTTTTTTTTATGATACGAGCAGTTGCATCTACTTCCCATGCTAAACCCCAGATCACCAAGGAGAAACTCTTATGTCAAGAGAAGGGAAACGGAAAGGAAAAGAGGCTATCTTAATGCCCCCCCGTGTGGCCGGCAATGGCTTGTTGGACCGCCGGGCTTTTCTTACCGGCATCGCGAAGGCTGCCGGCGTGGTCACGGTGGCCGGCCTTTCAAGCGATATCCTGGCCACGGCGCAAGCTATAGAGACCCCATCACCCGCAGTGCCGCCATGGATGAAGGTGCCGGGAAAGCCGTTCCGAGGTTACGGGTCGCCCTCCAAGTATGAAGATCAGGTCAAGCGGACCATCTTTCAACCTTACAAGGAGCTTGCCCCAGGCGCCGGGGCGTCCATGACCCCGCTGCACCAACTTCATGGCACGATCACCCCCAGCGGCCTCCATTTCGAGCGCCATCACAACGGCGTTCCGGACATTGATCCCTCCCAGCACCAGTTGCTGATCCACGGCCTCGTCAAGCGACCCTTGATGTTCTCGGTCGAAGCGTTGCACCGCTATCCAACCATGAGTCGGGTATACTTTTTAGAATGTTCAGGCAATAGCTTTCCCAATGCGGCGGCGGAACCCCCACAGATGTCCTGTGGAGCCATCCACGGGCTGGTCTCTTGCAGCGAATGGACGGGCGTACCTGCGGCCTTGTTGTTGGAGGAGGCGGGCATAGATCCCAAGGGCAAATGGGTTATCGCGGAGGCCGCGGACGCCGCAGCGATGAACCGGAGCATCCCCCTGGAGAAGATGCTCGACGACGCCATGATCGCCCTCTACCAGAACGGGGAGCACCTCCGTCCTGAGCAAGGCTACCCCGTGCGGCTCCTGTTACCCGGCTGGGAAGGCAACGCCTCGGTCAAGTGGCTGCGTCGCCTTGAAGTCACCGAAGGACCGGCTTACAGCCGGGAGGAGACGTCCAAATACACCGACTTGATGCCGGATGGAAAGGCCCGGCAGTTCACCTTTGTGATGGGAGTCAAGTCCGTCATCACCCATCCCTCAGCCGGCCTGCACATGCAGGGACCGGGTTTTTACGAGATATCGGGTCTGGCCTGGTCCGGCTCAGGGCGTATTACCCGGGTAGAGGTTTCGGCAGACAGCGGCAAGAGCTGGGCGGAGGCTGCACTGCAGGAGCCCGTCCTCTCAAAGTCCCTGGTACGGTTTCGTATCCCTTGGGAATGGAATGGCGGCCCGGCGTTGTTGCAAAGTCGAGCTGCCGACGATAAAGGCCACGTCCAGGGTACCCGCGCCTTATGGACGGCGCAGTACTCTACAGGCAACGTTTATCACTATAACGCCATCCAGACCTGGCGGGTGAGCCCTGAAGGAGAGATCACCAATGTCTATCTTTAAATCTTCAAGCATTTTAAGCCTCTGGGGGGTCATCCTTCTGGCCACCGGGGTCGCCCTCGCCGGTGCCAACTTCGGGCGCGAGGCGACCCCGGAGGAAATGGCCGCCTGGAACATCACGATTCTGCCAGACGGTCGCGGGCTGCCGTCCGGTGGGGGTACCGCCGTCGAAGGCGCCGCGGTTTACGGTGAGAAGTGTGCCGCCTGCCATGGCCAGAACGGCACGGGCGGGCCGGCGGATCGCCTTGTAGGCGGAATAGGAACGCTGGCATCGGACAAGCCCATAAGGACCGTGGGGAGCTACTGGCCTTACGCCACGACGCTGTTCGACTATATCCGTCGAGCCATGCCTTACGACATGCCCCGGTCCCTCTCGAACGATGAAGTCTATGCGGTAAGTGCCTATATCCTGTTCCTGAACGGCCTCATCGATAAAGAGGCCCGGATGGACGCGACCACCCTGCCTAAGGTTGTGATGCCAAACCGGGATGGCTTTATCAGCTACTGGCCAGAATGAGGGACAGGCAGCGCGTCCCCCCCTGATAAAACTGCCGTACGGGGATAATCTGCTTCTAAAATCCTGAAATGCCCTCAGTGCTTGCAAGCGCTGAGGGCGCTTTAGTAACATAACAACATGGACAACGTTTGTACCTTGCTCTCTCTGAATTTTTCTCAGCGCTCCCTTTCAGAATCAGCAAAGCGCCGTCTTTTCTTTCCATCACCTCTGTTGTTGAGAAGGGTCAGCTTCGGTTCTTAGTGCACGTGCTCAAATTTTTTTCTTAGATGCATAGACTCCCCTCTACTTCTATCTTTTTGCTTTCCCTTCAATAAAGGTTTTCCGAATATATTTGATCACACTCCAGATCTCTTCGTCACTTAAAACTTCCCCATAAGGGTTCATGGTATTAAATCCCAGTTTATCTACCGTATCGATCTTGCCCGCTTTAATTAAAGCCTCCCGATAATCATCGCTGAAGCGTTCCATCAGTTTTGCATTAGAATAGTCTGCCGGAGGAGGCTGAATCTCGCTAACAAAGCGCTCTGGCGGTGGTTGCATAACCACCCGATCTCCATTCCCTTTTCCCTGAGATCCATGGCAGGTGGCACAGGCATCCATGAATATTTCTTTAATTTCCTCCGAAGGCCAGGGGTTAGCTATTCCCTGCGCCAGGTTCTTTTCAAATTGAATGAGTCCTTGGATCTGTTCGTCCGTCAGTACGTCTCCAAAAGCCGGCATAGCAACGGGGATGCTAGTTTTAGAGAATTCCGAAGGGGTTGCCTTCTTGAGTACTGCCAGTTTCCCGTACTTGACTACATCGAACATATACTGATCCATAAAGCGGGACATATAATTGGGGTTGGCAAAGACCTGAGGAAAGGGTTTAGTGTTGAAGTAACTAGGACCGCGACCATCTCCCTCCTTACCATGGCAAGAAAAACAAATCTCATTATAAACTTTCTCCCCCAGAGCGATATCTCCCCGATCAGAGGGTTCTGTCGAAAAGGATATGGGGGTCCAGAACAGGAATAAAACGCTGATACCACTTAGAAAAGACAAAGTGCGCAGTCTCATGATTTCTTCGTGACCCTTCCTTTCGAGCTTGCAAGGTAAACAGATAAAAGATTTAAGGGATAAGGTTTAGGATCTAGGGTTTAGATGTTCCCTAAACCCTAAACCCTAAACCCTAAACCCTGTTATAGATACATCAGAGAAGTTAAGATGAAGGAACTAGGGCTTCTTCTCCATTTTCTTCATCATCTCCATCATCTTCTTCTCCTGCTCCTTCATAGCTTTGAGCACTTCGGGTGTCAGAGAGGCGACATACGCCTGAAGGTCCGCGTATTCCTGAGAGTTGGGATCTAATGGCTCACGGCCAAGAAATACCGTATTTCAAAGGTCGTTCATCTGGCCCAGATCCACCAGGATTGCCTTAGGTGTAGACACTCTCGGGAAGTGAGTTGCCGCCCCTTTTAGCTGCGGAATAGGGACAGGCATCTTCATCCCTGTGGAAGTCACTGCCGTACCCCCGATCGTTCCCCCGCGGGGATGGCATCCTGCACAGCCCAGGTCATTGAAGACTTTCTCGCCCCTTTTGATAGCGGCCTCTATGCTATCCTGCCCTTGACGCGCGTCAAAAAAGGCCCCCATTCCTTGTTTAGCCATTTTCTTCGAGTCCTCTGAAGTACTCTTCTCTACGGCAGTAGCGGAAGGAAGATTTAAGGCCAGAATAAGGGTCGTAACGATCAAGGTCACGAGGCTGAGTAGAGCTAAAGTTTTCCTCATAGTTTTCACCTCCTTTCATGTAGATAGGAACAATTCCTCGGGCGAAAGGACAAAGACGGTTCTTCCTTTTGATCTTCGCCCTTCACTTTTCGCCCTCTTTAGGCGTAATAGGCGTCCAAGTGGCCCCGCTATCCTCACTTTTGAAGACAAGACCTCCACTGCCAGCATACACAACTCCTGGCCGTAAAGGGTCTGCCAGCAAGGCGGTAATCGTTAGGTGCCCCAACTCATTATGCAGATAATCCCAATGGGTTCCTTTATCAGTGCTCCTGAGAATGCCCCCCAAGATCCCTATATAGAGGGTTGCTGGGTTCGTGGGGGAAATGGTTAAGGCCATAATGGAGATATCTCCCAGGTCCTCCTGACGCTTCCAGGTCATCCCTCCATCTGAGCTTAGGAAGACGCCACGGGCAGCCGTCCCTGCATAGAGCCGAGTTGGGTTCGTAGGGTCCACGGCAAGGGTCCGAATATGAGGATCTGGGAGCCCATCCTGAATGTTTATCCAATGTTTCCCACCATCCTGGCTCTTAAAGATGCCCCCAAACGCTCCCACATACAAGGTATGGGGGCTAAGAGGATCTATGGCCAGCACGCGTATATCCAGGCTCTTTAGCCCCTGGTTGATAGCTTGCCAGTCAGATCCTCCATTCAGACTTTTAAAGACCCCTGCGTCGGTGGCAATATAAAGGACTTCGGGTTCTTTTGGGTTAAGGGTTATCCAACGAACGCTCCGTTCCCCTAATCGATGATTGATCTTCTGCCACCGATTTCCTCCATGGGTCGTTTTAAAGATACCGGCATCGGTGCCTGCATAGAGCGTTGCAGGTGTCTTTGGGTCGAGGGCGAGGGTTCGAATGCCTAAATCCTCTAGACCTTCGTTCATGGGTTTCCACAACTTTCCTTCGTCCGTAGTTTTGAATACTCCACTCCCGAAAGAGCCTAGATAGAGGGTACCAGGATGGGTAGGATCGATGGCCAGGGAAAACACCACACCACCGATAGAACCTTTGTCTAATTGGGGGAAATGATTAGCAAGACCGAGCTCAACCTGAGCTATTCCCAGGAACAGAGCTCATAAACTCAAGATAACTTCAAGCTTTTTCAGGTTTCTATTCTTCATAAGGGTAAAATTCCTCCCTATCTTGATGGGGCTAAGAATGGAGCTTCTCCACCGTTTAAACTATCCGGTCAAATTATTAGCATGGAGATCATCTTATAGAACCCCTCTTGACATGATCTGTAAGCGAGCTTACGAACGAAGGAGATTTGGAAGCAGGGGTACAAAGCATTCGCCCATGGGTTCCGGGATATCCTTCGGTTTTGGTTACGAAGGCCTCGCTCCTACCTCGCCCTGATTGCGGTCCTTCGCTCAGCATACAGAAGCCAACGTAGCACCCAGGCCAGAACCAGAAAGAAGAGCCCACTTAGAATCATGAAACTACTACCTATGAGGGTGATAAAGTGAACAATTCCCCAAATCCAGTAAGCCGACGAGTCTGATAGCAGATTACCGAAGTAATCGACCCCCAGTTTCACGAGAAAAGTGGTTCCGATTAGAACAGAAAGAATCCCAATAGTCTGGAGGCTTCTGGCGAACCGGAGGATCGAATGTGTTTTTGATTCTCCCATGGCAGGTGGTTTTCTTAGCCTTTTCCACTCTGATTTCCCCTATCTCTAGATTCCTTGCGATAGCCAGGAGGAGATCGATCACTTGGCCTACCGTGACCGAGAAGAGTCCCATTAGGAAGAAGAAACTCCCACAAAAGATAGCTATATAATCCAAGAATCCTAGAAACCAGGTTTGTCCAGGCTCCAAAGAAGCAATAACCTGATTTAGTTTATATCCCTCTCCTAGAAGCCATAGAGCCCCTGTGAGCGTACAGAGATAGCCTACTATTTCCAGAAATCCTGGCCGCTACAGGACGTTTCAATAATTTCTCCTCATCCATAAGCTACAAAATAAATTTGATTTCCCTATCTCTCTGTAAGCTCCCTTACAAGAACTATAAAATTTAAAAATAAGGGGATTTCTATCCCTTGCATTGACAACCTGCCTCCTGAGGCTTAGTTTGATACTCAAACCTGGGGCAAGCCTTTTTTTACATCTCTTTTTGACATTCGTCACAGATAATCCGGTGAGATAGCCTTAAACCATCTGAACTGAAGGGCTTATAACTGCCCTATTCTAAATCTTCGGGAGGTATCCAATATGATTAGCGAAGTTAAATCTAAAATTTGGTATCTCAAACATTTTGATCTATTTTCCGAACTGCCCGGGGAAGACCTCAAGCTCTTGGATCAGATCAGCCGTATGGTGAAGGTCCCTAAAAAGGAGTATATTTACTTTCCGGAAGATCCAGCCAATAGTGTCTTCCTGCTTAAGGAAGGGCGGGTGAAAATCTCCCGACTGACCGAGGATGGTCGGGAGCTAACCCTGGCCCTTCTGAAACCCAGGGAAGTGTTCGGAGAGTTGGCGTTGGTAGAAGAAGGGGATCGACATACGCTCGCTGAAGCCCTGGAGGAGACCTTGATTTGTGTCATCAAGCGGGAAGATTTTAGGAGGCTGATGAAAAAACAACCCGATGTAGCTTTTAAAATGATTAAATTGATCGGTTTGCGGAGAAGAGCCATTGAATCTAAGATCGAATATTTATTATTCCGGGATGTCCCTACCCGGCTGGCCCATTTGTTGCTCACCTTGGCGGAGGAATACGGGGTAAAGACTTCCGAAGGGACCGAGCTACGAGTGCGGTTAACCCATCAGGATATTGCCAACTTGATTGGAGCCACGCGGGAGACGACCACGATGGTACTGAATAAGATGAAAGATCAACATCTCATCGATTTTAAGCTACGGCGCCTGATCCTCGTAGATAAAAGTAGACTCCAGTACTTAGCCAAGGCTTCTAACGGTCGGGGTTTTGGGTAAAGAGACCATGTGATGTTTCTGCGTGGAAACGGTATTAGATGGGGATCTCTCAACAACTACCTTTCGATTATTGTACCTCCGGGATTTGCCTTTAGTTTTATCGGGTTCGTTGTGCGAGAACACCTTTCATCGGGAATTATCATTAGGAAACGCGGGGTCTAGTCATTTAGATGAAACTGGTTTTGCTTAAGAGTTTCCTATGAGGAATTTCTAAATCTTTGATCTCGGCATAGTAGTAGATCTTTCCTTTCAGGTCCGGAACGCTCCCGCTGCATCTTTCCAGAACTTCAGAAGTTACAAGCATGATAAATTCTCCTTCCGTTTCGGCAAGGATACAGGGTAGGTTGCTTCCGACTATTTCTTTAATCTCACTATCAATCTCATCCTTATGAAGATAATCAACGGGGATGCCAAGCTCTTCCTTACAGTCTTTCCACTCTGCCTTTTCTCCTAATATTCCATGGGTAATGGTGCAGAGTGCACATCCTTTTATCATCAACAGTTTCTTGGTACTATCTACAAAGGCACTCCATTTTCCTGCATTAGCGTTAAAAACAAAAAGCAAGCGTTTGATTTTTCTCTTATCCATAACGCGCTCCTTGTATTGGATTATTTTCTTAACTTCTGCCCTGTACAAGCTTTGTACAAACTTTTATTTTAACACCTCGGAGTTGGGATATTTTTTTACCCATATCTTCCATTGGGTGTCCTCGGAGGGGATCTCCGGGAGCCATCTCTTGAAATATTTCCCCTGAATGCCCATAAGGCCTCCTCTATAAGGATACCAGAGGCTGCCTGTTTCTCGGTCGTACAATACGAACGTGTAGTTATACGTCCAACCGGAAGGAACCAGCGTCAAGGTCTGACCGTCTATCTGGCGACTGTACACAGCCGCTAAATTCTGTAGGGGTCAGAAACCTACCGCGATGGGTTTTGAGCCTATCCTGCTGTTCGCAATCTCATGGCCAGCAAGTCTTGGAATCGAATAGGCACGAGCTTGAGAACCCTCCTTAACCCCAAGGATGCGAAGGTGTTGAGGGACATTAGCGACATCATCGCTCAAGAAAGAATCGTCGAGCGGGATAAAAGCGCCTTTCCCTAATCCGTACTGAAACCTCTCAGGTATAAAACCTATCGATTCGGCCTGGGTAACATCCCAGCGCTCTCCTGTTCTGTCCACAATATAGGTTTTGCCTCCTTTTCTTTCGACAAAAGAAAAAGCAGTGCTTGGTGCTATGAAGCAGATAACACTGAAGAGCATAAAAATAGAAAAGAAGGTTTTCCTAAGCATATTTCCTCCTTTCTTACACACTTAAGCTACAAAACTTTGATGGGTCGCTTGATGAGCTAGACCCTTTGATAGGTTTGTCTTCCGAGTAGTGAAATCGTTACATGAGAATTCTGACACGAAGAAACCCTTACCCAATCCTCTCAGCTAGCTTACAAAATGAAAAAGCCTGAGAATATGCACTTTCAGCTATTCTCAGGCTTTTTCATTTGCAGGCGTTAGACTACTTAATTAAGCCAGGGCCACTTCACAGCCTCCGGGTTGAAAGTTGTACGACCTACCATTTTCCCTTCTATAGTTATGTTCTTCTTTTCCTCAGCCGAAAGTCTTGGGATATCTTTTAGAAGAGGTGATTCCTGCAACAGGACCAACTTGCCGTCATTGGTCTTGACGACGTGGGGATGGTCCCCTCCCGGGCAGACCCCCGGTTCGAGTTTTACTCCGTCAGCCGTCGGCAGCACACAATAGATATGCCCTGTAATGCTCTCTTTTTCTTCAGCCGCCATGGTCCCTGTCGCTATGAGGACCCAAAGAACAACGACCAGGGTAGATATAACTTGTTTAAAACTAAGTACCATAAGTCACCTGTAGTTTTTGCAGTCATAAAGTCGAAAACGTCGTTCCTCAAAGGATTCTTCCTTGAAGTTAAAGACCTTTTCTCCTTATTTATACTGCACGGATCAACCTATACTGAAAGTCGTGGATTCGCAAATTACCTATCGATTTTCATGCCGAAGATCGCTTAATCCCCGGTTCTGATGATAGAATAGGTTCTACTACAGGTTCGTCGATCGCGCGGTGAAATCATTACACAGAAATTTCGATATGGAGAGAAATCACTAACCCTTGCAGCGTAGAGCACGTTTGATGCGCTCGTGGGCTTCCGGAGAGAGAAGTGATCCGCGAAGATTCTACGCCTTCGATTTGCATAGAGTAGCGGCGGATTGCCTCTCTTATGAAGAGCGCTTGTTGTTTATATTGCGAGCAGAATTTACACATGAAAAGGTGCACCCCTATAGCAACACGTAGGTACAGAGGGAGTTTCCAATCCAACGATTCGGATATCAGTCGTGTCACTTCCTTACAAGACCGCATCTTTACTTGTTTTCCGCCTTCAGGCCGAACCAGTTGAGCTCTAAACAAAGCCTCAGACGGAGGCGGGCACGATGGAGCATCACCCGTAGATTAGTCACAGACACGTTCAGTACGTTACAGATTTCTTCGCTGCTTAACTCATCCATCTCCCGGAGCAAAAATGCCTCGGAAAGGCGAACAGGGAGCCTCGACAGGCAGCGTTGTAAAACTTCCCAGAACTCCTTTTGCTCAAAAACCCTGCTGGGATCCGTGGCCCATTCAGTTGCTGTGGCTTTCAGACGCCCCCTGTCGTCGAAGAATTCCTCCATCCGATCTACAGGAGACTCAACGTCACTGATAGGGCGCTCTCGGCTATTTCTACAAAGGTGATTAAGAATTTTGTGCTTGAGAATCCCCACAAGCCAGGTCCTTTCGGAGGATCGGCCTGCAAAATTATCGCGGGCTTGAAGAGCTGCCAGAAAAGTCTCCTGGACCATGTCTTCGGCAGTTCTCGGGTCCCGGAGTCGAAGCAGGGCATATCCAAATAAATAATCCCCATGCTGGTCCACCCAGTTCTCAGGATCAGATAGCTGGTTGGGGTCCATAGGTGGCTTCTCTTCTGGCATTACAAATTCTTTATAGATCTTTGTAGACATAGCTCTTATCCTGTTTATATTATAAAACTTGTGGGCCTTCTTATCTGTAAGATCACTTACATTACTCTCTATTTTTTTCGTAATCAGTTTGATTCCAGAGGCAGCCACGTACCGAGCGATAATCTACCTGCCTGATTTAAACCATGCTTGGGAGTTACGGAGAGCACTGCCGTAAAGGTTGTTGTGGAAAGATCCCCGTGTAAAAAGGAGCCTCCTTGCACGACCAGAAATCCTCCCAAATGGTATTACAAGGTATCTTTCAGGGTTTTACTAAGGGGCTACCTGGTACGAAGGCTGCCCAGACAAACCAATATAAAGGCAAGAAGGCTTTGATGAGTGAAGAAGAGGAGCTTCGTAAAGAGTTATCCAACAAGATTTATGGGTCGCTGGATGACGTGGAATGGACTTTACAGGAAGCTTTAAAAAAATATTGGGACAATCCCAACAAAGTGATCCAATTAGCGTTGTATCCTTGGATGGAATACACGTCAAATTAAATCTAGTAATAGTATTAGAGGTGTTATGCTTCTTCGAGTGTTCTGGAATTGGGGAGGGTTCAAGTTTATTTTTTTATAATCTACCGTAACCATTTTCAAGCTTCGAGGATTTCTTTAAATGGAAGGGATAAAGATGTGGGTTTAATAAAGTGACCGATGAAAAACCCATATCTTGCGTAAAACCTTTTTAATTTTAAGGAAGGAGGTTGAGGGTATGCTCCGCAAACGATGGATGCTTCGCGCGGTTGCATATTGTCGCGAGGGCTGTTAACCTGGGTCCTGGGTATGACGTTAAACTGCCCAGAAGAAAATAAAGGACCCAAACCAGATCGGTGAAGAGGTTTTTATGGCAAACGCGAGCAAGACTACCGGAGATTTAATTTGGAGCGAAGGATATCTGGGAGTCTAAATGTTAGGAAATGTCAAAGGCCCTTTTGAAAAAAATTGGAATTCTAGGGACCTATTTTTCTACCGCTTTTGCCCTGGGTTGCTGCGGATTTGGTCCGTTTCTTTATCTAGTGTCAGGGCTTTCGGCTCTAGGTCTGGGGTTCTTGGCTAATTTTTCGTTACCGATCCTGTATACTTCCTTGGGAATGACTGTAGGCGGGCTTTTGATCTCCTATCGCCATCATCGCCATCCTTTACCCTTCCTCTTAGGTCTGGTTGGCTCCGGCATGATTCTCTATCCTTTCCACGAAGCCCTGGATGTCTGGATTTTCCGGATTTTTTTCTCTGCAGGCCTGGCTCTGCTAACCCTGGGGGTTATTTGGGACTTGATAAATCCCGGGAGATGGCTGCATAAAAGATTGAGACAAGGAGAAAGCCGGACCCCTTCCATACTACGGAGGTAGAGGTCGATAACTTCTCAGTTACGTTCTTCTCGTCGAACCGGCCTCGCTCTCCACTTCCATTGAGATTTTGCCGACCTGTTCGAATCGAAATCATTCACCTTGTTTAGAGTCGGTCAAGTTACCGGGTTAAAAAATTAAAATTTTTTCTCGTACGACCATAACCCTTTTCAGGTTTCGAGGATTTCTATAGACAGAACAGGTAAAAAAGTAGGGGGACTCAGGACGTTCGTTGAACACCATGACCGATGAAGA
>Ga0073934_10006660_pt1 | contig 16629 bp, 14 predicted proteins | sample LarsenN4metaG_FD_76834 | JGI IMG/M metagenome (GOLD analysis project Ga0073934, IMG submission 76834) | Hot spring sediment bacterial and archeal communities from British Columbia, Canada, to study Microbial Dark Matter (Phase II) - Larsen... ...
ACTCGCCGGCATCCTTCAGGCGTATACTGGCGATCCAAAGAGGCCTGCAAAACTCGCCTGAAAAGTGACTACTAGAGTTTTAGGAGAACCGTCGAATTTCAACAAGAATCCGGACATCCTCGCCCGGTCGAAAGGCCTTTGCCAATGATTCTAACGGCTCTTCCGCCAATGGCGATCAGTGACAGTATTTCAACAGTTTCTGGCAACACTGGACCGCTAATGATGACTCCAGGTCTTAAGCTGTCCATGTTCACGGGAACGAGCCTCCTGCCTTTCGAGGAATGTCGAGGTTAACCGATCTCGCAAAGCGACTCAATATTGGAGCGGCTTTGGTCCGCTTTGATTAGGGCGGCCATGAAATGCAGTACAGTTCGGGACGACTGGACAGCATCAGAAATACAACCGAAGTGGACCTGGTCCCATGGAGCAGATGAGATTCTGGGGAACACGTGTTGCATTACGTAGTGTCGACGTCGAGCACCAAATCAGGCGCCACGCGATTCTGCGGAACCTCGCGAAGCGGTCGCCGGCTTTAACATGGATTGGCCAAGCCACATTTACCGCGTCGGATCCAATGAGGCCTTCTTGAAAGACCCACCGAAGGATGTGGAGCGCATCGTGTCGCCGCTTGATCGTCAGTCAGCGAATGAGGATCGGGTGGCGCCGCCAGCCGAAATCGGCCAACCGCCACGCGAATTCGTGTTGTCCGGTCTGCATGGAACGCGTATCCGCATGGATGAGTAATTTCGTGATTCCGTTTTCAATCACGGCCTGCCCCTTGGTGTTCAGAATCGCTTGCTGGTTGGAGTCCCGGATCTCCGCCTCGTAGGATCCGGCATCGGATCCAACCGGCAGTTGGACGGTCAGCGCCAGCAGACCGCGAGGAAGCTCGATGGGCTCGGTTGCAGATCCGGCCGCCTCGACGCTGCGACTGACAGAGGCATGGCGAAGATCGAGCAATGCCGTTTCGTACACCGGCTGGAGAGGTTGCGCGCCCGGAGCCGAAGGCCCCTGCTGAACCGCTTCACCGCGTGGGGTAGGCGCTTGGGGTTCGCCCGGTGTTTGATCCGTTTGAACCGCTTGCTGTCGGAATGGACGCGTGATCCCCTGAAAGCCTGACCGCGCGAACAAGAAGGCCAGGATGACAACTGCGGTTCCGGTCACTCCCATGGCCCAAAACATCACTTTCCGGCGCTGGAGACGGCGCTGCATCTCCGTGAGTTCCCTGAAACACGGAGAACAACTTGTAACGTGTTCGTGGGCGGGGTCGAACATGTCGATGGTCTTCGTCGCGATCGCTCGGATGACGGGCGTTCCCGGGCAGTCTTTCCGCTCTGGATTGGGATACTGGGTGAGGACCAACTCCCGGAGCGCCTTATGAAGAGCTCGATCTTCGCGTCTCGTCAGCTTATCGCGCATCACTCCTCTTTGATTTGCCCTTGCCTCGGAGAAGTTCCTTTGCGGCCTCCTTGAGGCCACGGGTGTACCGCACCGATACAGCATTTGGGGTCATACGGAGCCGCTTTGCGATTTGCGACTCCGAATAGCCTTCCAGCCTCCATCGGCAGATTCGTTCTGTGTAAGGATCCATCAACTTGAACACCTGGTCCAGAATGAGACGCTCGTGAATCCATTCCTCAAAGGATGGAGCATGATTCGTATTGGCCAGATCCTCGAGAAACTCATCGTCGACCGGAACCAGGTTTTGGTCGTGGTCCAGGGACTTGTCAACATTGCGCTTGTATATCGTGGTGATGTATCCATGCACATTCGCGATCGGCTTTCGCCGCATGGCGTCCGAGGTTGCTTCGACCGCCTCCTGCAGGATGTCATTGCATGTCGACTCGCAATCGATTTCCTGCTGGCGGTAGCGGGTCAGCATCGGCGCGAGTTCTTCGGCGGCCTTGAGAAGGTTCTCGTCGAGCGGCCGGCCTTTCTTGTCCTTACCGTGAAACCAAAACTGGTAGCGCCCCATGAGACTCTCACATCAGTTTTCCGGCAAGACGTCCTGCTGCCTGTGTGGGTGCAAACGATGAGATGCATACTGGCACGGGATTTCCGGCTGTTCAATAGCGCGTCAAGAATATTTTTTCAGCGCAAAATTCCTTGTCACTTTTCTCCGAAAAAAACACTCATGGGAAAAACAGCGGGTGGCTTTTGGGGTCGAAATGGCGATTTATGGTGTTTGTAGGAGAAAGAAACTCGCACGCGGCTTATACAGTAGTGCACTTGACGACCCTCGGAGAAGACGGGGGCCTCATAGCCGGCTCCACGTCGGACTGGCTGCGAGCCTGACGGAGGTTGCCGGCCTGCTGTCCGGGGGAATCGTTTACAATGCTTATAACACCCTATGAAGGAGCGAATGTTTGTGGAAACGCTACACGTAGAGTTGCCCGAAAAATTGGCTGAGGAACTTCGGCGGCTTGTAGACACTGGCTGGTTCCAAAATGAGGGAGAGGCTGTGCGCCTGGCTGTTGCGGAATTCGTCCGCCGTCACCAGTCCGCTCTTGCTGAGCGATTTCAGCGTGAGGACATAAATTGGGCTCTGTCGCAGGCAAATGAGGATCGTTCTGATCGCCGCGAACCTTGAGAACGATAGTTTCCAATACGGGACCACTGTTGCATCTATCCGAGGCTCAGTCGCTCGACTTACTCCACATTGCTGGACAGATCTTGATCCCGCCTTCCGTCGCTGTCGAAGCGAAACAATACTTGCCGGTTTGGCAGACCGATCAACCTGCTTGGATCGTAATCAAAGGGCTCGTAGAACCGTATCTGCGCGAAGCACGAGCCTGGCAGGAATCGCGAATCCTGCATCCGGGCGAAGCCGAAGCTCTGGCATTGGCTCGTCAGTTGAAAGCGGATTGGTTTCTGACGGACGACACTGCCGCCCGCGTAATGGCCGCGTCGCTTGACGTTGAGGTGCACGGCTCACTGGGACTGCTGCTGTGGGCGGCGCCGCGTTACCTTAAACGCGAGGATGCGGAAAGGCGGTTGGATGCTCTCATTGCTTCGTCACTTTGGATATCAGCGAGGGTGATCTCGGAAGCGAAATCTGCGCTGAACCGCCTGTTTCGTGATTAGGAAATTGGTCTGCCCACTACTTCGTCAGTCTTGTTTGGTACGCCGACTGTTACCTATGTTGGCGCGTGCCCGGTAGCACTGAATCGACGATTGGTCATTCGGGACGTCTCCGTTGTGCCTTGCGTCACCGGGCTCTACTTTTGGGATGCCGACAACGAAGCAGGACGATGGTCGATTCGACGCGGTCTTCGATCGAGGTGACTCCGGCCTTGTAAGAGAGAAAGATTAAATCTCTCTGATATTGGGAAACCGGCCACTCCTTGCAGCCAGTCGCCTTCCGAATCCGGGCGAGAGTCAAAACTTCATGCCTCCAAAAGCGCTTGAGTTCGTCCAGATGCTCCTGGACCTTGCTCGGCCTGCGCCGGGCGCCACTGTTTTCCACGAGGTGAAGGATGAGTTCTTCCATGGCGAGCGCCGACTCACCCTTATAGAAGGAGGTCCAGATGCCGGCCCAGTTCGAAGGCAGTCTTCTGAAGCTGAAGCTGAAGCTGAAGATGTAGCTGTGCCTTGATGGCTTGATGGTGGCGGCCTTGATGGTGGCCCTTGATGGTGGCGGCCGAAAAATGGACCAAATCGGCGGCGAAACAATGGGCCACTTTGACGTCGTAAGTGGGGATTCATTCCGACCTGGGAAGCTGCGTCAAGGCTCGTGTAACGACCTGCAAGGCTTGGCCTTGACGCAGCTTCCCAGCGTCGGAACAGAATAAGAAAAGGCTTCGTCAAAGTGGCCCATTGTTTCCCGCCAGAATGGACTGTTATTAAAACGGCGCTAACACTGCGCCTGGGGATCCGGGGGCGGAGATTCGAGGGTATTCACGTGAGCGACGAACCTCAAGAGCCGCATCAACGCGAAGAACGCATCGCCGGTGATCCGCCTGGAACGAAACGCGCCGTGAAACTCGAAGCCCGGATACTCGTTAAGGACGGCCTCGGGAATCGTGGTCATGCAGAACTCAGTGTTGGCGTTCACGGATCGGATGCCGATCAGCGGATAGAGAAACGAGTACGCGCCCACGATGTTCCAGCGGGGCCGATATTTCTGAATCAGCATCGTCTCGGTGAGGCACGCATCGAGATGAGTATCCGCACAATGGATCTCGATGCGGTCGGCTTCCTTCACGATCCCGTGCATACGGCGGTGCTTCTTTCGCCGCAGGGTGCTGCGGTACTGCGAAGCGCGTTTCAGGTTTTTCGCTTTTCCGATGTAAATCAGCTCGTCTTGCCTGATCGTAAATCAGGTAGACCCGGGAGATCCGGGAAGTGACTCGAAGAATTCCGCGCCGAATTTCCCGCCGAAATTTCTGACCGCACATATTCGGGTTTCACGCATCGTCGTTCGTGGGGAGGATGATCGCTGTGATTGAGCCGACGGGAAAGAAATCCGGCATACTTCCGACGATTCGGCCGTCCCTAAGTGTGTGGTGTGCAGCTTCAGGAATTGCAATTTCCGACAGGGGGTACGCTGCACGGGGATTGTGGTAGACGGCAAGCCCTTCGGTCCAGGACTCTACATATCCCGGCGCCGTTACTTCCGCCACGAAATCTTCAGGAATGACATTGCGTCGGTAGCAGTATCCTTTCCGAAACATCCGCACATCCCTCGCACCAAAGCCAGCGAGGTAGCCCATGCGGCTAAATTTCGTGAGGGTACCTCCGGGATTGGCGATCACCGCGCTGACGAACTCTGTCCCTGGCTGCAGAAAGAAACCAGCCGGGATTTCCTTGTTCTGCCACACATACTTCTCAACCGGAATGCTGATGACACGCGACGTCCCGTTTTCCTGTTTCTCTTCGACTTGACGAATCCCGTACAGGTATTCGGGCAATGCCGCGCTACTCCAGGTCATCGATTGGGGTGCATGAAAATCTTGGATCGCAACGACCAGCGGGTGCCCTTGCACGTGCGGTTGTTCCCAGTAGCGCCTATTCAGCTTTGAGAACAGTGCGCTGCCGAATTTGATGGGAACGTATTGCGAGAAATACGCATCGGGATTTGTGTCATCCAGCGCGGGGCCCACTGCGGAGGGATTGACGGTGGTTGCTTCCACAAAAAAGTCCGCCAACAGACCGATGCAGTGAAAATCGGGTGAGGCGTGTGACCTATCAAAGGCGTAACCTAATTCGGTGAAGGTCGCATACAGGTAGAGCTCCCATAATCGTGCGTCAAACCCGGTTGACTGAAATTGTTCGACAAAATTACCGTCGACATCCTGAAAGTAGTGCATTAACTCCGCAAGCAGGCCATAAGCGGGAAGTTTGTGCGAGCCGGTCACGAGTTGTCGAAAAATTGGATGTTGCCGTGCCTGCGGCACGACTGGCGTGAAGAAGTCGAGCGTTTGACCGGTTTCGTCATGTTGATAAAACGCTTCCGGCGGCGCAAGGGCGGCTTGCGCCAGCGCCGTCTCAAGCTGTGTGTGCGCCTCGGCTTCGGTCGGAATGTTGATTTCCACATGGACGGCACGAAAGCGACCATGCTTGTCCCGCCCCAAAATCGTGTAGAGGAAGTCTCGGTCGGGCAGATCCAGCGATACAACCCCGAGTACCTTTTCCTGTCCATCCTCGTACCAACCGAGTTCTTGCGCATAGAGGGGGAGCTGCGGGCTACGCGAGTACCCGGCTAACGCGTCAAAGCGTAATTTTGAAAGCCGATTCATGCCGCATCATTGTCGATGAATCCGATGCGCGACGAAAATACTCGCGCCTCCTCCCACAGCAGCCCCGGAATTTTCCTCCTGAAGCGAGATAACGATCCTACGCGGACGATGCCTCCCGGGCGCGATTGTCCGTGCCGTCAACAACTGGCAGCCTCAATGTTGCCCATTCAGACACAGTTTACGTCTCAAGCACCGGCGCTGTGAACGAGCCCAGGCGAAAATCTGAATCCGAGCGAAAATAATTTGTAAGATTTTTTCCAAAAATCTCCTCATTACTTTATAGGGGCCCTTTGGGACCTCTACCGGATTCAGTCCAAACCATCGTTCACCCGGGCGCGGTTTTTGGAGACCAAGAGGCAAGCGCCGCGCGACGGTGGTAGTGCGTAAGGGCGCATTGACAATTACATCACGCCAAGAACGATTCTTGTCGGACGCCAACGTTCGCGTTTTGTGAGAAGAGTGGCTCACGCGACTTTCAGCAAGCGCTTTCTGGCTTTCAGCGCAACACACCAGGTCGTCCTCATGCTCTGCAAGAATTCGCTTCAACTTCTTTCTGCTTTGCTATTTCTCGCCTGTTGGTTGGCCGCCGCCGATGCCTCCCCTGGCATGGCTCAGGCCTCAACCGCAACGATCACCGGAATCGTTTATGATTCAACCGGCGCGATACTGCCGAATGCGACCGTTTCGGTCACGAACACCGATCGGAATACAAGCCATTTCACGAATACGAACGAGGCCGGAAGTTTCGCCTTTCCGGCGCTGAACCCGGGCAATTACTCGATCGCCGCGGAGTTGGCAGGCTTCAAGAGATTTCTACGCGAAGGCGTGGTCGTTCAGGTGAGCCAGGTTGCGCGGATCGACATTCGGCTCGACCTTGGTTCCGTGGAGGAAACAGTCGAGGTACGGGAAGCGGCTCCGCTACTCGAAATTGGAGCGGCCGGCCGGGGCGCCATCATCGACCGGCAGAAAATCATGGAGCTTCCCCTGAACGGACGAGACTACAACCAGCTTGCACTTCTCGCGCCAGGAGCGGCGCCGTCTACTCCCAGGCTCGCCGCTTTGAATTTCAAGGGCGCCATCAACGTGAATGGCAATCGAGTGTTCAATAATGTCTTTCTCCTCGATGGCGTGGACAACCTTTCCTATTCCAGTTCATACCGCGGCGAGAACGTTCAGGTCGTCCAGCCGTCGATTGAAGCGTTGCAGGAATTCAGGATTCAAACGAATGCGTATTCCGCAGAGTTTGGCCGCAGTTCCGGCGCTGTAGTGAACGTAGCAACCCGCTCCGGATCGAATTCCATTCGGGGCAGCGTTTACGAATTTCTTCGGAACGACGCGCTGGATGCCAACAACTTCTTTTCAAATGCTTTTGGCGCGCCAAAGCCCGTGCGTCAACGCAATCAGTTCGGCGCGGCGCTCGGCGGACCGGCGGTCAAGGACAAGGTGTTCTGGTTTGGGGACTATGAAGGGTTGAGAGAACGCGAGGGAGTTCCTCAGACACGTGCAGTGCCGAACCCCCAGGAGAAGGCGGGCGTGTTTGGCGCGCCGGTATTCGATCCGTTCGCTCCGGGTAAGCCTCCGTTTGCTCGTGATGCGCTGGGACAATGGGTTATTCCGAGAGATCGCTGGGATCCTGTTGCCGCGAGGATCGTCGAGATGATTCCAGATCCCAACGTTCCGGGCACGAACATCTATGCATCGACGCCCATTACCCAAACGCGCACAGACCAATTCGACGCGCGCATCGACGACCACATCTCACCGGACATGCAACTTTTTGCGAGGTACAGCTTCATAGACTCTCACGTCTTTCGCCCTGCGCCGCTTCCCGGCTTGGCCGAGGGCTCCTACAGCGATGCGTTCGGCTCGAGCGACAATCAATCCCAGGGAGTCGCCGTCGGACTGACGCGTGTATTCTCCCCTTCCTTTGCTGGAGACTTCCGGATCGGCTGGACGCGCGGCGATTACTTCACAAGACCGCCGAATTCCGGCATCGACGGACCCGCGCTGGTTGGCTTGAGAAATGCGCCGAATGCTCCGGAGCTGATTGGCGGCCTTCCGAAGATCGGCCTTCAAGGCTACGATGCGATCGGCAGACACACTTCGACGCCGCAGTTCCAGACCCCTCGGACATGGAATCCGCGCGCGACATTCTCGTTTCATCAGGGTAAACACCTCCTGAAGTTCGGATTTGAATATGTGCATACGCAAACCAAGATCAATGACGTCACGGCGCCGATCGGCGCCATGAACTTCGCAGGTCTCTTCAGCGGGAGGGCGATGGGCGATTTCCTTCTCGGCCTCCCATCGGTTTTCGCGCTGACCTCATTTACGGTGATCGATCAGGGTCAGCGCATGTATTTCTCATTCCTGCAAGATGACTACAAGCTCTCATCGTCGCTCACGCTGCATTTAGGCGTTCGGTATGAGTACTCCACTCCTCCAATCGAAAGGGAAAATCGGCTCGCGAACTTTGATGCCATACGCGGCGCCATCGAGTTTGCCAAAGACGGAAACACGTTTGAGCGGACGTTAATTCATCCCGATCGGAACAACTGGGCGCCTCGAGTCGGGTTCTCGTATGCGCCAAAAGACGCGTGGGTGATCCGTGGCGCCTACGGCGTGTTTTATAGCCACGCCGTGCGGCATGGCCGGGAAGGGATGCTGGGGATGAATCCGCCATTTCTGGTCGACAATTTGCTGATCGCGAACGTCTTCGGACCCACGGCGGTCGCGTCCGCAGCTCCATTCCGCCTGGCGGATGGCTATCCGCAAGGCTTGTTAGATCCCGGCGCCCTCTCCCCTTTCGTATACCGGCGGGCTCAAGATTCCCACCAGCGCACTCCGTACGTTCAGCAATTCAGCCTCGGAATCCAGCATGAGATGGCTCGGAATCTCTTGTTGGACGTCGCGTATGTCGGAAACAAAGGCACGAAATTGCCGGGTCTGCGAAACATCAACGCGCCGGCGGTCTTGACGAATCCGAACGGTACGCAGTCGGCCGGTCCGCGGCCATACGCCGGCTTCGGAGATATTCAGTGGTTGGAGAACCGCGCCAGTTCGAGCTACAACGCGCTGCAGGTTCGACTCGACAAACGGTTCTCGTCGGGTTTGTCGGCCCTGGCAAGCTACACCTGGAGCAAGACGCTAGCTGATGCAGCAGATCACCTATCGACAAGCCCGGGCGGCCCTGGGATCGACATCGGCGTATTCAGCGCGCCGCAGAATCCGAACAATCTGAGGGCGGAGCGCGGTCCCGCTGAGTTCGACATTACACACAGGATCGTTGCCGGCTACATCTATGAATTGCCTTGGGGACGCGCACGCCGATGGGGTCAATCGTGGAATCGTTTCGCAGATCTGCTGTTGGGAAACTGGCAGGTCTCCGGCATTCATGTTGTCCAGGGTGGATTGCCACTGACCGCGATCCTCGGTGGAAGTACCGTTCTCAATCTTGGCAGCGACCGCGTTGCACGCCCGAACCTCACAGGAAATCCCGAGCTGCCGCGATCACAGCGGAGCGTCGAGCGATGGTTCAACACGGATGCGTTCACGGCGCCGGGTCCCGCGCCCCAAGCGTTCGGCAACGCCGGCGTCGGCCTCATGCGCGGCCCGGGTCTAGCAAGTTTCGATTTCTCGATCGCAAAGAACATCAGTGTAGAGGAAAATCGCTACTTCCAGTTCCGGGCTGAGCTGTTTAATGCATTCAATCACCCGAATTTCGGTCCACCGGATATCCGGCGCGAGGCGAGCACGTTTGGGCGAATCCTTTCCGCCGGGAATGGCCGGATCATCCAGTTTGGGCTCAAGTTGTATTTCTGATATGAGGAGCGCCGAGCAGAACGCAAGCGCGTTGTCTCTCTACATCGGGAAAACGGGTGTTCTCCGGTGCGAATACCTCTCGATTGACGTCGCGATCATTGACGCCAAGCGCAGTTATGGTCGTACGCTTTTGCTGGTGCGTCCGGTTTCTGGGGAAGGCGAGCAGTGGGTTGAAGAAACTCGAGTCAATGAGATTTCGGAATGAGCAACCCGGTGAATACCGCCAAGGGGCCGCCACTGATTTTCGGAGTCGAAGATCGAGCATGAGCCTGCTGTACGTCTTTGCCGCTTCGGCGATCGAGGGAGAACCGGTTCGGAGGATGGCGTCGGCCACTGATTCGAACTCGATTCTTCGCTGCGGAGTGAACGACGTGGTTCTCATCACGACAGGGATGGGACCGCGAAACGCTAAGGACCACGTCGCCGCGGCGTTGAACGGGAGTCCATCCGCTCTTCTTGCGCGCAGGCCCGATGCGGTACTGGTGATCGGATTGTGCGGCGGCCTGACGGACTCGTTGTCTGAAGGGCGCGTTGTGGCGTACACAGGTTGCGGATTCACCGATGGCGTCAGGCCAATTCTATCTTGCTCCGATACCATCATGGACTCGGTCACGGCGTGTTTATCAGCTTCGGGCATCGCTTGCGATCGCGTTACCGGCATCACTTCGCCTCGCATCGCGACGACGCCCGCCGAGAAGCTCGCACTGGCGAAGCAGGGAGCGGACGTGGTGGACATGGAGAGCTACGTGATTCTTGAGGCAGCCGCAAACGCCGGCGTTCCCGCTGCCGTGCTCCGAGTCGTCGCGGATTCCCGGGCTCGCGTGCTGCCGGACTTGAATCGCGCGTTAAACGAACATGGCGGCCTCGACGGGCGCAAGGCCCTCCTTGTGGCATTGGGTTCCCCGCTTCGTACCGCCAGGCTGATCGCTGCGAACCGGCGAGCCATGCGCGCCCTGACGAAAGCGCTGGAGATTGTTGTTAAGGCTCCGTGCTTCGCATAATCCCTCGCCTTATGCCAAAATCTCCGAGACCCGGGCCGACAAGAGGCGGCGCGACATCCGGCGCTGGAGAGCGCGACGAGATTGAATCCTTTCGGAGACGTTCGTGCGCAGGCACAGCTTCATTGTCCTACCGCTTCTTCTTCCTCTGATCACCCACAGCGATTCCCGGATTGAAAGACTCGAAAGCTTATTGATGGAAGCCGATCGGCTCGCGCTGCTCTACAACTGGCCCGAAGCGGCGCCCCTCTATGCGCAGGCGGAATCACGATTCAGACTGTCTGGAGATCGGGAAAACGCTCTGGCCGCCAGACTTGGTTACATGTGGGCGACGGCAGATGGCGGCGTCGATCCGGCCGTTCGCCGAGAGGTAGAAGCGTATCTGGAAGACTCTCTTGTCCAATCTACCGCTCGGCTGAAGCTCCGCGCTTTGATCGCCAAAGCCGTGCTCGACAAGAATGCGAATGAAGTAGCGGCGCGTGGACCTTGGGAACAGATTCTCGAACTCGCGAGGAGGCTGGGCGACAGCCGCTGGGAAAGCCGAGCGAAGGCAGAGATCGGCCAGATCCTCTATATGGAAGGGGACGTTGCATCCGCTGGCGCCATGGTGCGGGAAGCGATCATTTCACAGTATTGGCGGCTGGACTTCGGCGCCGCGATTCACTACACGTCCATGGTCGGCAACGGATTCGTGGAAACCGGTCAGCCTGAAGCGGGCCTCAAGTATTGCAACTTGGCGCTGAGAGCCGCCTACGTCGTACCCGATATCGGCTTCCCGTTTCTTGCATATCAAGGAAAGGCCCGGGCGCTCATCGCGTTGCGCCGGCATGCGGAGGCCGAGTCCGTTCTGAATGAAGCGCTCGCCCGCGCCCGGGAGGAGCAGAACTACTGGGCGCTAACTCAACTGCTGATTGTCGCCGGTACGGCCGCTGCCCGGTCGAATTCGACGGAGGCAATCGAGCGCTTGAGGGAAGCGAATCAAATCAGCCACGACAAGGGCTTTCAGCATGTCTTCGCGTGGAGCGCATTCGAATTAGCGCAGGTGTACCGCGACGCCGGCAACATCCATGAGGCTGCGGCGTCGGCAGTCAGGGCGATCGCCGTCATGCGTAAACTTGAGGATCGGCATCACCTTCCCGAGCACCTGGCTTTGCTTGCGGATCTGGAGGTTCGCAAGGGCAGCTACCAACTCGCGGATCAGCTTTACAGTGAGGCAACGGATGTCATCGACGCGCTTTTGGTGAATGTCGCCCGACGGCAACTTAAGAGCTCACTGATCGCGACTCATAGCGATGCGTATGTCGGACACTTCGCCTTAGCGGCAACGAAGTTTGGCGATCCAGGCAAGGCCTACGAAATTATCGAAAGAGCGCGCGGCCGAGCTCTTGCCGACACGCTGCGCGGCGATTCGGAAAACCTGTCGGCTTCCTCAGATGAAGTTTCTATCGACGCCCAACGAGAGATCAGCCGGATTCAGATTGCCCTCATGCTGGAGGCGACTCCCGAAACGAGGCAGTCCTTGCTCGATCAGCTTTTCGTTCAAGAGCAACTTCTATTTCCGGTACGCCAGCTTCGCTCTCCGATAAGTCGTGATCCTGATCATCGCAAGCCGCCCCCGCTGTACGCCCTCCAGGAATCGTTGCGACCAGACGAGATCGTCCTGGAGTATGTGCTTGGCGAGTCGGAATCGTATTGTCTGCAAATCACCCGGAGGAGCGCCAGCATCCAAGTGATTCCCAGCGGCAAGAGAGAAATTGAGAGTCTCATCGAGGCTTATCTCTCTGCAGTAAGGTCGAGGCGGCAAGAGGAAGGCGCGGGTAAGAAGCTCTTTTCCCTTCTCCTGGAACCAGCCATTGACGGTGAGTCACCAAAGCGGATCATTGTTGTTCCAGACGGCAAGCTCCACCTGCTGCCGTTCGACGGATTGAAAACTTCAGATGGAAAGTACGTTCTGGAATCTCATGTCGTAACCTACGCTCCGTCGGCGACCGTGATTCACCTTCTCCGGCAATCCAGGCATGCGCTGCCGGTGAACGCACGCTTTCTTGGTGTTGGAGACGTGATCTACACTCAGCTGGCCAGTGCCGCCGGCATCACGACAAAGCCGACTGTGGATTCGACTCGTGATTTCTTCGATGTAGAAGCAGTCCGATTTCCCGACTTGCCCGGAAGCCGCCAAGAGGTTACGAACGTCGCGGCAATCGTCGAAGGCGACGCGAAACTGCTCCTTGGATCTGACGCTACGGAAGCCGCATTCAAGTCTCTACCGCTCGCGGACTTTGAAGTCATACACCTCGCAGTCCACGGAGTGGCGAGCATGCAGTTCCCGGATCGCGCCGCGTTGGTACTCGGGAAATCGCCCGAGTCCAGCGAGGATGGCCTGTTGCAGGTTCGAGAGATCCGAGATCTGGAACTCAACGCCGAATTAGTAACGCTTTCCGCCTGCGACACCGGCAGCGGAAGACTGCTCGGCGAAGAGGGAATCGCCAGTCTGGAACGCGCGTTCTTGCTGGCGGGCGCTAAAGCCGTCATCCCCAGTCTTTGGACCGCCGACGATACGTACACAATCGCTTTAATGAGACGCCTTTACCAACACCTGGTCAATGGCGATGACAAAGGGACAGCGCTCCGCCAGGCAAAACTCGATCTGTTGATGCAGTTCGGCGACCAAGCCCTTCCAATATATTGGGCGGGGTTCACCCTGGTCGGCGACGGTTCCACGCCAATCTTCAATTGACCGGAAGCCCTCACTCGCGGCGAAGCGGATGAGGGCCCTAGTCTGCATTGAATCATCCTCCGTCCTCTCGGTTACGCCGCCGATATCTTGATCTCCTTCGGCTTTGCGGTTTCCTTTTTCGGAAGAATGATTCTCAACAGACCGTTCTTATATTCCGCTTTGACCTTGGTCTCGTCCACAAAGGTCGGAAGCGTGAACGAGCGCCTGAAAGTTCCGTAGGATCTTTCCACCCGATGATAGTTCTCCTTGGTGGTCTCTTTTTCAAAGCGTCGCTCGCCCTTCAACATCAGGACGTTATTCTCGAGTTTGATCTCGATGTCTTTCTCGTCCATGCCAGGCAGTTCAGCCTTGATGACCAGCTCGTGTTCGGTTTCGAAGATATCTACGGACGGACTCCACGTCGTTGTCGGCAGTGGCTCTTCAGCGTCCCAGAAGCCGTTGCCGAACAAATCGGTCATCCGTTCCTTTATTGTGCTCAGCTCACGGAATGGATCCCATTTGACGATTGCCATACGCACCTCCTTATGACACTCGCCCTTGGGTTTGCACTTCCATTACCACGGCAAAGCTCGCGGGCCGTTCGAGTGAAACCAACTCCCAGCATGCGTTTGCTGGGAGTGTGGAGATGGCGTCGACTTTGCCGGCGAGCTTGTTTTGCCGAAATGACGAACAACACCGGAAACATGCGTTCTGTGAGTGAACTTTCGGCGCACTTCGGAGTTCGAACCTAGAGATGTTCGTAAAGAGAGACGATTCCATGGCGGATCGCGTACTTCGTCAAGTCCGCCACGGTGCGAAGGTTGAGTTTTTCCATGATGCGGTATCTATGAAACTCGGCAGTCTTGGCCGACATCTTTAGCCTGCTGGCGATTTCTTTGGCGGTTCGCCCTTCCGCGATTAACCGAAGCACTTCCAGCTCACGTTCGGTCAACGTCTCTTGCCGGATGTCGGGGCGTGCTGCACGTCTGGGCCGCAGCGGCTTTCTAACAACTTCCGATGGCGGATAAACGGCGCCCTTCAGGACGCCCCGTAAGGTTTTCCGTAGTTCTGACGGAGCTTCAGTCTTTAGGACGTAAGCCGAGGCGCCTGCCTGAAGCGCTTCCCTCACATATTGCGGATCGGAATAGGCGCTGAGGACGACAACTTTGAGGCGTGGGTCGGCCTGCCTCAATTTACGGATCGCCTCGATGCCGTTCAGGGAGGGCACCAGAATTTCCATGACGATCAGTCTGGCCTTCAGCTTCGCTACAGTAGCCACGAGATCCCGGGCGTCTCTCACAATCGCGGAGACCTTGAATTCCGGCTCGAGAAGCCGCCGGTAGGCTTCAGCGCACATTCTGTGCTCAATTAATGCGATAACCGGATGTGATTTCATAAGAGCCCTCACACCAAATGAGCGCACGACGGCTTCCATCCCAGAGAAGGGAGGAGGAAGGCTCGCAGATTGACATCGGGGCGGAGTCGGCCAGCGAAGCCTTACGGCAGACGGATGTGCAAAACGGAAAGGTGAACTAAATCGGGGACTTGTGATAAGACGACCGAACAAGTCCAGAACTCTCCAGCGCGCCCTGTGGGTTTCTTCGCTCATCGGACGACGTGGTCGATCAGACTAGCGTCGGCTCAATCCGTTCGACGGTGACGCAATGTCATCTGAAGCCGCGTCCTCTGTGGCCGGCCTTGCCAGTCTGTCCCTGGTCTGCGGTTTCGCGCCGGATTCGCAGCCCAAAATGTCAATCATTAAAGCATCGCTCGTCCAAATGACGTGCGTTTGGGAAAATTCCTAGTTTTCTTGGGCGACGAAAAAGTGGATTTTGTCCTACGATGCACCATCTACAACCCCAACGTTCCCCGGGACACAAAACGTTGAATCCGGAGTTCGTGAACTTACTCGAATCTCTGGCCAACGGTGTGGTCGTGGCGGAGCCAGCCGGAACGATCATCTATTCAAATAGCTTTCTCGAGCGGATGTTCGGTTATGAGCGGGGTGAGCTGCTGGGGCAAAGTGTCGAGGCATTGATTTCTGCAGAATTGCGGGAGCTTCATGTTCGACACCGCACCCATTACAACACTTCACCTGAAAGGCGCCTGATGGGTGCAGGCAGAGATCTGCTGGCGTGCCGCAAGGACGGCTCCGCTTTCCCGGTTGAAGTCGGTCTGAGTCCCGTTCAGACAACCGATGGCATGCGGATCGTGGCGATCGTCACCGACATCACGGAGCGGAAGCGCGCTGAGCGGCAGTCGGTTCTCCAGAAGGATGTTGCTCTTGTGCTTTCACGCGCGGAGAGTATTCAACACGTTGCGCCCAGCCTGGTTGAGACGATTGCATCAGCGTTAGGCTGGAGGTTCGGCGGACTGTGGCTCGTCGATAGCGAGGGTGGACTTCTTTTTAATGTCGCGGTGTGGAGTGCACCCGGGACTCGCGCGCCAGCGTTTGAAGCGGCCAGCCGGCGGCTGAGCTTTCGCATAGGCGAATGTTTTCTCGGTCGCGTTTGGGCGGCGGGAAAGCCGGAGTGGGTCTCCGATCTCGCAGCAATCCATGAATATCTCAGAGTCAGAGAGGCCGCTGCCAGCGGCTTGCATTCAGCCTTGGTACTGCCAATCCTTGTTGGAAGCCAAACTCTGGGTGTACTTGAATTCCTCGCTCTTGAAAGTCGCTCTCGGGACGAAGGCATGATTGAGATCGTTTCCGCGGTTGGAAGCCAGATCGGGCAATTCATTGAGAGAAAGCGGAGTGAACGGGCGCTAGGTATTTCCGAAGAGCGGTATCAGTCGCTGTTCGAAAACGCCGTGTTCGGTATCTTTCGTTCCACTCTTTCCGGATCGTTGCTGGACGTCAACCCCGCCATGGTCGCAATGCTGGGGTACGACAGAGTCGATGAAGTGCTGGCTCTGAATCTAAATAGAGACGTATACAAGAATCCACAAGACCGGCGGCGACTCATTAAAGAGTCCGAGACCACAGATCGGTTCGCCGGGTTTGAAGTGGAGTGGAAGACGAAAACGGGCAGCCCGATTCAAGTCCGGCTGAGCGGCAGAAGTGTTCGCGCTAAGGATGGCAGTCTGGCTGGACTTGAGGCGATTGCCGAAGACGTGACGCAGCGGAGGCTGCTGGAGCAGCAGTACCGGCAGGCACAGAAGATGGAGGCCATAGGCCGCCTTGCAGGAGGAGTCGCGCACGACTTTAATAACTTACTGACGATCATTGCTGTCTCAGAGGATGTCCGGAAAATTGTTGAAATTTGAGTTCTGGCAACGACGGTTCTCCACCCAGAACGTGATAGGTTTCTGGGCAATTTCACTGCGAATGAAAGGAGAACCGTCGTATGAGGAGACC
>Ga0073934_10006661_pt1 | contig 16629 bp, 14 predicted proteins | sample LarsenN4metaG_FD_76834 | JGI IMG/M metagenome (GOLD analysis project Ga0073934, IMG submission 76834) | Hot spring sediment bacterial and archeal communities from British Columbia, Canada, to study Microbial Dark Matter (Phase II) - Larsen... ...
CGCGCCATGGCGATTCTCGGCGGCCACCTCGACGCGCACTACGCCACGGCGCTCGCCGACATCGACCGTTTCTACCGCGAGTTCACGCGCGTCGGCGAAGGCATCGGCGGCACCGGCCTGCCGGCGAGCAAGCGCGAGGTGATGCGCTACCTCGAACTCGACAAGCACCTGCTGCGCAAGCCCATCTACATGGAAGCCATCAGCGCCGCGCGCCTGCAGGGCGTGGAGAACGACCCGGTGCAGCGCCGCCTCGCAGACCTCATGGAATGGGCGGCGACGGAAATGCAGCCGGCGTTTGTGCACAAGGTGGTGGGCTTCGAACGCGGCAACCCCTTCCTCGCCGACCTGCGCATCCGCGCGCTGAAAGCGATCTACCGCGCGGCCTGGCAACTCGGCGGCCCGATTCCGGAAATGGGCATTGCGCGGCGACGGGTGCTGGCGCGCCCGGCCAACGCGACGGCGGTGAGTTGAGGCACGCGCCGGCGCGGCACACGAAACACACTCCCTTCATCTACTCCTGATTCCGCACTCCCCGGAGCTCCCTCACATGCTGCAGAACCTCGACTACTGGCAAGGCGCCCGTTACCAACCCGGCCAGGAAAAAGGGCACTACGAAAGCTGGTTCCTGCGCGGCAACCATCCGCTGCGCAACGAGGCGTTCTGGATCCGCTACACGATCTTCTCGCCGCACGGCAAACCCGATGCCGCCATCGGCGAGCTGTGGGTGATCCATTCCGACGGCGAGAGCAAGAAGATCCGCGCCGCGAAGTCGGAAATCCCGATCACGGACTGCCACTTCGCGCCGCGCGGGCTGAACGTGAAGATCGGCAGCGCCACGCTGACGCCCGGCGTGCTGCAGGGCGAGGCCGCGCAGCCGCACCGCATCCGCTGGAACCTCACCTACAGCGAAGGCGGGGAACCGATGGTGTTCCTGCCGGAAAAACTCTACGAGGCGCCCTTCCCGAAGGCGAAGGCGGTGTCGCAACGCCCGCACGTGATCTTCAAGGGCACGCTGGAAGTCGACGGCGAAACCATCACCATCGATCACTGGACCGGCAGCGAGAACCACAACTGGGGCAGCAAGCACACCGACACCTACGCCTGGGGCCAGGTCGTCGGCTTCGACAACGCGCCGGACGCGTTCCTGGAATGCGCCACCGCGCGCCTGAAGATCGGCCCGCTGTGGACACCGCCGCTGACCATTGCGGTGCTGCGCGTTGACGGCCGCGATTACAAGGTGAACTCGCTGCTGCGCGCGTTCCGCGCCAGCGGCTCCTGGGGCTGGGACAAGGCCGGCCGCTTCGACTGGCGCTTCGACACCCGCGACGACAAGGCCGGGATTCGCCTGCACGGTCGCCTCTCCGCCACGCGCGCGGACTTCGTCGGCCTCACCTACTACAACCCGCCCGGCGGCAGCCACACCTGCCTGAACAGCAAGATCGCCGCCTGCGAAGTCACGCTCGAACAGCCGGGCAAGGCGCCGGTGATGTTGCGTACGCGCTGCCGCGCCGCCTTCGAGATCCTCACCGACGAAACCGATCACGGCATCACGCGCGCCACCTGACGCGGCCACCGGCGGCCGGCGTGACAGCGCCGGCTGCAGGCCGGATACTCGCCGCCCATGAACGGCGACATCATCTTCGCAACCACCTACACACGGCTGCTCGCGCGCGAGCTGCAGCTGGACGTCGCCACCGTCGCGCCGCTGCTCGCTGGCACCTCGCTGTCGCCGGCGCAGGTGTTCCAGCTCGACGAGTACCTCTCGCTGCCGGACCAGGTCACCATCATCCGCAACGCGCTGCGCATCTCCGGCAACCCGGCGCTGGGGCTGCAGATGGGCGCGCGCGTGCACCTCGCCGCGCACGGCCCCGTCGGGGTCGCCGCCTACACGTCCGCAACGCTCGGCGAAGCCGTGGAAACGATGGTGCGCCACCAGAACATCCGCGGGCAGTTCGCCGGCATGACGCGCGAAGTCGACAGCCAGTCGTTGCGCGTGGTGTTCAACCTGCGCGTGCCGTACGACGAGGTCGGGCTGTTCCTGATCGAGGCGCTGGTGTCCTCCGCGCAGAGCACGATGGAGTTCCTGCTTGGCCACCGCATCGAGGGCGGCCGCGTCGAACTCGCGTATCCGGCGCCGCCGCATGCCGCGATGTACGGCCAGTACCTCCACTCGCCGGTGCGTTTCGCCGCGCCGCGCACGGTGCTCGAGATGCCGCGCGCACTCGAGGCCACGCCGCTGCCGTTCGCGGACCCGGTCGCCCGCCAGCAGGCGGAACTGCAGTGCGAGCAGATCGCCGCCGACCTGCGCCAGCGCGGTGCCGGCTCCGGCTTTGCGTTCCGGGTCACCGGCATCCTGCGCAACAACCCCGGGCAACTGTGGACGCTCGACGACGTCGCCGCGTCCCTGCACATGTCAGCGCGCACCCTGATGCGCCGCCTGAAGGACGAGGGCACCAGCTACCAGCAACTGCTCGACGACGAGCAGAAGCGGCTGTCGATGCTGTTCCTCGACAACCCGCGCCACACGGTGGAGTCGGTTGCCTCCGCGCTCGGCTACCACGACGTCTCCACCTTCCGCCGCGCCTTCAAGCGCTGGTTCGGCGTACCGCCGTCGGAATACCTGTCGCGCAAGTGAACGCAGGCATCAGCCGCGCAGCCAGCGCGCCGGCGCCACGCCGAACACGCCGGCCATGTCCTCGTCCGGCAAACCGAAGCTCACCGCCGCAGCCTCGCCGAGCAGGGCGCGGTAATCCACCAGCACCGGGTAATCGCGCTGCTCGTTGAGTGTTGCCAGCGTCAGCGGCAGGCGCGGACCACGCACCGGCGAGCCGCCCTTCGCCCCCGGCAGGTTGCCGCCGGCCACCCAGTAGACGGTGCCGTGGCCGTGGTCGGTGCCGCCGTTGCCGTTTTCGCGGAACGTGCGCCCGAACTCGGAGATCACCACCACCGTCGTGTGCCGCCAGCTGTCGCCCATCTCGCTGGCCAGCGCCACCAGCCCTTCGCCGAGGAAGCCCAGTTGCCGGGCAAGGAAACCGTCGCGCGCGCCCTGGTTGGCGTGCGTGTCCCAACCGCCGATGTCGATGAACGCCAGCCGGTGCCGGCGCCTGAGGTGGCGCGCCACCACCTTCGCGTGGCGCGACAGCTGCGCCGCGCCGGCGGCACCGCGCCCCGCGGTGTTGGGGTCAGTGGGCATGTCGCCGTGCTCGCGCAGTTCATCGGCCTTTTCCAGCATGCCGCCGAGCGGGTGGCCGGCGTACAACCTCCCGATGTCGCTGCGTTCCTGTTCGCTCAGGCGCGACTTGCGCTGGCGCAGGCGCACGTTCGCCACCGGTTCGTCGCCGCGGAAGATCGTCGGGATGGTGTTGGTGAAACTCACCGACGGCTCGACACCGACACGAAGGGCCAGGCGATAGAGCAGGCCGTCGGGATGGCGCACGGAGGCGATGCCGCCATCGCGACCCTGCTCGATGAGTTCCTGCACCTCGAAGTGACTTCGCGATGCACCCGGCACGCCAACGAAGGGCACGAAACGCAATTGCCCGGCCGACAGCAGCGGCGCCGCCGCCTGCGCGATGGCCGGATGCAGGCCCCAGTCGTCGTCGAGCCGCACGGCGGCGAGCGGGTTGCCGGCATCCGGGCGCGCGATCGCCAGCGTCGGGCGCACCGCGTAGTAGTCGTCGCTGGCCACCGGCACCAGCGCACTGGCGGCGTCATAGGCACCGCGCAGGAACAGCACCAGCAGGCGGCCTTCGCCAGCCGCGCGCGGCGCCGCCATCAGGCGCGCGGAAAAACCGCTGGCGGCGAGCGCGAGCGCGCCGGCGAGGAATTGGCGTCTGCGCATGGTCATCGATTGCCTCTCCGGTTCAGCGGTACATGAACGCCGGCGACCCGAGGAACAGCATCAGCTGCCGTTGCGGATCACTGGCGGCGGTAACGGCAGCGCGGGTGCCTTCATCGAGCGCCGGCAACAGCGGCCACAAGGCGTCAGCACGCACTTGCCCTGCCGACGCCGCGCGCTCACTGAGCTCCTTGGCGGCCTCGAGACGAAGATCCATCTGCGCGGGGCTTGCCCAGTTCCTCCCTGCCAGCGCGTAGCCATCGGGCGTCGCGCGATCGTAGGGCGCCTGCGCCATCGCACGCAGCGAACCGACTGCAAACCGGAAGGTTCCCGCGTCGAGCGTCACGCCCGACACACGCAGCGCCGATACCGTGTACTGCCACGACGACTTGTACTTGCCGTTCAGTGACGCCGTGAACTCAGGGGAGGCGAACATGGTGCCGAGCACCGCCGGGATGTTGCCGTCGGTATCGCGGAAGCGCTGCGCCAGGCGCTCGACCAGCGCTTCCGGCGGCGCATCCGACACGAAGTAGATCGCCAGCTTGCGGGCGATGTACCGCGCCGTCGACGGGTGGCGCGCCAGGATGTCCAGCACCGCCTCGATTTCCGGCCAGCCCTCGCCCGCGATCGAACGGCCGAGGAAGGTCTTCTTGCCGAAATCGTGCCGGCGCGGGTTGAACTCGGCCTCGCCGAGGCGCACGTATTTCGGGTCCGCGAGCACCGGGCGCCGGTCGTCGGCGGTTTCCGGCACCGTGCCCAGGCCGGTGAGGATGCGCGCAAGCTCCTGCACATCCTTCTGGGTATAGCCGCCGTCGACGCCCAGCGTGTGCAACTCCATCAGTTCGCGCGCGTAGTTCTCGTTCGGGCTTTCCTTGCTGCTGTTGCGGTTGTCCAGGTACTGCAGCATCGCCGGATGCGTGACCGTGACACGCAGGAGGTCACGGAAATTGCCCAGCAGGTGCGGCCGCAGGCGGTCTTCATAATCGGCGAGGGTGTAGGCGACGGCAGCCTTGCCGGCGAAGACATTGAAGTGGTTGAACCAGAACCAGGCCATCTGCTCCTGCAACTGGTGCCGCGAATGCACCGCGCGCAGGAGTTGCCGCTGTTGCGTCTCGGTGATCACGCGTGCCTGCTGGTCGCGCTCGGCCTTGCGCGCCATTTTTCGCTGCGCTTCGTCCGCCGCTTCCTCGCGGCGCGTCTTGACCAGATCACGTCGCTCGCGCAGCGCCTGTGCCATCGGCCGCTGCAGGAGCGCAAGCTCTCGCTCTTGTGCCGCCACCGCCGGCGGCAGCGCTTCACCCTGCGGCAGCAGTTGCTCCGCGAGGAAGGCGTCGCGGCCGACGGCCTGCAGGCGGGCGGCGCTCTCGGCGGTATAGCCGTAGGTGACGCGGTTCAGCCAGTGCAGGTCCTGCGCCGTGAGCGTGGCGGCCGTGGCGGGTGATGCCAGCACCCAAAGCGTCGCAGCGGTGACCAGGGAGGAAAATCGCAGCATGGAAGGGCGGGACCTCGGGATGAAGCAGGCAGGGGCACGGCAAGTGTCGCGCAGGAACGCCCTGCCGGCACGCGTGCACAAAACTTCCCTGATGCGGCCAGCGGACGTTCAGCCGCCGCGCAGGAAGCGGCCCAGTTCCCGCGTGAACTTCAGCGGCTCGTTCACCAGCGGCACATGGCCGGAGCGCTCGAAACGCACCACGCGGCCGTCGCGGACCAGCGCCGCGATCTGCATCTGCCCGCTCGGCGCGTAGAGCGGCGAATCCATGCCGACGAACACCGTCACCGGCGTGTCGCAGCCGCGCAGGTCGTCGCGGTAATCGTGGCCGCCGGACAGGTAGGCATTCAGCGTCGCGCGCAGGTCGGCGATGTTGTCGAGCGGGAAAATGCGCGCAAACAGCGGCGGGATGCGCGCGATCGCCGTCATCACGCGGTCCAGCCCGGTGCCGCCGAACACCGGCGCGAAGGCGTGCGCGAGTTTCTCCGCGACCACGCGCAGGTCCGCCGGCGGCAGCTCGCGCAGGTGCGTCACCGCCGGGTGGCGTGCCAGCTGCGCCTCGATCTCGCGCAAGCCGGCGAAGAACGCTTCCTGCTCGTCGCCGCGCAGGCCGTGCCGCCAGTCGTCGCCACGACCGACCCAGGGCGACTGGTCGATGTGCAGGTAGCGGCGCACGCCGTGGAAGCCGTGCTCGCGCAGCAGGTGCAGCGCGGTGGAGCCGCCCAGCGAATAGCCCACCAGCAGGAAATCCTGCAACCGCAGTTGCCGGATCACGTCTTCGGTGTCTTCGGCGAGGTTGCGGAAAATGTCCGGCTGGTTGTAGTTGAGTGCACGCGACCGGCCGGCGCCACGCATGTCCGGCAGGTAGAATCGGTAACGCGCCAGGAAGGGCAGCACGAACGGCAGCCAGTGCGCGCCTTCCATGCCCATGCCGTGCAGCATCAGCACCGGTTGGCCGCGCCCGATGACGCGCACGTGCAGGCGGTTGCCGTCGCGCAGGGTGACGTAAGGCATGCGGGTTTCCGTGGCCGTTCCGGCGCGCGCGGTCAGCTGCGCGCGGCGTTGGCGTCTGCTACCGTCACCGCCGTCAGGTTGATGATGCGGCGCACCGTCGCCGACGGCGTCAGGATGTGCACCGGCTTCGCCGCGCCGAGCAGCACCGGGCCGATGGAAATGCCGCCGCCGGCCGCGGTCTTCAGCAGGTTGTAGGCGATGTTCGCGGCATCCAGGTTCGGCAGCACCAGCAGGTTGGCGTCGCCCTCCAGCGTGGTGTAGGGCATCAGCTTGCGGCGGTAATCGCCGTCGAGCGCGGCGTCGCCGTGCATCTCGCCGTCCACTTCCAGCCACGGCGCCGTCGCGCGCAGGATGGCCAGCGCATTGCGCATCTTCACCGCCGAGGGCTGCTCGCTGGAACCGAAGTTCGAATGCGAGAGCAGGGCCGCTTTCGGGTGCAGGCCGAAGCGCATCATCGCTTCCGCTGCCATCACCGTGATCTCGGCGATCTGCTCGGCGGTCGGGTCATAGTTGACGTGCGTGTCCACCAGCATCACCTGGCGGTCCGGCAGGATCAGCCCGTTCGCGCAGGCGTAGGTTTTCGCGCCCTCGCGCAGGCCGATCACCTGGTTGATGTAGTGCAGGTGCAGCGCCGTGGTGCCCCAGGTACCGCAGATCATGCCGTCGCAGACGCCGTGACGGACCAGCATGCTGCCGATCAGCGTGGTGCGGCGGCGCATCTCGATCTTCGCCTGCTGCTCGGTGATGCCCTTGCGCGCCAGCAGCTGGTGGTACTCGCGCCAGGCGTTGTCGTAGCGGTCATCCTTTTCGATATTCACCACGTCGTAGTCACGGCCGGCCTCCAGCCGCAAGCCGAACCGCTCGATGCGCTTGGCGATCACCGCCGGGCGGCCGATCAGTGTCGGCCGTGCGAGGCCTTCGTCCACCACCACCTGCACGGCACGCAGCACGCGCTCGTCCTCGCCCTCGGCGTAGGCAATGCGCTTGTTCACCGCCTGCTTGGCCTGTGCGTACACCGGCCGCATGGTCGCGCCGGAGGCGTAGATGAACGTCTGCAACTTTTCGTGGTACGCGTTGAAATCCTTCACCGGCCGCAGCGCGACGCCGGATTCCGCCGCCGCCTTTGCCACCGCCGGCGCGATGCGCGTCATCAGGCGCGGGTCGAACGGCTTCGGGATCAGGTACTCGCGGCCGAAGCTGAGCGTGGAACCGGCATAGGCCTCGGCAACGGTCTCGTCCTGCTCGGCCTGCGCCAGTTCGGCGATCGCGTGCACGGCGGCAATTTCCATCTCGACGGTGATCGTCGTGGCACCGCTGTCGAGCGCGCCGCGGAAGATGTACGGGAAGCACAGCACGTTGTTGACCTGGTTCGGGTAGTCGCTGCGGCCGGTGGCGATCACCGCGTCGCTGCGCACCGCCTTCACCTGTTCCGGCAGGATTTCCGGCGTCGGGTTGGCCAGCGCGAAGATCAGCGGGTTCGCCGCCATCGCGCGCACCATGTCCGGCTTCAGCACGCCACCGGCAGACAGGCCGAGGAAGACGTCGGCGCCGTCGATGATTTCCGCCAGCGTGCGCTTGTCCGTCTTCTGCGTGAACTGCGCCTTGTCGTCGTCCATCAGTTCCGTGCGGCCCTCGTAGACCACGCCGGCGAGGTCCGTCACCCAGATGTTCTCGCGCGGCACGCCGAGCTTCACCAGCAAGCCGAGGCACGCGAGCGCGGCGGCACCGGCGCCGGAGGTGACCAGCTTGATCTTCGTGATGTCCTTGCCGGTGACCTTCAGGCCGTTCAGCAGCGCCGCGCCGACGACAATCGCCGTGCCGTGCTGGTCGTCGTGGAAAACGGGAATCTTCAGGCGCTCGCGCAGCTTGCGCTCGACGTAGAAGCAGTCCGGCGCCTTGATGTCCTCGAGGTTGATGCCACCGAACGTCGGCTCCAGCGCGGCGATGTGGTCGACGAGCTTGTCGAGGTCGTTCTCCGCCAGCTCGATGTCGAACACGTCGATGCCGGCGAACTTCTTGAACAGCACCGCCTTGCCTTCCATCACCGGCTTGGCGGCCAGCGGCCCGATGGCGCCGAGGCCGAGCACCGCGGTGCCGTTGGTGACCACCGCCACCAGGTTGCCGCGCGCGGTGTAGCGGAACGCGTTCACCGGGTCGGCGACGATTTCCTCGCAGGCCGCGGCGACGCCCGGCGAGTACGCGAGCGCGAGGTCGTGCTGGTTGGAGAGTTGCTTGGTGGCGGTGATCGCCACTTTCCCGGGCGTGGGGAACTCGTGGTATTCGAGTGCGGCAACGCGGCGGCGTGCCTGCGGATCTTGCTGGTCGGACATGGGTGCGCGGCCTGAACAGTGAATGCATGCGCCGAGATGGCAGCAGGGCTGCGGCATTCTAAGGGTTCGGGCGGCGCCGCCACGGCGGCGGCACGCGATGCCGGGACGCGCCGGCAGCTGCATGGCACGCGGCCGGCGGCAGGTACCCCGGGAGAAACAAGGAGGGTGCGGCTGCCCGTTCGGCTAGCGCGGAAAGCTGGCGCGCTCGGCGGGATTTGAACCCACGACCACCGCCTTCGGAGGGCGGTACTCTATCCAACTGAGCTACGAGCGCGTGCGGGCCGGCGATGATACCGGGCGCACGCCACCAGCGTCCAATGCGGGCCGGGCGCGCCGTGCCGCCGGCCCGCCGGACGCCCCCTCTGCCGCGAGACCAGGACACGCCCGACATGACCCGCCGCGCCGCCCTGCTGTTGCCTGTCTCGCTGCTGGCCGCCTGCGCCGGCCTGCTGGAGACCGGTGCCACCCGCGTGCCCATCCCTGTCACCGCGCCGGATGGGTGCGTCACGCAGGCCTTCGACGCCCTGTTCGGCGCCGGCAGCACACGCACCGGCAGCGCGGGCTGGACGCTCGCGGCGTTTCCCTGGGAAGGGCACGCGCGGCTGGAAGCAGCCGCCGAGGCGCGCGTGGTGCACCTCGAGATCAGCCGCGTGCGCCGCTATACGCCGGAAGGGCCGGCCGTCGCGGTGCGGCTGCAGCAAGCCCGTGACCTGCTCACCACCACCTGCCAGGCGCCGCCCGCGCCGAACGGATCGCCATGAACCCTGCCCCGCCGTCGTCACACCCCGCCAGCTGGCGCGAGCGCGAACGCGGCTACCGCGAACGCGCACTGAAGATGTACCCGTGGATCTGCGCGCGCTGCGGCCGCGAGTTTTCCGGCAAGCGCGTCAGCGAACTCACCGTGCACCACAAGGACCACAACCACGACAACAACCCGGCCGACGGCTCGAACTGGGAGTTGTTGTGCCTGTACTGCCACGACAACGAGCACTCGAAATTCGTCGACCAGGTGCGCTACGGCAGCGACGCGCCGGCGCGTGGCGACACCCGCGCACCGGCCCGCCACAACGCGCTGGCAGGTCTGGGCGCGCTGCTCGGCCGCAGCACCCCGCCGGCCGGCGGCGACGGCAGCGACGACGCGCCCGCGACCACGGACGACGGCCGGCCGTGACGACGATGGCCCTGACGACGGCCGGCCGCCGCGGGCCCGTCGCGCGGCGTGCGCTGCTGCAGGCGCTGCTGTGCCTCGGCGCGCTGCTTGCCTGCCAGCCGGTGCCGGCGGCGCGCGACGCACATGCCCCGCCTGATACGGCTTCGGCGTCGGCTTCAGCTTCGGCGACAACGGCGACAGCAACCGGTCACGTCGTCGACATCCACGTGTTCTGGCGTGCCGGCTGCCCGCATTGCGAAGCCGAACTCGCGTTCCTGGCGCGCCTGGAAGCCGGCCACGACGGGTTACGCGTGCACCGTCACGAAATCCTGTCCTCGCGCGCGGCGCGCGAACTCTTCGTGCGCAGCGCCGGGCAACTGGGCACACGCGCGGTGGCGGTCCCGTTCACCGTCATCGGCGACAACTACATCACCGGCTATCTCGACGACGCCACCACCGGGGCCGCGCTGCTGGCGCTGGCGGAGGCCTGCCGCGCGAACGCCTGCCGCGACCGCGTGACGGCACTGCTTGCCGGCAACGGGTCGACGCCACCGGCGCAACCGGCCACAACGCCGGCCGCAGCCGTCGCCACCGCGACATCACCGCTGCCGCCCACCGTGCAGGTGCCGCTGCTGGGCGAGATCCGCACCGCGCACCTGTCGCTGCCGATGCTCACCGTCACCCTCGCCGCCATCGACGGCTTCAATCCCTGCGCGATGTGGGCGCTGGTCTTCCTGCTCGGGTTGCTGGTGGGCCTCAAGGATCGCCGGCGCATGTGGTTGCTCGGCGTCACCTTCGTGGCCGCCTCCGCGCTCGTCTATTACCTGTTCATGACCGCGTGGCTGAACCTGGTGCTGTTCATCGGCGCCGTCGCCTGGCTGCGGCTGCTGATCGGGCTGCTCGCCTTCGGCGGCGGGCTCTGGTACCTGTACGAATGGAAGACGCACCGTGATGAGCAGTGCCACGTCAGCGCGGCACCGGCGCGACGGCGCATCCTCGACGGCCTGCGCGAGCTGTCGACGCGTCCGCAGCTGTTGCTGGCGATGGCCGGCATCGTCGCGCTGGCGTTCGCGGTGAACCTGATCGAGCTGGTGTGTTCCGCCGGCATCCCGGCCGTCTACACGCAGGTGCTGGCGATGACGCCGATGTCATCCGCGGCGCATCACGGCTATCTCGCGCTCTACATCCTGGTGTTCATGCTCGACGACCTGTTCGTGCTCGCCGCGACGCTGTACACGCTGCAGGTCACCGGCGTCACCGCACGCTACACGCATGCCGCCACGCTGGTGGGCGGCGTGGTGCTGTTGCTGCTCGGGCTGGTGATGCTGCTGCGGCCGGACTGGCTGGGATCGAGCGCATGAACGCCGGCGCAGGGCGCCGCCGGCGGGCGTGACGGTACAGACAAAAACGGCGCCCTGAAGGCGCCGTTTCCGGAATGACCGGGCGGCTTTTACAGCGCGTCGTTCGTGTAGCCGCAGTGGAAGCCGAAGGGAATGTGGTGGCGCAGCGGCACCACCGCCACTTCGGTCATCGCCTGGGCATCGAGGATGACGATCTCCGAGCGATTCGTGGTGGCGTCGTAGACCGCGCACACCAGCCAGCCCTGCTCCTTCGCCGGCGCCGCAGGATCGGCGATGAACATCGCCTCGGAGGTGAAGCGGCCGGCACCGAAATCGTGGATCTTCACTTCGCGCGTCGAATCCTGCACACGCTCGAGGCCGTTGAAGAACCCCGGCGTGTCGTTCGGCAGGATGCACGCGGCCCAGGTGACGTCGCTCTTCACGCCGGTCAGGCGCGGGTCCCACTGCGGGAACTCGACGCTGTCGTGGCCCGCCATCGGCTCGTCGCGGACCGAACCCGTGCGCATGTCGAGGCGATACCGCCACAGCCGGCCGCCGGCGTCGTTCTCCGCCGTGAAGACGTTGCGCAGCACCGAGTCGACGCTCCAGTCGTCGAAGCGGGTGACATTGATTACCAGCTCGTTGTTTTCTTCCCAGCAATTGGCGTAGTGGATGGCCACGAACGGGTCGATGCGGAAACGTTTTACCTCGCGGAAATCGGCGAGCGAGATCACGTGCGCATACATGCCCTTCGACGGGTCGTAATGCATGCTTTCGTCGAACGACTTCATGCCCAGCAGGAATTTGCCCGCCTCCTTGAGGTACAGCGGGCTGACGAAGAACACCGCGTAGTGTTCGGTCAGCGCGAAGTCATGGCAGAACGAGCCGAGCACCTCCACCGGGAAAAAGCCCTTCATGTCCAGTTCGCCGGCCGGGTTGATGCGGTACATGTAGACGCCCGCGCCCTTCGCCCCGACGCCGGCGCCGAAGTTGTAGTAGCAGCCGGTGCGCGGGTCATGCGTGCCGTGCGCACTGAACGCGTTGAAGTTATTGAGCTTGCCGTCGAAGGAGTACTCGCCGACGGTGTTCAGCGAGTGCGGCTCGACTTCCCAGGGGCGGCCGCCTTCCCACAGGCACAGCAGCTTGCCGGCATGCCACACCATCGAGGTATTGGCGCAGTTCGCCGGCGGCTTGCCGATGTTCTTGCGCCAGCCACCGGGCGCGTTGTGCCCGAAGCTGCGCATGACGATGCGCTGCGCCGCCGTTTCCTTCAGGTACTTCGGCGTGCGCACGTAGCGGTTGCGGTAGTGCACGCCGTCGTCACGGAAGGTGGCGGCGTGCAGCATGCCGTCGCCGTCGAACCAGTGGCCGAACTTCTGCCCGCCGATCCGGTTGCGGCCCGGCCCGATGCGCAGGAAGGTGCCGCGCACGGCGTCCGGGATCCGGCCGCGCACCTCGGCGTGCGGGACCACGTAATCGAATTCCTGTTCGAGCGCCTCGAAGCCGCCGACGTGGGCGAGCTTCGGGCGTGGCCAGCGGCTGGCATTGGCGGGTTTCACGGCAATGTTCATGACGGGACTCCGGGGTGGTGCCGCCGAGTCTAGGCCGCCCTCGCCCTTATATTCAACTTGTTGAATAATCGACGGCACGAATAGCACCCGACACCATGCCGCGGCCGCGATCGCCCGCGCAACCGCCGCCCCCACCCTTTCCGGAGCCCCGCCCCGATGTCCCTGCGCCAGGTCCTGCTCGTGTATCTCGGCTCCGGCGCGGCCAGCGGCTATGACATCGCCAAGGGCTTCCGCAAGACCTACGGGCACCTCTGGCACGCGACCTGGCAGCAGATCTACCGCGACCTTGGCAAGTTGCACGAGGACGGGCTGATCGAGCAGGAAGTGGTGGAGTCACCCACCCGGCCGCCACGCAAGGTTTACCGCCTGAACGACGCCGGCCGCGCCGAACTGGCGCGCTTTGCCGCGCAACCGGCGAAACCGCCGCGCGTGAACGACGGCTTCCTGGTGAAGATCGCCTCGTCGCACCTGTTCGACACCGCGCCGCTGCTGGCGGAACTGCAGGCCCAGCGCGCGCATTACCGCCGCTACCTCGCGGACCTCGAACGTTATGACGCGTTTTTCCGCGAGTTGCCGCAGGGCGTGCTGGAACCGATCCGCGGCGCGCACTTCGCACTGCAGCGCGGGCTCGGCATCACGCGCGGCTGGCTGGCCTGGGCCGACGAGGTGGAAGCCTGGCTGCAGACGCGCGCGCCGCGCGCCCCGGGTGCGCCGCCGATCCCCGAGGGGGCCAGCCTGCCGCACGAGCAGGCAAGCGACAGCACGATCACCGATGCGAAAGCGCGCCGACGCAAACCGCGGCGCGCATGAAGGCGTGGATGGCGTGTGCTGTCAGTCCGCTGACTGCAGCTTCTGCACGTCCGCCAGCACCTGCGCGGCGTGCTGGCGCGAATTGACGTCCGGGTAGTGGTACACGATGGTGCCTTCCGGATCGATCAGGAACGTTTCGCGGCCGGCGAATTTCACCGGCCCGAAGCCGTTGAGCACGCCGAACGCCTTCGCCACGCGGCCGTCGGTATCGGCCAGCAGCGTGAACGGCAACTTGTGCTTCGCCGCGAATTCGCGGTGTGAATCGACATCGTCGACACTGACGCCGACCACCGCCACGTTCTTCGCCTTCAGGGCGGCGTGGTGGTCGCGAAACTGCTTCGCTTCCTCGGTGCAGCCGGGCGTGTCGTTCTTCGGATAGAAGTACAACGCCACCCACTGGCCACGGAACGACGCGAGATCCACCGTCTTGCCGGTCTGGTCGGGCAACTTCACCGCCGGTGCCGGCGCGCCCACCCACTCGCCCGCCGCCTGCGCCGCCACCGTGAGGCAGGCCACCAGCAGCACCGCGAGCGTGCGGAAAAACCAACCGCGCATGACGTCCTCCGCTGGCGGCATCAGCGCCGCATCATGCCCTTGCCGGAATCGTCTTCCTGCAGGCTCAGGCCCTTGGTGGCGCTGTTGAGGTAATTGGCGTCGGTCTCGGCATTGAGCTTGATCATCAGGCGCAGGTCGTTCGGCGAATCCGAGTGACGGATGGCGTCCTCGTAGGTGATCTCGCCGGCGGTGTAGAGATCGAACAGCGCCTGGTCGAAGGTCTGCATGCCGACTTCGCGCGACTTCTTCATCAACTCCTTCAGCACGTGCATCTCGCCCTTGCGGATGTGGTCGGCGATCAGCGGCGTGTTCAGCAGCACCTCGATACAGGCGCGGCGGCCCTGGCCATCGGGCGTCGGGATCAGCTGCTGCGCGACGATGCCGCGCAGGTTCAGCGAAAGATCCATCAGCAGCTGCGAGTGCCGGTCGGCGGGGAAGAAGTGGATGATGCGGTCGAGCGCCTGGTTGGCGTTGTTGGCGTGCAGCGTGCACAGCACGAGGTGCCCGGTTTCCGCGAAGGCGATGGCGTAGTCCATGACCTCGCGCGTACGCACCTCGCCGATGAGGATCACGTCCGGCGCCTGGCGCAGCGTGTTCTTCAGCGCGATGTCGAAGTTCTCGGTGTCCAGCCCCACCTCGCGCTGGGTGACGATGCAGCCCTGGTGCTGGTGGATGAACTCGATCGGGTCCTCGATGGAAATGATGTGCCCGCGCGAGTTCTTGTTGCGGTGGCCGATCATCGCCGCCAGCGACGTGGACTTGCCGGTGCCGGTGGCGCCGACGAAGATCATCACGCCGCGCTTGGTCATCGCCAGTTCCTTGATGATCTCCGGCAGCTTGAGATCGTCGAGGGACGGGATGTTGGTCTCGATGCGGCGCAGCACCATGCCGACGAGGTTGCGCTGGTGGAACGCGCTGACGCGGAAGCGGCCGATGCCGCGCGCGGAGATGGCGAAGTTGCACTCCTTGGACTCGAGGAACTCCTTGCGCTGCTTCTCGGTCATCACCCCGAGCACGATGTCGCGCGTCACGTCCGGCGTCAGCGGCGTCTTGGTGATCGGCACCATCTTGCCGTGCAGTTTCATGCTCGGCGGCACGCCGGCGGTGATGAAGAGGTCGGATCCGCCCTTCTGCACCATCACCTTCAGCAGGTCTTCGAATTCCACGTCACGTCCCTCGGTGCCGCCTCAGGCGGTAAGGCCAATCATTTGCTGGAAAACGCGCGGCAACCGCCAAAGGCAGATGCCGCGCCCTGTTCGCTCGTGCCGGCGCGTCAGATCGCGTCCGGGTTCTTCGCGTATTCGCGCGCCACTTCGCGGTTGACGGTGCCGGCAGCCACCAGGCGCGAGAGGTGCTGATCGAGCGTCTGCATGCCGATGGAACCGCCGGTCTGGATGGCCGAGTACATCTGCGCCACCTTGTTCTCGCGGATCAGGTTGCGGATGGCGGGGGTGCCGATGAGGATCTCGTGCGCCGCCACGCGGCCGCCGCCGTTCTTCTTCAGCAGCGACTGCGAAATGACCGCCTGCAGCGACTCGGACAGCATCCCGCGCACCATCTCCTTCTCCTCGGCCGGGAACACGTCGATGACGCGGTCCATGGTTTTCGCGGCGGAGGTGGTGTGCAGGGTGCCGAACACCAGGTGGCCGGTCTCGGCGGCGGTCAGCGCGAGGCGGATGGTTTCCAGGTCGCGCATTTCGCCGACGAGGATGATGTCCGGGTCCTGGCGCAGTGCCGAGCGCAGCGCTTCCGAGAACCCCAGCGTGTCACGGTGCACTTCGCGCTGGTTGACCAGGCACTTCTTCGACTCGTGCACGAATTCGATCGGGTCCTCGATGGTGAGGATGTGCTCGTAGCGCGTGGAGTTGATGTAGTCGAGCATGGCAGCCAGCGTGGTGGACTTGCCGGAGCCCGTCGGGCCGGTGACCAGCACGATGCCGCGCGGGATGTCGGAAAGCTGCTGGAAGACCTTGCCCATGCCGAGCTGTTCCATGGTCAGGATCTTCGACGGAATCGTCCGGAACACGGCGCCGGCGCCGCGGTTCTGGTTGAACGCGTTGACGCGGAAGCGCGCGAGGCCGGGGATCTCGAACGAGAAGTCGACCTCGAGGAACTCTTCGTAGTCGCGCCGCTGCTTGTCCGACATGATGTCGTAGATCAGCGAGTGGATCGACTTGTGGTCGAGCGCCGGGATGTTGATGCGGCGCACGTCGCCGTCGACGCGGATCATGGGCGGCAGGCCGGCCGACAGGTGCAGGTCGGAAGCCTTGTTCTTGACCGAGAAAGCAAGAAGCTCAGCGATATCCATGCCCGTCTCCCACCATTCAGTCGGTACAATGCGTCCGCGCAACCCGGCCCGCGCAACCCGGCACGGGTTTTCGGCATCTCGACCGAGTATAGCTCCGTTGTTTGGGGCCGGCGCATGCGCGTTTGGCCGCGCCGGACGGGGTGCGCGCCGCGCCGAACCGGAGCGACACGCCATGCCCCAGGGCTCCTGCAATCCGCGCTCGCGCACCGACCGTGCGCCGGTCC
>Ga0073934_10006662_pt1 | contig 16620 bp, 15 predicted proteins | sample LarsenN4metaG_FD_76834 | JGI IMG/M metagenome (GOLD analysis project Ga0073934, IMG submission 76834) | Hot spring sediment bacterial and archeal communities from British Columbia, Canada, to study Microbial Dark Matter (Phase II) - Larsen... ...
CAAGACGTTGCTCATCGCCGCGGAGGATCACCTGTCCTCGCGAGCGTCAACGTCTCGGCCGCCGTCAGTTAATTGCCGGTTTTGAGGTGTCGATTAATTGCCGGTTTTGGGTGTCCACTGAGGTGATGGAGCTGGTCGAGGGCGACACGCTCGCACAGCGGATCCAGCGAGGAGCGGTTCCCGTGAGGAAGCGCTCCCGTATGCACGCCAGATCGCGGAACCGGTCGAAGCGGCGCCGAGAAGGGTGTGATTCATCGCGATCTCAAGCCAGCAAACGTGAAGATCACACCCGATGGCAAGGTCAAGGTGCTCGACTTCGGGCTGGCAAAGGCACTGGAGCCGGGAGCGGGTGGGGCGGGTGGGGTCATGGATGGCCGCGACGAACTCGCCCACGCTGAGCATCGCGGCCACGCGTGCAGGCGTCATTCTCGGGACCGCCGCCTACATGTCGCCGGAGCAAGCCAAAGGGGTTGCGACCGATCAGCGCAGCGCCATCTTCTCCTTCGGCTGCGTGCTCTACGAGATGCTGACCGGGCGACAGCCGTTCCAGGGCGAGACGGTCACGGAGGCACTCGCCTCGGTTATCAAGAGCGAGCCCGATTTCACGCTGCTGCCGTCAGGGCTGAGCCCTCGACTCACCGAGCTCGTGCGGCGGTGCCTCGCAAAAGGATCCGAAGCGCCGCTGGCATGCGGCGGTTGACGTCCGGATGGACCTCGAGGCGTGTCTCACAGCCCCAGGATCGCTCGGAGTTTGCCGTCGACCGCGCGCAGTTCGGCAGCCGGCAGCTCACCCATCTTGCTCGCAATCATCTCCTGCTTGATCGTTCGGACAATACCCGTCACGACCGATGGGTACAACAGCCCAGCTTCCTGCCACGCACCGACCTGATGGTCGCCGACGAGCAGTCGGCCGACGTTGCTCGTAATCGCCGCCAGGATCGCTTCCCGCCGGCCGTGATGATACGCGTCGGCGCTGACGGATCAGCCCCGGTCGCCGCTTGGTGGCCTGCTCGCCCGCGAATACGAACCTGACGAGGAGACGACGTCGCCCCGCCTAACGCTCGTCATAGACGGCGTCCTTTGGATTGTGCCAAAGCTCTGCCAGCACGGGATCGGCGTGCTCAGTGAGGGCGACCAGATCGCCCGCCGACGTCTCGTCGCCGAGGTCTTCCTTCAGGCGCGCCTCCACCGCCTCCTACACGTAGTCTCGAATGGACTGGTCGCGTTTGGCCGCCGCGATGTGGATGCGCCGCCGGGCCCCTCGAGAAACATCAATGCTGAGCCGGGCGCGACGCTCGCGTGGGATCGTCGCCTTGACGCCCACATTGGCACACTTAGTAAATGTGTCGATGATCGGCAGATTCCTACACGACCTGGACGACGACGCCGTCCGGATCCTTGATGTGGAACCCGAACTGCACGTTCTGGGTCGGCGTCAGGCCGTGCTGCTTCAGTTGCTCGGTGACCGCGTCGCGATTGAAGTTGTCGACGCTGATCGCAAAGTGATCGGTGACGCCGGACGGACCCTCGTAGCGCAACGAGACAATCGTTCGATTCGTGCCCAGACGGAGAATCCGATTCGGCTTGTCCTCGCTCACCGGCGTCAGTCCAAAGACGCGCTGATAAAAGGCCGCCGAGCGCTGCAGATCGGTCACGAGAATCGACACGTGGTCGATTCCCGTGCCTCGCAGACCGGACGCCTGTGCGCCTGCTGCCGGTGTCGCCGCAGCAGCCACGAGCGCCGATAATCCCTGAATCAATTGCCGGCGCGAGAGCGCTCCGCGCTCGAATCGACGGACGAGATCCTCAATCGAGTCCATCGCATCCCTCCTGCGTCAGGGGCGAACCAGGTCCGGCTGACGCCGGACACGTTGAAAAGATCTCAGCTGCGGCTCATCAACTGACGAACGACGTACGGGAGGATGCCGCCGTGGCGGAACGCCACCAGCTCCTCGGGCGTGTCGATGCGGACCGTCGCGACGAACTCGCAGGCGGACCCGTCTGCTCGCCTCGCGACAACGCGCAGGTCGCCGCGCGGCGTGAGGCCGCGCGCGACACCCAGCACATCGAACGCCTCGGTCCCCGTCAGCCCGAGCGAGGCGGCGCTCTCGCCCTTCTTGAACTCGAGCGGCAGCACGCCCATGTTCACCAGATTGCTGCGGTGAATGCGCTCGAACGACTCGGCGATCACCGCCTTGACGCCGAGCAGCTGTGTGCCCTTCGCGGCCCAGTCGCGCGAGGAGCCCGATCCGTATTCCTTGCCGGCAATCACGAGCAGCGGCACGCCCGCCTGCTGGTACTTCACCGAGGCGTCATAGATCGTCATGACGGCGCCGCCCGGCTGGTACTGCGTCCAGCCGCCCTCGGTGCCTGGCGCGAGCTGATTGCGCAAGCGGACGTTGGCGAACGTCCCGCGCATCATCACCTCGTGGTTGCCGCGACGCGCTCCGTACGAGTTGAAGTCGGCGGGTTTGACGCCCCGCTCGATGAGGTACTTCCCCGCCGGACTGTCCGGCTTGATCGAGCCAGCGGGGGAGATGTGGTCTGTCGTAATGCTGTCGCCCAGAAGCGCGAGCACTCGTGCGCCGGTGATGTCGGCCAGCGGCGCGGGGGTCATCGTCATCCCGTCGAGGAACGTTGGCTTCTGGACGTAGGTCGACGCGGCATCCCACTGGAACCGGTTGCCTTCCGGTACGGCGAGCGTCTGCCACTGGGCGTCTCCCGAGAAGACGTCCGCATAGCTGCGGCGGAACATTTCCGCGCTGACGGCCTTGAGCATCGTCTCCTGCAGCTCCTGCTCGCTCGGCCAGATGTCCTTCAGATATACCGGACGGCCGGCGCGGTCGGTCCCGAGCGGCTCGGTCGTCAAATCCTTCGTGATCCAGCCCGCCAGCGCGTACGCGACGACGAGCGGCGGCGAGGCCAGGTAGTTCGCGCGGACATCCTGCTGGATGCGTCCCTCGAAATTGCGGTTGCCGCTCAGCACCGAGCACACCACCAGATTCCGTTCGCGGACGACCGCGGCGACCTCGTCGGGCAGCGGGCCGCTGTTGCCGATGCACGTCGTACAGCCGTACCCGACCAGGTTGAAGCCCAGCTCGTCGAGATATTGCGTCAGGCCGGCCGCCTGCAGGTACTCGGTGACGACCTTCGAGCCGGGCGCGAGGCTGCTCTTCACCCACGGCTTGCGCGTGAGTCCCTTCTCGACGGCCTTCTTGGCGAGCAGACCGGCGCCAATCATCACGCTCGGATTGGAGGTATTGGTGCAGCTCGTAATCGCGGCAATGACCACGGCGCCGTGATCGAGCTCGTCGAGCACCGGATCGGCGACCGCCACGCCCGACTGGGCGGCCACGCTCGTGCTCGTCGCCACGCCCTGCCGCGCGCCGCCCGCGTCGGCCGCACGCGCCGCGGCCTTCGGCGGCGCCTGCATCGTCGGCAGCGCGGTTTCGAACGCCGCCTTGGCGCGCTTGAGGGATACGCGATCCTGCGGCCGCCTCGGACCGGCGAGGCTCGGCTCGACGGTCGACAAATCGAGCTCGAGAGTCTCCGTGTACACCGCCTCGGGGCTGCTGTCGGTCCGGAAGAGACCCTGCGCACGCGCGTAATCCTCGACGAGGCGGACGTGCGCCTCGTCGCGGCCCGTGAGCCGCAGGTAGTCGAGCGTCATCTCGTCGATCGGGAAGATGGCGACCGTCGCCCCGTATTCAGGACACATGTTGCCGAGCGTGGCGCGGTCGGCAATCGTCAGATGCCGCAGTCCCTCGCCGAAGAACTCGACGAACTTGCCGACGACGCCGTGCTTGCGCAGCGCCTCGGTAATCGTGAGCACGAGGTCGGTCGCGGTGACGCCCTGCGGCAGCACGCCGGTCAGGCGGAAACCGAGCACCTGCGGAATCAGCATCGAGACCGGCTGTCCGAGCATCGCGGCCTCGGCCTCGATCCCGCCGACCCCCCAGCCAACCACACCGAGCCCGTTCACCATCGTCGTGTGCGAATCGGTGCCGACGAGCGTGTCCGGATACGCCACGGTCACCCCGTCGACCGTGTCCCAGAAGACGACGCGCGCCAGATACTCGAGATTCACCTGATGGACGATGCCCGTATCGGGTGGGACGACCTTGAAATTGCGGAACGCGCGCTGGCCCCAGCGCAGGAACGCGTAGCGCTCGCGATTGCGCGAGAACTCGAGCTCGGCATTGAGCGAGAAGGCGTCGGACCGTCCGAAATAGTCGACCTGCACCGAATGATCGATGACGAGCTCGACGGGCTGGAGCGGATTCACACGGTCGGGATCGCCGCCGAGCGACACCATCGCATCGCGCATCGCCGCCAGATCGACGACGCACGGCACGCCTGTGAAGTCCTGCAGGAGGACGCGCGCGGGCATGAACGTGATCTCGCTCGTCGCGGCCGAACGGGCATTCCACTGTGCGACGGCGCGGATGTCGTCGGCCTTGACGAAGGCGCCGTCCTCGCGGCGCAGGAGATTCTCGAGGAGGATCTTCAACGAGTACGGGAGTCGCGCCACACCGGGGAACCCGGTCTTTTCGAGCGTGGCGAGGCTGTAGATCTGGATCGAGCGTCCGCCGCCGCGGATCTCGGTGCGTGTGCCGAACGTATTCAGTGTGGTCATCGTAGCTGAGGTCGCCTTCGATCATACCTCCGCGGCGGCACTTCCTTTGCGACGCATACCGTGGAGGTCCGCTGATATGGATCAGAAGAAACAGGGTCAGGAGTCGGGTCAGCCGTCTGATACGCAGCCGGAAGGGTTCAAGGGTCAGCAGCAGCCGCCGCAGCACCAAGGCGGCTCGACGCCGCAGGGTTCGCAGCCATCAGGTCAGCAGAAACGGCAGGAGCCCGAGACGCAGAACCCGGACCGCGAACCTGCGGAAGGGCCGCGCGACATGCCAGGCCAGGAGCCGCGGCACATGCCCGGCAGTCAGGAGAAAGGACGCGACCAGAGCGGCGGGATCACCAACCGGGATCTCGACCGCGAGATGGAAGAGCAGGAAGAGCTGCCCGAGCGCGGAGGCACGCGCCAGTCCGAACGCTGATCGGCTCTAAAATCCTACGAACACGCTGCCCGAGATCGCCGCGTGCGGTCTCGGGCCCTCATCGAACGCGATGCCGCCGCGCAGCAGCTGCAGACGCACATCGCCTCGCACACCGGACGATTTCAGAAACCCCCTCGGACGAGCGAGCAGCCAGTATTTGATGCCGCCGCCGGCCTGATAGATCTGGCCGTGCTCGATGAGCGTTCGTCCCTCGTGCAGCTGGCGGAGATAGCCGGCGCCGCCTGACACGAATGGGACGAGCCGATCGCCCAGGCGCAACCCGTCGAGCATCCACACCACGCCGCCGTCGAACACGTACTGATCGACCTGCTCCACGCTCGTCAGCGACGCTGCCCCCTCGACATCGGCCGTAACGGACGTTCGAATCTCCGGTCGTCCCCACGTCATGCCCGCCTCGATCCCGAACCGTCGATTGAGCGGGACGACGGCGCGCAGGTGAATCGACGGCGCACGCTCGACGCGACTGTCCGCAGTGAACACGCGAAACGCCTGCGGCGCCGGCACGTTGGCGCGGAGATTCGCGTCGCCCGCGCCAAGCGCCGCGCCACTGAACAGCCCACCACCGACGTCCAGCTCGATTCGGCCGACGGGTTGCTGGCGCACGGTCTGCGCACCGGCCGGCAGCGCCGTGGCCAACAGCGCAAAGAGGAGCGAGAGAGGCCTCATCGCGGCGTCACCGCGATCGTGACGCGATCGCCTTCCCCGCCGCTGGGCGCAATGACCAAGCGGGGATGAAAGGTCGGGTGGAAGCGGAGGTCGATCGGATCGCGCCGGCTGAAGAAGCTCTCGGTATCGGCGTCGTCGAGCGGCTCCACGCGAACGACGTGCGGCCCGGGCGCGAGCCCGGCGATCTGAAACTCGCCGTCACGATTCAGCGTGAACCCCGCCACGAACCGCCCTGTCTCGGGGTTGTATGCGGTCACGTGAGCGCCGAGCACGCCGATGCCGCTGCGCGTGACGCGGCCGCGCGCGATGCCGGTCTCCCGCCGGAAGCGGCCGTCCGGATAGAGGTCCGACACGCCGGCAATGTCGTCGGGCTGCAGCCCTCGATCGTGGGTCACCCCGCGCCCGAACGCGATGGGAAACATCACCGAACCCGACGCGAGCACGCGGCGGCCGCCGTCTGGACGCGGCTCCGTCTCCCCGAGCGCGGAATGTCCGAGCCCGAGAAAATGGCCCACCTCGTGGACCGCGACCGATTCGAGATCGAACGCGGCGGCGTCGCCGGCTGGCGCCGTCGACCACGGCAGCGCCGAGTTGAAGAAGATGTCCGACTCGAGAATCTCGCCGGTCACCGTGTCGATCAGGAAACCGGTCGCGCCGAGCACGCGGTCCATCGAGGAATGATCCTGGAACCCGACCACCGAGGCGCCGTCGTCATCGAACGGCTCGGCGCCGGTGAAGCCGGCGAACTGGAAGGCAATCGAGGCAGTCGCCACCGCCTCCCACGTGGCGAATGCCCGCGCGAGCGCCGCCTGGAAGTCGGACGCCGAGACGCCCCGCGTCCCGCGGTCCGTCGCGTACCACCGCACCGGGCTCCGCTGCCATCTGAGCGTGACCGACTGTCCGGCCCGCGTCGTCGTGAAGTGGAGATACGCGTTGATTGGCTGGACGAACGCGAGGGCTCCGACGAGCGCCAGCGCGAGCCACTTCATCGCGGCTTCTCCACGATGGCTTCGATCGCACGCGCGAACGCCTCGAGCGGCAGCGGCTGCCGCGTCGGGCTGCCCCGCATGACCACGGGCAGGCCTGCCTGGCGCGCGACGCGGTAGACGCCCTGGCTCAGGCCGAAGAGCGTGGGAATGGCGGGCGCCTGCCCCCGCAGGAAGACGACGACCTCCTCGCCCGCCTCGAGTTCCGGTGCGCCGACGACGATGCGCCGGTAGCGTCCTACCTGGCCGTTCGGCAGGCGGAAGGTGACGTGGCGGCCGGGACTCCCCTTGAGCGCATCGACGACCGCGACGGTCACGAACGTCTCAATCCCGCGCGGCGGCGCCGTCACGGCGGATCGGACATCGACCACGCGTCCGTGCACGATGAGGCTCGATTCGGCCACCGCGGTGGGAAGGTCGGCGGGCACGAGCACGGTCGCGGAAGCCCTCGCGGCCGACACGAAAACGGCGAGGGCCAGCAAAGGGGCGATTCGTCGTGAGCACATGGCTGGGGCAGACCCTCTATGCAGAAGTCGCGCCGGCAGCCCGCGCGGCCACCTCGAGTATCGCATCGGCCGCCCGGCCGCTGGCGCCCGGCGCCCCGAGCCGCTCGCGGACGACGCGAAGCGCCTCACGCGTCCGCGCGTGGCGATCGCGGTCGGTCAACAGCGCAACGGCCTCTGCGGCGATTCGCTCGGGCGTGCACTCGTCCTGTATCAGCTCGGGAACGATGCGGCGGCCCGCGACCAGATTCGGCATCGCGTACGTGTCCACTTTGAGGAACGGCTTGCCGATCCGGTAGGACACGGGAGACACGCGATAGACGACCACCATCGGCCGCTCGTGCAAAGCGGCCTGGACCGTCGCCGTGCCTGACGCGGTAATCACGACATCCGACGCGGCCAGGACCTCGTCGGTCGCCTCGCGCACGACCACGCGGTCTTGAAACGGCGTGAACAGATCGTCCGGCAGATTGGGTGCACGCGCGACGATGAACTGGACCGCCGGCACCGCAGCGATGATCCGAGGAAGCGCGCCGGCGATGGCCGGTGCGATCTGCCGTAGCTCGTTGGGACGGCTGCCAGGCAGAAGCGCAACGGTCGGCGCGTCGGGGTCCAGTTCCTGATCGCGGAGGAATGCGGCGCGGGGCCGCGACGCGCGCGCCAGGTCGGCCAGGGGATGCCCCACGAACTGCACGGGGACGCCGGCCCGCTCGTAGATCGGCACCTCGAAGGGAAAGATCACGAGCACCCGGTCGACGAGGCGCTGCATCGTCTTCAGACGGCCGGGCCGCCACGCCCAGAGCTGCGGGCTCACGTAGTAGACGATCGGGATGCCGAGGCGTCGCAACGCAGCCATGAGACGGAAGTTGAAATCCGGAAAGTCGATCGCGACGAACAGATCGGGCCGCCGCGCGCGCGCGGCGCCGACCAGCCGCCGGTACATGGCGTACGAGCGCGGCAGCACGCGCAGCGCCTCGGTCAGGCCGGTCACTGTCAGGCCCCTGAAGTCGCCAGCGAGCGAGGCGCCCGCGGCCTCGAGCCGCGGGCCGCCGAACCCCATGATCTCGACCGTCGGCTCGCGCGCACGCAATGCGGCGGCGAGTGCGCCGGCGTACAGGTCGCCCGACGCCTCCCCGCACGAGATCATGATGCGCATGATTAGTAGGCAGTAGGCAGTAGGCAGTAGGCAGTAACGGTTGGAGGCATGGTTTCTTTCTGCCTACTGCCTACTGCCTACTGCCTACTTACAGCGGCTGTTCGAACAGCTTCTCGTCGATGCGGGTGTTGAACGTGACGGACTTGATCGTGCGCTCGATGATGAGGCGGCCGTTGGAAAGGACCGACGCCTTGAAGGGGACCGACACGTTGTCGATGGCGCGGTAATCGGCAAACACCTCTTCGATCTTCATCGGCAGGCCGTCTGGACCCGACGCGGTATAGCTCTGGCGGGCGATGAGAAAGTTCCGGTCGATATACAGGCGCACCGGCGGAAAGTCGGCGCCGCTGACCTCGAGCACCTTCAACACCTCGCCGTCGCGCCCCTCCTCCGGCAGCAGCGCGAGCGTCAGCCGCCCTTCGGCCGCGGCAATCAGCATCGGATAGGTGTCGCGGCGGGCGGTCGCCGCGAAATCGTTGCGCATGGCGACGGGGGCGGCCGAGATGCCGGCGAGATCCCGCACCCATGCCGCGCCGCTGTTGTAGGTGTGGACGATCTGTTGTCCCGCCAGAACGCTGTCGACGCGGAACTTGTCGGGATAGATCACGTAGGTCTTGGTCGGCAGCGGCGTGCGGCCGCTCGGCGTGATGATGGTGCGCTCTTCGTCCGCCACCACCGTCTTGATGCGCTTGAGAGCGTCGAGACCGCCCTTCGCCTCGATCAGGCGCTTGAGCAGCCCGTTCGCATCCTCGACGCGAGGATTGACCCGCTGCTGGGTGTAGGCGAGCTGCGAGGTCCGGCCAAAGCCGGGCGCCACGTACCCCGCGCCTGCGTACGGGGTGCCCGGCTCTAGCCGGACCGGCGCCGACCTGACGCGTCGTCCTTCCCGCCTGAGCGTCGCCGACATCAGATCGAGCTGATCGATCGGAATGACTTCGACGTCCGAGAAGCCGACGCGCTGGAGCTGCGGGACGAACGCGGAGGCGTTGCCGACGAGCACGATCGACAGTCGATCGGGCCGCACGTACTGCTTCGCCACGCGCTGGATGTCGTCAGGCCGCACGGCCTGCACGCGCTCGCGGAAGGTGCCGATCTCCTCGACCGGCAGCTCGTAGACGACGACGTTCAGCACCTGCGCGGCGATGTCGGCCGGCGTTTCGATCGTCAGCGGGAAGCTGCCGGCGAGATACGCCTGCGCGTCCGACAGCTCCGTCTGCGACACGCGATCGCGCTGCAGCCGGGAGAACTCCTCGACCATCAGGCGCAGCGCCTCGCCCGTGGTCTCGGTCCGCGTGCTGGTCTCCGCGACGAGATGGCCTGCCTGCTTTCGCGCCTCCGCATCGGCCTGCGCGCCGTAGGTCAGCCCGCGTTCCGACCGCAGCACGCGGTGCAGACGGTTGGCGCCCTCGCCGCCGAGGATCTTGCTGGCAAGATCGAACGCCATGTAGTCGTCGTGCTTCCGCGGAATCGCCAGCTGGCCGACGCGGATCTCGGTCTGCACGGCGTCGGGCTTGTCGACGACGATGATCCGGCGCGTCGGCGGGGGCGGTTCGACGAGCGTGACCGGCGGCACCTCGGCGCGTGGCCATTTGCCGAACGCGCGCTCGGCCGCCGCGAACGCTTCGTCGCTCGTCACGTCGCCGACGATCGCCAGGACCATGTTGTTCGGCACGAAGTAGCGCCGATGGAACTCCTGCAGGTCGGGGCGCGTGATCGAGGTCAGCGTCTCGGGCGTCCCGCTGTTCGGCAGACCGTAGGGATGAAAGCCGTAGACGAGCCGTTCCAGCAGCATGCTCGCCACATAGGCCGGATCGTTGCTGCTGACCTGCAGCGTCGAGATCGTCTGCTGCTTCTGGCGGTCGATCTCCTCGGCCGCGAAGGCCGGATTGCGCGCCACGTCGACCAGCAGGCTCATTCCGACGTCGAACGAGTCCTTCATGACGACGACATTGACGTACGTCCAGTCGGAGCCCGACCCGGTGGCGAGCGCGCCGCCGATGAAGTCGATGTGATCCGCGATTTCCTGGGCGCTCTTCGTCGTGGTGCCCTGGTCGAGCAGCGACGCCGCGAGGCTGGCGACGCCGACCCTGCCAGCCGGGTCCTGCACCGAGCCGGCGCGCACCAGCAGCCGCATGCTGACGGCCGGCTGCTCGTGGTGCAGCACGGCGATCACCTGCAGGCCATTGGGCAGCGTCCGCATCTGGTACGGCGGGAACTTGACCTCGCGGGCCGCCAGCGGGCGCGGCGGCGACTCGGTCGGCCAGAAGAAGAAGCGTCCGTCGCCCGACCGCTCCAGCTGCGCGCTCGCGACGCTCGCGCACAGCGCAAATCCCACAACCCAAATCCCAAGACCCAACGCCGAACGAGATCGCGGGAAGACGGTTTGGGATTTGGGCCTGGGGAGTCGGGCTGTGGTCATCGCGACCCCCCTTTGGGACGCACGTGCAGCACCAGGCGGTTGGGCTCGTTGAAATACGTGCGCGCCACGCGCTGCACGTCGGCGACCGTCGTGTTCATGAAGATGTCGAACTCGCCGTCGGCCGTCGTGATGTCGTTGTGGATCACGGCGGCGTGCGCCAGATGCATCGCCTTGTCCTCGTTCGTCTCGCGGCTCAGGATGTAGTCGCGCGCGAACTGGTTCTGCGCGCGCTGCAGCTCGTGCGCGGAGACCCCCTGGGTCTTCAGCTTCTCGAACTCGGCGATGAGCGCCTTCTCCGCCGCCTCGGGCGTCTGGCCCGGCTGCACGATGCAGACGGCAAAGAACAGATTCGGGTGCTCGATCAGGTTGCCGCTGCCGAAGGCGCTCAGACACAGCCGCTGGTTGTAGATGAGCTCCCGCGAGATCCGCGCGCTCTGCCCGTCGGAGAGAATCTTCGACGTAATGTGAAGCGGATACGAGTCCGGATGCCCGTCGTACGTAATGTGATAGGCGACGACCACCGCCGGCAGCGGCCACGCCTCCTCGACGGTGGCGCGCTTCTCGCGGGCCTGCGGCGGCTCCTTCGGGATGTCGCGGGGCACGCGGCGCTGCGCCCGGGGAACGCGGCCGAAATACTGCGTGGCGAGCTGCAGCGCCTGCGCGGCGTCGAAATCGCCGACGATCGCCACCGTCGCGTTCTCGGGCACGTAGTAGGTGCTGTGGAAATCGCGGACGTCGTTGATCGACGCCGCCTCGAGATCGGCCATGCTCCCGATCGTCGGGTGCTTGTAGGGATGCACCGTGAACGCGTGGTCGTAGATGATCTCGGAGAGCCGGCCGTACGGCTGATTCTCGATCCGCATGCGGCGCTCTTCCTTGACCACTTCACGCTCGCGCCGGAACGCGGCGTCGTCGACGCGCAGCGTCGCCATGCGGTCGGCCTCGAGCCAGAGCGCCAGCGGCAGGTAGTGGGCCGGCAGCGTCTGCCAGAACACCGTGACGTCTTCGGTCGTGTACGCGTTGCTTCGTCCGCCGACGCTCGAGACGATCGAGGTATGCGCGTCGGGTTCGACGTTCTTCGAGCCCTTGAACATCATGTGCTCGAACAGGTGCGCGAACCCCGTGCGCCCGGGACGCTCGTTCTTCGATCCGACGTGGTACCACACGGCGACGTGGACGATCGGCGTCGAATGATCTTCGGAGAGGATGACCCGCAGGCCGTTCGGCAGCGTGGCAATCTGGTACTGGAGCTTGGGCGGCCGTACCGCCGCCTGCACGGGCGTCAGGGCCACCGCGGCCACGGCGCTGACCGCAACAACGATCGCGATGCGGAGAAGACGACGCATATCCGTTGATTATGGCATGCGGGTGACCAGCCGAAACCCGGCGCTCAGCCAGGAGCCGGTCGAGAATTCGAGCTGATACGGGTCGATGCGCCGTTCGGCGGCAACGAACAGCTCGACCGCCGCCGCCGAGCCCTCGAGCCGCACCCCGCCTTCGCCGCGTGCGCCGTACTGCGTGCCGCGCGCGCGCGAGCCGTCGACCCCGAGCACCCGGACGCCGCCCGAGGCGATCACCGCGGCCCGCGTCGCCACGCGCACCTGCGCGCGTGTGGCGGCGTCGAGCTCCCAGCGATAGTCGACGTACGACCGCTGCACCGCGCCGCGCACGTCGACGCGCGACTCCAGCGTCGTCGATCCGCGCGACAAGGCGCCGCGTACGCGCGCGCCTACCATGTTCCAGTCGATCGCGTGGCGCTTGGGCCGATCGCTCAGATGACGCGAGACATGATGGAACACGCCGGCGACGTCGACGCCGCGCACGCGCGCCGACATCGAGCCCTCCAGCGTGTAGTTCCCCTGATTGGGATCGAAGATCCGGAACTCGTCGCCGAGCAGCACCTCGTATTCGGCGGCAAACGTGACGCGGCCGCGCCCGAAGTCGACGAAGTCGAGCTCGCCGCCGAAGCGCGCGTCCCACACGAACCGCGGATCGTCCTCGACGAAGTGTTCCATGCCGAGCACGGCATCGAACCGCGGGAAGAACTCGACCGACGTCTGTGCCGCCGCAGGCGTGGCGGTCAGCACCAGCAGAAGAACGCCGACCGGCCTCACTCCGACGAGTCTCCGGAGCCCGCCGCCGGGACGCCGAGCGCCTGCAGCCGCGCCTCGAGCTGCTCGATCCGCCGCTTCAGCTCGGGAAGCCGCTTGAAGATCACCGACGCCTTGCGCCAGGCGTCGCTGTCGATCGCCGGGTAGCCCGCGACCATCGAGCGCGGCGGCAGCGACTTCGTCACCCCGGACTGCCCCACCGCGACGCTCCCGCGCCCGATCGTGAGGTGGCCGCCCACGCCGACCTGGCCGCCGAAGATCACGTCGTCCTCGATGTCGGTGCTGCCGGCGATCCCGACCTGCGCCGCCATGAGCACATTGCGGCCGATCGACACGCCGTGGCCGACCTGCACCAAGTTGTCGATCTTGGTGCCGCGCTTGATCCGCGTCTCGCCGACCGCCGGCCGATCCACCGTCGTATTCGCGCCGAGCTCCACGTCGTCTTCGATGACGACGTCGGCGATCTGCAGAATCTTCTCGTGCGTGCCGTCGCCGCGCCGCACGAACCCGTAGCCGTCGGCGCCGATGACGACGCCGTTCTGCAGGATCACGCGATTGCCGATGACGACGCGCTCGCGGATCGCGACGTTGGAATGAATGACGCAGTCGGCGCCGATGCGCGCCCCGGGGCCGATGGTGACGTTCGGAAACACCACCGTGTCGTCGCCGATGGCCGCGCCGTCGCCGACCACCACGAACGCGCCGATCGAGACGTTCTGCCCAAGCCGGGCGTCGGGCGACACGACCGCCTGGGGATGCACGCCGGCGGGAGGACGCCACGGGGGCGCGAAGAGCGCCACGGCGCGCGCGAACGCCAGGTACGGATCGCGCGTCCGCAGCATCGCGCACGGCGCAGCCGGCGCCTCCTCGCGCAGGAGCACCGCCGATGCGCGCGTCTGCGGGAGCGCCGACTCGTACTTGGGATTGGCAAGGAACGTCAGGTCGCCGGGCTCGGCGTGCTGAATGCCGGCGACGCGCACAATGTCAATCTCGCCGTCCCCCTCGAGACGACAGCCCAGGCGGTCCGCCAGCTCCCGAAGTTTCACGATTTTGAATCTATCACGCGTGTCGGACGACAACTCGTTCGAAGAACGTGGAGAGGTGCGGCAGCCGCAACCGCGACGCAATGTCGTGGACGCGCGCGACGCGCGCGGGCAACTCGAGGGCGAACACCTCGCGCAGCTCGGTGAGCGGCGGGCACGGCCGTCCGGACCACGCGACGCGCCGCAGCCCCTGCACGGCGCCGCGCATTGACAGCCAGTGCCCCACCACGCGAAACGCGAAGTAGTACGCCAGGACGTTCGGGCCGGGAATGAGCGCGATCGGACCCGACACGATGAGGCCGAGCAGATCGACGACGAGCCAGACGCGATGGCGCTCGTAGTCGCGCTGCAGCGTCCGTCGGACGAGCGCCATCACCTCATCGAAGCTCATGTCCTGCGGGTGCACCGCCACCGCGACCGCGCAGCGCCGCAGGTTCCAGAGGAGCCGCTGCTCGGCGATGCGCGTGGCAATCCATCCGAGCGCGCGGTCCTGCAGGCGGTGAAGCAGCCCCACCTCCCGGGCGGCGGCAGCGGGGCGATGCTGCCGCTCTTCGGCGGCCCGGAGCATCGCGTTGAACCGGTGCCGCAGACGGCCGATCAGGCCCGCTGTCGGCACCGTCTCGACGTCCGACTCGGCTTCGCTGCCCGGCTCGCAGTAGAGTTCGTACCGATCGCGCCCGATCGGGATGACGTAGACGTCCATCACCCTGACGATAGCAAAGAACTCGTCAGGGGTCGTACCTAGACGACGGTGCGCCGCCCGCTGATCAGGTTCACCAGAAACAGCACGACCGCGATGACGAGCAGGACGTGGATGATGCCCCCGGCCACGTCGAACGCGAAGCCAAGCAACCAGAACAGCATCAGCAGGACGATAAGCGTCCACAACATGGATAGCTCCTCCCCTCGAGCGGCCCAGCCGCTTCCCGGGATTTCGGCGCAAGGGAAATGCCAGCGCCACCGGCGGCGCCGCTGAGGTGGGATGGGCGGGAGGTCAACCGGAACGCCTTCCCCGGCGCCGGCAATCGAGGGCGCGACGGCGCGGCCGATCCTGGCGGCGACCAGCAGCGGCGAGCGCGAGCCCGCGTCGACGCGTCGCTAGCGGATCCGGCGGATACGGTTCTGTGGGCCCGGCGCCACCGGCGAATGCCGGGAGAAGTAGTCCGCGAGAATCTCGTGGTCGACGCCCACGACCATCGGATCCGTTGCGGCCTTGAGCGCTTCGAGACCGTCGCCGGCGTCCCAGAGGAAGTTGCTCGTCGCCAGGCGGTACGTCTTGTCGAGCACGAGAGGTTCGCCGTTCACGCGCACCGATGTCCGATCGATCCGCTGGCCGAACGGGCGCGAGGGGTCGTATGCATACGTGAAGCCGGCCGACACCTGCATGATGCGCACGCGGCCGCCGGCGCCGCTGAGTCCGCCGAACTGCTGCTCCAGCATCTGAAGGATCGTCTCACCGGTGACCGACTTCACGATCAAGTCGTTGCCGAACGGCAGCACCACGAAGACCTCGGCGTAGGTCACGGGCGTCGTCCCCTGGCCCGGCCGGGCGTCCAGATCGGCGCGAATGCCGCCGGGATTCCAGAGCGCCAGATCGGCCTTCGCGCCGGGTGCGCGTCGGGCCGCGTCGAGCAGCGCATCGGCGACGACGTCGCCGAGCGTGGACTCGCCCGCCTCGTTCGCGGTGCGCGTGAGACTTGCCGTAATGGACCCCACCACGCGCCCTCCGACTGCCGCGGCGCGCGAAACGTAGCGCGCGAGGAGCGTCGTCTGGTCGCGGTCCTTCTCGACGTCGCGCGTGACCACGACGTTGCGCGCCGACTTGGCCACGATCTCTCCATCGGATCGGCGCACGCGCAGGTCGATGTCGGTGATGAGTCGACCGGACGAGGCGGCGCTCGTCACCAGCTTGCCGTCGATCGTGCAGTTGTATGCCTGATGCGAGTGGCCGGTCACGACGACGTCGATGTCGTCCGACATCCGATCGACGATCTCGACGAGCCCTGCCGACATCTCCTCGCATCCGTTGATGTCGCGCCCTTTCTGATCGCCGCCTTCGTGCATGAGGACGACGATCGCCTCGACGCCCTGCATCCGGAGCGCGCGCGCCGCGGCATTGGCGGCCTCGGCTTCCGGACCGAACGCGAGTCCCGTGATACTCCGCGCCACGATCACCCTGGGCACGTCTTTCAGGACGAGGCCGATGAAGCCGATGCGCACGCCGCCGACGTCGCGAACGGTCCATCCGGGCAGCAACGGCCGCGGATCCAGTCCGTGAACGCCTCCGCGCCGCAACATCTCCGGCTCGGCGCGCCGGGGGTCGAGCGTCACGTTGGCCGCGAGATACGAGAACGCCGCGCCCGCGAAGCGCGTGCCGTCCTGGCAGCCGTCCACGGGGTGGCAGCCACCTCTCTGCATTCGGTACAGCTCCCACCACCCTTCGTCGAGCTCGTGATTGCCGAGCGCCGAGAGCTGCAGCCCGATCTGATTGAGCGCCTCGATGGTCGGCTCGTCGTGAAAGAGACTCGACAGGAGCGGGGTGCCGCCGATGTTGTCGCCGGCAGAGACGATCAGCGTGTGCGGGTTGGTTGCCTTCAGACGCACGAGGTGGGCGGCGAGGTACTCGACGCCGCCCGCATCGATCCCGCCGACCCGACC
>Ga0073934_10006663_pt1 | contig 16619 bp, 15 predicted proteins | sample LarsenN4metaG_FD_76834 | JGI IMG/M metagenome (GOLD analysis project Ga0073934, IMG submission 76834) | Hot spring sediment bacterial and archeal communities from British Columbia, Canada, to study Microbial Dark Matter (Phase II) - Larsen... ...
AACGTTCCCGCGGGGCCGCGGTGCTCGAACGGCGGCGGCCGCTCGCCGACGCACAGGTCGAGCATGCCGCCTGTCCCGAACGTGATCTTGGCGTCGCCGGGGTGCACGCAGCGCTGCCCGAGCAGCGAAGCCTGCTGATCGCCGAGCATTCCCGCGATCGGCGGCGCACCCGGCAGCGCGCTCGCGGCGCCGACGACACCGGCGGAGTCGACGATCCGGGGGAGCATCCGCTCGGGGATCCGGAGCACCTCGAGCACGTGCGTGTCCCACTGCTCCGCGTCGTGCATGCGCTGCAGGCCTGTGACCGCGGCATTCGTCGCGTCGACGACGTGCTCGCTGCCACCCGAGAGCGTCCATGCGATCCACGAGTCGACGGTCCCGAAGCACAGGTCGCGCTCGCGATTCGGATCGTGGGCATCGAGCAGCCACTGCACCTTCGTCGCCGACGCGTTGGGAGCGACGCGCACCCCCTCGGGCCGAAGTGCCAGGCACTGCCCGACGGTGCGCAGGTCTTGCCACCCGAGGCCGGGTCCGACCGGTTGGCCGGTCGCGCGATCCCAGACGACCGTCGAGGCGCGCTGGTTCGAGATGCCGACCCCGTCGACGGGACCCGCGGCGGCCAGCGCAGCCTGTGCGAGGTCGAGTGCGACGCGCGCCATCGCGGCCGCGTCGAACTCGACCAGACCACCGGCCGGCGAATCCGGGAGCAGCTCCTGCGCGACGTCGGCGGCGAACGACCCGTTGTCGCGCACCACGGCGGCACGCACGCTGCTCGTGCCGACGTCGATGACGAGGATCCGCCGCGTGGTCACCGGCGGCTAGGGCCAGACGAGGTCGCCGAACGGGCTCGGCAGGCCGAGCTTGCCCGGGTTGAGGATGCCGTGCGGGTCGAGCGCGCCCTTCACCGACGCGAGCACGTCGAACGCAGGGCCGAGCGCGTCGCGGACGAACCGCGCCCGGTTCATCCCCACGCCGTGGTGGTGGCTCAGCGCGCCACCCGCCGCGAGCACGGCGCGCTGGCCGGCGTCCCACGCGGCGCGGTAGTAGGCGTCGCGCCCGTCGTCGGGTGGCCGACCGGCGAACGTGAAGTAGAGGCAGGCGCCGTCGGTGTAGGAGTGGCTCTGATGCGCGGACGCGACGAGGGTGTGCTCGACGCTGCGAATCGCCGCGGTCGCCTGCTCGTAGATCGCGCCGAGCGCACGCCAGGGTGCCGACACCTCCATCGTGTCGACGACGAAGCCCCGCGAGATCAATGCCTCGAGCGCGGAGACGTCGTTGCGGTGATGAAGCCATTGCTCCACGAGCGCGACGTCGACAGGTTCGGCGGGGGCGCACTCCTCCGCGACGACGCGCATCGTCGCGTCGACCACGTGGGCGTCGCCCTCGTCGAGGACGAGGAGCAGGTGCGAGTCGCCCGTCTGGTAGGAGCGGTCGGCTTCGATGGCGTCGTAGAGGCGCAGCACCGCCGGCGTGGCGCCTCGTTGCAGGATGCGGCGCATCGCGTCGAGCCCGTCGGCGAACGACGTGAACGCGTACGCGGCGCGCGACTCGGCGGCCGGACTGGGATGGAGGCGCAGCCGCGCGCCGACGATGATCCCGAGCGTCCCCTCGGAGCCGACGAACAGGTGCGTCAGATCGGGGCCGACAGCTGCGCGCGGGGCGCCGCCGGTCGAGACGAGACGGCCGTCGGCGAGCACGACGTCGAGCCCGGTGACGATGTCTTCGATCTTCCCGTAGCGCGTCGAGAGTTGTCCCGCGCCGCGGCACGCCAGCCAGCCCCCGACGGTCGAGAGTGCGATCGACTGCGGCCAGTGCCCGCACGTCACCGCGTGGTCGTGGCGGAGCTCGTCCTCGAACACGTCGCCGAAGGTGCCCGGGCGGACGTCGACGAGCATGGAGGTCGTGTCGACGTCGATGATCCCGGCGAGCGAGGTCAGGTCGAGCAACACACCCCCGAACACCGGCACGCTCGCGCCGCACACCCCGCTGCGGCCGGCCGCCGCGGTCACGGGAACGCGCGCGTCGCTGCACAGGCGCAGGACGTCGGCGACCTGCTCGGCGGCTTCGGGTCGCACGACGACGGCGGCGCGCGCCGCCACCTGGTTGTCGAGCGCCCAGATCATTGCGAGTGGCCACCAGTCGCGGCTCGCCTCGCTGACGACGGCAGGTTCTCGCGTGACCGCCGCGCCGGTCCGAGCCAGACGAGCCTCGAGCGCGTCGTCGACGTCGACGAATCGTGCCGGCAGGCGGGCCGCGACCTTGCCGCCGCCGTCGGGGAACGCGATCGGCGGGGTTGGTGCTCCCCGGTTGGGGTTCACGACGGCCGCTTCGTGATCAGCGCCTCGAGTGCCGTCTCCGGCAGGTGCGCGGCGTCGCGCTCGGCGGCGACCGACGCGCGATAGCGCGCGACCTGGAGCGAGCACTCTGCGTCGTCCCAGCCGAGCTCGGGAGCCATGAGCGCCGCGACATCGGCCGCGACGTCGGCGGAAGCGTCGCGCGCGAGGAGCCGGGCGCGTGTCCGGCGCGACAGCGCGTCGTCGACCGTGCGCGCCATCTCGTGGCGCGCGGCGTACACGATCTCGGCGCGCAGGTACGGCAGACCCTCCGCGAGCGGGTGCCCCAGGTCGTCCTGGTCGGCGAGCGCGCGCACGGCCTGCGCATCGCTCCCGTACCGCCCGGTGAGGTGATCGAGCCGCTCCGACGCATCGACGCCGACCGCGCCGTGCAGGCGGAGGCGCTTGGTCCGGCTCTTGGTCTCGACCCCGAGCAGCTTCGCCACCTCGTCGACTGCGTCGGCGGCCATGCGCCGGTAGGTGGTCAGCTTGCCGCCGGTAACGGTGACGACGCCGCTCGCCGAGACCCGGACCGAGTGCCGACGCGAGAGGTCCGCGGTGCGCTCGTTGTCGGCCTCGCGCACGAGCGGGCGCAGACCGGCCCACGTGCCGAGCACGTCGGCCTCGGTGATGCGCGTCGTGACGGAGCCGTTGATCGCGCGCAGGAGATACGCGATGTCGTCGGGGGTGCACTGCGGGTCGTCGAGGGGGCCGTCGTAGTCGGTGTCGGTGGTTCCGATGTACGTGAAGAGGAAGCCGCCGGCACCGTCGTCGCCCCACGGGACGACGAACACGGAGCGGCGGTCCTTCGGTACCGGGACGACGGCCGCGATGCGGTTCTGGACGAGCGCCCAGGGCACGGTGATGTGGATGCCCTTGGCCGGACGGATCGACGACGGGTGTCCGCCTTCGTCGAGCGCGCGAACGTCGTCGGCCCAAACCCCGGTCGCGTTCACGACCGTGCGCGCGTCGACGTCGAACGTCGTGCCGTCGGCCGAGACCTGCGCGCCGATCACGCGGCCGCTGCCGTTCTTGTGGAGGTCGACGACCGGGGCGTAATTCGCGATCGCGGCGCCGAGGTCGGCCGCCGTACGTGCGACGGCGAGCGTGAGGCGCGCGTCGTCGGCGCGGGCGTCGTAGTACACGTACGATGCCGCGAGCCGGTCCGCCGGGAGCGTCGGCATGTACCCGAGCGCGTCCTGCTTCGACACGCGCTTGTGCAGCTTCCCGATCCGCAAACCGCCCGTCAGGTCGTACATCCACATCGTCGTGCCCAGCAGGCGCGCGAGGCGGCGGGGGAGCAGGCCGTCCTTCGTGAACACGGGCAGCAGGAACGGCAGGACGCTCACCAGGTGGGGCGCGGTCTTGCGCAGGACCTGGCGCTCCGCCAGCGCCTCGTAGACGAGGCGTACTTCCTTTTGCTGCAGGTAACGGATCCCGCCGTGCACGAGCTTCGACGACTTCGACGACGTTCCCGACGCGAAGTCGCCCTTGTCGACCAGGCCGACGCGCAGGCCGCGCGCGGCGGCGTCGAGCGCGACGCCCGTGCCCGTGATGCCCCCGCCGACGACCAGTACGTCGAGCGGCTCCGTCTCCAGACGGCGGAGCGCGTCGGCGCGGTCGAAGTTCATCCGGCCAATCTATCGGGAGGCTTCCGTCAGATCCTTGGCGAACGCGACCATCTCGAACCCGTAGTCGTGGAACGGCGGGATGTCGGAGAATCCGAGCGACCGGTACAGCGCGATGGCGCCGGCGCGCGTCGGCACGACATCGAGGACCATCCGCGCGAACCCGAGTGCCCGGGCCTCGTCGAGCGCTGCCCGCACCAGCGTGCGGGCGATGCCGCGGCGGCGGAAGTCGGGACGCACCCAGAGGCGGTTCATCTCGCACGTCGCGTCGCGCCTCGGTGTGATCCCTACGCCGCCGGCGACGCGGTCGGCGGTCGTCGCGACGAGATAGGCGCCGCCGCGCAGGTAGCGCGCCGCGAAGTCGTGGAGGTCGGGTACGAGGTTCACGACCGTCTCGACGGCGATGCCGGTCTCCTCGGCCGTCGCGACGACGTACTCACGGACCAACTGCCGGCCGAGCGCGACGTCGCCGTCGTCGCCGGCGAGCGCGCGGACGCCCGCGGTCACGCCACGGTGCCGGGCGACCCGTCGTCGCGCACGACGGGGAGGCCCGCGGCTTCCCACGCCTGCATTCCGCCCGCGACGTTGACCGCCTCGAATCCCCACGAGATCAGCACCTCCGCGGCGCGCGCCGAGCGGGCGCCGGAACGGCAGATGCACTGCACGGGGCGGTTGAACGGGATCTCGGTACGTGCCCGCTCGAACTCCGAGAGGGGGATCCACTTCGCGTGCGGCGCGTGGCCGGCGTCCCATTCCTCGGCGGTGCGCACGTCGAGCAGCACGAACTCGGCCTTGCCCGACTCCGCGTCGACCGCGCTGATCTCGGGAACCTGGTTCTGGTGGAACGTGCTCACGCGTCTCCTCGGCGTGCGGCGGTCGTCGGATGCCCGCCCGCGGTCCACCCGTCGTACCCGCCGAGCAGGTCCGACACGTCGGCGAACCCGGCCGAGCGCAGCGTGCTGGCCGCGATCGTGGAGCGGTAGCCGCCCGCGCAGAACACGACGGTCGGCTTCGCCGGGTCGAGCGCCTCGTGCTGGACTGCGATGCGGGCGAGTGGGACGTTGACGGCTCCGGGGATCGTGCCGTTGGCCGCGAGCTCGCCGGGGTTGCGCACGTCGACGAGCTGGACGTCGGCGTCGCGGGCGACGAGCTCCGCGAGCTCCGAAGCGCTCACGCGCGAGGCCTGCTCGACGAGCTCGGGACACTCGACGAAGGCGCGGACGTGGTCGTCGAGCACACCGACGACGTTGTCGAAACCGATCCGGCCGAGGCGCACCTTCGCCTCCAGGGCCGTTCCGGGTTCGCACACGAGCACGATGGGCTGGTCGGGCCGGAGCACGTCACCCGCGTACTCGGCGAACCGGCCACCCAGCCCGACGTCGATTGCGCCGCGCAGGTGTCCGTGCGCGTACTCGCTCGCCTCACGAGTGTCGAGGATCGCGGCCCCCTTGCCTTTCCAGGCCAGCACGTCGGCGAGGGAGAGCTCGGCCGGTTCGGTCTCCTCGTCGAGCAGCTCCCGCGCGTCGCGGTTGCGTTGCGCGTCGAATGCGAAGTAGAGCGGCGCGACGGGCTGCCCCTCGGTGACGATACGGACGAACGCGTCCTCGTCCATCTCGGCGAGCGCGTAGTTGGTGCGGCGTTGTTCACCGATCGTCGAGACGGTCTCGGTCGAGAGCTGCTTGCCACATGCGGAGCCGGCGCCGTGCGCGGGGTACACGCGCGTCTCGTCGGGAAGCGTGAGCAGTTGCTCGCGTGTCGATCGGTAGAGCTGGCGCGCGAGCTCCTCGGCGGTCACGCCCTTCGAAGACAGGAGATCCGGGCGGCCGACGTCGCCGATGAAGAGTGTGTCGCCGGTCAGCACGCCGAACGGCTTCGTGTCGTCGGCGTGCGCGTAGACCACGATGCTGATCGACTCGGGTGTGTGGCCCGGCGTCGACCGCACCTCGAGCACGACGTCGCCGAGCTCGACGCGCTGCCCGTGCGCGAGCAGATCGACGTCGAACTCGGTCCCCTCGGCGGCCGCGCCGTACGAGATCGTCGCGCCGGTGGCGTCGGCGAGCTCGAGGTGCCCCGACAGGAAGTCGGCGTGGAAGTGCGTCTCGATGACCCGCTCGATCGTGAGCCCGTGCGCGGCGGCGTCGTCGAGGTACTGGCGGACGTCCCGTTGCGGGTCGACGACCACCGCGCGGCCGGTCGTCTCGTCGCCGACGAGGTACGACGCGTGCGACAGGCACTGGAGGTAGTACTGCTGGAAGATCATGCCCGCATCCGTTCCGCCGCGAGCGCGCGCAGCATCTTGTAGTCGGCCTTTCCTGCCGGCGACCGCCCCAGCGTGTCGACGGCGAGGAAGCGCTTCGGCACCTTGTACGCGGCCAGCTGCGTCCGGCAGTGCAACGTCAGCGCGCTGTCGTCGATTCCTTGGCCGTCCCGGGCTTCGACGATCGCGACCACCATCTCGCCCCAGCGGTCGTCGGGCACACCCACGACGACACAATCGAACACGTCGGGATGGGCGCGCAAGGCCAGTTCGACCTCTTCGGGGTACACCTTCTCGCCGCCGGTGTTGATGCACGCCGAGCCCCGCCCGAGCAGCCGGATCGTGCCGTCGGCCTCGACGGTCGCGTAGTCGCCGGGGATCGAGTACCGGCGGCCGGCGACGGTGCGGAACGTGGCCGCCGTCTTGTCGTCGTCCTTGTAGTAGCCGAGCGGGATCGCGCCGCCGACTCCGAGCATGCCGATGCGGCCATCGCCGGGCTGCGCCACGTCGCCGTCATCGGTGACGACGACGAGGCGGTCGCTTGCCTTGAAACGGGCGGGGGCGATCTCGTCGCCTTCCCGGGTCTCGGTGCGGGTCATGATGCCTTCGGACGCGCCGAGCGAGTCGATGAGCAGCACGGCGGGGAGGTGGGCGAGCAGGCCCCGCTTCGTCTCGGGGCTCCAGGTGACGCCCGACGACGTGATCGCGCGCAGGCGGGTGAGGTCCCACCGGTTCGGGTGCTCCTCGAGGGCCGTGAGCAGCGGGCGCGCGAACGCGTCGCCGACGATCGTGAGCGCCTGGACGTCTTCGCGCGCGACCGCGTCCCACACTGCCTCCGGGTCGAGCCGCGGAGTGTCGAGCAGCACGACCGTGCCACCGCCGGACAGTGTCGAGAGCGCGATGAAGAGGCCGGTACCGTGCATGAGCGGGCAGGCGGGAAGGACCGTCGCGGCGCGCTTGCCCGCCGTGATGGTGGCGTGCACGTCGGGCGGCAACGTGCCAGGCCGCGCCATCTGCCAGAGCGCGACGTAGAGGTCGTCGCTGCGCCACATGACAGCCTTCGGGTAGCCGGTCGTACCGCCCGTGTACAGGAACACGAGATCGTCGCCGTTCGGTTCGCGCTCCGTTGCCCGGCCATCGGGTGCGTCCGCGATCGCGCGTTCGTAGTCGCGCGCTCCGCTCAGGAGGATGCCCTCGCCCGCGTGCGCCGCCTGGAGCAGCAGCCGGGGACGCCGCGCGGGCGGGAGTTGCGCGAGCGCGTCGGCGACCGTCGGCGCGAACTCGTCGTGGTAGACGAGCGCGACCGCGTCGGAGTTGTCGACGAGGTACGCGAGCTCGGCGCCGACATACCGGTAGTTGACGTTGACCGGCACCGCGCCGAGCTTCTGCGCCGCGAAGAAGGCCTCGAGGTACTCGGGCGCGTTGACGCACTCGATGGCGACCTTGTCGTCGGGGCCGACGCCGGCGCGGGCGAGCACGTTCGCGAGCCGCTCCGCGCGTTGGTCGAGCTCGCGGAAGGACATGCGCCGGGTCCCGCACACGATCGCCTCGCGCTCCGGCGCGAGCTTCGCGACCGTGGCCCACGCGCGGGCGAACGAGTAGTCGGTCACGACCGAAGGCTACAAACCGGGAATGATCGCTCCGTACTCGAACCGATCGGCGGCGTCGAACGTGCCGACGCCGTACTCGCGCCCCCTCGCCTCGATCGTGCGACCGTCGCCGAGGCTGATTGCCACGTGCGCGCCGGCGGGCCGCCCTCCGCCCGGACGTGGCTCCTCCGAGAACGAGAAGAGCAGCGCGCCCGGCGTCCGCAGCGCTTGCTCCACAGGAACGAGCGCGCCCCGACCCTTGAGGTCGAGGTACTGGAGCCACGACCCGTCGGGCAGGTCGATGCCGACCTGCTTCGCCGCCCACTTCGTCAGCTCCGAGCAGTCGAACGCGTCGGGATCGGGGTCGGTGGCTGCGGCGCTCGCGCCCCAGACGTAGGGGTCGCCCGCCTGGCCGAGCGCGGCGTGGAGGAACTCACCCGCGCGTCCGCCCGCGGCGGGTGCTGCCGTCGCCTGCTCCAGTAGCGCTGCGAAATCGGTCGCTCCCGCGCCGCCCGGGGCCGGGGCCGTTCCGATGCTCGCCAGCGGCGGCCGAACGAACCGTTGCTGGATCTCCGAGATGCGCGCCTGGACGCCCGCCAGCCCCTCCAGTCCCATCGGGGCCTCATCGGCGGGTTCAGCGTTCGCCTGAGCGCTGCTGCTTGCGCTTGCGGTGCCAGCGCACCCCGCCTTGGATCGCCGCGAGGATGGTGTCGTTGTCGCGCGAGAGCGACGCGTGCACGCGCTTCTCGAACAGCATGCGCATCACCGGGTTGAACGCCTCGTACTCCTCGGTGAAGTGCACGCGCGTGCGGCCGTCGCCGAGGTCGTCGAGACGAGTCCATCCGGTCGCGCGCGACCACAACGGCTTCCCGATCGCGTCGTAGCGCCACGAGACGGGCGGTTCGACCTCGGTCAGCCACTCCCATGACTTGCCGACACCGCCCGACAGGAGCCACTTGGGGACCGGGAAGGTGCAGTGCCGGACGAGCCCGTTGCCGGCTTCGTCGCCGGGATGCAGGATGTGGATGCGCGTCCGGACGTCCTTGGGTTGCGGCCGGTCCGGTCCCCGGTACCAGAACACCTCCCACACCTCCTCGGGTGGGGCGTCGACGACGACCGAGAACTCGTGGCGCTGCACCATCGCGTCACCGCCCTCCCGCGAGTGCCTGCACCGACTCCGCGAGCGAGTCCTCCCACACCCAGTTGTGCCGGAAGTGCTCGTTGCCTTGGTGCATCACGTCGTAGAGCCAGAACAGGCCGTAGATCCCCAGCGTCGCCACCGTCGCGATCACCCGGCCCGCGTAGTTGTGCCGGCCCTTGAGCCGCGTCGGGTCGGGAGCGACCGTCGCCGCTCCGAGGCGCGCGTAGATGGCCGAGAGCTCCGCCTCGACGGCACCCTCCGCGTGGTCGTGGGTGACGAGGTCGCCGTCGAGCAGGCAGTACGCGACGACCGACGCGATGCCGCTGCTGACGATGCCGAGCACGACCCATGCGCTCGGGTCGCGGAAGTCGGTCGTCTGCGAGCGCAGCGTCGCCATGTTCGTCGAGATCCGCTCAAACGCCGGCCGCAGCTCGTCGGCCGTGCCCTGGCGGGTCGCCTGCTCCCATGCGAAGGCCGCTGCCCCGTCGAGGAGAGCGATCCGGCGCATGTTGTGCTCGCGCGAGCGCCGCACGAGTTGGTACAGCACGTAGTACGAGTAGATGCCGCACGTCAGGACCGTCCACCCGAGCGCGCTCCAGAAGTGGAAGACGTAGTCGGACTCGTAGCGCCGCTGCCACGCGACACGCACCCGATCGGCGGCGGTCGGGCCCGGCGCCGGCCAACCCGCCTGCCCGTACGCCGCGCCGCCGTAGCCGGTGCCACCCCAGCCGCTCCCCGGCGGGTTGTACGGCGGCTCTCCGGTCATCGGGGCCGGAGCCTACGCTGCACGTCGGAACGCGAGGAGTGGCCATGACCACCTACGAACCGTCGCCGGCCGACCGCTTCACGTTCGGGTTGTGGACCGTCGGCAACCGCGGCCGGGACCCGTTCGGTCACGAGACGCGCCCGGCGCTCGATCCCGTCGACGCGGTGCACCGCCTGGCCGAGCTCGGCGCGTACGGCGTCAACTTCCATGACGACGACCTCGTGCCGCCGGGTTCGACGTCTCCCGAGCGCGAGCAGATCCTGAAGCGGTTCCGGCGCGCGCTCGACGCGACCGGGATGAAGGTTCCGATGGCCACGACCAACCTCTTCTCGAACGCCGTGTTCAAGGAGGGTGCGTTCACCGCCAACGATCCCGCGGTGCGTCGGTACGCCGTCGCCAAGACGCTCGATGCCATCGACCTCGGTGTCGAGCTCGGCGCGTCGGTGTACGTCATGTGGGGCGGCCGCGAAGGCACCGAGTGCGACGCCGCGAAGGACGTTCGCCTGGCGCTGGACCGCTACAAGGAGGCGATCGACCTCTGTTGCGCGTACGTCCGCGACCGTGGCTACGACGTCCGGTTCGCGCTCGAGCCGAAGCCGAACGAGCCGCGCGGCAACCTCTTGCTCCCGACCGTCGGGCACGCGCTCGCGTTCGTCGATCGCCTCGAGTGGCCCGAGATGGTGGGGCTGAACCCCGAGTTCGCGCACGAGACGATGTCGGGGTTGTCGTTCCACCACGCGGTCGCGCAGGCACTGTGGTCGGGGAAGCTCTTCCACATCGACCTCAACGGGCAGGTGCCGGGCAAGTACGACCAGGACTTCCGATTCGGTTCCGAAGGCGCCCGAGAAGCGTTCTACCTCGTGAAGTTGCTCGAGGACGCGCAGTGGGACGGGATGCGGCACTTCGACGCGCACGCCTACCGCACCGAGAGCACCGAGGGCGTCTGGGAGTTCGCGCGCGGTTGCATGAGGACATACCTCGTCCTGCGGGAGAAGGCGCGCCGGTTCCACGCCGACCCCGACATCCAGGCCGCGCTCGCGGAGGCCATGGTGGACGATCTCGCGACGCCGACGTCGCCGGCGGGGACCGGTGGCGACGCTATCGGCGCGCTCCGGCGTGCAGCGGTCGACCTCGAGGCGCTCGCCACGCGCGGCTACGGTCACGAGCGCCTCGACCAGCTCGTGACCGAATTGCTGCTCGGCGTCCGCTAGCAGCCTGCCCCCCGGTGCGCGACGATGCGCGTATGGCCGAGGGCTTCGACCTCTCCAAGTTCCCCGTGCACCTCGGTCTCGGCGCGACCGTGCTGCCCCTCCCGGAGTTCGACGGAACGATGGAGTGGTTCCGGCAGTACGGCGCGCAATACGCCGACGACGGTGCCGAGGGCCGGTTGGTGTCGATGTACACGTTCACCGGACCGTGGGACAGTTGGGAAGTGCACCCGAACGGCCACGAGCTCGTCGTCTGCGTCGAGGGGCGGATGACGCTCTACCAGGAAGTCGACGGCGAGTTGCGCACGGTCGTGCTCGAGACCGGTCAGGCCGCGATCAACCCGCCGGGTGTCTGGCACACCGCCGACATCGACGGGCACGCGACCGGCTTGTTCGTCACCGCGGGCCTGGGAACGCAGAACCGGCCGCGCTGAATCGTCAGACGCGAGCCGGATGCACGGGCGCGCCAGCGAGGTCGACGCGGGTGCGCAGGACGCAGCCGCGCAATGCCGGGTTGTCGGTGTTGTCGGCGGTGACGACGACAAGATCCCGCCGGTCGTCGCCCGCGAAGCAGACGCTCGTGACCGTGGTCGCCGGCACCTCGACGCGCCGGTCGAGCGTGCCGTCGGGTGCGAGGCGGCCGACCCCGAAGCCGCCGAGCAGCGCGACCCAGATCGCACCGGCCTCGTCGACCGCCATACCGTCGGGTGCACCCCACCCCGAGGTGTCGATGGTCCGTCGCCCGTACACCCGACCGTCGCCGTCGAGGTCGTGCACGAGCACCGCGCGAGCGCGGGTGTCCGAGTGGTAGACGGTCCGTTCGTCGGGCGCGAGCGCAACGCCGTTCGCGTGCACGATCCCGCCGTAACACTCGGACGCCCGGCCTGTGGTGTCGACGCGCCACAGTTCGCCCGGGACCGGTGGGGCGTCGGGATCGAAGACTGCGAAGCGCAACGATCCGGCGTAGACGCGTCCCGAGCTGTCGGTGCACAGGTCGTTCCACCCGGCGACGCCGTCGACGTGCAGCACCAGGCGCGTGTCGCCGTCGCGGACATGGACGAGGTCGCGTCCGGAGCAGACGATCCCGCCTTCGGCGTGCAGTGCGAGACCGCCGACGCCGCGCCGCTTCGGAACGACGGTCTCGACGTCGCCGGCGGGTGAGCGCCGGTACACGCCGCCGCCGAGCACGTCGCTGAAGTACAACGAACCGTCGGACGCGGCCGTCGGACCCTCGACCAGTCCGTAGCCCGACGCGAGCACCTCGAACTCCATCGAGGCGAGGGTACCGTTCGTCCGTGCCGCTCGTACTCGGCGTCGATTCGTCGACGCAGGCGACGAAGGTCGAGATTCGCGACGCCGACTCGGGCGCGCTGCTCGCCTCGGGCCGCGCACCGCACCCGGCGACGACCCCACCGCGCAGCGAGCAGGATCCCACTACATGGTGGACCGCGCTCGAGCACGCGCTCGCCGGAGCCGGTCGGCTCGTACGCGACGTCGATGCGATCTCGGTCGCGGGACAGCAACACGGCCTCGTCGTACTCGACGAGACCGGCGACGTCGTCCGGCCCGCGAAGCTGTGGAACGACACCGAGTCCGCGCCCGATGCGGCGTGGCTCGTCGGCCAGACCGGCGGACCGGGCGAGTGGGCGCGCGCGTGCGGCTCCGTCCCGGTCGCGGCGTTCACCGTCACGAAGCTGTCGTGGCTGCATCGCAGCGAACCCGACTCGTGGGCGCGCCTTGCGCGGGTCTGCCTTCCGCACGACTGGCTGACGTGCCGGCTGACCGGCGCCTTCGTGACCGATCGCGGTGAGGCGTCCGGCACCGGGTACTTCTCGGCGGCGCGCGGCGAGTACTGCTTCGAGCTCCTCGCGATCGTCGATCGCGACCGCGACTGGCGCGCGTGCGTTCCGACCGTGCTCGGTCCCGCCGACGCCGCAGGTACGACGAAGCAATTCGGTCGGCGCGACGTGGTCGTGGCGGCGGGTACCGGCGACAACATGGCGGCCGCGCTGGCCATCGACCTCCGGCCCGGCGACGTCGCGATCTCCGTCGGCACGTCCGGGACCGTCTACGCGGTCAGCGAGCACGCGACCGCCGACGCGACCGGTGCGGTCGCAGGGTTCGCCGACGCGACGGGGCGCTACCTCCCGCTCGTGTGCACGCTCAACGCGGGCAAGGTCACCGACGCGTTCGCGCGCCTCTTGGATGCTCGCGACGGCGAGGCGTTCGACGCGCTCGCCCTCGCCGGCCGTCCCGGCGCAGGAGGCGTCGTCGTCGTCCCGTACTTCGACGGCGAGCGCACGCCGAACCGGCCCGACGCCACCGGCGCGATCCTCGGGTTGCGGTCCGACGTGTCGCGCGAGCAGCTCGCGCGCGCCGCCGTCGAAGGAGTCGTGTGCGGCCTGCTCGACGGTGTCGACGCGTTGCGCACGGCCGGTGTTCAGTGCGACGGCCGAGTGGTGCTGGTCGGTGGTGGTGCCCGATCGGCGGCGTACCGGCGCGTGCTCGCCGACTTGCTCGGTCGCGAGCTGCTGGTGCCGGACGCGTCCGAGCACGTGGCAGCGGGCGCGTGCGTCCAGGCGGCGGCCGTGCTCCATGGTCGGTCCGCCGCGGAGGTCGCAGCCGCCTGGGACCTCGGTCGCGGCCGCGTCGTCGAGCCGCTTGCCGTCGACGGCGACGCGATACGAGCTGCGTACCGGGCTGCGATCGAACGCGACTGAACGGATGCTTCCGGCGGGTACGTTGAGGCGGTGACCGGCGACATCATGCCCGAGATGCACGTCGCCGACTCGATCCTCGACCTCGTGGGCGACACGCCGCTCGTGCGGCTGCGCCGCATCGCCGAGGCCGAGGGGCTGCGCTGCCAGTTGCTCGCGAAGGTCGAGACCACGAATCCCGGCGGCAGCGTGAAGGACCGCGTCGCAATCTCGATGATCGACGCCGCGGAGGAGGAGGGGCTGCTCGAGCCGGGCGGCACGATCGTCGAGCCGACGTCGGGCAACACGGGTGCCGGGCTCGCGATCGTCGCCGCGCAGCGCGGCTACCGCTGCATCTTCGTGATGAGCGACAAGATGAGCGACGAGAAGGTCGCGCTGCTGCGCGCCTACGGCGCCGAGGTCGTCGTGTGCCCGACGGCCGTGCCGCCCGAGGACCCGCGCTCCTACTACTCCACGGCCGAGCGTCTCGTGCGCGAGACGCCGGGCGCGTTCCGCCCCGACCAGTACTCCAACCAGGCCAACCCGCGCGCGCACGAACGAACGACCGGACCGGAGGTGTGGCGGCAGACGGCGGGACGGGTCACCCACTTCGTCGCCGGCGTCGGCACCGGCGGCACGATCACCGGCGTGGCGCGCTACCTCAAGGCTCAGAACCCCGACGTCCAGATCGTCGGCGCCGACCCGTCCGGCTCGGTGTACTCGGGTGGATCGGGCCGGCCGTACCTCGTCGAAGGCGTCGGTGAGGACTTCTGGCCGACGACGTTCGACCCGGCGGTGGTCGATCGCGTCGTGGAGGTCACCGACGCGCAGTCGTTCCTGATGGCGCGGCGCGTCACCCAGGAGGAGGGTCTGCTCATCGGCGGGTCGGGCGGCACCGCGGTCCAGGCGGCGCTCGAAGTCGCGCGCGACCTCGGCCCCGAGCACGTGGTCGTCGTCCTGCTGCCCGACTCCGGGCGTGGGTACCTGTCGAAGATCTTCAACGACGAGTGGATGTTCGACATGGGCTTCCTGCGTGCGCCCGGACCGGTCGCGGGCGACGTACTCGCCGCCAAGGGCGGGCGCATCGCCGATCTCGTGCTCATCACGCCCGAAGAGCCCGCGCGCGACGCGATCGCGCTCATGCGCGACACGGGTGTGTCGCAACTCGTCGTCAGCGTGACGAAGGAGTTGCCGCTCGCCGCGAAGGAGGTCACGGGAACGGTGCGCGAGCTGGAGCTGATGGACCGCACCTTCCGCGACCCGACCGTGCTCGACCGGCCGGTCGGCGAGATCTGCAGCCCTCCGATGCCGATGCTCGGAATCGGCGAGCCCGTCGGGCGCGTCGTCGAGTCGCTCGACCAGGGTCCGGCCGTGCTCGTCCTCGACGGCGGCCATCCGATCGGCGTACTGACCCGGTCCGACGTGCTGGAGTTCCTCGCCAAGCATGAGTGACGGTTTCGAGACGCGCGCCATCCACGCGGGGCAGGAACCCGATCCTGCGACCGGTGCCGTGGTGCCGCCCATCTCGCTCGCGACGACGTTCGCGCAGGAGGCGGTGGGGCAGCACCGCGGGTACGAGTACTCGCGCAGCGGCAACCCGACCCGCAGCGCACTCGAGGCGTGCCTCGCCTCGCTCGAAGGTGGGCGCCACGGGCTTGCGTTCGCGAGCGGGCTGGCCGCCGAGGATGCGCTGTGCCGGACACTCGGACCGGGCGACCACGTCGTCATCCCGAACGACGCGTACGGCGGGACCTACCGGCTCGTCGCCCGCGTCCAGGAACGCTTCGGCATCGCGTGGACCGCCGCCGACCTCACCGACTCCGCCGAGCTCGACGCCGCATGGCGCGCCGAGACGAAGATGGTGTGGGTCGAGACGCCGACGAACCCGATGCTCTCGGTCGTCGACATCGCCGCGGTGTGCGAGCGCGCGCACCGGCGCGGGGCGCGTGTCGTCGTCGACAACACGTTCGCGACGCCGTACCTGCAGCAGCCGCTGGCGCTGGGGGCCGACGCGGTCGTCCACTCGAGCACGAAGTACCTCGGCGGCCACTCCGACGTCGTGGGCGGCGCGATCGTCGTCGACGACGACGAGCTCGCTGCCGAACTGCGGTTCCTCCAGAACGCGGCCGGCGGGGTGCCGTCTCCGTTCGACTGCTATCTCGTGCTGCGGGGCCTGAAGACACTGGCAGTGCGGATGGACCGCCACTGCGCGAACGCGGGTGCCGTCGTCGCGCTGCTCGACGGTCACCCCGCCGTCGCGCGGGTGCTCTACCCCGGGCTTCCGGCGCACCCGGGCCATGCCGTCGCGGCCGCCCAGATGCGTGGGTTCGGCGGCATGGTGTCGTTCCTCGCGGCCGGCGGCGAGGCGGCGGCGCTCGAGATCGTCACGCGCACGCGCCTGTTCACGCTGGCGGAGTCGCTCGGTGCGGTGGAGTCGCTCATCGAGCACCCGGCGCGCATGACCCACGCGTCGGCCGCGGAGTCGTCTCTCGCAGTCGATCCGGCCCTGGTGCGGCTGTCGGTCGGCATCGAGACGGTCCATGACCTGGTCGCGGACTTGCGGGGTGCCCTCGACGCGGTGTGATGCGCGCTCGTCGGCGGGGTACGTCATCGACGTGATCGACGAGCTGGCCGCGCTGCGCGACGCCGCCGCGACGTGCACCCGCTGTGACCTCTACAAGGACGCGACCCAAACCGTCTTCGGTGAAGGCCCGCCCGACGCGGCGCTGATGCTCATGGGAGAGGTCCCAGGAGACAAGGAGGATCTCGCCGGCCATCCCTTCGTCGGCCCGGCCGGCCGCATTCTCGACGACGCGCTCGCCGAGGCGGGTATCGACCGCTCCCGCGTCTACGTCACGAATGCGGTCAAGCACTTCAAGTTCGAACAGCGCGGGAAGGTCCGCATCCACAAGAAGCCGAACGCCGCGGAGATCGCCGCGTGCCGCGTCTGGTGGGAAGGCGAGGTCGGCGCCGTGCAACCCGACGTGCTGGGCCTCCTCGG
>Ga0073934_10006664_pt1 | contig 16618 bp, 18 predicted proteins | sample LarsenN4metaG_FD_76834 | JGI IMG/M metagenome (GOLD analysis project Ga0073934, IMG submission 76834) | Hot spring sediment bacterial and archeal communities from British Columbia, Canada, to study Microbial Dark Matter (Phase II) - Larsen... ...
CATCGCGGAGAGGGGCGCGCGGCAGCGGGGGTGAGGCCGGCATTCGCCGCACCCGCAACGTTGCCACCGTAGGGGCGCAGCATGCTGCGCCCCTACAACGCCTCTTCAAGGCCGGGCTTGTCCCCCAGACGGCGGTCCAGGCCGCCAGCGGCTTCGGTGGGCGGCCGCGCGCTCCATGGCGAAGCAAGCGGCCCGCCGGCCACAGCCCCTCGCCGCATCGCGGAGAGGGGCGCGCGGCAGCGGGGGTGAGGCCGGTATGCGCTCTTCCCCGAAACGTTAGCGCATCGATAGCGGCGCTTGCCGCGCCGAAAGCGCGCGCTTGAGGCTGCGACCCTCAGGCTGGGACTGTCCGCAGGTGCGGACGGGAGGTAGTTATGGCCCTCGGTACAAGCCTTCTCTTGATCGCGCTCGGCGCGGTCCTGGCCTTCGCGGTGGACTACGAAGCCTCGGGCGTCGACATCCAGACCATCGGCATCATCCTGGTGGTCGTGGGCGCCATCGGCCTGCTGTTTTCCCTGCTGTTCCTCTCGGCTTTCGCGCCGTTCGGCGTCCGCGACGAGCCGCCCGGACACGGCCGCGGGCACGACCACTACTGAGGCTTCCCTGAGCGGCGTTTCGAGGCCGGTGCATCAAGCGCCGGCCTCGCGCCATAATCGGCAGGGAAACGTCATGGCCCTCCTCCTCAGACTCCTCGCGGTCCCGGTGCTCCTGGCCGTCGTGCGGCGGCAGGCGGCGGCGAGCCCCATGGTGCGCGAGGTCGAACGTCTCGACTGGGACCGCCGCGCCGAGCTGGGCTGGCGGCTGATGCGGGACCGCCGCCTGCCGTTGTGGCTGCGGCCGCTCGCCATGCTGCCCTCGGCTTACACGGCATCCCCGATCGACCTCCTGCCCGACTTCATCCCCTTCGTCGGGCGGCTCGACGACCGCTTCGTTTCCTCGACTGCCTTCTGGCTGGTCGGCAGCTTCGCGCCGGAGCCGGTGGTGCGGGAGCACATCCATGCGCTTCGAGGCGACGGCCGGCGATTGCCCGAAGCGGCGCCAAGCTCCTACGATTCCTAGTACCGCCATCGAGCGGGGATGCTCTGGTCTCAGCTAGCACAGACGCAGGAGCCCACCATGACCAGCGAACGCGACCTTCGCGGCCCAAGCCATACCCTTCTGGACGGCCCGGACCGTGCGCCGGCGCGCGCCATGCTGCGCGCCACCGGCCTCGGCGATGAGGACCTTGCGCGGCCCCTGATCGGCGTCGCCAACACCTGGATCGAGATCGGCCCCTGCAACTTCCACCTCCGGCGCCTCTCCGCGAAGGTCAAGGAAGGCATCCGCGCCGCCGGCGGGACGCCTCTGGAGTTCAACACGATTGCCATCTCCGACGGGATCAGCATGGGGACGGAAGGGATGAAGGCCTCCCTGATCAGCCGGGATGTGATCGCGGACTCGATCGAGCTCGTGGCGCGGGGCCACCTCCTGGACGGCGTCGTCGCAATCGCCGCCTGCGACAAGACGCTCCCGGGCACGGTCATGGCCCTGGCGCGCCTGGACTTGCCCTCGCTGATGCTGTACGGCGGCTCGATCTATCCCGGCGTCTTCGAAGGGAGAGACGTAACCATCCTTGACGTCTTCGAGGCCGTGGGCTCCTACGCGGCGGGCAAGATGACCGCGGCCCAGCTGCGTGAATTGGAGGCCGTCGCCTGTCCCGGGCCAGGGGCCTGCGGCGGCCAGTACACGGCGAACACGATGGCCATGGCCATCGAGATGATGGGCATGTCCCTCATCGATAGCGCCTCCGTCCCCGCCATGGACCCGAAGAAGGACGACGTGGCCTTCGAGGTGGGACGGCAGGCTGTGGAACTGCTGAGGCGCGGCATCCGGCCGAGCGCCGTGATCACGCGGCCGGCGCTCGAGAACGCCATAGCCTCCGTGCTGGCGACGGGCGGTTCCACGAACGCGGTCCTCCACCTGCTCGCCATCGCCAGGGAGGCGGGGGTGCCGCTTGCGATCGAGGACTTCGACCGCATCAGCGAGAAGACGCCGATCATCGCCGACCTGAAGCCGGGCGGCCGCTTCGTCGCCAACGACCTCTACGAGGCGGGAGGCGTGCGCCTGGTCGCGAACCGGCTGCTGCAGGCGGGCATCCTCCAGCCCGGCGCGATGACCGTCAGCGGCCGCGCCATAGGGGAGGAGGTCCGGACGGCGGCGGAGACGCCGGGCCAGCAGGTGGTGCGCGCCCTGGACGACCCCCTGAAGAAGACCGGCGGCCTCGTCATCCTCAAGGGGAACCTGGCGCCGGAGGGCTGCGTGCTCAAGGTCGCCGGCCACGAACGCATGCTGCACCGCGGGCCGGCGCGCGTGTTCGACCGCGAAGAAGACGCCTTCGAGGCCGTCTCCAACCGGCGCATCCGCGAGGGCGACGTGGTGGTCATCCGCTACGAAGGCCCGAAGGGCGGGCCCGGCATGCGCGAGATGTTGGGCGTCACGGCGGCGCTCGTCGGCGAAGGTCTCGGCGACAGCGTCGCCCTCCTGACCGACGGCCGCTTTTCGGGCGCCACCCATGGCCTCATGGCGGGCCACGTCGCGCCGGAGGCGGCTGTCGGCGGCCCCATCGCCGCGGTGCGGGAGGGGGACCTGATTACGTTCGACGTCGAAAGGCGGCGGCTGGACGTGGAGGTGAGCGAGGAGGAGCTGAAGCGCCGCCTTGCGGAATGGACGCCGCCGCCGCCGCGTTACCCAACGGGCGTTTTCGCGAAGTACGCGAAGCTCGTCTCCTCCGCTTCCGAAGGCGCCGTCACGCGCTGACAGCGGGTCGTACGTACGCAGGCGTCCGCGGCCTGACGCGGCGTGCCCTACAAGCCTGAAGTAGTCCCGGGCGGCTGCCCTGAGCGCGAAACCGCGCCCGCGGGATGAATCCCGCGCATGAGGGGCCGGACCGCGGTTTTCAGGCGGCCGGCGTCGTTTCGCGAAACCCTGCCCCGAAATGGCGGCGTTGTCTCGCCCCGCCCGTTGGGCGCAGCAACGGGAATTTCGGCGGGCGCGGATTCGAGCCGGTGGGCGCCTTCCACGGGCACTGGAGAAAGGCCGTCTTCAGGCGAAGGCACCTCGTCGCTTGGTGGAGGATCGGCGCCCGGCAGCGAGGGCGAGGGGAAGGATGGCTACGCGATCCGAAGCGCAGGCCGTGCTGCTCACGCCTGGCACGAATCTCCCGTCAGCGTCGCGGCACGCTCGGCACGGACTGTTTAGGTGATCGCGCAGCCGATGTTGCCCTTCCAGCCGTACTCGACCTTGCCGTCGCGGAGGATGATGGGCACGGTTATGGAGTACTGCAGCGCCTCGTCATACCACTGCTTGCTCTTCATGACGTTGCGCTCCTCGAAGTCGACGCCCTCAGCCGTCAGGTCGGCGATGGCGCGGTCGCAGGCGCTGCAGTTGGGGGTGGTGTAGATGATCAGCTTCTCCGACATGGCGCCGTAATTTTAGCAGGAATGCGCCCGCGCGCCTCCCTCCCGCCGACGAGGACGGGCTTGCCCTGCGGCGCCGGCCTTTCGCCGGAGGTGGCGAACGGCCTCCCCTTCAGGGCCGAATGACCTGGGACCTGCATCGGGCCCGCGCCAGACTCTAAGCAGCGAAATCGGGGAGATGTTAGCGATGGACCCGCTCTTCTGGTTGCTTTTGGCAGGACTCGTGCTCCTAGGCTTGTCGGCCGCAGCCCGGCGCCGGCAACGCGGCCTGCGCGTAGGCCGGCCGTTCGCCCGAGACCTTACGCCGCTCGTCCGCTATGCCAGCCGGGACATCGGCCGCCGTTACCGCGGCCAGTAGGCCGCTCCGGCCGGGAGGGACGGCGTGGGTCACGAAGTCTCGCTGAAGGTGGTCCCGGCGCGCTTTGCCGCCGTCGTTCGGTTCCGTGCCCGCGCGGAGGAGATGGCGGCCAAGACTCCCCAGGCGTTCGCCCGCGTGCTGGCCGTGCTGGACCGCCTCGGCCTCGCGCCCGCGGGCCCCGCTCTGGCGCGCTTCACGCCCGAAGACGGCGCTTTCCAGGTGGAGGCCGGGTTCTACGTCGGCAGCGGTTTCGAGGGCAGCGACGGCGTCGCCTGCGTCGTCCTCGCCGGGGGCGAAGTCCTGACGACCACGCACATAGGCCCCTACGACACGCTGCCGGAGGCGTACGAGGCGATTCAGGCCTGGGCGCGCGACCAGCATCGGTCGCTGGCGGACTCGATGTGGGAGGAGTACTTCTCGGACCCGGGCTCGGCGCCGCCGTCGGAATGGCGCACGGACGTCGTCTGGCCGCTGGAATAGCTCCTGGGCGCCGGGCGGCGGACGCGGCGCGGGGGTGAGGCGGGCGATGGTGCGGCGATCAGCTGGGGAGGGGGTCCTCCAGGAGCGCGAGGAAGATGCGGTCCCGCAGCAACGGGTAGTTGATTTCGATGCGCACCGGGCGGTCTCCGACGGGGCCATCCGGTTCCAGGACGATGAAGCCGTGCCTGTCCGCCATGCTCTTCATGTAGAGGAGGGCGGCCGGGCTGAGGCCTTCGTGCCCGTCCGGGAGGATTTCCTTGACTGTGAGAGCGCGCTTGGGCAAATGGGCCTCCAGGTGCGAAAACGTTCAATGAGGGTCGTATTTCGGGCTCCTCGCCGCCCGCGCCCTTCGGACGGACGAGGAGCCCATCGGTCCGGGGCTCGGCCGCCGGCCCTTTTCGGCGCACAACTAGCAGCCGGCGGCGCCGGACTACACTTTCTCCTCTGCCGTGACCTCCCTGGCGGGCTCCGGCGCCGTCCAGACCTCGCGCAGGCTCCGGCTTCCCTCCCACCAGTCGACGCTACGCGGCAGGATGCATTCGCCCGACCGCTGGCGGTAGAGCTTCGGCTCGTCGACGCCGGGCGGCACCGTGCCGTGGTCGCGCAGGGCCTTTGCCGCCGCGATCCAGCGCCGGCGGGTGCGGATGATCATGGAATCGCTCGTCCCCAGGTGCTCGCGGTCTCGCGTGTAGATGGGGCCCATGGTTTCGGTCATCGCCATGTCCTGCTGACGAATGCCCGGGATGCCCGTGTAGCTCTCGTTCCGCTTCTGGGCCTCGCGGTCGATGAGGTAGTCGTTGTCCATGTTCTGGGTCAGCCGGAAGCGGCCGTACCAGTCCGTGGTCTGGGGCACGTATTTCCCGTGCGTGAGCGGCGGCAGCTTCTCGTTCAGGTCTGGCATCTCGCCGCGGTTTATCGGCATGTAGTAGCCGCCTGGGTCATCGCGGTCGGTGCGGACGTGGATCTCCCACTGCAGGGTGTGCTCGTCGTCCATGGGGACGTAGGCGTTCATCTTCGCTATCGGCCCCAGGTCGCCGGCGGCCTGCTCCGCGTAGAACGGGAAGAACACGTGGCCGATGCGCCAGTAGTAGGTGTCGGGCTCGGCCGGGCGGTAGACGCCGTAGGAGCACCCGAACTCCGTCTCCTTGACCACGAACTTGCCCGCCCTCTGGGCGAACTGGTAGCGGTTCCAGCTGCCCGGCGGCTGGTCCTCCACGCGCTCGGCACCCATGTGCAGGAATACGAAATGGATGGTGTCCAGCTCGCCCTCGATGCCCTGCATCCAGTTGTTCGGCCGGTAGAGGACCTTGATCCGCTCCGGTTCCTTGTTGAGGATGTTGGCCTCGATGTCGGGTAGGGGAGGCGGCACCTCCCGCGGCCCCATGTACGCCCAGACGATGCCATTGCGCTCGTGGGTGGGGTACGCGGCGATGCGGACCTTGTTCTTGAAGTTGCTCTCGGCCGGCTCGGAAGGCATGTCGACGCAGGCGCCGGCGCGGTCGAACTTCCAGCCGTGGTAAACGCAGCGCAGGCCTTCCTCTTCGTTCCTGCCGAAGAACATGGACGCTCCGCGGTGGGGGCAGGCGTCCGCCACCAGGCCGACCTTCCCGGAGGTGGTCCTGAAGGCGATGAGCTTTTCGCCCAGGAGCATGATGCGCACGGGCGGGCAGTCAGGCGCCGGCAGCTCATCCGAGCGCACGGCGGGGATCCAGTACTGGCGCATGAGGTTGCCCATGGGCGTACCGGGCCCGACCCTGCACAGCAGTTCGTTGTCTTCGCGGCTTAGCATTCCATTCCCCCTGATCGAGTTCCCTAGGGTGTCCCCGGACGTCCGGGCCGGCCTTGCCTAGCCCTGGACGCCGGCCTTCTCCTTTGCGGTGATGTACGCCTCGCCCATGGTCAGGAACTTCTCCTCGTAGGGCCCGCCTTCGCCCTGAAACCGCACCTTGTACTCGACGCCGCGCCCGGCGGCGTCCGGCACCTCCAGGATCTCGGCCTTTCCCTTGGGGCCTTCGACCACCGCGACGACTTCGTTGCTGGTTACCATTGCTGCCCTCCTTGTTTCGTGCTCTTCGGCAACGACTCTAGATTTCGCAGTAGGCGAAGCCGGCGCCGACCGGCGAGGAGTAGACGGGGACGTAATCGATCACCTGCCAGCGTTTGTCCGGGACGGTGGCAGCCGCGGCCACCCAGTTGCAGAACTCGCGCGTGCCGCCCTGCGGCCCGCAGGAGGCCGGCAGGCCGGTGCTGACCGCGCCTCTGGGGCCTATCGCCTGGCTGGCGTCGCCCGCGGGCGGCTTGTAAGAGTCGAAGTACTGGGCGGCGCTCAGGGGCTTGCCTTCCTCCAGGAAGCGCAGGGTCGCCCGGTCGAAGTCCTCGTCGAGGTAGGCGTCCGGCGCGCCGGGCGTGTGCCAGAGGCCGCCGGAGCCGATCACGGCGACCCGCAAGTCCGCGGCGAGTTCGGCAATCACCTCGCCGACGGCCTTGCCGAGCTGATAGCAGCGCTTGGCGGTCACCTGGGGCGCGAAATAGCAGTTGATCATCACCGGCACGATGGGGATGGTCAGGTCCGTTACGGACTCCGCCGGACGCATGAAGGCGTGGCCGACTTCGCGCGCGGCTTCGGTGCCGAGGCAGAAGGCGGGGTCAAACCCCCGATTCTGAAGACCGACGAGGATGGCGGCGGCGAGCTGCGGGTGGCCTCGCATCGTCCTGTGGGCGGGACCGCCGCCTTCGGCCCCGAGGTAGCGCTGCATGTCCTCCTGGGAGAGGGCGCCGCGGAACTCGGCGTCGGCATAGACGGCGAAGGCCGGGTAGTTATCGAAGTCGAAGTATTCCCGCTGGTCGTCGCCGAAGATCACGAGCACGTCCGGGCGGGCCTCGGCGAGTTTTTCGCGGATGGTGGCAAAGGCGCGCTGGATGCGTTCGGCCTTCTGGAAGGCCTCCGGGCCGTCCTCAGGGACATCGGCGCGCAGCCGCCGACGCTTTCTCACGTCTTCCCAGCGCGACGGCGGGATGTAGCAGAACGGCGTGTGCACCATGTTGAAGGCGCCAACCAGCGAAGCCATAACGACCTCCTATCTGTCCCGCGCGCAGGGTTAATCGTTATGCCGTGAAGGCCAACTCCTGAATCGCCTTTCGGAACCTGCGCGGGTGCCGAAGGGAGAAAAGGAAAGTGCCTTTCGGCCCTCTGCCCAAATCGCGGGGCTGCATAACTTGGTTATGTAGTCAGTCCCGCTTCCCCCAGGGGTCGCCCCCTGGCAAAGACCACGGAGGTCAAGGCTTGGAGCTGATGCTGCTTGCGGCCGCTACGGCCCTGGGAATCCCCGTGCTCACCGCGCTGGTCGCCGGCCTCACCGAACGGCCGGCGAAGCCCGAGGCGGAAGCGAAGCTGAACCGGGACACGCCCGCAAAGGCAGCGTGGATCACTTTCGCGATCTGGGCCGTGCTGACGGTCGCCGGCCTGGCCGCGGTCCTGAGCGTCGACTTCTATCCCAAGGTCGGTTCAGACAGGGGCACGCACATCGCCCACGCCTTCCGGTTCTTGACGGCGCTGGCCGTCCCGGTAGCGGCCATGGTCTGCGCGGTGCTTGCCTACTCCTTCTTCCGCCGAGGCACCGGCCAGGAACCGCCCGAGGCAGGAATGGCATTCGACGGCCGGGGGCCGCTGCCGAAGCTCTGGTTCGGCGCCACCGCCGGCCTCACGGCGCTGATGATCGTCTACCCCGGCCTCTGGACGCTGGACGACGTCGTCCATAAGCACAAGGACCCGGACCTGGTGGTAGACGTGCAGGCGATGCAGTGGACGTGGCTGATCGACTATCCGGAGCTGGGGATCGAGAACCAGACGGAGCTCATCCTGCCGGTCGACCGCAAGATCACGTTTAACATAACGAGCCGCGACGTCCTGCATTCGTTCTGGGTGCCGGCATTCCTGATGAAGATCGACGCCGTGCCCGGCCTGACGACGACGATGTCGCTCATCGCCGAGGAAACGGGCGATTACTCGGAGGACTCCGTCTACCGCCTGCAGTGCGCCGAGCTCTGCGGCCTCAGCCACGCGAACATGCGGGTGCCTGTGCGCGTGGTCTCGCAGGCGGAGTTCGATACCTGGGTGGCAGAGAAGACGGCAGCGAAATGAGGGAGCTAAGAAAGCAGTGACGGCATACGCATACGCTCTGCGGCAACCACGCTTCGGCCTGGCCGCGTTCGGGCCGGTCTTGAGGGGCCTCGTCGGCGCCGCCATCGGCTTCGCCATCGGCGCGGGCGCCGTGATGCTGGTGCGCTCCCTTGCCGGCCACGCGGCGTGGGAGTTCGAGCAGGTCTTCGTCATCGCTTACGTGCCAGCGCTGGCGGGATGGCTCCTCGGCGTCGGCCTGTGGAGCCGCTGGGCCAAGGAGTGGTTCGGCCTGGAGACGGCGCCTTCGCCGGAGGGCCCGGGCCGCTACCTTGCCTTCACGACCGACCACAAAGTCATCGGCGTCCAGTACCTCGTCACCTTCCTGATCCTGTTCCTGGCAGCGGGCCTGCTGGCGATGGCGATCCGCGCCCACCTGATCGACCCGGCCGGCGCGGACTTCAACGAGGGCATGTACAACCGCGTCATGAGCATGCACGGCATCATCATGGTGGCCGTGGCCGTGGCGGCGGTGATCGGCGGGTTCGGCAACTACTTCGTGCCGCTGCTCATCGGTGCGGAGGACATGGCCTTCCCGCGCCTCAACGCGCTGTCCTTTTGGCTGGTGCCGCCGGTGGCGGTCCTGCTCCTGTCCGCCCAGGCCTTCGGCGGCTGGGACTCCGGCTGGACGGCCTACGCGCCCCTGAGCACCACCAACGCCCACGGCCAGATCTTCTTCAACGTGGCGATCATCACGTTCGGCCTCTCTTCGATCCTGGGCGGCCTCAACTTCCTGGTGACCATCGTCTTCATGCGGGCGCCGGGCATGACCTGGCTGAAGCTGCCGATCTTCGTCTGGTCCATGTTCGCGGCCGCGTGCCTGGCCCTGACGTTCACGCAGCTGTTCGCCGCGGCGATGCTCATGGTGATTCTCGACCGCGTGGCCGGCACGGTCTTCTTCAATGCCGCGGCGGGCGGACAGCCGCTCTTGTACCAGCACGTCTTCTGGTTCTACTCGCACCCGGCGGTGTACATCTTCGTACTGCCGGGCTTCGGGCTGACGCTGGAAATCCTGGCGCATTTCTCCCGCAAGCCGCTCTTCGCCTACAAGTGGGCCGTCGGCGGCCTCATGGGCATCGTCCTGATCAGCGGCGCGGTCTGGGCGCACCACATGTTCGTGAGCGGCATGAACAGCAAGCTGCTGGCGCCGTTCCTGGTCACGACTGAGATCATCTCCATCCCCACGGGCCTGATCTTCCTTTCGGCCCTAGGGACGATCTGGATGGGCCGCCTGTGGCTGAAGACGCCCATGCTGTTCGCGCTGGCGGTGATCTTCAACTTCCTCATCGGCGGCGTGACCGGCATCCACCTCGCCGACGTCCCGACGGACCTCAGCCTTTCCGACACGTACTTCGTGGTGGCGCACTTCCACTACACGATCATCGGGGCGGAGATCTTCGCCCTGTTCGGCGCCATCTACTACTGGTTCCCCAAGATCACCGGCCGCATGTACGACGAGGACCTCGGCCAGGTCCACTTCTGGCTGATGTTCGTGGGCTTCAACGTCACCTTCCTGCCGATGTTCTGGGCGGGACTGGAAGGCATGAACCGCAGGGTGGCCTCCTACACGCCTGACCTGGGCGAGCTGAACCTGTTCATCAGCGTGGCGGCCTTCGTCCTGGGGGCGAGCTTCCTGATCTTCGTCGTCAACATGCTCAAGTCCCTGGTGGCGGGCGAAAAGGCGCCGGCCAACCCCTGGCAGGCCCGCACCCTGGAGTGGATGACTTCATCGCCGCCGCCGCTGGAGAACTTCCAGGCGCCGCCGGTCGTCGTGGGCGGCCCCTACGAGTACGGACGCGTGGCGGCGGCGCCCCACGCGGCCTTCAGCCCGGCCGGCGCGGCGCCGGCGCCGGAGGCCGGCGGATGAGGGGCTCGACTAAACGGGACGAGATGAAGCAGGAACGGACGGCGTGAGATGCAGGTAGGCACCGTAGTAATCCTGGCGCTTGGGGTCTTGACGGCAGTGGAGTACGCGATAGCGATTGAAGTGGAGCAGAACCTCCTGCCGATCGTCTTCATCGCCCAGGTCAAGGCTGTCCTCATCCTCTGGTACTTCATGCGGCTGGCCCGCGCATGGCTGAAAGGGGAGCACTAGGAGATGGCGCTGGCTTCGATCTACGCCCGAGACGGCTACGCCGGTGACGGTCACCGCCCGCCGGAAGGGAGCCACGGAGAACACGCTGCCCGGCCGGCGATGAACGCCGTGGGGCTGTGGCTCTTCTTCCTTTCAGAGACGTTTCTCTTCGGGGCCCTCCTGGCGGCCCGGTTCTACCTGGCCGGGACCGACAAGCCGGAGCACCTCAACCAGCAGCTGGGCCTGGCCATCACCTGCGTGCTGCTCGCCAGCAGCTTCACCGCCTACAGCGCGGAGGTCGCCATCAGCAAAGGCAGGCGCGGCTGGGCCGGCCTCATGCTGCTCGCGACGATCGTCCTCGGCCTCGTCTTCTTCGGCGGCGTCGTCCTCGAATGGTCGGAGGCGGAGTTCACCCAAGGCGAACCTTACGGCACGGCCTTCTTCTCGATGACCGGGCTGCACGCGTCGCACGTGCTGAGCGGCGTCGCCATCCTCGTCCTCGTCCTCTTCCTGCTGGTGCGCGGCCGCTTCTCCCGCGAGCACCACTGGGGCGTGGAGGCCTCGATCAAGTACTGGCACTTCGTCGACGTGGTCTGGGTGTTCTTCTACCCCTCGCTCTACCTGCTCAACTAACCCGCAATCGGGGTTGGAGGCGCATCATGACGGAAACACAAGTCGCGGCCTGCGCCGCCCGCGTGGCGGGGACGCCCTGCGCGAAGGCGGGCGTGCACCAGAGGCTGGAGACGGAGAACGTCCACGAAAAGCACTTCTTCCGCCTTTGCGACGAGCACCAGGCCGAATGGGCGGCCGGCAGGCTGACGCTGGAACGCCTTGACCCGTCCCGGGTCACGTCCTGGACCGAGTAGGACCGCCGCGCCGCCTGGCGACGAGGCGCTACTGCCCCAGGCGCGCCGCCAGGTAGGCCGTCGCCCGCCGCAGGTACTCGTCCGGAAAGTCTGCGAAGGCCTGCGTGTGTTCTACGCCGGCGGGCGCCCAGAGCTCGCTGCCCCGCGGCGCCGCTTCGTAAACGCGCCTCCCCTGGGACAGCGGCGTCCGCGAATCGTCCTGGCCGTGGATGACGAGCACGGGATAGGCGAGCCCCGCGACGTCGTGTTCGGGGCTCAACGAGCCCAGGTCGATGTCGTAGAGGAGGTCGGCGAAGACGCGGGCCGCCGGTTTGAAGACGGGCACCGCCCATTCGGGGAAGGGCGTCCTCAGCGCGACCTCGCGGGCCGCCTTGGCTTCGACGCTGCTGAAAGTGCTGTCCGCGATTACGGCCGCGATGCCGGGCTCCATGGCCGCGGCCATGATGGCGATGCCGGCGCCGTACGAGCGACCGAGGACGCCCACGCGGCCGGGCTGGGCGCCGCGGCTGACGACGAAGTCGTAGGCGCCGAGGACGTCGTAGCGTTCGCGGTCGCCGGCGGTGACCAGGTCTCCGTCGGATGCGCCGTGCGCCCGCAGGTCGAAGAGGAGGACGTTGTAGCCGGAGTCCCTGACCAGGCGCGCGGCCAGTTCCAGCGCCTTCGACGCCGTCCGCTGGCTGTCGATGCCGTGGACGAAGACCAGGTGGGGGGCGCCCGGCGCGCCGGGCAGGAACCAGCCGCGGAGCTGAAGGTCTTCGCCGCGGGGCGTGAAGGCCACGTCCTCGTACTGGAGGCCAAGGTCGGCCGGGAACGCCTCGAAGGGCTTGCGGGATTCCGGCCGGGTAGCCAGGTAGACCAGCGCGGCGGAGAAGGCCAGGTAGAGGGCGGCGGCCAGGAACCCGGCGTAGATGGCGAAAGAGACGAACCTGCGGACGGCCATGCCTGCTGATTAGACCACAGACGGGGGGCACGGCCCCTGCGGGCATTCAGAGCGCGGCTGCCACCGACCGGTTGACGAGGCGGCCGTCGCGGGTCATGAGGCCCTTGGCGAGGGCGGCGTCGGCCCCGATGGCGCCGTCCGTGCCGAGCGCGGCCAGTTCCATGACGTAGGGCAGGGTGGCCGCCGTGAGGGCGGCTGTCGACGTCCTGGGCACGGCCCCCGGCATGTTGGCCACGCAGTAATGGACCACCCCTTCCTCCACGTAGATGGGATCCGCGTGTGTGGTCGGGCGGGAGGTCTCGAGGATGCCGCCCTGGTCGATGGACACGTCGACGACGACGGCGCCGGGCCCGATGAGCTTGAGGTCCTCGCGGGAGATCAGCTTGGGGGCCGCCGGACCGCCGCGGACCAGGACGCCGCTGATCAGGAGGTCGGCCCCGGCGATGGTGCGGCGGATGTTGCCGGGCGAGGCCGGGACGAGGTCGACGCGGTCGGGCCAATCCTCCTGCACGCGGCGGAGCTCGTCCAGGCCGCGGGAGACGATGGTGACGTCCGCCCCCATGCCGAGGGCGACCCAGCAGGCGTTCCTGGCGACGGTGCCCGCGCCGAAGATGACCACGCGGGCCGGCGGCGAGCCCGGCAGGCCGGAGAGGAGCTTGCCCCTGCCCGGCCCCGGCTTCTGGAGCCAGCGGGCGCCGACCTGGGGCGCCATCCGCCCGGCGATCTGGCTCATGGGGATGAGCAGCGGCAGGGAGCCGTCTTCGAGCTGCACGGTCTCGTAGGCGATGGCCGTGGTCCGCGAGGCCAGCAGCGCCTTCGTGACTTCGGGCAGGGCCGCGAGGTGGAGGTAGGTAAACAGAGTGAGGCCGGGACGCAGCAGGGGCAGCTCCTCAGGCTGGGGCTCCTTGACCTTGACCAGGAGGGCGGCGGAGGACCAGACCTCGGCGGCGTCCGTCACGATCTCGGCCCCGGCGGCGGCGTAGGCTTCGTCCGGAAAGCCGCTGCCCGCGCCGGCGCCCGCTTCGACGATGACGCGGTGCCCTTCCCCGATCAGGTCCTGCGCTCCCTCCGGCGTCAGTCCTACCCGGTGTTCCTCTGTCTTGACCTCCCGGACGGTCCCCACGATCATCGCGTGCTCTCCCAGACTGCTTCCCTTGGCGGCCGGCCGCTGGCGTTCGGGCGGCGCGTGCCTTGCGCCAGCATATCGTTACTCGTCCATGTCGCTAAGGGCCGAATGAACCCCTGGTTTGTCTGCGGAACGGCCATCACGCCGGCTTGGCGTCTGCGTTAACCTGTGCGCATGCCGCGACCCCGCTCGCCGCGGCCGGCAAACTTGGAAGGAGAAAGCAGGATGCCGAAAGCGTTCTCTCTGACATACGGACTCGATCTGGACACCGAGGTGGCGAGCTTCTGGGCCTGGCTGCACGGGGTCCGCGACGTTATCGAGGGAGACGGCGAAGCCAGCAAGCAGGTCAAAGAGCTCGTTGGGTCCCAGCAGGCAGAGATCGACCGGTTCGTCGCGAATGCGCCGGACGCCGCCGCCGCGAAGAGGATGCTGACCGTGGCCCTCGCCCTGGTGGGGTTCCACTACGCGTCGCAGCAGAAGCTTCTCAACGGCCTGCGTGACTACGGGCAGCTGGTCTCGCCGGACCGGCCCCGGCTGCCGGTCTTCGAGACGCTCACGGGGCCGGGCCTCGAGGGCCCCGAGCCGCCGCGGTAACCGGTCCGGCTGACCTCGCCGCCCCTCACTCCAGCAGCCGGCCCTCATGGTCCAAGTGGACGATGGGGAGTCCGAGCTCGCGCAGCGGCTCCTCGATCGTCGCGCGGTCGCCGACGACGAGGATGCTCAGCGCTTGCGGATCGACGTGCTCCGCGGCGACGCGGTGGACGTCTTCCAGGCGGACGGCTTGGAGGCGGGCGACGTGGCCCGCGAAGTAGTCGTCCGGGAGGCCGAAGTGGACGATGTCGAGGACGCGGCGCAAGACCTGGGATGGGGTCTCGAAAGTCGGGGGGAAGCCGCGGATGAGGCTGGACCTCGCCTTCTCGAACTCCTCCGGCGCTATCGGCCTTTCGCCATGCAGGTCGCGGAACTCCTTCAGCGTCTCGAAGACGGCCTCTTTGGTGACGGCTGTCTGGACGGAGCCGCCCGCCAGGAACGGTGAGGCCGTCTTGCGCCAGTCGAACCGGGAGCGGTAGCCGTAGGTGTAGCCCTTGTCCTCGCGCAGGTTCATGTTCAGGCGGGCGGTGAACTGGCCGCCGAAGGCCATGTTCATCACCACCAGCGCGGGGTAATCGGGATGGGTGCGGGGCACGCACACCTGGCCGGCGGAGATCACCGACTGCGGCGCTCCCGGCTTGTCGACCAGGTAAATCGTGTTCGGGCGGCGCTCCACCACGGCCTCGACCGCGCCGGCGCCGTCCGCGGCCGACCAGCCGGAAAACGCCTGCTCCAACTGGGCGGCCACCGTCTCCGTATCGATGTCGCCCACGACCAGGAAGACCGGCCGGCCCTTAAGGAACAGGCGCTCGTGATGGGAGGCGGTGTCGGCGCGCGTGAAGGAGGCGACGGCGTCCTCGCGGCCGGTGATGGGGTGGCCGTGAGGCGTGTCGGGGCCGTAGAGCAGGCCGTTCGCCACCCGCTCGGCAACGGCGTTGGCGTCGTCGCGCAGGCGCCGCAGGTCGGTCAGGCGCTCGCGCCGCACGCGTTCGACCTCCTCTTCCGGGAACGTCGGATTGGCGATGACGTCGGCGAGGATCTCGAGCGCCTTCGGCCAGTGGCGCGAGAGCGCCTCCGTCGAGACGAAGGCCTCCTCGCGGTCGAGGCCGACCTGCGGTTGGGCGGCGATGAACTCCGATTCCTCCGCGATCTGCCTGCTCGACCGCGTCTTCGTGCCCTCGATGAGGAGGCGCCCGGTGAAAGCGCCGAGGCCCGGCGCGTTCGCCGGGTCCGCGACGGCGCCGCCGGGGAAGTAGACGCCGGCGGCGACAAGCGGCACCTCGTGCTTCTCGATGACGAGGAGGTCGAGGCCGCCGGCGATCTTCATGCGCGTGGGGACCGGCGGCTGGAAGGTTCGCGACCGGCCCGGCCCCGGCTGCTTACTGCGGTCGATGACGACGGGCGCGGGTGAGACCTGCTCCTTCGGCGAGACGACGAGGCGCACCCGCCCATCAACCAGGTAGCGGGCCGCCACGCGCTGGACGTCGGCGGGCGTCACCGCCTTGTAGCGGTCGAAGTCGCGGTTGAGGCGGGCGGGGTCGCCCGCGAAGACGTTGAAGTAGTTGAGCATGTCGGCGCGGCCGCCGAAGCCGCCGACGCTCTCCAGCTGCCGGACGTAGTTGGACTCCAGGTTGTTGATCGCGCGCTGCAGCTCTTCGTCGCTGATGGGCTGACGCTGGACGCGGTCGATCTCGGCCAGCAGGGCAGCTTCGACATCGGCGAGGCTGGCCTCCGGTGAGGCGGTGGCGTCCATGCGGACCTCGCCGGCGATCTCCATCGCCGCGTAGTAGGCGCTGACGGCGCGGGCGATCTGCTTCTCGTAGACCAGGGAGCGGTAGAGGCGGGAGCTGCGGCCTTCGGCGAGGACCGCCATGAGCACGTCCAGGGCAGGTTCGTCCGGGTCGAAGCGGGGCGGGCCCACCCAGGCGAAGTAGATCCTCGGCAGCTGGACGCTGTCCTCCAGCTCCAGGCGCACCTCGCCGGGCAGCCGCGGCATCCACCGCTGCAGGCGGGCTACCGGCGGCGCCGGCTGGAGGCCGGCGAAGTAGCGCTCGACCAGCTTCTTCGTCTCCTCGACGTCGATGTCGCCGGCGATGGCAAGGCTGGCGTTGTTGGGGGCGTAGAAGCGGCGGAAGAAGGCCTTGACGTCCTCCAGGGTGGCGGCGTCCAGGTGCTCCTGGGACCCTATCGTCTGCCAGTGATAGGGATGGTTGGGCGGGAAGAGCGCCTTGCGGATCTCCTGGCCGGCGAGGCCGTAGGGGCGGTTCTCATAGCTCTGGCGGCGCTCGTTCTTGACCACGTCGCGCTCGGTGGCGAAGCCGCCTTCGTCGAGCGCGTCCAGGAGGAAGCCCATGCGGTCGGACTCCAGCCAGAGCGCCAGTTCCAGGTACTCCGCGGGGACGTCCTCGTAGTAGTTGGTGCGGTCCACCGTGGTGGAGCCGTTGATGTTGGCGCCCACCTCCTGCAAAGGCAGGAAGTACTCGCGGTTGTGGTGCTTGGAGCCGCGGAACATGATGTGCTCGAAGAGGTGGGCGAAGCCGGTGCGGTCCGG
>Ga0073934_10006665_pt1 | contig 16616 bp, 10 predicted proteins | sample LarsenN4metaG_FD_76834 | JGI IMG/M metagenome (GOLD analysis project Ga0073934, IMG submission 76834) | Hot spring sediment bacterial and archeal communities from British Columbia, Canada, to study Microbial Dark Matter (Phase II) - Larsen... ...
AGAAGCACCCGCTCAACAGCGCGCCGAACGCCGTGACGGCAATCACGGTGCGTGCGCGCCCGAACCAACGACCCATGACATCCCCCCTCGATCGTGCCGGGCTGTCCTAGACAGCCCACCACGATCGTGCCAAGGGCGAGTTCGCGACACTTTCACGAAGTCCGCTGCTCGTACTGAACAAACCGCACAGGAAGTTGCGATCAGCGTCTTCGCGTCCAAACCCGCCCGAGGCCGCGAAGGGACGTTCGACTCTGGCAGGTCCCGCCGCACGAGGCGACGATCGATGCATGTCAGGCAACGGACTCCACGTGCTCGCCGGTCTCGACGGTTCCGGCGAGTCGCGGGCGGCGCTCGCGAGCGCGGTACGCCTCTTCCGCGCGTCGATCTCCCACGTGACACTCGCGGTTGCACTCGACTACGACGGCGACCTCCGTAACGTCCCGCAGTCGGAGGAGGACCGCGCCCGGGCGATCCTCGCCGACGCGGCGCCGCTCGTGGTCGACGCGCTCGGCGTCGAACCGGCGCAGGTGGTCCTCGTCGGCCGGCCCGCCGACGCGCTCTGCCGGTATGCGCGCGACCACGAGTGCGATCTGGTCGTCGTCGGACCGCGTGGTCATGGTGCATCCCGCTGGTTCTTCGGCAGCGTCGCGTCGCAGCTGGCGCGTGGTGCCGGCGTCCCTGTCGCCATCCTTCCGGCTACGGCCGCTGTTGGCGTGCAGCAGGTGTCGTAGCCCGCTCTCCGCGACGATCTCCAGGTCGAGCGTCGCCCGAGTGGAAGTGGCCGGGCAGACCTCGCTACGAGGGGGCGTGGGCCCGCTTCCTTCGTTGTGCCTCGCGAACGAGAAGCGCCTGGGCATCTACGTCCGTGAGGGGCTGCGCGAACAGGTAGCCCTGCGCGAGGTCGCAGTGCTCCAGGCGGAGGTGGTCGCGTTGGACCTCCTGCTCGACGCCTTCGGCCACGACTTCGAGTTGCAGAGTGCGGCCGAGGTCGAGCATCGCCCGTACGAGCGCGGGCAGGCCGTCGCGCTCCACGATCCCCTCGATGTACGACTGGTCGATCTTCAGGATGTCGAACGGGAACTGGCGGAGGTAGCTCAGCGAGGAGTAGCCGGTCCCGAAGTCATCGATCGCGAGGCGGATGCCGAGGGCGTGCACCTCGTGCAGCCGGGCGGCCGCGGCGAGGCTGTCGTGCACGAGCGACGTCTCGGTGATCTCGAGGACCAGGGCGGTCGGGTCGAGGCCGGCGTCCGCGAGCGCGTGCGTGACGTCGTCGACGAAGCTCCGGGCGGTGAGTTGGCGCCCCGAGACGTTGACCGCGATCGCGAGGTCCGACAGCTCGGGGAACTCACGTCGCCACCTCGACGCGGCCTTGCACGCCTGGTCGAGGACCCACCGGCCGATCGGAACGATGAGCCCGCTCTCCTCGGCGAGCGGGATGAATCGATCGGGGCGCACCAGCCCGAGTTCCGGGTGGTGCCAGCGAAGCAGCGCTTCGAACGCCACGACTCGGTCGGTTTGCAGCTCGATCACCGGCTGGTACACGAGCGCGAACTCGTCCCGCTCGAGTGCAGTGGCCAGATCGGTGGCCAGCCGCAGGCGCTCGGCCGCGGCCGTTCGCATCTCGCTGTCGTAGAGCAACCATTGCGCTTTGCCCGAGGTCTTCGCGCGGTACATCGCAACGTCGGCGTCCCGCACGAGCGAGGTGGCCGTCGCGGCGGCGTCGCCGCCGGCGATCCCGATGCTCGCCGACAAGGCGAGCAGGTGCTCCGCGATCGTGAACGGGGTCGACAACGTCTCGAGGATGCGCTCGGCGACGACCTGCGCCTCTCGGAGCGCGTCGCGGCTGTCCTCGATGAGGACGCCGAACTCGTCGCCGCCGAGACGGGCGACGGTGTCGCCATCCCTGACGGATCTGCTCAGCCGGTGGGCGACTTGCCGGAGCATGTCGTCGCCCGCGGCGTGGCCGAGGCTGTCGTTGACCGTCTTGAACCCGTCGAGATCGAGGAAGAGGACGGCGGTGTCGCGCCCGCTGCGAGCGTGCCGCCGGAGCGCTTGCTCGATCCGGTCGAAGAACAGCGCCCGATTGGCGAGCCCGGTGAGCGCGTCGTGGAAGGCCTGGTGCGCGATCTCGTCCTCGGCGCGTTTGCGGGCAGTGATGTCGTGGATGTTCAGCACGATCGCACCGACGTCGGCGTCGTGCAGCAGGTTCACGACGCGGAGATGCGCCCAGACGATGCGCCCGTCGCCCCGGAGAACGCGAACCTCGGTCTCGAACGTCTTTGCGGGTGAGAGCAGGCACCGTCCGAAGGTCTCGCGTGCCTCGCCGCGGTCGTCCGGAACGACGGCACTGATCGCGTCCTCACCGCGCAGCTCGTCGACGGCATACCCGAAGACCGACGCGATGCTCGCGGTGTCGCCGACAATGCGGCCCGCCGCGTCGAGGAGCACGACGGCGTCGGACGAGTTCCTCGCGATCGCATCGGCGAACCGCTCGCGCGCGTGCAGCAGGTCACGGGCGCGGCGTTCCGCGCGTGTGAGAAACGCCGCCCGCGCCCAGACGAGCGCAAGGAGGACCGACGTGGTCACGAACACCTCGGCGCCGACGATCTCCGACTTGCGGACGTGGTCTGCGAAGTCGACGGCGACCGGCACGAGCAACGGCAGGAGGCCGATCGCGAGCCGAACGTGTCCGACCGACGGCCGAGGCGGAGCGTCTGGTGCGCGACGGACGCGAGCGACGCGCGGCGCGGCTCCCGCGAGGAGCACCGCGCCGAGCATCCAACCCGCGTCGAGGAAGCGCGTGAGGTCGTCGCGGTACTCGAAGATCGTGAAGACGAAGTCGGACACCAGCCAGCAGGAGACTCCTGCACCCAGCAGCATCGCACCGAACGCGTGGAGGCGGCCCGCGACGGCGGCCCGCACGATGAGCGCGAGGAGCACCGCGTCGAACGCGGGATACAGCGCCCAGACGAACCGCACCGGCACGGGGACCGACGAGTCGTTCACCACGTCGTGGAGGCCGAGTTGCCACTGCAGGAACATCGCAAGGGTCGCGACGCTGCCGATGTCGAGGATGCCTTCGACGTCGCGACGTTCGCCGTCGCGCCCGCGCAGGATCACGAGGAGCGCGGCGCCGATGCCCGCGTACGAGCCGAGCCAGCCGAGGTCGGCAACCGAGATGTCGGGCGCCGCTCCGCGCCAGAGGTAGACCCGGTACGAAGCGTCGGCGAGTGCCGAGAGCGTCAGGCCGGTCGCGATGAGGCGCGCGACGGTCGGGTCCGCATGACCGCGGGCGCGCCACCACGCCCCGCACGCTGCCCCGACCGTGACGAAGAGGAACGAGGCGTCGCCGGCGACGCCGTCGGGCCAGACGAGGTGGGCCGCGATCGCGAGCACCACGAGCACCGCGCCCGCGGCGGGCAAGGGCGCGAGCCCGGCCCGCGCGGCGGGTGCAGTCGTCGCAGCCACACGTGCGTATCGACGTGCGGGCTTGCGCGGCGCAGGGCCGAACGGCCCAACCGCGCCTGACGCACATGTGTCATCCGGGCGTCGGCGCCGTGTCTTGCGCAGCGCTCGCCGTGCCGCGAGACGAGCTCGGGACGAGCAACTGCCCGCCGGGAAGGAGGGCGAACCGGTCTCGCGCGCGTGGATGCGTCGGACCGTCCACCGGCCAGGGCCAGCCGCCGAACTGGGTGCGGCGGTAGTCCGCGAACGCCTCGCGGATCTCTTCCTCGGTGTTGGCGACGAACGGGCCGTACTGCGCGACTTGCTCACCGATCGGGCGGCCTTGGAGCAGCAGGCACTCCGCAGGCGCCCCGGCGGCTTCGAGCGCGACCTCGTCCCGGGCGCGCAGCACGACGCCTGTCGGTTCGGTGAACCGTTGCGTCGCGATGTGCAGCTCGGAGCCGGCGAAGTAGTAGAGGACGCGCATCGTGCCGTGGCCTCGTGCGGGCGGGAGCGTCCAGCGCGCACCCGCGTCGAGCCGGATCGTCCAGATGGCCACGTCGGACGCCGGGTCGCGCGCCCACGAGCTCGGTGGCGGTGGCGGAGGCGCGACGCCGCCGAGCGCGCCCGCGACGACCGTGACGTCGGCGACACGGCCGGCGTCGTCCACCGAGCGCACGTGCGGAAGCTCCTCGGCCCACAGCATCGTGAAGTACGGGTCCACCCGCTTGGACGCCGCCGGCAGGTTGAGCCAGATCTGGAAGAGCTCGACGTGGTTCTCGTGCTCGCGATCGAGCAGCGGGAACATCTCGGAGTGCACGATGCCGGTCCCGGCCGTGAGCCACTGCACGTCGCCTCGCCCGAAGCGCGCCGTTGCGCCCAACGAGTCGCTGTGGTCGATGAATCCCCTGCGGACGAGGGTCACCGTCTCGAATCCGCGGTGCGGATGCTGCGGGAAGCCGGGGACGACGTCGCCGTGGTACATGCTCCAGCCGTCGCGGCCCGAGAAGTCCTGTCCGATGTCGCGCCCGCGCAGATCGGCGTCGGGACCCAGCGCGTCGTTACCGCGCGGGTACGCGTCGTCGTGGTGCGCGCAGAACAGGAACGGGTCGAGCGTCGGCCAGCGCGGCCCGAGCGGTGCGGTGTCGAGGACGGTGCCCTCCACGCCCCGAGGCTACCGGGGCCTGAGCGTCGCTCCGCCCCGCTCGCCGGTCGGGCGGTCGTCGAGCACGCTGACGACGCCGTTGACGACGACAGCCACGTAGCCCTGGGCGCCACGCCACAGTCGGTGTGCTCCGCCGGGAAGGTCGTTCACGACCCGCAAGGGCGCGATTGCGAGGCGGTCGAGATCGACGACGGTCACGTCGCCAGGAGCGCCCGCCCGCAACACACCCCGGTCGGGCACGCCGAGGAACCCGGCAGGGCGAGACGTGAGGCGCTCGACCGCGCCTTCGAGCGAGATGGCGCCCTCGTCGCGCGCCAACCGGGCGATGACGTCGGTCGGGTAGGTGTAGTTGGTGACGCTCGTGACGTGTGCACCCGCGTCGCCGAGCCCTACCAGCGTGTGCTCGTCGGCGACGAGCGCGGCCGACGCATCGCGGTCGCGGTTGACGACGGGCACCTGGAGCTCTGTCGTCAGTTCGTCGGCTGCGACGATGTCGCACAGCGCGTCGCTCGGGTGCACGCCGCGGTCACGCGCGATCGACGCGACGTCGCGCCCGATCAGCTCCGGCGAGCGCGAGCTCGCGATCGTCCACGTGTCGTAACACGGCGCGAGCATCCGTCCACAGTCCTCGGGTGCCGACCGGAGCTCGGCGCGGAAGTGGTCGTCGTGGAGCAGGTCGCGTCGCGGTGCCGGCTCAGCGTCGAAGAATCGCGCCATCGCGTGTTCCCATCCCGCGATCGCCCGTGCCAGCGACGGGCGATCGAAGCGCAGGGTCGCGGTCACAGGCTGTGAGATCACTTGCGGTGCGACAGGGACGCGCTCGTTGGCGGCCCGGTTCGAGGCGAGGACGCGCTTCCACGTATCGATGCCGGGCTCGGCAAGGAACGGGGTCCAGGTCAGGCGGGCGCCGGCAGCCTCGGTCCATTCGACGTAGCGGCCGACTTCCGCCAGCAGGGCAGGCTCGTCGCCCGCGAACTTGGTCTCGACGTTGATCTGCCACGGTCGACCCCGACACTCGGCGACGAGGGCGCGCATCTCCGCGTCGTCGGCGAGCCGGCTTGGGACGGGGCCTCCGAACGCATCGTTGTGGTTCGGTCCGCGCGACGTCGCGAAACCGAGCGCTCCGGCGCCGAGCGCGCTGCGCAGCACGCGGGCGAGGGCGTCGCGTTCGGCGGGCGTGGCCGCGCGTTCCCGCGCCGCGTCTCCCATCACGGCGTAGCGAAGCGCGGAGTGCGGCACCATTCCCGCGACGTTGACGCCGAGCGGCAACGAATCGAGGTGATCGAGGAACTCCGGCCAGCTCTCCCAGGTGAACGGGACACCGAGCGCCGCACTCGCGAACGGGATCTCCTCGACGACCTCGAGACTGCGCAGCAGGTACTCGCCGCCGCCGGGCGGGCACGGCGCGATGCCGAAACCGCAGATACCGACGACGACCGTCGTCACGCCGTGGAGGAAGGTCGGCGACGCGGCCGGATCCCAGCACAGTTGCGCGTCGAGGTGCGTGTGCGGGTCGACGAAACCAGGTGTGACCACGAGCCCGCCCGCGTCGAGCTCGCGCCGGCCGCGTGCGGTGACCTCACCGACTTCCGTGATGGTCGCTCCGTCGATCGCGACGTCGGCGCGGCGTCCCGGCGATCCGGTACCGTCGACGACCAGCCCGCCTCGGATGACGACGTCGTGCACGTCAGGCTCCGTCGGGGATCTTCTCCCACCACTGGCAACACCAGTTGCTGCCGACGAGGATGCGCAGCTTCGGGTGCCAGCAGTACGAGATCTCCGCGGTGTTCTCGAGGTAGTACAGGCAGTTGTCGCAGCGTTCGTCGCCCTGCGGCTGGCCTTTGAGCACGGCGTTCTCCGCCAGGTGGCGCAGCTCGATCGCGAGCTTCTCGTCGATCGGCTTGGGTTCCGGGTCGGGAATCACGTAGTCGGCCATCGCCGCAACCTACCCAACGTGTCGCGGCGGCACCCGAGGCGCCGTTACGTCACCGGCGTTCGGCCGCGCGCGAGAGTCGTTCCGCGCGCCGGAGTGCGGCCGCTTGCTCCGTGGGGTCGGGCCGGGCGTGCGCCACGTCGTCCGGCCAGGCCTCGACCACGCGCGTCGCCCACTCCGCCCAGTCCCAGACCATCTCGTAGAAGTCGGTGAGGAAGCGGCCGCATACGAAGTTCTGCGCGGCGCGCTGCGGGAACGGCGCTTCGCCCTGGAGGTACTGGCGCGCGGCCCGCTCGTTCTCGACGTTGCGCTCGCGCACCCACGCTCTCGTGGCGTCGAGCGTCGCGAGCACGTCGGCCTTCGTCCCGTTCTCTGCGAAGAAGATCTTGAGCAACTGCTCGAACTCGAGGACCGGGCCTTCGCCGGGCTCGCGCAACCACGAACGCAGCGCCCGCCGGCCCTTCGGCGTGATCGTGTAGATCTTCCGCGGTCGCCTGCCGACCGCTTCGTCCGATGCCCGGGCGAGCCCGGCCGCGACGAGTTTCTTGGGTTCCTCGTAGAGCTTGCTCGTTGCCCGCGGCCACACGCGGCCGAGGCTGCGGTCCATCTGCTGCGTCAGCTCGTACGTCGTCCACGGCTTGATGGCGAGCAGCCCCAGGATCGCGTAGGACGTGGTCGTGAGCCCGGAGGGATCAGCGGTTGCCATCGTCCTCCCCTTGGGAGTATAAGGACAGGGAATCCTCCCTCTGGGAGTATAGGGAGGCCGACCTCAGGAGGCGCGATGACCGAGTTCCCCGTCGATCCCTCCAACGTTGAGGCTGCCCGGGCGTGGAACGGCGACGACGGCGCCCACTGGGCGCGATGGGCGAAGCGCTACGACGACAGCGTCGCGTACCACCATGCCGCGCTCATGAAGGCGGCGGCGATCTCCCACTCCGAACGGATCCTCGACGTCGGGTGTGGCTCGGGACAGACGACGCGCGACGCCGCGCGGCTCGCAGCCGGCGGGCACGCGCTCGGCGTCGACCTGTCGCACGACCTCGTCGCGTACGCGCGCCGGGCTGCGGCCGACGACGCCGTACACAACGTGACGTTCGAGCAGGCCGACGCCCAGGTCCATCCCTTCGATCCCGCATCGTTCGAGGTCGCGATCAGCCGGACGGGCGCGATGTTCTTCGGCGATCCGGTGCGCGCGTTCACGAACATCGCGCGTTCGCTCGTGCCCGGTGGCCGGCTCACGTTGCTCGTGTGGCAGGCGATGGCGCGCAACGAGTGGGTGTGGGAGTTCACCCGTGTGCTGTCGCCGGGTGGGGAGGTGCAAGGGCCTCCGCCCGACGCGCCGGGCCCGTTCTCGCTCGCGGATCCGCCTCGCACACGTTCCATCCTCACCGCGGCCGATTTCTCGGACGTGACGATCGACCCCTGCGAGGGGCCGATGTGCTTCGGGAGCGACGCCGACGACGCGTTCGCGTTCCTGCGCGACATGGGCTTCACGAAATGGCGACTGTCGTTGCTGGCCGAGCCCGACCGACCCCGCGCGCTCGACGACCTGCGCTCGTCGCTCGTAGCGCACGACACCGGGAACGGCGTGATCTACGCCTCTGCGGCCTGGTTGGTCACAGCGACGAAGCGGTAGGAGTCACACGACGCCGCGGCGGTGCGCGGCCGCGACCGCCTCGGCACGCGTGGTCGCGTCGAGCTTGCGCAAGATGTTCGAGACGTGTGCGCGCGCGGTGTGGCGGCTGATCGACAGCGCGGCCGCGATCTCGGGGTTGCTGCGCCCGTCCGCGAGGAGGCGCAGCACCTCCAGCTCACGGTCGGACAGCGGTGCGTCGCCGTCGACGGTCGTGCGCCCGGGTCCGAGCGGGAGCTGGTGCGCGCGGGCGGCCGACTCGATCACTGCGCTCAGCTTGCCGAACCCGCGATCGCGCGCAACCGTGTACGCCTGACGCAGCACCGTGTTCGCCTCGCTGCGCCTGCCCTCGGCGAGATGCGCCTGCGCCGCGCGCCAGCGGAAGTAGGTGGCGTAGTACGGCATCTCGAGTTCGTCGAATCCCTCGGCTGCGCGCCGGGCTGCGTCCGCGACGTCGGTCCCCTCGAGGCGCGCCTGCTCCGCGTCGAGCGCGGCCGTCCGCGCGCGCGCCAGCGGGTGTGGCCGTTCGAGCTGGGAGACCACGGATCGCCAGCGGGTTGCGACCGCCTCCGCCCGGCTGCGGGCGTGGTCGAGCGCGACGAGGTCACGCGCCTCGGTCGCGGCGACCGCGGCGTCGGCCTCGACGCGCATCGCGACTGGGGCGAGCGCGCCCTGGTAGAACGTCTCGCGCAGTCGCTCCGTCGCCGGGGTCGCCGCGTCGACTGCTGCTCGCGCCGCGTCGACGTCCGCCATCTGGCAGAGCGCGAGGGCGCGCCACGACGCGAGGTAGATCGTTCGTTCGAAGTCCGTGGGCAACGGGCTGCCGACCGCCGAGGGGTCGAGGGCGGCGAGCGCTTGCTCCGGTTCACCCGCGTACACGTGCACCATCGCCCTGATCGTGGCTCGGAACCACGCGTCGTAGCCCTCCGCCGGATGGTTGGCGATTCGGGCGAGCACCGCGCGCGCCGCGTCGAGCTCTCCCAACTCGCAGTGCGCGTAGGCCCGAAGGCATTGCGCGGGGATGAAGTAGCGCTGCACCCCGTACTGCTCGGCCGCGACGTCGTAGTCGTCGAGGCGCGCCAGGCATTCGCGCAGCCGGGGGAGCGAGGTGCAGAACGCGGCGTAGTTGTAGAGCGTTCCCGTGAGGAGAATGGCGTCGTCGCCCCGGACGGCCGCTTCGATCGCCTGCGCGTACTCGCGGTCGCTCCGCTCCAGGTCACCCCTGATCTCATGGTAGGACGCGAGCGCGACGTGTCCGTTCGCGACGAGCGACACGTCGCCGGCGCGCTCGAGTGCCTGCGTCATGCCGGCGACCGCTGCCTCGATCCCGGCGACGTCACCGTCGACGAGTCGCTGCTCGAGCGACTGCACGAGGAAGTGTGCACGTGTCCGCGGCGTCACCTCGTCGAGCCGCGGCTCGAGCTCGGCGCGCGCGCTGGCGTAGACGGCGTGGCGGTCGTCGGCCCAGAGCAGGGCACGGACCCGCGCCGCGGCGTCGGCGCCGCGCTCGGCGCCGAGCGCGAGCGACGCGTCGAGTGCGAGCTCACTCAGGTCGGCGGCGCGCTCCACGCGACCCGCGGCACCGGCCGCGTCGGCCGCGCGGAGGAGCAGCTCGGCCCGGTCGATGCCGGCGACACGCTCGGGGTCGTCGGCCGCGCTCCACCAGAAGAGCGCGCGATCGTACGCGTCGGCTGCCGCGTCGAAGGCATAGCGCGACCGAGCATGACGCGCCGCCGCGACGAGCGCTCGAACGGCGGCCGTCGGTCGGGCCGCGGCGTCCCAGTGGCGCGCGAGCTCAGCCGCCCGATCGACGCCGACGAGGTCGTCGGGGAGCTGCTCGAGTGCTTCCGCGATCGCGGCGTGGATCGCGACACGCTCGTCGGAAGCGAGCTCGTCGAGCACGGCCTGGCGGAGGAGCGCGTGCCGGAAGGCGTAGCCCTCGACCTCGAGGTCCGCATCGAGCACCCCGGTCTCCAACGAAGCTCTCGTCGCTCGGAGTGCGCGCGCGTCGTCGAGCTCGGCCGCCACGGCGAGCCACGCGCGCGGCGCTCGCGGACCGATGAGCGCCGCCGTGCGCACGAGGTGGCGGGCGTCGTCGTCGAGCGAGTGGTAGCGCACGAGCATGAGATCGCGAAGCGTCTCGGGCACACCGACCGCCGTGACGGCAGCCACGAGCTCCTCGATGAACAACGGATTGCCGTCGGCTTCCGCGACGATGCGCGCGACGTCGTGCTGGGTCGATGCTTCGGCCAGCAGGAACGACGCGATCTCGGCAGTGGCGTCGCTCGGAAGGCGCTCGAGCACGAGCTCTCCGCTCCCGAGCTGCACGAGGTGGGCAAGCAGGTCGCGGTGCGCAGCAGAATCCTCGGGCCGGTACGCGATGACGAACAGCAGTGGCAGGCGCCGGAGGTTGGCGACGACGTAGCGGAGCAGGTCGCGGCTGGCGGGGTCGATCCAGTGGACGTCGTCGACGACGACGACGAGCCTGGCGCCCGACGCAGCGCGAGCCAACAACGCGACCATCGCCTCGAACAGCATCTGCTGGTCGCCGACACGTTCGTCGTCGTCCGGCGCGGATGTCGCGAGCTGCGGCAGCAGGCGCCCGAGTTGGTGGCGTAGCTGCTCAGGGAGCGCGTCGACGTCGACGACCTCGGAGCTCGTCAGCCACCACAGCACATCGGTCCACGGCGCGTACGCGACGCCCTCGATGCAACCGCCCCGCGCGACGCGCACGTCGGGTGCGCGCCGTGCGAACTCGTCGAGCAGGCGAGTCTTGCCGATACCCGCCTCGCCCGCGAGCAGCAGCATGCGGCCTTGCTCGTCGATCTCGTCGACGGCGTCGAACAGCACGCGCAGCGGTTGTTCGCGCCCGATCAGATGTGGCGTGCGCCGGCGGGTGACCACAGCAACATCATTTTGGGCGAGATGTACGCCGGTTGCTACACCGCAGGCGCGTTGGGCGCCCCGCTGAGCCGGGCGGCCCAGGCCGAATGACCCAGGTCTTGCCCAAACTGCTCAGCCGAGAGCGTTCACGACTTCGCCGGCGTGATCGCCGACGCGTGGAGCCGGCCCGATCCTGTCGCGATGAGGCGGTCGAGCCCGCCCGGGCCGGAGGAGCGCGAGTAATAGTAGCCCTGCGCCATGTCGCAGCCGAGGTCGACGAGGTGCAGAGCCTGCTCGACCCGCTCCACACCTTCGGCCACGATCCGGACACCGATCATGTGCCCGAGCTGCACGATGCCCCCGACGAATGCAGTGTCCTCGGGCGAGTCGTCGATCGCATCGATGAACGGCTTCGCGATCTTCAGGACGTCGATCGGGAGCCGCCGAAGATGACCGAGCGACGTGTACCCGGTTCCGAAGTCGTCGATCGCGATACCCACGCCGAGGTCCTTGAAGGTCAGGAGCGCCTCACGCGCCCGGTCCACGTCCTGCATCATCGTCGACTCGGTGACTTCCAGCACGAGCTGCGACGGCGCGAGCCCCGAGTCGCGCAGCGCGCCGGCGACGTTCGCGAACACCTCGTCGTGGGTGAACTCGCGGGGCGAGAGGTTGACGAACATCTTGAGACCGGGCGCGATGCACGCCCACTGTGCCGCCTGCCGGCACGCCTCCTGGAGCACGAACTTCCCGATCGGAAGGATCAGCCCCGACTCTTCGGCGATCTCGAGGAACTCGCTCGGCGGGAGCAGGCCGCGTGACGGGTCCTGCCAGCGCACGAGCGCTTCGGCGCCGGTGATCTTGCCCGATCCCGTCTCGACGACCGGTTGGTAGTGCACGACCAGCTCATCGCCCGTTGCGAGCGCGCGTTCGAGGCCGACTCGCACTTGTTGCCGCCGCGTCGCCGACAGGCTCATGGTCTTCTCGAAGACGTCGAAGCGTCCCTTGCCGTTCCGCTTCGCGGTGTACATCGCGACGTCCGCGTTGCGCATCAGCTCGTTCGCGTCCATCGCCTGCGCATGCGTCGCGATTCCGATGCTCGCGTGGGTGACGATCGCGTTGCCCTCGATCTCGATCGGATCACCGAGCGCGACGAGGATCCGGTCCGCAACCATGCGGACGTCTGCTTCGTGGGCAACACTGCTGAGGAGGACGGCAAACTCGTCGCCACCGAGGCGCGCGGCGGTGTCGTCCGAGCGGATGCACGACGAGATGCGCTCTCCGACGATGCGGAGCAACGTATCGCCCGCGGCATGACCCATCGTGTCGTTGACGGTCTTGAAATCGTCGAGATCGATGTACATGACCGCGGTGCATCGTGCATCCCGTCCCGCGCGTGCGACCGCCTCGACCACCCGCTCCCGGAACAGCACGCGGTTCGCCAGGCCCGTGAGCGGGTCGTGGAGGGCCTGGTGGTGCAGCTCCTGCTTGTCGACTTGGAGTTGCGCGAGCGACGACGTGAGCTGGTGTTTGTCGAGCGTGATGGCGAGATGGTTGGCGAACGTCTCGAACAGTGTGAGCGAGTCGCGGTCGAACGGCGCCGCCGCGTCGGCCGGCTTCGCGACGAGGACTGCGCCGCGGAGCCCGGAAGCACCCGCCAGCGGAGCGATCATCGCGGAACCGATCGCGAACTCGCCGCGCCGTGCGAGTCCGAGCGCGCCGCGGCCGTCCACGAGCAGTGCGGCCGTCGACGCGGCGGTTGCGCCGAGCAGGGGTTCGACGAGTTCGGCTGGTGCGGCCATCATGCGTGCCGTCGATTCGCCCGGCCCGGCCGCCGTGCGGAACCCGCTCCCGCCTTCGCCTGCGACGACGATCTCGGCGAGCTCCGCGTGGAGGGTGTCGCGCGCGAAGTCGAGGAGCGCGACCAGCCCGTCCTCGAAGTCGTGCGCGTTGTTCGTGAACTGGGACGCGTCGTACAGGAACTGCAGCCCTTCGCGCTTGGCATGCTCCGACAGATATGCCTGGTAGGCGACGAACACCACGACCGTCGGCCCGATCAGGAGCGCGGCGGCGAGCGGCCGCTGCCACGCGACGATGATCGCGACGAGGCCGAGCATGGTGTTGGCCGCGCTGCTCACCAGGCCGAACACCGAAGTCCGGAGCGCGCGCGCACGGCTCAGGCGTCCCTCGCTGACGGAGATCGCGATCGTGATTGCGACGCTGGCGATGACCGACGCCATTGCGGTCGCCGCGAGCGCGGCGGCCCATGTGCGTGCCGAGTGCGGGTCCGGGGTCGAGGCCACGGCGCGGAAGATCACGACGGCGACGGTCGAGCCGAGGGCGAACTGGCTGAGATTGAAGGCGAGCTTGAGCGCGGTTCGGCCGCGACCGAGGAGGAGGACGATGCCGCTGCCGACGAGGTCGGCCGCGACGAGGCCGCTGGGCGAGACGAGGAACAGGCCGGCGACGACGACGATCTCGTTGAGCGAGAACGCGTGCGACTGCCCGCGGAACTGCACGTGGAGCGAGTAGCGCTCGACGATCGCGAAGAGCGCGGCGAGCACGTACCAGCGCAAGTGCACGGGCGCGTCAGCTACCCGTTCGGCGCCGTCGACGCCGACCGCGTAGAGCGCCGAAGCGACGCCCGCCATCGCTCCGGCGAGCAGCCACAGCGTCCAGAGCGGCCGCGGCCCGTCCCGTTCCACCCTCGATGTTTCGGACGGGGGCGCGTTCGGCTTCAGCGCCAGTTCACGTGACGCCACGACGCCCGCAGGAAGATCGACCGCCACGATGCCCGCTCGAAGCTGTCGGTGCGCCACGAGCCCCGCTGGAAGTCGTCGGTTCGCCACGAGGCCCGGTCCCAGTCGGGATCGGCGAACAGCCCGCCGGAGAAGCTCGTAGGCCAGCGCACGGCTCCCCACGCGAGCGTCCCGAGGCCTGCGTCGAAGGTGAAGCCGGTCCCGGCCATGACGACGCCGTTCCATGACTCGCCGGCCGGCGTCATCCTCCACGCGCCGCCGTTCGTGAGTTTCTGGGTCTTGTTGTCGACGTACGACTGCCCCGCGAGCCGGTACACGTCGAGCGGTCGCCCGAAGATGTCGCGCTCGCCCGTGAGCACCACGCCGTTCGCGGCGACGAGGCTGGAGCCGCCCCGGGCGAGCTCGATGCTGCCCGTGCCCGTGGACCAGCCGCTCTGCCCGGTGTAGGTGACGCAGTTGCGACGCTCGCGGAACGCGGACGCAAGGTTGACGCGGCCCTGCCCCTGCGCGTTGATCGGCGCGTCCTTGATCGCCACGGCTGTCTCGCGCAGCACGCTCTTCACCTGCTCCGGCCACCAGCACGGGTTCTTCTGGAGCATCAGCGCGACCGCGCCCGACACGACCGCCGCCGACTGCGAGGTGCCACTGCCGCGCACGAGCGTGTCACCGACGTAGGGGTTCACTCGCGGCGTTCGGGTCGCGTCGGCTTCCGCCCAATCCTGTGCGATCGCTTCGTCCTGGGCGGAGCCGCACACCCGGGCGGCGGCGATGCTCGCTCCCGGCGCCACGAAGTCGACGATGCGCCTCGAGCTGTCCGACGTGAAGGTCGACAGTGCCATCGGGTTGGCAGCAGGGTCGTACGAGCCCACTGCGATGATGCGGTGGCTGTACGCCGGGCTGTTCAGCGGCTTCTTCGAGTTGACGTCGGTCTCGCCGTCGTTGCCGCCCGACACCACGACGACGATACCCGCCTTCCAGGCCTGCTCGACCGCGTACGCGAGCGGGTCGTTGGCGACGCTCTGGCCTGACTCGAGGCCGTACGCGAGGTTCAGGACGCGGATGTTCATGCCCGCGTCGTTGCGATGCTGGACGACCCAATCGATGGCCGCGATGACCTGCGTCACGTCGACGGCGCCGTCGTTGTCGCCCACCTTGACACTGACGATGCGCGCGCCGGACGCGATCCCCGTGATGATCGACGCCAGGTGCGTTCCGTGACCGAACGTGTCGCGGTAACGCTGGTTCGTCGACTGTGACTCGAACGAGAGGTCCGGGCCGTGGATCACCTTGCCGGGCGTGTCGAGCCCGGGCACGGGTGCAACACCCGTGTCGATCACCGCGACGTCGACGCCGGCGCCGGTGTACCCCGCGTTCCAGTAGGCGAAGGCGCCGATCTCCTTGGCCGTGTTGTACAGCGAGTGCGGATCGTCGACCGGATCGACGAAGGGTCCCGACGGGCACAGCGTTTCCGTGCCCTCGGCGGCTTCGGTCGCACCGGCCGTCCCGGCGGAGAGGCCGAGCGCGACGACGCCGGCCGACAACATGACGGCGAGGCCGCGGACCCCTCGAGGCCGGCGGGCCGCCGCCGTGGTGACACACGACTTGGCGAACATCAGGAGGGATATCGCCCTTGCCCGGTTTGCCGTTGATGGCTCTCGCCGAATGTCACATCGGCACGCGTTCCGGCCCGACCCGGGAGTGGCAGAGGTCACATGACGGCCGTCGCCTAGGTTTGCGGGCGAGTCGAGCGGCCGCGAGGCGGGAATGGAACGACATCTGCGATTCGCCGTCATCGGCGCCGGAATGGCCGGAATCCTCAGCGCGATCAAGCTGCGGGAAGCCGGTCTGACCGACTTCACGGTGTACGAGAAGGCCGACCGCGTCGGTGGGACGTGGCGCGAGAACACGTACCCGGGTCTCTCGTGTGACGTTCCCTCACACCTGTACTCGTACTCGTTCGCGCTCTCGCCCGACTGGAGCCACCGCTTCTCGCCCGGGCCCGAGATCCAGGCGTACTTCGAGCGGGTCGCGCGGGACTACGACATCGAGCGCGACATCCGCTTCGGCGACGAGGTCGTGCGTTGCACGTACGTCGACGGCCAATGGCACGTCGAGACGGCAGGTGGGCACCGCGACGTCGTCGACGTGGTGATCGCGGCGACCGGCGTGCTGCACCATCCGAAGTACCCTGACATCGAAGGCCTCGACTCGTTCGACGGCGCCGTGTTCCACAGCGCGCGCTGGGACCACGGCGTGCGGATCGAGGGTGCTCGGCTCGGCGTGATCGGAACCGGCTCCACGGGAGTGCAGATCGTCTCCGCAGTCGTCGACCGCGTCGCCAAGCTCGTGCTCTTCCAGCGCACCGCGCAGTGGATCATGCCGCAGGAGAACCCGGCGTACACCCCGGAGGAACGCGCCCGGTACCGCGACGACCCGGCCGAGCTCGCCGACATCCACAGCCGGCTCGCCGAGATGTTCGGCATCTTCGCGAACGCGGTCGTCGACGCCGACTCGCCCGAGTCGCACATGATCGCAGAGGCCTGCCGCAACCATCTCGAAACCGCCGTGCGGGACCCGGAGCTTCGTGAGCGACTGCGGCCCGACTACCGCGCGGCGTGCAAGCGCCTCGTGATCTCACCCGACTTCTACGAAGCGGTGCAGCGACCGAACGCCGAGGTGGTCACGTCGCCGATCGCGCATGTCGAGCCGGGCGGCGTGTGCACACGCGACGGCCGCTTGCACGAGCTCGACGTGCTCGTGCTCGCGACCGGGTTCAAGGTCGACGCGTTCATGCGACCGATC
>Ga0073934_10006667_pt1 | contig 16610 bp, 14 predicted proteins | sample LarsenN4metaG_FD_76834 | JGI IMG/M metagenome (GOLD analysis project Ga0073934, IMG submission 76834) | Hot spring sediment bacterial and archeal communities from British Columbia, Canada, to study Microbial Dark Matter (Phase II) - Larsen... ...
AAAAGGTTTTTCGCAGGACAAGAAATTTCCTTTGGACGGAGCAAGTGCGGTTCCAGAGGCCGCACCGCAGACGCTTCTCGCCTCTTTTTTCCGTCGGACGCCTGCGGCCTTCCGGCGGAGCTTGAATGTATAATTGAATTCTGTCGCGCAACGAAGATCTCTTTCTGAGTTATGGACTTTCGACTTGTTTCTGACTACCAACCGCGTGGCGATCAGGTGACAGCCATCGAGCAACTCGTGTGCGGCGTCAGGGAAGGCGAGAAGCACCAGGTCCTGCTGGGCGTGACGGGTTCCGGCAAGACATTCACCATGGCGAAGGTGATCGAGGCTGTGCAACGCCCCACGCTCGTGCTCGCTCACAACAAAACGCTCGCCGCGCAACTGTTTCATGAGTTCCGCAATTTTTTCCCGCAGAACGCGGTCGAATACTTTGTCAGCTACTACGACTACTACCAGCCGGAAGCCTACATTCCGGCCGGCGACATCTATATCGAAAAAGAGGCCACCATCAATGATGAACTCGACAAGCTGCGCATGTCGGCCACGCGCTCGCTGTTTGAGCGGCGCGACTGCCTGATCGTGGCGAGCGTCAGTTGCATCTACGGTCTGGGGTCGCCGGAAGCCTACTACGGGATGCTGCTGCTTCTCGAGCAGGGCCAGAAGATCTCGCGCCAGGACATCCTGCGGCGGCTGGTGGAGATACAGTACGAGCGGAATGATTTGGATTTCAAGCGCGGCACGTTCCGCGTGCGCGGCGACGTGATCGAGGTTTTCCCCACCTACGAAGACCACGCCTACCGCATCGAGCTGTGGGGCGACGAGGTCGAGTCCCTCGCCCAGATCGACCCGCTCTTCGGCCAGGTCAAGCAGACCTACTCCCGGTTGCCCATCTATCCGCGCACGCATTATGTCATGCCCGCCGACCAGCGTGCCGAGGCCATCACGCGCATCCGCAGTGAGCTTGAATGGTGGCGGGGCGAGCTGGAAAAACAAGGTAAGTTGGTCGAATCGCAACGCGTGTATCAGCGGACCATGTTCGATCTGGAGATGATGTCGGAGATGGGCTACTGCCACGGCATTGAGAATTACTCGCGCCACCTTTCCGGCCGGCTGCCGGGCGAGCCACCCCCCACGCTCCTCGATTATCTCCCCCAGGACGCGTTGCTTTTCATCGATGAAAGCCACCAGACTATCCCCCAGCTTCACGGGATGTACAATGGCGACCGGTCCCGCAAGCAGACACTTGTAGACTACGGTTTTCGCCTCCCTTCCGCGCTCGATAACCGGCCCCTGACCTTTACCGAGTTCGAGCATCGCGTCGGGCAGGTCATCTACGTTTCCGCCACGCCCGGCCCTTACGAGCTGACGAAATCGGGCGGCCGGGTCATCGAGCAGATCATTCGTCCCACGGGGCTGGTGGATCCGGAGGTGGAAGTCCGGGGGACGCGCCATCAGATCGATGATCTGCTGGCTGAAATCCGCAGCCGCGAAAAAGCCCGCGAACGGGTTCTGATCACCACCCTGACCAAACGGATGGCGGAGGACCTTACGGAGTACTACAGCGAGCTCGGTGTCAAGTGCCGCTACCTGCATTCCGAGATCGAGACGCTCGAGCGCGTCAAGATTCTCCGCGACCTGCGCAAGGGTGAGTTCGATGTGCTCATTGGCATTAACCTGCTGCGCGAGGGACTCGATTTGCCGGAAGTTTCGCTGGTGGCCATCCTCGACGCCGATAAGGAAGGATTCCTGCGCTCGACGGGATCGTTGATTCAAACCGTGGGGCGAGCCGCGCGTCACGTTCGCGGCAAGGCCATCCTCTACGCCGACGTCATGACGGATTCTATCCGGCAGGCGTTGGGGGAGACCAACCGTCGTCGTGCGAAACAGCAGCGGTTCAACGAAGAAAACGGCATCACCCCCGCCAGTATCGTGAAGCCAGTCGATATGGCTCTCGCTTCGATCGTCGAGGCTGATTACGTCACCGTGCCGGCCGACCTGCCGGAGGAAGAATTGACCTCGCCCGACCAGCTCGATCAACTCATCGTGAACCTCGAAAAGCAAATGCGGGAGGCGGCCAAGCAGTTTGAGTTTGAAAAGGCCGCCGAGCTCCGCGATCGCATCAAGGGCTTGAAAGAGAGGGATGCGGCGCTTCGCGGTAGTGAATTAGCGAATCCCTTGCCCGCCGGCTAGATCGCGGTACAATACCCGCCGCACCGACAGTTCGCACACTGTATGTTCCACTGAATTGCGCTGAGGAGGGCAGCGTGGGGGGTGGGCTCGGAACTTTCTGGACGACGGTATTCACCGTCATCATCTTCCTCGGCCTCGCCGGCACAGGTCGCGCCCAAACCTACGACCTGCTGCTCAAGGGTGGCCACGTCATTGACCCTGCCAATCAGGTGAACGCTGTGCGTGATGTCGCCGTCACGGGCGACAAGATCGCACGCGTGGCGGAAAACATTCCGGCCACTGAGGCGAAAAAGCTCGTTGACGTTTCCGGCTTCTATGTGACGCCGGGGTTGATAGATATCCACACGCACCTGTTCGTCGAAGACCCAGGCGGGTGGGGCATCTATCCCGACCTGAGTGCCTTCCCAAGCGGCGTCACAACCGCTGTGGACGCCGGTTCTGCGGGTTGGAAGAATTTCGAGGAGTTCAACAGGCGCGTCATCGACAAGGCGAAAGTCCGCGTGTTGGCGTTTCTGAACATCGTCAGCCTCGGCATGGATCCGGTGGGCGAGCAGAGCATGAACGAGATGGATGCGCGTCCCACCGCCGGGATGATCCTGAAATATCCTCAAATCCTGGTGGGCGTGAAGACGGCGCATTACGAGGGTCCGGAATGGGAAGCGCTCGACCGGGCTTTCGAAGCGGGCCGGCTGGCCAACGTGCCGGTCATGGTGGATTTTCGTCCGCAGCCGACACGCACCTACGCCGACCTTCTGCTGGCGCACATGCGCCCGGGCGACATCCACACCCACATGTATGCGCAACATATCCCCTTGCTCGATGATCAGGGTAAAGTGAACGACTACGTGCGCGAGGCACGCAAGCGTGGCGTCCTGTTTGACCTCGGGCACGGCGCGGGGAGTTTCTGGTTCCGCATCGGCGCGCCCGCCATGCAGCAGGGATTCGCGCCGGATTCAATTTCCACGGACCTGCACCAACGCAGTGCGCTCATCCCTCAGGCCACGATGGTGAACTGCATGTCGAAGATCTTGAATCTCGGCATGCCGCTCGAGGAAGTGATCTATCGCTCGACGGTCACGCCGGCGCGGGCCATCAAGCGGCCCGACCTTGGCACCCTCTCCGTGGGGTCCGTGGCGGACATTGCCGTGCTCGAGCTTCAGAAGGGCACCTTCGGCCTGGTGGATTCCGGTCACGCGCGGCACATCGCCCATCAGAGACTGCGTTGCATGATCACGGTGCGCGCGGGCAAGATTGTCTTTGATGCCGAGGGCGTGAGCTGGCCCGAATGGCGGAAGGCGGGCAAATATAAAGTCATTGAATGAGGGCCGCGGGTCCCGAAAGGAGAAAGGCGATGGCAACTCGGGCGCGTGAAATGGCAGAGGAAGCCTCGCGGGGTGGCAGCCTCCGCAACCTGGAGATAACGATCGTCGGGCCGGGACGGGTGGGCCAGGCGATGGGCAAACTTCTGGTCGAGGCGGGGATCAATATTCGGTACGTCGTGGCACGCCGCCCCGCGGCAGCCCGCCGCGCCGTGCGCTTCATCGGTAGCGGAACTGCGGTGGGGCTGGACCATGAATCGCTGGCGGATGGCGACGTGGTGCTCCTCACGGTGGCGGATGCTGCCCTGGCCTCCTTGGCCCGCGAATTGGCGAATCGACCCATCCGCTGGTCCGGCAAGGTTGTCCTCCATACTTCCGGCGCGCTGCCTGCCGACGTGCTGCGCTCGTTACGCCGGCGCGGGGCGAGCATTGGCTCGCTCCATCCTTTTCAGACGGTTCCAACGCCCACCGTCGGCTTGCGTAACCTGTCTGGCTGTTTCTGGGGAATTGAGGGGGATCGTCAAGCCTGTGCCACAGCCAGCGAGTTGGCGCGCGCGCTCAATGGCACACCGTTCCGCGTGCGGCGGTCCTGGAAGAGTCTCTATCACGCCGCCGCCCTGCTTTCTTGTGGCGCCGTCGTTGCCCTGCTCGACCAGTCGGCGCGGCTGCTCCGGGCGGCAGGTGTCCCGGCGGGCATCGTCCGCCCCATGCTCGGGCGCTTCGCGACGGAAACGGTAGGGAATTTCGTCGACCTGGGCGGACGTCAGGCGCTGACGGGGCCGGCGGTGCGTGGCGATTGGCCGACGATTGCCCAGCATCTCGCTGCCCTGCGCCGTCATGCGCCGGGCATTGTCCCCGCGTACATGGAATTGACCCGCGCCATGGTTCGGTTGGCCGGGCATCGCCCGCCCCCTCGGCTATTGTCGAATCGGAAGCGTGCTGCGCGGGCCATTTGAGCGGATCACGCGCAGCCTTCGGATGATTGGGTATGAGCTTCGGGTCTCGAGCCCTTCCGACCTTCGCGATGCTGCTCATCCATGTCGCAGTTGCCTGTCCGCCACCTTCGCGACCCGATGGGGTGGAGGAATCTCTGCAGACTCTACGCGTCTCCCAAAGAAAAACCATCGAGCCCGTTGACATCAACCGCGCCTCGGCCGAGGACTTCGCGAGGCTGCCCGGTATCGGGCCGGAGTTGGCGCGCCGGATCGTCGCGTTTCGCGAAAAGCACGGGCCCTTTCGCCGCGTCGAAGATTTGCTGGTCATCCGCGGTGTGGGTCACAAGAAGTGGAGGGGGATCCGGGGATATCTACGGGTCGGGGAAGAAGCCCGAGAGAAGAAGCGATGAATGATGAGCACAGGCAAGGGCGCCGACGCATAGAGCCGCGACCCGACTCCGGCGGCTGATCTTTCGGGGGCCGCCACGGAACTGTGAATCCCGGTTTCTACGCCGCGGCCGGAAGTGCTCCCGCTACGCCGCTTTCAGGACGACCGCTTCCAGCACATCCGCCACATCCTCGCATTTGTCCGTGGTGGCTTCCAGAACCTCGTAGATCTCTTTCCACTTGATGATTTCGACGGGATTGGCGGCATCTTCAAAAAGCCGGCCTACGCACTCCCCCTTGATGCGATCCGCTTCCTCTTCGATGAGCTGAATCTGCTGGCAGTATTCGAGGATCTGGTGCGGTCTATCCAGTTCCGTGATGGCCTTGTTGAGGATCTCGGTGCCGTGGAGAATCACTTTGGCCAGCTGGCGGGCACCGGGAGTCACCGCTGTGACCTTGTAGGTCACCAGGCGACTCGCGGCCGCATCCACGAGGTCGAGCACATCATCCAAAGCCGAACCCAGGGCGTGAATGTCCTCGCGGTCAAACGGGGTGATGAACGTCTGATTGAGCTTCGTCATCAGCGCGTGGGTAAGCTGGTCGCCCTTGTGCTCCACGAACTTGATCTCCGCGACGTTTTTCTCCACGTCCTGAAAGTTGTCGAACAGGTTGACCAGCATCTGGGCGGCCTTGTGGATGTTGGCCGACTGCTCGCGAAACAAATCGTAGAACTTCATGTCCCGCGGTATAAGTGGCACGTTTGCTCCTCGGCGAGGCTTGGATACGCTATTCTCTCGAAACCCCGCCCGTAGCGCAAGCTCATTTGTGGAAGTACAGACCAAGTTGTGCTGACGATTGGAAGCAGTCGCATGCAGCTAAGGGTTTGTGACGCATACATCGAAGCGTCACCCCGGCCTGCTTCTTTGGCTCGAATCCGCGGGCAAGTCCCCAAGCCGGTGACATTTGGTCCGGGGAAGCCCGTCTCCTTTTCCTGTGCGGGCCGCCGCCGTTCACGAGTCTTGCGACTCGCGCCGACCCTGGATACATGGGAGGTACGCCTTGCGCGAGGGCCGGCCGAGTTCGGTTGGCATGGGTGCGGGGAGGTTCCTGGCCACGGCGCGATCCCAACAAAAAGGGCGGGGAAGTGGTCCCCGCCCTCTCTTCTACTGACTTCTGTTCCTAGTACATTCCGCCGTGGGGAGGTCCGGCCGGTGCCTTCTCTTCTTCCTTCGGGATCTCGCTGACCAGCGCCTCGGTGGTGAGCATGAGCGAGGCGATGGAGGCAGCGTTCTGGAGCGCCGTGCGGGTGACCTTGGTCGGGTCGATGACGCCCGCTTCGACCAAGTCGCCGAAGGTTTCCGTCTCGGCGTTGAAGCCGAAGTTGGGGTTGTTGTTGTTGCGGACCTTCTCAACCACCACCGCCCCTTCCCAGCCGGCGTTCTGGGCAATCAGCCGGATCGGCTCCTCGAGCGCCCGCTTGACGATATTGATGCCGATCTGCTCGTCGCCCTCGGCCTTGAGCTTTTCGAGCGCGGCGATCGTGCGGAGCAGCGCCACCCCGCCCCCCGGAACGATCCCTTCCTCGACGGCCGCCTTGGTGGCATGCATGGCGTCTTCGACGCGAGCCTTCTTCTCCTTCATCTCGGTTTCAGTCGCCGCGCCCACCTTGATCTGGGCCACCCCGCCGACCAGTTTCGCCAGCCGCTCTTGCAGCTTCTCTCGATCGTAGTCGGAGGTCGTCTCCTCGATCTGGGTGCGAATCTGCTTGACGCGGCCTTCGATCGCGGAAGTCTTGCCCGCGCCCTCAACGATGGTCGTGTTGTCCTTGTCCACGGTGACCTTCTTGGCCCGGCCCAGGTCCTCCAGCCGCACGTTCTCCAGTTTGATGCCCAGGTCTTCCGTGATGGCCTTGCCGCCTGTCAGGATGGCAATGTCTTCGAGCATCGCCTTGCGGCGATCGCCGAAGCCCGGCGCCTTCACCGCCGCGCAGTGCAGCGTGCCGCGCAGCTTGTTCACCACCAGGGTCGCCAACGCTTCGCCTTCCACTTCCTCGGCGATGATCAGCAGCGGCTTGCCGCTCTTGGCGATCTGCTCGAGCAAGGGAAGCAGGTCCTTCATCGAGCTGATCTTCTTTTCGTGGATGAGGACATAGGGATCCTCCAGCACGCATTCCATGCGCTCGGGGTCCGTGACAAAGTAAGGGGAAAGATACCCGCGGTCGAACTGCATGCCCTCGACGACCTCGAGCGAAGTTTCCAGCGTCTTCGATTCCTCGACGGTGATGACGCCGTCTTTGCCCACCTTCTTCATAGCCTCGGCAATGATGTTGCCGATGGTCATGTCATTGTTGGCCGAAACGGAGCCTACCTGGGCGATCATGGGGCCTTCGACGGGCTTCGAATACTTGTCCAGCGCGCCCTTGACGTGCTTCCGCGTGCCGTCCTTCTGCACTTCATCGTATCCGCAGACTTCCCGCACGGCCAGCTCGATGCCCCGCTTGATGGCCATGGGGTTGGCGCCCGCCGCTACGGTCTTCACGCCCTCGCGGAAAACCGCCTGGGCCAGAACTGTGGCGGTGGTCGTACCGTCTCCGGCTACATCGGACGTCTTCGAGGCCACTTCGCGCACCATCTGCGCCCCCATGTTCTCCAGGGGATCCTTCAGTTCAATCTCCTTGGCCACGGTCACGCCGTCCTTGGTGATCGTGGGGGAGCCGAATTTCTTGTCCAGGATCACGTTGCGTCCCTTCGGACCCAGCGTGATCTTCACGGCGTCCGCCAGTTGATTCACACCACGCAGAATCGCCTGTCGGCTATTTTCGCCGTGGATGATCTGTTTTGGATTTGCCATCTTCAATTTCCTCCAAGATTTCTTTGAAATTCCGTTGTCGTTGTTCCCTCGTCTCTCGCGTCCAGGCTGACGCTCCGAGGACTTGCCTGTTTCTGCGCCAGCCACTGAACCCTGTGCTTGCTATTTCTTGCCGGCGGCGTGCTTGGTGTCTTCCAGCACTCCTAGCACTTCGTCCTCCCGCAGAATCAAGTACTCGACATCGTCGATCTTGATTTCCGTGCCCGAGTACTTACCGAAGAGGATGCGGTCGCCCGCCTTTACGTCCAGGGGGATCACCTTCCCGTCTTCGGTCTTCTTCCCTTTGCCCACCGCAATCACCTCGCCCTCTTGCGGCTTTTCCTTCGCGGTGTCGGGAATGATGATTCCGCCTTTGATGGTCTCTTTCTCTTCGACCCGCTTGATCAGGATGCGGTCGTGGAGAGGTCTTACGGTCATCGGTTTTGCTCCTTTCGTGGTTTCCAGACTTCTGATTCGCCTCAGACGCCAGCTCCCCTTGCTTGCGATCCAGCCTGCGGACGAGCCTCGCCTGAGAACTAAGCTATTTATAATCAGCCAGTTGGATACTCAACGACCGATGCCAACCGGATGCTTAGCACTCGGCGGTTGAGAGTGCTAATGTATTGGAACGGGCCGACCTTGTCAAGAGGGTTTTTGCAAGGTTTCTCGGAAGTTCAAGAAAGGCAAGGGGGCGGCGTGCCCCCAATGCCACGGAAACTGGAGGTGCCTTGAGCGACCGGTGCTTGGAGCCGATTCCACGAACAGGGGGCCATCCGGCACCTCAGCCCGCCGCAGGAAATCAGGGTCAAGCTAAAGCAGGGGACGTAGGACACAATGCCCGGGATCGAGTCGGGGAAATCCTCCTTGTCCTCCACAAAGCATTCCAGCGCTGACGAAGCGTGTCGAACGGCGTGGGCTACCGCTCAGGCTTGAATCCCTCGGCGAGCGTTAGGGTAACCGTTGGACGGCGCCGCGGGCGCTCTTCAGGCGGGCCTCGAGCTCAAGTACCTTCCCGGGGACCTCCTGGTAGTTGAGATTTTCCACTTTCACGCGACCCGATTCACGCGCCCTGATTCAAAATCGTTGCGAGCTTTACCGCTGGAACCCGCCGACCCAGAGAAGGGCGCTTAGGTTGGCTAGGCGTTTCCCAAAAGTCCGAAGGGGTGACGTGTCCGACATCGGCATCCAGGGGGGCGGAGCCTATTCATGGTCGCCTGGAATTCCTTGCCCTCAACCCTTATGGTCACCTGGCAAAGGAGTAACTGTCAGGTGGGCAGAGCCGACAGATCGCAAGATGGCCCACGAAAGGTCGAAGCTACATCACTGGCGCGGGCTTGGGAGGTACACCCCACGGGGCTCGCTCCGTCAGCTATAATCGAATTCTTTCTATGGGCATCCTGCATTCGCTCTCGGCGCCTCGGCAGAGCATCCTGGTGTGGGCAGTTTTGCCGGTGACCTTCGCGGCACTGGCCTTGCCCTGCCCTGCGGCGAGCGCCTCCGCCGTCGAGCAGAGGAACGCTCGACCCTTACCGCCCTCGCAGCAAGACCTTCTCCACCCCGACGAGCTGTCGCTCACTCGGGAGGAGGCGGAAGCGAAGAAGCGCGAGGCTGCCCGTGCCGCGCGGGTCGAGCAGATGCGCCTGCAGGCGCGGGCAGAAGTCGAGGCGGCGGCCGGATCTGTGTCGACAGCAGATTCCCGCGCGTTGGCGAACGCATTGCGAGTCGAATTGACTACGACGCTCGACTCAGACGTGGATGACCCCGCCTCCAGCGCGTTCAAGCCACTTGGCGACCTGGATGGTGATGGCGTCCATGAGTTGGTTTTCCGTTGGTCGCGAGCGGAGCGGTTGAAAGCTCCAGGCAGCGAAGTTTTCGGCGCTCTGCCCGGCTGGGTCCTGTTCCTGTTCTCCTGGGACGGCACGCGCTGGCGCGTTTCGGAACTGATGACGGGCGACGGCCTGTGCGGGCTCGACACGCTCGCAGGAATCTGGCCCGAGCCGGCGATCGTTGCCGTCGAGGGCCTCTCGAGCATCCCCTACCCGGTCATCTTCCGTTTTCAGGATCATGCCGCGCGAGTGGCTTGGGATTCTCGCGACGAGACCAGCCGCTACCAGGGGTACGCACGGGGAGTCGTGCACTTCGAGGAGCGGGACGATGGCCCGCCGGCGATGGTGGTTTCCGGCCGGGCCCAACCGGGTGTGATTCGATTTCCGCCCCACGGCGATCGGGGATTTGAAGTCGCCACCGTCTATATCTGGGACGGCGCCGGCTATATTCCGAGGAAGACCGAATATGCGGAAAATGAAGACTACGTGCTTTACCGATTCATTTCTGCGCTGCACCTGCGCGACTTTCGCACCGCCTACTCGCTGATTGCACCGGCCCAGTTTGTGAAGGGAAACGACAAGACCCTGGAGGCGTTCCGCAAACAGGTCGAGGATAGTTGGCCCGAATTCCTTGGAAACAGCATCTTCCAGGCGGTTGAAACCCCCGGGGAGCCGCCGAGCAAATTCGCCTTCCAGCTGAACCGGGACAATGCTCACTCCATCTACTTTCCCACGTTCAGCGCAGATGGGAAGTTGCTATTGACCGACCTTGTGCGCCGCGCGCAGAAGTGATTGAAAATTGAGAATCGGGGATTCCGAATTGCCAAAGCCTGTCCAGAACTCGACCCGGCAACGCGCAATTTTCCATCCCGCATGAATCGTCGATTCTCCAATCTGTCGGGATTTGTGCTGGCGGGCGGTGAAAGCCGCCGCATGGGACAGCCGAAGCACCGGCTCGTGCTGGGGGGCGAGACCCTCCTGGAACGACAGCTCCGCCTGCTGCGCCCGGTCTGCCGATCGGTGACGGTGATCGGCCTGTCCGAGCTTCCTCCCGACCTTCGCGTTTCCGCGCTCCCTGACGAACTACCCGGCCGCGGGCCACTCGGAGGAATCTTCACCGGCCTCCTGCACACGCGTTCGGAATACAATTTGTTCGTGGGTTGCGATCTGCCGTTTCTTGCGACGCGGTTCCTCCATCAACTGGCCGGTCTTGCGCTCAACGGTCAGGCGGACGTCACGGTTCCGGAGGACCGGCAGGGCCGACGGCAACCGCTGTGCGCGATCTACCGGCGGCGGGCGCTGGCTGTTGTCCGCGCCAGACTGCGCGAGGGCGCCCATAAGACCGATGGCTTTTTTCCTCGCGTCCGCTGCCGCGTCATCACTTGGCGGGAAATTGCTTCGGGGGGCTTCCCGCCGCATATGTTTGACAACTTGAACACACCCGCGGACTACGAGCTAGCGAAGATATTTGCGAATGGTGGATTACGGCCTTTGAGATAACATGCCAGGCAGAAGACGAGCCTGTTTTGCTCTCCCGATTCGGGATCGGCAGTTCCCTTATGAGCGATATTCCTTACATCGAGTTCTCCCACGTCTACAAATCCTTCGACGATCTGCCGGTTCTGATTGACGTAAGTTTCGAAGTGCGGCGCGGCGAGATGGTGGTGGTGCTCGGCCGGAGCGGGGTGGGTAAGAGCGTGACCCTCAAACATATCCTGGGGTTTCTCAAGCCCGACGCGGGTCAGGTGCTGGTGGAAGGCCGTGACATCTCGTACCTGACGGAGAAAGAACTGGTCGATGTTCGCCGCCGCATCACGATGGTTTTCCAGTCCGGCGCGTTGTTCGACTCGTTGACGGCGGGCGAGAACGTGGCTTACCCGCTGCGCGAGCGCGTGGAACGCGGGTTGTCCTTGAGCGAGGAGCAGATCCAGGCGCGCGTAGAGGAATTGCTGACGAAGGTCGGCTTGACCGAAGCGCGGGAGCTCATGCCCTCCGATCTGAGCACGGGCATGAAGCGCGCGGTGGCGATCGCGCGGGCGCTGGCGGCCGAACCCGAAGTCATTCTTTATGACGAGCCGACCACCATGGTCGATCCGTTGATGGCCCTGACCATCAGCGACCTTATCCTCAAACTCAAGCACGAGACAGGACTGACCTCGATTGTGGTCACGCACGACATGCGCCTGGCGCGCAAGCTCGCGGACCGCATCGTGTTCCTCGTCGATGGGCGCGTCGCGTTCTTCGGCCCGGTGAGCGAACTCGACTCTGCTCCCGAGCCAGTCATCCAGGGTTTCATACAACTGGATGAGGTGTCGTTCCTTAAGTGAAGCTGGAAACTCAAAATTGGAAAATCACCCCAAACGATGGCTAGCCCAGATGAAGCAGGTTTCCCTACGCACACTAACATGAAGTCAAGGCAATCCATAACACTTGACCGTCTCCTATCGCGCTTCGGTCTCGGGTCGCGGATGGAGGCACGAGAGGCGATTCGCGCGGGGCGGCTCAAGGTCAATGGCCGCGTTGCGCCAGCCTCATGGCGAGCGGACGATGCGGACCTGGTAATTCGCAGATTGCACTGGTGACTGCGCCTTCGCTCAATTATCATCGGCCTCGAGCAATGAGGAAGGGGCGGTGGCGTTATGCGCGTACGGAGGTGACGGCCATGAGTCCACCACGACTCGCTGTGCTTGTCCTGTTGACGATGGTCTGGATTGCGGCAGCGTTTGCGGCCCAGAGCGAGCAGGCAGGCATGTCCCGGCCGGGGAAGGGGATTCTTGATGTGGTGGTCGTCGATCAGGATGGCAAGCCGTTGAAAGGCGTCGCCGTTTCGGTGCCCGGCTTCCGCTCAACGACCGGTCTGGGAGGCACGGCGCGCTTTGGCCTGCTGCCCGGCCGCTACGCCGTCCGTATCAGCAAGACCGGCTACCGCGGCCGCCGCGTCAACGCCGGCGTCCGGCCCGGCGAAACCACCACGACGCGCGTCGTCCTCCAGAAGCTGCCCGTCTCGCGGTCCTCGACCAAGTAGTCGCAACGAGTTCCCGTGCGTTTTCCTCTCAGAGGGAATTGGTCGAATTGGCTTCCGCAGAACCCTTCGAGAACAGCCACCCGGAGCGCTTCGCCGGGTTGCCTGCGCGGACCTGCTGCCTATGATTCGAAAAGGGATTCGACGAACTCGCGCGGGTTGAAGGGGAGAAGGTCCTCAACCTTTTCGCCGATGCCGACGAATTGGATGGGCAGGCCGAGTTCGCGCGCGATGGCGACAATGATGCCCCCTTTGGCCGTGCCATCGAGTTTGGTCAGCACGATGCCGGTCGTACCGGCGCTCTCGGTGAACTGGCGGGCCTGTTGGAGGCCGTTCTGGCCGGTGGTGGCATCGATGATGAGAAGCACCTGGTGCGGGGCGCCGGGAACTTGGCGGCCGGCGATGCGGCACATCTTGTGCAGCTCGGCCATCAGGTTGTATTTCGTATGCAGCCGCCCCGCCGTATCCACAATCACCAGGTCGTCTTTTCTTTTTTTGGCGGCGGCGAGGGCGTCAAAGAGGACGGCGGAGGGATCCGCGCCGGGCCGCTGCGTGACGATCTCAATGCCGATGCGGCCCGCCCAAATTTCCAATTGCTCGTTGGCGGCGGCACGGAAAGTGTCGGCCGCGCAGAGCAAGGGGCGACGATTCTGCTGCAAATAGTAATGCGCCAGTTTGGCGATGGTTGTGGTTTTTCCCACGCCGTTCACGCCCACCACGAAAATGACCTCCGGCTGGCCCGCCGGCGGGGTCCGGGGAGCGGAGGATGGCGCCGGCGCCCCGCGCGGCCCGCCGCGATGCTCCAACACGCTGAGGATTTCTTCTTCCAGCGCCGCTCGCAGTTGCCGCGGCTCCTGGAGCCGGCGGCGACTTACCTGCTCGCGCAGGCGCGTCAGAATTTCCTGCGTGGTTCGCACGCCCAGATCGGCCGCCAGGAGCGTCACCTCGAGGTCGTCGAGGACGGCACCGTCGATCGCCGTCTTGCCTTCGACGACCGCCTCGATGCGATCGACGAGTTGGGCTTTCGTGGAGGAGACCGCCTGCTTGAGGCGATCGAAAAAGCCGGACTTGTTCTTTTTGCCAGTGCCGAACAGGGATTGGACCATCAATCAGAATTGTAGCGCGAACCGCGCATCCTGCGGGGGAATTCCCGCCACCGCGGGAGAGTGTCCCAGATCCTTTGCTGGGCACCATCCTGTGCGTGGCGCCGCGCAGGATAACATCCTTCGGGAGCAGCCCAATACTGTTCAGGAGGCGGGCTGGGGCACGGCTTCCATTGTCTTGCGGCGGACTTCGTACTTGCTGAGCTTCCCCTTGTTGAAGACCGAATGCAAGGCGTCCACGACGAGGGGGTCGTATTTCGTGCCCGCGTGTTTACGCAGAATTTCGAGTGCGGAGGGGAAGTCGCGTCCGTCCTGATAGGGACGGTCCGTGGTCACGGCGTCAAACGTATCGGCGACGGAAATGATACGGACCATGAGGGGCAGCTCGTCGCCCGCCTTCCCATCCGGATAGCCTTTGCCGTTCAGCGCCTCATGGTGCCAGCGGATGCCGGGCAGCATCTCGGCCAACTGCTGGACCTGACGGACAATCTCCCACCCCATCACCGTGTGCCGCTTCATGAGCTCAAATTCCTCGTTGGTCAGCACGCCCGGCTTCTTCAGCACGCGATCCTCGACGCCGATTTTCCCGACGTCGTGCAAGGTGGCGGAGATGTGGATTTTTTCCACCTCATCGTCGGGCAGGCCGAGCTCCCGGGCCAGTTCCACCGAGTAATCCGAGACGCGCTTCGAGTGGCCCTTGGTGTAAGGGTCCTTGGCGTCCACCGCCGCGGCGATCATCTGGATCGACTCCATGAAGAGTTGGCGGTTCTCCTCGGATTTCCGCGCGTTTTCTTCGGAGGCGGCCTTCAAATCCGCGATGTGCCGCTGGATCTCTTGGCTGGCGGAATTGAGGACTTCCGCCACTTCCGCGACTTCCGCGATCTTGCTGCGCACGTCGGCACGCTGGGAGAAGTCGCGACGCGCGATGGCGCGAGCGGTCCGGGTCAAATCGTCGAGCGGGCGGGTGATCGACTTGGCAGCCACCACGGCCACGCCCAGGCTGAGCAGGATCACCACGACGCCCCAGCGGATACTCTCGCCGCGCATTTCGGCAACGGTCAAATAGGCGTCGCGGGTCTTGCGCTGCACGATCACGCCCCAGTTGAGCTTCTGGATGGGCGAGAACGTGCCGAGCATTTCGGTCAATTCATTGCCTTCCACAACGGAGCACGTGCTGGTCTCGCTCGTGCGCCCGCCGGCGCTGAGGTAGCGTTGGACGATCGGCACGCCGATCATGTTCCGCCCCGGCCGGTCATCTTCGGGCTTGTTGGTGCTGGCGGCGACCAGTTTGCCGCCGTTGTCCACGATGTAGGATTCCAGCCCCGTCGTGTCGTGGGTCTCCTTGAGGCGTTCCTGGATCGGCGCCAGGGTCACCACCGCCGCCACCATGCCCAGGAACTTACCCTCCGCCACGATCGGTCGCCCCCAAATCACGACCGGTTCGTTGCGGCCGTCGCGAAGGATGTTGATGGGTTCGCTCTCATAGATGGCGCCCTGCTGCACCGCCGTGAAGGCGCTGGTGAGGCGCTTCAGGATGAACGTGTCTGTGGCCGCGCTGTAGCCGCCCGATTGGACGCCGGGTCCGCGGGCTTCCTGATTGACGACGGTAGCGTAAAGCACCGTCGGCCAGTCAGCAACCGACTGCTCAAGCGCCTGCCGCAACTGCGCGTCCGCCTCGTACTTGGATCCCTCGACCCGGGCCGCCAGGGGAATCATGCGCTCAAAGAAATCCTTGGATCGTTGTTGGAGGTTTTCGACGTAAAGGGAAATCTCCCGCGCAAGGGACTGGGAAGTGGTCGTCTGCAGGACGTTTTCCTGCGTTTCCAGAGCGATCCGATTCCTTGAAATCATCAGCGACCCGTAGAACCAGTGAGGCAAAACACTGATCACCGTGAGGATGACGAGGAGCAGGTACAAAATCCTGACGCGCTTGATCGAGATTCTTTTCATGCGCCCAATTGCAGCCATCTTACGGCAAAGGTGCGAAGGAAATCAATAATAGAAACTGGCTGGAACAGGATTTCGGCAATTTGCCCTAGCCTGGAGCTGCCCAGGCCGGTGGCGTGATATACTGACACTTTGGGGGTTCAGGGCCACACCAAGAATCAAAATTCGTCCGGCGGATGTTAGGGGCGGGAAGGAGCTCAGCATTCGAGTTTGATTGTTGACAGGAGGGCGGCGAATCTCGTGAGGAGGAGTGGCGACCATGATTTATCCAGCAGAAATCGTTGAGCCTATGCGGGAAGAGCTGACGCGCATCGGATTCAAAGAATTGCGGACGCCGGCGGAGGTGGACGCCACGCTGGCGGGCGCAAAGGGAACGGTTATGGTCGTGGTGAACTCGATCTGCGGCTGTGCGGCGGGGAAGGCGAGACCAGCGGTCGCCCAAGCGCTCTCCCACCCTGTGCGGCCAGATGTGCTCGCCACGGTCTTCGCCGGACAGGACACCGAGGCCACGGCCCGGGCGCGCGACTACTTCACCGGTTTTCCGCCTTCCTCGCCTTCTATCGCTCTGCTGCGTGATGGCCAGCTTGTCTATAGGCTGGAACGGCGGGATATCGAAGGCCGCGACCCCTATTCGATTGCGGAAGACCTGAGGGAAGCTTTCGACCGCTTCTGCACTCCCTCCGGTGGCGGCGCGTGAAAGAGCCCCACGCACGCTGCGGCGCTTACTCTTCCTTGAGTGCGCGTTCCATCAGCTCGCGGATGGCATCCCGGGGAGAGACCTCGCCTTTCAAGAGCCGATCAACCTGGCGAGTGATCGGCATCTCGATTCCGTGACGAGCGGCAAGAGCCACGGTTCCCGCGGTGGTCTGCACGCCTTCAGCGACCATGCGCATCGAGGCGAGGATGTCGGGGAGGGAGCGTCCGCGAGCGAGTTCGATGCCGACCCTGCGGTTGCGGCTCAAATCGCCGGTACAGGTCAATACCAGATCCCCGAGCCCCGCTAGCCCGGCGAGCGTTTTCGGGCGAGCGCCGCA
>Ga0073934_10006669_pt1 | contig 16608 bp, 16 predicted proteins | sample LarsenN4metaG_FD_76834 | JGI IMG/M metagenome (GOLD analysis project Ga0073934, IMG submission 76834) | Hot spring sediment bacterial and archeal communities from British Columbia, Canada, to study Microbial Dark Matter (Phase II) - Larsen... ...
GCATCGGCCTCGCCGCTCGGCAGGATGGCGGCGAATTCCTCCCCGCCGAGGCGACCGACGACATCGCTGGCGCGCAGGTTGGCGCTGGCGGTCCGCGCGAACACCTTGAGCGCCTCGTCGCCGGTGGCATGGCCGAAGCGGTCGTTGATCGACTTGAAGTGGTCGAGATCGAACACGAGAACGCTGACCGGCTGGCGCTTGCGCGCCCGCTGCGCGAGCAGCCGTTCCGCCGCCTCGAGAAACGCGCGGCGGTTGAACAACCCGGTCAGCACGTCGGTCATCGCCGCGGTCTTGTGGACGAGCGCGACATGCTCCTTGGCCATGACCACGACGATGAAGGCGGTGCCGACGACGTAGAGCACCGTCTCCAGCGCAAACAGCGCAAACAGCGCGTCGGCGGACGGCCCCGCCGCCAGCATCAGGCTGAACGGGATCGGAGCGAGGAACACCGCCGCATGCAGGAGCGGAATGCTGATCGAGCGGCAGAGCACCATCAGGTCGCGGCGCCGCTCGCGCCGCAGCTCGAAGGCGGTGCCGAACGCGTAGCTTGCAATGATCAGAGACGAGAGCACCACGCGCGCCTGGCCGGAGCCGGCGAAACGCTCGAATTGCACGGCGAGGAACCAGACGAAGGCCCCCGCAAGCACGCCCGCGGCCACGACGGGACGGCCGTGGAACAGCCGCGCGCCGGTCCAGATCATGCCGCAGGCGATGAACAGGAGCGCATTGGGCAGATCGGGGCCCACGAGCTGCGCCTGGCCCTGCGCTCCCCAAAGGGTGACGGCCGAGGCGCCGACGAGGTAGGCAGCCCCCCACCAGGCGAGGGCGCGAACGCTGCGCTCCTGCAGCCAGAGCACCACCAGGAACACGCCGAGCAGACCGGTGATGCTGATGGCAACCGTGAACAGCGTTGACGAATCGAGGATCATGCCTAGTCCGCGTGGCGCGGGCCCGCCGTCGGGCGGGCTGCCGTCGATCGCGATGCCTTGCACCGGGCCGGCTTGGTGTCTCACCCCCGCCGGTTGCCGCCATCATCGCCGCGAGACTTTGCGGAAGCCTTTCGCCGTTCCGCCGGCTTTTCCGGGAAACAAGCACAATTTTCCCGGAAACAAGCGCAAAATGCGCAAACGAATCGAAACAAAACGAAGGGGCGCCGCGGCGCCCATCCCCGGCGCAGGCCGTGCAATTCAGGTCAGCGCTTGGAGAACTGGAACGAACGCCTTGCCTTGGCACGCCCGTATTTCTTGCGCTCGACCACGCGCGCGTCCCGGGTCAGGAAGCCGCCGCGCTTGAGCACGGGCCGCAGATCCGGCTCGTAATGGGTGAGCGCCTTGGAAATGCCGTGCCGCACGGCGCCGGCCTGTCCGGACAAGCCGCCGCCGGAGACCGAACACACCACGTCGTACTGGGTCTGGCGGTTGGCGGCCACCAACGGCTGCTGGATGATCATGCGCAGCACGGGACGCGCAAAGAACACCTCGAACGCGCGCTCGTTGACCGTGATCTTGCCCGAACCGGGCTTGAGCCAGACCCGGGCGACCGCGTTCTTGCGCTTGCCCGTGGCATAGGCGCGGCCCTGCTTGTCGAGCTTCTGCACGTATTTCGGCGCTTCCGGCGTCGCGGGCTTGAGCGCGGCCAACTGATCGAGGGATTGCATGGTCTCGGCCATGGTCAGGCGCTCCGCTTGTTCTTGGGATTGAGAGCCGCGACGTCGAGAACTTCCGGCTGTTGCGCCGCATGCGGATGCTCGGCGCCGGGATAGACGCGCAGATTGCCAAGCTGGCGGCGCCCGAGCGGCCCTCGCGGCAGCATGCGTTGAACGGCCTTCTCCACCACACGCTCGGGAAAGCGGCCCTCCAGGATGGAGCGGGCGGTGCGCTCCTTCACCCCGCCGATGTAGCCGGTATGACGGTAGTAAACCTTCTTCTCGCGCTTGCGGCCGGTCAGCACCACCTTGGCGGCATTGATGACGATGACGTTGTCGCCGTCATCCAGATGCGGCGTGTACGTCGCCTTGTGCTTGCCACGCAAGCGCAGGGCAACGATCGAGGCAAGCCGCCCGACAACCAGGCCGGCGGCGTCGATTATGACCCATTTCTTCTGAATTTCCGATGGCTTGGCCGACGGTGTTGGCATGACACTCGAGGTCCATGAATGGTGACGTCGCGTGCCACAAGCCTCTATCCGATGCCGTCGTCAGGGTCAACGTCGCTGCAAGCATTTTTTCCATTTCGAATCAATCAATTATATAATAGGTATTATAACACCATTCACTAACCTCAAGTCCTGCCGGGAATCGCATAGGTCGCAGTGGCATGGGCGACAGGAGCCTCGCTGCCCTCGCAGCGGACCGTCACCTCGCCGACCGCCAGGCGCTTGCCGAGCTTGAGCAGCCGGCATTCGGCCGTCAGATCCCGCGCGGCGGGCTTACGCAGGAAATTGATGCAAAGGCTGGTCGTCACCGCGAGCGGCACCGGCCCGATCGCCGACAGCACGCCCACGTACATGGCAAAATCCGCGAGTGCCATCATCGTCGGGCCGGAAATGGTGCCGCCGGGGCGGATGAATTGCGGCTTGAACGCCTGCCGCACGCGCGCACCGCCGTGCCACACCGCCTCGATGGCAAGCCCGCTTTCGGCATGGAAGGCTTGTGGGAACTCACGCAAGAGAAACCGTTCCAATGCCTCCACATCCATGGCCGGCGCCGACATCCGTCCTCTCCCCGACCCCTGCTTGCGCCGGTCGCGCCCCGCGCTAGATCGGATACAATGAAAATGTTGCAATCGCCAAGGCTGTACGCGCTCGCATGAATGCGCCCGCTCCCATGTCCCGCCCGGCCGCTGCCGATCGCCCGGTCGAGCGCAGCGAAAGCGGCGGCGTTTCGCTCGTCGTGCTCAATCGACCCGGGATGCGCAACGCCCTTTCTTCCGCGATGCTCGCCGAGCTCGACCGCGTGCTCGCCGAGATCGCCGCTGACCGCGGCACGCGCGCCGTGGTGATCGCCGCCAACGGGCCGGCCTTCTGCGCCGGTCATGACCTGAAAGAAATCACCGAGCACCGCCGCGACGCCGACCGCGGCCGCGCCTATGTCGAGGCGTTGATGGCCGCCTGCAGCGCGTTGATGCAGAACATCCAGCGCATGCCACAGCCGGTGATCGCCGCGGTCGAAGGCCCGGCGGCGGCCGCGGGCTGTCAGCTCGTGGCGAGTTGCGATCTGGCCATTGCCGCCGAAACCGCGCAGTTTGCCACTCCGGGCGTTCACATCGGCCTGTTCTGTTCGACGCCCATGGTTGCGCTCTCGCGCAACGTGGCGGCCAAGCATGCGATGGAAATGCTGCTCACGGGAGACGCGATCTCCGCCGAACACGCCTTTCGTATCGGCCTCGTCAATCGCTTGGTCGCGCCGGGCCGCGCGCGCGAGGAAGCGCTCACGCTTGCGCGCACGATCGCAGCCAAGTCCAAGCCGGTGCTCAAGATCGGCAAGGAGGCGTTCTATCGGCAGATCGACATGAGCCTTTCCGATGCCTATCGGTACGCGAGCGAGGTCATGGTCGAGAACATGCTGCTGCGCGACGCCGAGGAAGGCATCGCGGCCTTCGTCGAAAAGCGCACCCCGACCTGGGAGGATCGCTGATGCCTACATCGCTGCCGCTCGCATGGCGCCGGTTGCGCCTGGACCCCGCCGATTGGCGGCGCGCCGTCGTGGCCGGCACCGCCTTTGGTCTGACCCTCACCGTTGCGCTGACAGCGTTTTCGGCGTGGCAATGCGGCGGCATCTGTCCGGCCGAGGTTGTCGAAACGCTCGGCCTGTCGCTCTTGGCGGGCCTCGTCGGCCTTGGCCCGGTTGCCGCCTATGGCGGGCGTTGACCACGCGCCGGTACGGCCCCCGCAGGCGCAGGAACGCGCGGCCATGACGCACGACGACTACCCCGACACCTACATCCGGGGCATCCTCAATACGGTCAAGACCATCGCCATGGTGGGCGTCTCGCCGCGCGACAACCGGCCGAGCTATTTCGCCTTCAAGTATCTGCTTGAGCGCGGTTACCGCATGATTCCCGTCAACCCCGGGTGGGCCGGCAAGGAGCTGCTCGGTCAGAAGGTCTACGCGAATCTTGCGGACATCCCCGAGCCAATCGACATGGTCGACATCTTTCGCGCCTCCGAGCACGTGCCGCGCATCGTCGAGGAGGCGTTGGCGCTGTCGCCGCGCCCGCGCGTGATCTGGATGCAGCTCGGCGTGCGCCATGACGAGGCCGCGGCGAAAGCCGAGGCCGCCGGCCTCAAGGTCGTCATGGATCGCTGCCCCAAGATCGAATATGGTCGCCTGTCGTCGGAAATCGGTTGGATTGGAGTCAATTCGCGCACACTCAGCGCGAAAAAGGCGCCGCTCCTCGGCAAGGGGGTGCAGCGGATGTCGCTCAATCGCACAACGATGAGCGGCGGCGCGACCGAGGCCGCCCGCCGTGCCGCGCAATCGGAAAAGCCCGGGAACTAGCGTCTAAAATTGGCGTTGTTGCGTTGCCCAGTTCTTGACCCTCGTGCGTCCAAAGTTCGGCCGCCATGCGCACGCGGCCATGCGCCTGATGGAGGGCAACATGAACGTCCGCAGCACGCTCGCTCTGGCCGTCCTTGCTTCGCTGCCGCCGACCGCGGCAATCGCCCAGACCTGGGAGGAGCGCAACGCCTGCATCGGCGATGCCTTCACGGTGTGCGGTTACGCCATTCCCGATCGCGCCAGGGTGGCGGCCTGCCTCGCCGAAAACATGCACCGCATCTCGCCGCCGTGCCGTCTCGTCATGGCTCGCTACAACCGGCCTGGCACAACCCGCTTTGACAGCGAGCGCGGCCAGCGCGAGCCGCGCGATGCCGCCGACACCTGGGACCGTCGCCAGACCGGCTTTGGAGCGGAGCGATCGGCGCCGCGCCACGGCACCGAGCGCCCGCACGAACGCGACCGCTGGTCCGCCAACGAACCTGGTTTCTGGAACGAGCCGCGCCATCACGAGAGGCGGTAAACGTAAACGTCGTCCGAGCCGCTCTCGAAAGAAAAACCTTCCTTGCTGATCGGGACGGCGAGCGTGATGGTTGCGAATTAACGCAACCGCCCCTTGCCGCCTTGACGGCCCCCCTTGGTTCTATAAACCAGCATGGCCCGCGCCGGCTGAGCGCGGCCCACCAGGACGGGGTCAATGACCGAACGCGTTCCCGGCTTCGCCACGCTTGCCATCCACGCCGGCTCCCAACCCGATCCGACCACCGGCGCGCGCGCTACGCCGATCTATCAGACCACGTCGTTCGTGTTCGACGACGTCGATCACGCGGCCTCGCTGTTTGGACTGCAGGCCTTCGGCAACATCTACACGCGCATCGGCAATCCCACCAACGCGGTGCTGGAGGAACGCGTGGCGGCTCTCGAGGGCGGCACCGCGGGGCTTGCGGTGGCCTCCGGCCACGCGGCGCAGGTGCTCGTGTTCCATTGCCTGATGCGGCCCGGCGACGAATTCGTTGCGGCAAAAAAGCTCTACGGCGGCTCGATCAATCAATTCAACCACTCGTTCAAGAACTTCGGCTGGAACGTGGTGTGGGCCGATCCCGATGATCTGGCCTCGTTCGAGCACGCGGTGACGCCCAAGACCAAGGCGATCTTCATCGAGTCGGTGGCCAATCCGGGCGGGGTGATCTGCGACATCGAGGCGATCGCCAACATCGCGCGGCGCGCGGGCGTGCCGCTGATCGTCGACAACACGCTTGCCACGCCCTACCTGTGCCGGCCGATCGACTACGGCGCCGACATCGTCGTGCACTCGCTCACCAAGTTCCTCGGCGGCCACGGCAACTCCATCGGCGGATTGATCGTGGACGGCGGCACCTTCAACTGGTCGCGCGAAGGCCGCTATCCGATGCTGTCGGAACCGCGCCCCGAGTACCACGGCATCGTGCTGCACGAGACCTTCGGCAACTTCGCCTTCGCCATCGCCTGCCGGGTGCTGAGCCTGCGCGACCTTGGTCCCGCGTTGTCACCGTTCAATGCCTTCCTGATCCTGACCGGCATCGAAACCCTGCCCTTGCGCATGCAACGCCACTGCGACAACGCCAAGGCCGTCGCCGAGTGGCTGTCGCATCATCCGAGCGTGGCCTGGGTGAGCTATCCGGGTCTGCCGGGCGATCGCTACCACAACCTTGCCAAGAAATACGTGCCCAAGGGCGCAGGCGCCGTCTTCACCTTCGGGCTCAAGGGCGGCTATGACGCTGGCGTCAAACTCGTCTCCAACGTCAAGCTGTTCTCGCATCTCGCCAACATCGGCGACACCCGCTCGCTGATTATCCATCCGGCATCGACCACGCACCGGCAATTGTCGGACGCGCAAAAGGTGCAGGCCGGCGCCGGCCCCGATGTGGTGCGCCTGTCGATCGGGCTGGAGGACGCGGCCGACATCATTGCCGATCTGGAGCAGGCGCTGTCGGCCTGAAACCGCAGGCCTGCCGTTCCCGGATTGCATGGCCCGCCACCTCTGCCGATTTCAATGCGATCATGCGACGTCGCGTCTTTGCGCCAGCGCCAACCGCTTCTCGGCGCGCGCACACGCCGCATGCCGGCGCGACTTCCACCGCATTGCTCCCGTGCTAGGGTTGCCGCCACCAGCGCCGGGGGCCTGCCCGGCCGCGACTTCGCCCCTGATGCCGGTGCGGCCGGTGCGGCGAAGGTCACGATCTGGAGGAGATTGAGGTGATGTTCTTTCGCAAACTTGCGCTCGTGTCGGCCCTGACGCTCGGGCTTGCCGGCGGGGCGCCGGCACAGACCATGGGAATTGCGACCAATCCGCAGGGCTCGCTCTACTACGCGGTGGGCTCGGCGGTGTCGCAGGTCGTCTCCAACAAGACCAAGCACAGTCTGCGAGTCCAGCCGATGGGCGGATCATCGACCTATGTGCCCACGATCAACCAGGGACAGGTCGAATTCGGCCTGCTCAATGTCATCGACCCGGCCTTTGCCTGGGACGGGGTCGAGAACTTCAAGGGCCAGCCGCCAGCCAAGAACCTGCGGCTCGTTGCGGTGATCTTCCAGCTTCCGATCGGCATCGCCGTGGTCGACAGTTCGCCCTACAAGAGGCTCTCGGATCTCAAGGGAGCCAGCATGCCGGCGGAGTTCACCGCGCAGAGCACAATCCGTTTCGTCCAGGACGCGGTGCTGGCCAACGCCGGGCTTTCCACCAAGGACATGAAACCCGTGCCGGTGCGCGACTACGTGCAGGGCATGCGGCTTCTGGGCGAGAAGCGCGTCGACGCCGCGCTCATGGGCGTGGGTGCCGCCCAGGCACAGGAGGCGCATGCCAAGCTGCAGCGCGACGGCGGCATCCGCTTCCTCGACCTCGAAGATACGCCGGAAGCGCGCCAGCGCATGCTGGCGGTGATGCCGGCCTATCCCTACAAGCAGGCCCCCTCGCCTGCGATCCCGGGCGTCAAGGAGGGCGGCGCCACACTGATGACCTACAGCGCATTCATCGTCTCCAGCAGCCACGTCAAGGACGACGTGATCTATGACGTCGTCAAGGCGTTGCACGGCAGTGCCCAGGAACTCGCCGACGCGCATGGTTCCTTGCGGCGTTTCAATCCTTCCAAGATGACCGAAACGCACAAGGTCGAATGGCATCCCGGCGCGATCAAGTTCTACCAGGAGATCGGCCAGTGGCCGCCGAAATGACGGCGCTGGCGCCGCGCCGAACGGTCGAATGAGACAGGGCCTCGTGCGATCGTCGCGCGAGGCCATTCGCTTCTCGGCGTGGCGATGCCGTCGCGGGCCGCCCCGACGCGCGCGCGACATCATGTCGGGGCCGGCCGCGCCACCTGGCGATACTCGTAGCCGAGCACGGCAAGGCCCAACAGAGCGCCGGTGGCATCGATCACCCCGCCAGCGCCGATGGCGCTGTCCGGAAACACCGTCATGATGCCGGCGAGCAGCATCAGCGCCTGCTTGGCGCGCGTCAGCGGCCGCACGAAGTAGCCGGCGAATGCCACCGATATGATGTAGACGCCGAACGAGGCGGTCGCGATGTTGATCGCGATGTGCATCGGATCGCCCTTCAGGATCAGCGTCGGCGACAGCACGAACATGAAGGGGATGATGTAGGCGACCCAGCCCAGCTTCATCGCCTGGAAGCCGGTCGACATGGCGTTGGCCCCGCTGATCGTCGCCGCCGCGAACGAGGCGAGTGCCACCGGCGGCGTGATCATGGACATCATGCCGAAATAGAAGATGAACATGTGGGCGGCGAGCGGATCGGCGCCGGCCTTGGTGATCGCCGGCGCGACCAGCGTGGCGAGCAGGATGTAGACGCCGGACGTCGGCATGCCCATGCCCAGGATGATGCAGACGATGGCGGAAATGATGAGCAGCAGATAGAGGCTTCCCGCGCCGATCTGCACCAGCACGAGCGTCAAGGTAAAGCCGAGCCCGGTGAGATTGAGCACGCCGATCACGAATCCGGCCCCACCCAGGATCATGAACAGCTCGATCATGGTCGAGCCGGTCTCCGAAAAGCTGGCCACGAGATCGCGCGGGCGCAGGCGCGATCCCCGGTACGAGAACGCCATGCCGAGGACGATGATCGAAACGCAGGCGTAGATCGCCGCAATCTCGGCGTCCTCGTTCCAGGCAAACAGCGCATAGAGCAGGACGACGAACGGGACGAGAAAGTGCCATCCCTCCTTGAGCACGTCGCGCGGGCGCCGCAGCCCTTCGCCCGTCGAGACGATCCCTTCGCGCGCAGCGACCAGGTCGACCTGAATGAAGGTCGCCATGTAATACAGGATGGCCGGCACCAGCGCGGCGAGCATGATGGTGCGGTACGGCAGTTCCAGGAACTCGGCCATGAGGAACGCCGCCGCGCCCATGACCGGCGGCATCAACTGTCCGCCGGTGGACGCCACCGCCTCGACCGCGCCGGCATCGCGCGCGGAATAGCCCGAGCGCTTCATCATCGGAATGGTGATGATCCCGGTCGAGGCGACGTTGGACACGGCACTGCCGGAAATCGAGCCGAACAGCGCCGACGCCACCACCGCGACCTTGGCCGGTCCGCCACGCCGGCGGCCCATCAATGCCATGGCGATGTCGGTGAAGAACTGCCCGCCGCCGGCCTTGAACAGGAGCTGGCCCATCCAGATGAAGATCACCACCACCGTCGCGCCGACGACAAGGGGCGAGCCAAACAAGGCGCTCGGGTCGAAGGAGAGGTAGACCGGCAGCCAGTCGAGATCGACCGGACGCGCCCGAAACTGCCCGGGAACGAGATGGCCGATCATCGCGTAGGCCAGGAACAGCACGACAACCGCAAACAGCGAATAGCCCGTCGTGCGCCGCAGGCCTTCCATCACCATCAACAGAATCAACGCCCCGAGGACAACCACCTCGGGAGTCCGGAACGGCAGCACGATCAGCAGACGTTCGTATTGAAAGGCGATCCAAAGCAGCGCCCCGAGGCCGAGCACGGCCAGCACCCAGTCGTACCAGGGCGTGCGCCCGGCGAGCGATTTGTGCGCGGGCACGCTGAGAAACATTGCCGCGAGCGAAAGTCCAAGGACCGGCGCGAGAAACTGCTCGCGGTGGAACGCAAAGCCGAGATAGCGGGGCACGTCGAGCACCCACAGCAGGCACACGATCGTCAGCGCACTCGTCATGATGGCGGCGGCGATCGATGCGGGACGGGAGCTCGAAGCGGGCTTGGGCGCCGTTTCCTCGTTCATGCAGCCTCGGCCACCAGACCCGTCTCCTCGATGCCCCCTCTGCCGCGGCTTCCCTGCGGCATTGCGCCTGCCTGCATGTGGGACGCGGGGGCGAAGGCTATGCAGCCGGCACGCATGAGGCAAGAGATTTTCATGGCACAGGCCCGCGCTGATCGATGCGTCTCGCTCGACAGGCAATGCATGCGGCGCATACACTGCCGAATCCGATGAGCACGACTGCCGCCACGCCGACGATCGTAACGTTGGCCACCGCCACGCCCGGCGGCGGCTTTCCCTTTTTCGGCGACAACGCCGCCGCCATCATCAACGAGACGGATCCGTCATTGCAGGTTGTGACCCGCAACACCAAGGGGAGCGCCGAAAACATCGGCCTGCTCGAGGCCGGCAGCATGGACATCGGCCTCGTCGCCGGCGAGCCCGCCTACGAAGCCTTCGCCGGTATCGGCCGTGCGCCGACCGCACTGAAGGTGATCCAGGCGATCTATTCCAATCCCGGCATGTTCGCGGTGCGCGGCGACAGCCCGGCGCGGACCTTGCGCGATCTGATCGGCCAGCCGATCGCCTGGGGCACGCGCGCCTCGGGACTGACGCTGCTCGGCAAATACGTTACCGACGGGCTCGGCCTCGACCGTGAAAAGGATTTCCAGGCGCACTACCTCGACAAGGCCGGCGACGGGCCGGCCATGGTGGCGGACGGCCGCGTCGCCGCGCTCTGGGGCGGCGGCATCGGCTGGCCGGGATTTACCGCGGTGATGCAGGCGGGCGGCCGTTTCATCGGGCTGACGCCGCAGGAGATTGCGCGCGTCACCGCCAAGCACAATTTTCTTAAGCCCATCACGGTGCCGGCCGGCGCCTATCCCGGGCAAACCGAGCCGGTGCGCTCGGTCGGCTCCTGGTGTTACATCCTGTCGCGGCCGACGCTTGCCGATGACGTGGCTTACCGCCTCGCGCGCGCCCTGCATCTTGGGCATGCGGCGTTCGCCGGGCGGCTCGATCAGGCGCGCGAGACGACCCCGCAGAACACCTTTGCCGCGGCGCCAAGTCCCGCCCATATCCATCCGGGCGTGCGGCGCTATTTGCGCGAGATCGGCGTGATGGATTGAGCGATCAACCTTTCTTCAAGGTGCGCACGACGTAGTCGCGGATGCGTTCGAGCGTTGCCGGCGCGGCCCAGATCGCCTCGGCCTCCGCGTCGGCCTGCCGGCCGAGCCGCTCCAAGCGCTCGGCCGCAGCCTGCCGCAGCTGCCGCTTGCTCATGGCGAAGGCCTGCGGCGAGAGCGCGGCAAGCTGTTCGGCCGCCGCAATCGCGTTCGGCACAAGCTGCGCTTGCGCCACAACCTCGTCGACCAGGCCCCGCGCAAGCGCAACCTCGGACGGATAGGTGGCTCCGCTCAGGATCGTGTCCGCAAGAAAGGTCGGCGAAGTGGCAAAGCGCATCACTTCGAAGGCGAGCGGCGGAAACGGCACGCCCACCAGCAGCTCGGTGACGCCGATGCGGCCGCCGTCGCGGGCGGCGATGCGGCGGTCGGCGCAGCAGGCAAGCACGCAGCCGCCGGCAATGGCATGCCCGTTCACCGCGGCCACCACCGGCTTGGGAAAGAAGAACACGGTGTCGTAGAGCCGCCTGAGCGCCGGCAGGAAACGCCGCACATAGGCCGCCCCGCCTTCGCTCAGGCGCAGGAGATCGACGCCGGCCGAGAAGATATGTCCCCGGCCGGTGATGACGACGGCACCGGTCGCGGCCGAATCGCGCATGGCTTCGAATTCGGCGGCGATCGCTTCGCAGAGCTCGATGTCGAGCGCATTCGCCTTGCCATGGGCGAGCGTCATGACGGCGACGCCGCCCTGCCGCGTGACCTCGATCATGGCGCGCCGCGCCCGGAGGCGGTCCCGGCGACGAGGGCTGATGCGGCGGCTGCCGGTCGTGCCCGCACGTTCTCCGCGTGCACCACCGCGATCGTCAGCACCGCGATGGCGGCCGCCTGATGCAGCAGCGCAAGCGACAGTGGAACGTGCAACAGGAGCGTCGCGATTCCGATCGCCGCCTGCAATGTCACCGCAAGCGCAAGCGCGACGGCGCCGGACTTCGCGCTGACGCCGTCGGAAAGGCGCATGGCGTCCAGCGCATGCAGCACGGATGCAAGCCACAGCAGATAGCCGACCATGCGATGGTTGAACTGCACGGTCAGCGTATTCTCAAACAGGTTGCGCCACAGCGGCGTCTCGAACCACAACCGCTCCGTCGCCGGGACGAATGCCCCGTCGATCAGCGGCCAGGTGTTGTAGATCAATCCCGCATCGAGACCTGCAACCAGCGCGCCGAGATAGATCTGCACGACGGTAAGGCCGACGAGAACATAGGCGCTCACGCGCACGCGCCCCGGCAGGAACGCGGCGTCGTCCGCGCGCGGCGAAAGCTCGCGCGCGGTCCACAGGATTGCGGCGTAGATCGCGCAAGCCAGCGTCAGGTGGAAGCCCAGCCGGTACTGCGAGACGCTGACCCGCTCGGCGAGACCGGACGACACCATCCACCAGCCGATGGCCCCGAGCAGTGCGCCCGCGCCGAACAGCGACCACAATCTTACGCGCAAGCGCGGCTCGATCCAGCCGCGCCAGAGAAAGAACAGAAACGGCAGCAGGAAGACGGCGCCGACGAGCCGGGCGAGAAGACGGTGGCTCCATTCCCACCAGTAGATCACCTTGAATTCCTCGAGGCTCATCCCCCGGTTGAGCTCGCGGTACTGCGGTATCGTCTGGTATTTGGCGAATTCCGCCTGCCAGGATTCCTGCGTCATCGGCGGAACAACGCCCGTGACCGGCCTCCATTCCACGATGGAAAGGCCCGATTCCGTCAGCCGCGTCGCTCCCCCGACCAACAGCGTCACCACCATCAGGGCCGCCACGGCATAGAGCCACGCCCGGACGGCGCGGCGGGGCTGGGCGTTGGCTTGCGGTTCGGTCATCGCGCTTGCAGGCAACAGCTCGGACCATATAGTCCTGTTCCGCCCGCTCCAGCAATGGCGCAGCCTCCGAGCCACCATGCCGGTACGAATCCGCAAGCTGATCGGTGCCTTCGCTCTGTTCGCGCTGGTGACCGTCTGGGCGCTGGCGGCCATGGCCCTGGCGCAATTCCCGCCGATCTTTGAGAACGGTCTGATCGCCGGGCTCTATTATTTCGTTGCCGGCATCGGCTGGGTGTTGCCGGCCATGCCGCTCATCCGCTGGATGTCTGGCGGCAGGGTCAAGCCACGTTGAGCTTGCGAAACCCGTTCCACAGGCCGGTGGCCGCACCCGACATCAGCACCTTGGCATGGCGCTGGCGCTGGAACTCGCCGTTCAGCGAGATGCGCGGAAGCGCCAGCAGATGGTCGACGTGCTGGCGAAACACGACCCCGGGCCGGGTCGTCACCGCCGTCTTGTAACCCAATTCGGCGGCAATCCTGAATTCGCGCGGGCCGGCGGCGGTGCGATCGCCGACCGGATAGGCCAAGTGCTGCGGCCGAACCCCAAGCGCCGCCTCGATCACGCTGCGGCTGTTCTCGAGTTCCGAGCGCACCGCGGCCTCGCTCACCTTGGCAAGGATCACATGATTGACCGTGTGCGCGCCGATGGTCACGAGCGGATCGCGCGCAAGCCCGCCGATTTCCTGCCAGTTCATGCACAGATCGGCGCAGAATGCGTGCAGGTCCACGCGATGACGCGCGGCCATTTCGCGCACCACCTTGCGCAGTTCCTCCTCGGTCGGCAGCCGGCGCAGCCAGGCATAGACGTGGTCGAACACGGCGCGCTTCTCGTGCACGCTACGGGCCTCGAACCAGTAGTCGCGGCCCTCGATATGCACGCCGACAAGATCGTTCTGGGCGATCACCGCCTCGAGCGCAAGCCACCACAGCTCGCCCACCCGGTCGGCGAAGCTCGTCGCGACATAGATCGCAAACGGTGCCTCGTATCTCTTGAGCACAGGATAGGCGAACTCCAATGTATCCCGGTAGCCGTCGTCGAAGGTGATGCAGACGAAGCGGCGTGCGAAATCCTGCTCGACCAGGCGCCGATGCACTTCATCGAGCGAGACGATATCGAGGTCGGAGCGGCGCAGCTTGCGCACGAAACGCTCGAAGAACTGCGGCGTGACCTCCAACAGCCGATTGGGCTGGAACCGATCCGGCCGGGCCGGACGCACGTGGTGCAGCGTGACGATGGCCCCGACGCCGCCGAGCAACGGCCGCAGCACGGCATGGGCGCCGCTGAAGTAAAGCGCTTCCAGCACGGTGCGGAAGATCCGGTATTGCAGGCTGGCCACGCTTGCGTTCCGCCTTGTCAGGCCGCCGCCGATTGACCGATGGCATGATCGAGCGGCGGCGGCGGCCCGGTCAAGGTCGTGACTTCAGCGAATCCGGCCGAGCGGATCTGCGCCGCAAGAGCATTGACGGCGTGCGCCGGCGCCGCCCCTCCGACCAGCACGGCCCATGGCGCAAGCGCCGCCACGGGACCGAGCGCGATTTCCGACTGGGCGCCGGCATCCACCACGAGGAACTCGTAGCTCTGCGCGAGCGCGCCGACGGCCGCCGCCAGCATAGGCGAACCGATCAGCGCGTCGAAATCGCCGTCGACGCGGCCAGCGGCAACGATGTGCAGGCGGGTGAACTGATCGCGGGTGATGACCTCGCCGAAGGAGGCGGTGCCGCGGACGAGATCGGCAATGCCCGGAGCCGAGGGGTCGTTGGAGATGACCTCGATGTTGGGAGCGCTGAGCGCAAGATCGACCAGCACCACGCGGGCGCTTCGGGCAAGCCTGCGGGCGAGTGCAATCGCGGTCAACGTGGTGCCGACATTGCGTGCAGCGCCGATGACGGCGATGCGGCGGCCGGCGTCCCCCGCCGCGCGCAGGGCCGCGGCAAGCTCGTCAACGCCGATCCCGGAAGGCGGTGCGGCAGGAATCGCCGCGCCGGTCGCGGGCGATGCCGGTATGGGCGGCAGCGCAGCCGACGGCGAGACGGCGGTCGGCACCGCCCCGAGTGCGGGCGCGGGCGGCAGCCGGTCGGTCGCGCGCGTGCGCGCGAACGGCGACCGCGGCGCGCGCCGCTCGATCCCGGCCGGCGGCGTGGTGTCGATGCGCAGCGGCGCCGGCCGATGGGTCTCCCCGCTCAGCAGCGCGCTCGTCGCCACGAAGGCGCTCGACAGGCAGAAGGTCGCCAGCGCCACGATGGCGATGATCGGCCCCTTCTTGGGGAAGTACGGCACGTTCGATACGACCGCGCGCGAGATGATGCGGGCGTCGGCGGGGGCTGCGGCAATGCTGTCGCGGGCGCTCGCCTCGCGGTACTTGGCGAGATACGACTCGAACAGATCGCGCTGCGCCTTGGCCTCCCGCTCGAGCGCGCGCAATTGCACGTCCTGCTCGCTGCTGGAGGCGGTCTGCCGCTTGAGCTGGTCGAGGCTTGCGCTCAGCGTCTCGAGCCGAGCGCCCGCGACCTGGGCATCGTTCTCCAGCGAGCGGGCGAGCCGCTCGCCTTCGCTGCGGATCTGCTGGTCAAGATCGGCGATCTGGGCGCGCAATTCCTTGATGCGCGGATGCTGCGGCAACAGCGTCGAGGACTGCTCGGCAAGCTGCGCTCGCAGCGTCACGCGCTGCTCGGACAGCCGCCGGATCAGTTCCGAATTGACCACCTCGGAGGCCTCGATCGTGCGCCCCGCGCGCAGCGCCTCGCGGATCAGCCGTGCGCGTGCCTCGGCGTCCGCCTTCTGCGCGCGCGCCGCCGACAATTGGCTGTTCAGCTCGGTAAGCTGCTGGTTGACGAGGCTCGTATTGTTGGTGCCGACGAACAGATTCGACTTGGCGCGAAATTCCTCGACCCTCGCCTCGGCCTCCGACACCTTCTGCCGCAGCTTCTCCAGTTCCCCCGAGAGCCACTGCCCGGCCGAACGGGCCTGGTCCTGTTTGGCGATCTGCTGCAGCGCCAGATACTTCTCCGCGATCACATTGGCCGCACGCGCGGCCAGCTCCGGGTCAGCCGACTGGAACTCGATCGCGATGACGCGCGACTTGTCGATGGCGAAGGCGGTCAGGCGATCGTAGTAGGCGGCAAGCACGCGCTCCTCGAGCGACATCGACAATGGGTCACGACCGAGGCCGACGTAGCGCAGCACCGACATCGGCGAAAACTCCTTCAGCGCGGCATTGAATTCCGGTCGCTCCGTAAGGTTGAGCGCCTGGATCACCTCGCGCGCGAGATCGCGCGACAAGACGAGCTGCACCTGACTCGTCACCGTCTCGGCGTCGACCGAGCCGCGATCGATCAGCGCCTTTTCCGCCTCCGGGCGCAGAAAGATGTTCTCCCGCCCCTCCACCAGCACGCGCGCCTCGGACTTGTAGCGCGGCGTGAACTGGTTGACGGCGATGAACGCCGCCGCCGCCATGATCAGCGTCGGCCCAATGATAGAACGCTTGTTGCGCCACAGCGCCCGCGCCAGCGATCCGAGATTGATTTCGCTTTCGGCCGCCGCCGCGCCGGCGCCCACTGGTGTACTCGCGCGCATCGCCACTCCGTACCCGCCGACTCTGGCAGGATTTGCACGCTGGCCATGACAGACGATTATGGTTGCCACCCCGTTAAGGGCCGATGTCGCCGATCGGCCGATGCGCGCGCGAGCCGGCGCTGGTCCTGCGACGGTGAAGCTTTGTTAACCATGGCTGCGGTTAATGCGGCTTAACCTTCGTCGGATCCGGATTCGCCCGCATGCGGCTTGCGCACTGTCCCGTTCTGCTGCTGGCCGCGCTGGCGCTGTCGGCCTGCGCGCGCGACATGCCGCGCTATGCCGCGGCCACGGCGCCGGGCGAGCGCTCCGAGCTTGACGCCATGA
>Ga0073934_10006671_pt1 | contig 16603 bp, 15 predicted proteins | sample LarsenN4metaG_FD_76834 | JGI IMG/M metagenome (GOLD analysis project Ga0073934, IMG submission 76834) | Hot spring sediment bacterial and archeal communities from British Columbia, Canada, to study Microbial Dark Matter (Phase II) - Larsen... ...
GCACTGTCATGTGCTTAAATAAAGCATAGTGCTGAAACACAAACCCAATATTGCGTTCCTGCACACTTTGATTGGTGGCATCTTTGCCAGTCAAAATTATTTTGCCACTATCTGGCATTTCCAAACCAGCGATGAGCCGTAGCAATGTCGATTTACCAGAACCTGATGGCCCCAATAAAGCGACCAGAGAGCCACTTTTAATTTCGAGACTCACCCGATCAACCGCTTGGAAACTGCCAAACTGCTTAGATACGTTTTCAACTACTATGCCCACTGCTAGGAACCTCTACAACTAATCTACGGTTGTTTGATAGGGTTTGTGTATTTCATATATATCATAAAAGTGAAGCACTTTTATGAATGTAAAAATTTTGCTCTAGGGCAGCATAAAATCAATATCAACATAGGAAAAGAAATTAAATTTTATACAAAATATTTTTATAATTTCCTGCCTGCTTGTACTAGTTCCCACAGCTACCGCCATCGAGAGAACCACAATCAGCCCCGCTACAATCAAAAGAACCGCAGTCAGGTAAATTACAATCACAATTCCCTAAATCACCAATAGCATTGGCAAAGTCACAGCTCATCTCAGGACACGAACTACAGTCTTGTAAGCTGTTACCGCAGTCTACATTATCACAATTGTTGTGTCTATTGTAACTGTTATTAGAACGGTATTTTCCTGTAGATGAGGATTTATATTTAGATTTATTTGTATTTTCTAATACTTCTTCCTCTTCTTCATCTTCTTCCCCAGACTCAGAGTTAACAAATTGCATTTTTGCCCTTGCCGTCTTCACTCTTTGACAAGAGAGCAAAATTTGGCTAGCCTCTTTACAAGCAGCAAAGCGATCGCGAGATATCAAAAGTCCTGCTTGTAACCCTTCAGTGGCAATTACCCGCTTGATGTACCCAGAACAAGACTCACCACCGTAGAGTACTCGATGAGCGCAAGCAAAGCCTTTGTGAGGAGAAATATACTTTTGATATGCGGTAATTGCAACAACAATAATTTTTCTACTGAGAGAGTCTAACGGGGAAAATTGCATATTTGGAAATTGATCGCGCAAGACTTAGGAATGGATGCACATCCATCTGCAACACCAACAACTCGTTATCGAAGTTTCACAAGTAAGCTTAAGTTTCTTCTTAGAGAAACGTGTGGTTATTTCATCTATCTTTTATTGAGACTGTGATAGTAGTGTTCTATTTTGCTGCTCCTTCCTCCTGCTGTTGTTTTCCGTATTCACGTAATTTCTGCAATAGTTTTTCTTGTGAGGGCGAGGTAGTAAATTCAATAGCTGTTGGTTGAATTTCTTGAGTTGCACTTTTGAAATTTGTAGGTGGAATATTAAATTTCAACTGTGATTGATTGTTTGTTGTTAATGTTGTGGCGTTGGGATTTTTCACTGCTGTTTTGACTGCATTGAGTGTAGATGCGACTTCAATTTGTTGTTCCATTTGTTGAGTGGAAGACAGCAATTGACCTAGACCATTTACCAACTGCCTAAAATTTTCTCGAAAAGTTGGATCACCGGTCAACTCGTCTAAATCTGATGTAATTTTCTGGGCGTTTTCAAATGTTACCCTGGCAGAATCCAGGGTTTGTTGTAACACCAACAAGTTATTAGGATTGTTGAGTGCTTGGCTGGCGTCCCGCAAATTAGCTGAAGCTTGTGCAGCATTGGCGGAGAGGGTTTCTAGGTTTTGGATTAACTCTCCCTGTGTTAAGCGATTGAGAGTAGGTGATAAACTACTAACTGTAGTTCTGAGTTCAGTGGTGGTTGCCGTAATATTATTTAAAGTGCCAACCAAAGAAGAGCGATTACTTTTTAGCAAGGTATCCAAATTTTTAATCAGTTGACTTGCTTGATTCGCTGTGAGGCTGAGATCCTTTGCTGTGGAACTAAAAGCATTCGCTGTATTACTAAATTGATTGGTTGTTTTAGTTGTAGATGCACTGATTTGCTCTGCTGCATTTGCAACTGAATTTGTGGCAGTTGACAAACCACTTAATTGCTTTTGCGTAGTTTTAGTCAAGTTGGAAAGATCGCGGCTGAGAACAACGACTTGAGCTGCTGCCTTAGAGGCGTTTACTAATGTATTGTTGAGGTTATCGTAGATTTGAGGCTGAGTATAAATGTTGGCAAAAACAGTACTGCTACGAATTAACTCATCCAAACTGATACCAATTTGACCTTTTAACCGTGAACCATTACAAACGATGAGGCTCGGATCGCAATCTCTGTCTAATGGTTTAGAAACATCTACGCCACTCGGTAATGGTGATTTAGGCGTAATGTCAATTATACTTTCGCTAATCAGACCCGATTGATTCGCTTCTACCTTGACATCACGGGGAATAATTAGGTTCGGATTGGCAATTTCGATTTCCACTTCTACATTATTTGGCCCCGGTCGGATTGCAGCAATATTGCCTACTTTGACGCCGCGAAAGCGAACTATTGCTCCTTTTTGCATCCCGCCAGCATTGGCAAATTCCACAAAAGCTTTGTATGAACTTGCAGCAGTCGTAAATCTTGTTAACCAGAGGATAATCATTCCAAACACACCCACTCCTAAGAGCAGTAGTAAACCCACAGAACCTTCTCGAAATGTGCGCGATCGCATTTTTTATCCTCCGTCTTAGATTTCTAGATTTTAGATTAGGTTGTGGTTTGTTGGTTGTTGGTTGTTGGTGGTTAGCAGTTATTTAGTCAGTAATTAATTTATTTATTATTAACCCCCGATACCCCACCCTGCGGGAAGCCGCGCAAAGCGTGTCTACACACTCCCCATCACCCCATTGCCCCCCAACCCCACAAAGTGGGGACCCCTAGCCCCCCATCACCCCACACTCCCCACACTCCTCATCCTGCTACTTGAATTGGTCCAGATATACTACCACTCATAAATTGCCTGATTAAAGGATTATCTGTATGGTCTAGTTCAGCAACTGTACCTTGCCACTGTACTTTACCCTGATACAGGAATACTAGCCTATCAGCTGTGCGACGGATGGTACTCTCTTGGTGAGTCACAATTGCGTAGGTGCTACAGACTCCTTGTGTAAATCGCAACCGTCGAATTAAATCTTCGATCACGGTTGAGGCGATGGGGTCGAGTCCAGCAGTAGGTTCATCGTATAGTAAAACCTCTGGTCCTTCTTTGGGATTTTCGGGATTAGACATAATTGCACGCGCAAAACTTACCCGTTTTCGCATTCCTCCAGATAGTTCCGCAGGATAGCGATCGCCTATTCCTGGTAATCCCACCATTTCTAATTTTTCCTCAACTAACTTGCGAACTTGCGATCGCGACAGTTTTGAGTGCTGATAGAGAAAGAACCCGACATTTTCATCAACTGTGAGTGAATCAAATAATGCTGCCTGCTGAAACACCATACCAATGCCAACCGGATCAGCACCATCCTCTATCAATCCTTTGCGGCGTACGCCTTGTACAATAACTTCTCCAGTATCTGGAGCAATTAAACCTGCAATCACACGTAAAATTGTTGATTTACCAGTACCACTAGGACCAATTATCCCTAATGCTTCTCCTCGGTAAATCCTCAAATCCATGTTATCTAAAACCTTATTGTCACCAAAGGACTTGGAAACACCTTTTAATTCAATTAATGGTTCGTCATGGGTCATTGGTTAATGGTCAATACTCAAGGGTCAATGGTCAATACTCAAGGGTAATTGATCATTTGTTATTAGTATTAGACAAGAGACAAAGGACAAATGACAAATGACAAAGGATAAATATGATGTCATCGTCATCGGCAGCGGTATTGGTGGGTTGTGTGCTGCGGCCTTACTGGGGCGTTATGGTAAACGCGTAATTGTCTGCGAAAGTCACACAATTGCTGGTGGTGCAGCTCATAATTTTAGACGTCGGGGATTTGAATTTGATTCTGGGCCTTCATTTTATTGTGGTTTGACAGATATCCAGAGTTTAAATCCCCTAAAACAAGTTCTGGATGTAATCGGCGAATCTGTGGCAGCGGTTCGCTATGACCCATTAGGACATTACCATTTTCCCGAAGGAACTTTGGCAGTTTATAGTGATGGCGATCGCTATCGGCAAGAAGTAGCTAAAATTACTCCTGTTGGTGCCGGGGAATTAGAACAGTTTGAACAGCGTCTGTTGCCTTTATATGATGCCATCAAAGGTATCCCCGCCCTGGCACTGAGAGCAGATTGGCAATTACTACCTGTGCTGCTGGGGCGTTATTTACCCTCTTTGTTAAAGATGTTACCTAATTTGCCCCTTGTCCAGGCTTCTGTGGGTAATGTCATGGATGCTACTGTCAAAGACCCTTGGGTAAGACGGTTGATTGACCTAGAATGCTTTTTATTATCGGGTTTAAAAGCACACGGGACAATTGCCCCCGAAGTAGCTTTTATGTTAGGTGAACGTTCTCGTGCTGGCGTTGAGTACCCTGTGGGTGGCAGTGGAGGAATTGTGAACGCCTTAGTGCGGGGATTAGAACGCTGGGGTGGTAAGTTGCTATTGGGGTGTCATGTTGAGCAAATTTTGGTGGAATCGGGAAAAGTTGTAGGTGTACGGTTGCGATCGTGAAGGAAGGATAATGAGACAAAAGGACAACAGAGCAGTCTTGATTTATCGGAGTCTTCTATTCTGAAAGCGCCTATAGTAATTTCTAATGCCAGTATTTGGGATACCTATACTCAGCTATTAGATCCTGATCATTTACCTGCATCTGAACGTCAAGCAGCTTTAGCTACACCAACTGTCGATAGCTTTATGCATTTACACTTAGGTATACGTGCCGATGGTTTAGATAATTTAACGGGACATCACGTAGTAATTCACGAAGCTAATCAAGATATCACTACACCAGGGAATACCTGTATGGTATCAATTCCCAGCGTCTGGGATGCAAAACTTGCCCCCCAAGGACATCATGTAGTCCACGCTTACACTCTAGAACCTTATACTGGATGGGAACGCAGTGATGGATATGAACAAAAGAAACGGCAGAAAGCAGAAACTTTATACCGCGCCCTAGAAAAAATAATCCCAGATATCAAACAGCGTGTGGTGTTAGAACTGATTGGTACACCCCTAACCCATGCTTATTATTTACGAAGATATCAGGGAACCTACGGCCCTGCGATCGCAGCAGGTAAGGGCATGTTTCCAGGAACCCACACACCCATCCAGGGTTTGTATCGTGTAGGTGATAGCACTATGCCAGGAATTGGTGTCCCTGCGGTAGCCGCATCTGGGATTTTGTGTGCGAATACGTTGGTGGGAGTAAAGCAAATGCAGGAATTGTTGAAATTTTTATAGCTGACAAATTACTTTGGGAGTGTGTAATAAATCCATCCTCCTCGACATCACCTAACCACTACCCCTGTTAAGGTGGGTGTAAAAGAATTTAAATTCTTTGTGTCTTAGTGTCTTGGTGTTTCAAAAATCATCTTTTTCACCACCAAGACACCAAGACACCAAGAAAGGTGACAAAACAATACAGCAAGCTTTTTTACAAAAATACATTGTAGAAATGAATATATGTTGCACAGACAAATTCATCAATGGTTTGTGCAGGGTAATCAAACAAGTAATAAAGTTTACGCCGAACTGTTTTTAACTCCCAGTTCCGATCCTTGGTTAGGACTCGCACCCGATGATATCTATAGTGCAATTGATCATGATGGGGTGAAGTGACAGTTATCAGATAAGTTCATCCTCCGCCTCAAACCAGGGTATTTTGTGGTAATAAGTAATAATGCCCATTACCGATTACCGATTACCAAAGTTGGCGGGCTATCACAACTCCTACCCCTCGAAACAGATTAGTTCTCCCGCCGACTTTTGGTGAAATCATAAGACAATTTTGGGAGTTGTGCCAAAATCCTGATGAATTGCCTATGCTGGAAGCATATGGCAAGGAAAGTGGCATGACCAGTCAGACAACTAATTCAAAAACATTGAAAATCGCTGTAGTTGGAGATGTTCACGACCAATGGGAAGTGGAGGATGGCAATGCACTTAAGCATCTTGGTGTTGACTTAGTGCTGTTTGTCGGGGATTTTGGTAACGAGTCGGTAGAAGTGGTAAGAGCGATCGCATCCCTTGATATTCCCAAGGCAGCAGTGATGGGAAACCACGATGCATGGTACACTGCCACAGAATGGGGACGGAAAAAGTGTCCCTACGACCGTTCTCAAGAAGATTGGGTGCAGGAACAGCTAGATTTATTAGGTGCAGCCCATGTTGGTTATGGGAAACTGGATATTCCTGCTTTTAACTTGACAGTGGTGGGGGGACGTCCCTTTAGCTGGGGTGGACCAGAATGGCGATTCGCTGATATCTGCAAAGAACGATATGGTGTCACGGATCTGGATGAGTCCGCCGCCCGGATTTTTGCCGCAGTCAAAAAGGCTGCTTATGAAACAATTATTTTTGTTGGTCATAATGGCCCTTCTGGGTTAGGCGATCGCCCCGAAGATCCCTGTGGTAAAGATTGGCATCCTATCGGTGGTGATTTTGGCGATCCAGATTTAGCTGAGGCGATTTCTCTGACTCTCACTGCTGGTAAAACCGTTCCTTTGGTGACATTTGGTCATATGCACCACACGTTACGACACACCAAAAAAGTGTTGCGCAAGCGCGTGTTTAGAAGTCCAGAGGGGACAGTTTACTTAAATGCAGCAGCTGTGCCGAGAATTGTAGATACTGATGGTCAAAAACTGCGGAATTTTTCAATTGTGCTACTGGGAAATGGTGTCGTTTCCCAAGCTTCTAGTATCTGGGTTGGCAACGACTACAAAGTAGCTGAAGAAATTTTGTATGAAAAATCCCGTTCAGTAGTGCAAACTGCATGAATTTGAGTTATAATGACTTACTAGTAAGCTTTTTTAGCTGACGGCTGACGAATATATTTCGGCAGCTTTTTTTGGAGAGGTGGCAGAGTGGTCGAATGCGCTCGACTTGAAATCGAGTGATGTGAAAGCATCCGTGGGTTCGAATCCCACCCTCTCCGTTAAGGAATTAAAAATGAAAAATTAAAAATTAAAAATTGAGGAAGTTAAGAATTGGGTGGGTGGTGCCGGTCACTATTTTTGCTAGAGACTACAGTAGCGCCTAAAATTCTTGTCAGTTATTCGGCTTCGGCTTGGAGGTGGCTAATCCTTTCTTGAGGTATTATTTCAGATGCAACGAGTAATTTTAGCCAATACCGAGTTTCACGTGATTCTTTGAGCGCAATCATCATTTTGCCAATCAAATCTGCTTTACTTTGTGCAGCTTGCGCTTGTTCTACATTATATCATGTTCGCTTAAATACTTATACTGTCGCGTGGGCTGGTAATAGGTAATGGGTAATCGGTGAGACTACTTCTTGCCGTCTTGGCTTCTGCCGAGATGGCAAAGTAGCGAACCCGAAGGGTAATCGGAAAAACCAATGACCAACACCGAAGCATAAAATTGTAAGCAATTAACCGAACTTGATATTAGCTCCGATAGATGTTCCTGATCTTAATAATTGTTGAGCAAGGGTTCGCGCTACTCCTGGTTTGTCATCAAGAAACTGGCACAATTTGACTATGCGAATTGAGAAAGTAAACGTGCGATCGCAACTTTTAATTGCTGTCGTAGTCTGTCTCTGTGAATAGCTACTCTCAAAGCATTTCCCTTGCGTGTTATTTCCACATACGATTCCACAGTTGCGGGCGCGCTCTACCAAATAACTTTTATTAAATAATTTAAGCCAGCCGCACCAACTGCGACCATAGCCAAAGTGGTTGCTTGCGAACGACAATGATAATAGAGTAATCTTATCCCTATTCCCAAACAAATCAGAAGCAAGAATACGGGTTCACCTAGAAAAGTGATACCCAGGATTATGCGATCGCCTATGGGTGTATGCATCTGCCGAATTGCCAGTAAAATGCTTTGGTCGAACGTTTGAGTTTCTTGTTATAGAACTTCCGTCGGCGATTTGAGCAAATACCCACAAAGCTAGGGCTGATAGTAACAGCCCCATCAACCGAATGCTGAATATCAAGGAAAAATCCGCGATCACATCTAATACCAAACTACTCTTCTACTACTTCAACCAAGTCTTCAATCATCACATCCAATGCCCGCGCCATTTTCAAAATTGAGGTAAAATCTACCATTGCTAACCCTGGCGATCGCGCGTAAGCTCTCACTGAACTATAGGCTACTCCCGAACGGTCAGAGACATCTTTTAACGTCCAACCTTTTTCACCTGCAAATTCCCTAATTCGTAGCCTAATCAATCCCATCTTAATCTTGACAAATGATGAAATTCTATCGTTTAATTATTACACTTTAAATTAAAAAACGATCTCCCCCCGGTGTAGGAAACTGAAGGGCGATCGCATTTGCATTCAATCAAATCTCTTTTTTCAACGGATACAGCATCCGTAAAAAGCTATCCACGAAGGGATTTGGATGTATCCATCTCAAAAGGATTTGTCTATATGTTATCATTACCCACACCAAAAGCGATTGTCATCCGTGAATCAAAAATTGTCCACAAATCCCTAACCATCAACCCATTAGCCAGATTTGTCACAGAAGAAGCTGTTTGCTTGATGTTCAATCTCAAGCCAGAAAGTATTTATGTTATAGAATGCTGGCGCTACATGGTTTACGTCCATGCCAAGGGTGTGAGTAAGTTTGTCAGTTATGCAGATTTTCCGCCGATTGTGGGAGTCCGCCCACCAACTCAAGCAGAAAGGGCCAAATGGCGCAGGCGTTGGCGAAAGCAGTTAAACCCAGAATACAGAAAGCAAGCTCCTAAATGGTGGACAGAGTTTTTTGCTGAGGAATTTTGGCAAGCCCCAGGAGAACCTGCACTGCAAAGTTGGCGTGATTTAGTAGAGTCAATTAAATTTGCATTTAATGAAGAAAGTTTGCAGAAATTACGAAAAGAGTTGTTATATATTTCCGCTTGAATATTTATATTATCCGTCCTTGTCGGTAATTGGTAATGGGTAATGGGTAATTGGGCATTGGAAATAACCAACAACTAACCACTAACCACTAACCACTAACTAAAACTATTCAGTAATCTTCTTCCTGGCTCTTTCTGCACGTGCTTCGGCACTTGCCATCACTTCGGTCATATTCTCCAATACTTCACCAGGGAAGTTTTCTAAGACTCTGGTAGAGACAGCAACCCGATTTTTCCCCTCATCTAAATCAATAATTACAGCTTTAATTGACTGGCCAACTTGGAATACTTTTTCCAAATTGTCAATAAATTTTTGAGTGATCTGCTTGATATGAAGTAAAGCACTCACGCCATCTATATCTACAAATACACCAAAAGGTCTGATACCACTAATTTTCCCTTCTACCAACTGGCCTAGTTCAAAGGTACTGAAGCTAGCGGAACGAGTCGCTAAACGCTGGGAAAGTATAAGTTTTTTGTTACTGCGATCAATTTCTAAAAAACTAACAGTCAGAGTTTGTCCTTTGAGAGATTCTAAATTATCACGTTCTAGCAGGTGCGATCGCGGAATAAATCCTCGTAAACCTTGCAGATCAACAGTAACACCACCTTTATTGACATTTAATACCCGCACTTCTACGGTCTGAGAATTCTCCCGCATTTGGGCTAATCGTTCCCAAATGTGTTTAATTTCCAACTGTCGCCGTGAGAGAGTGACTTGACCTTCGGCGTCTTGTTCGCGAATGATTAAAAATTCTAATTCCTCATTTAGCGGTAGCACCTCAGACAAATCTGTGACATTTCTCAAAGCAGCCTCTTCACGAGGAATAAAGGCAGACGATTTGCCACCAATATCCACATAAGCACCATCAGGATCTAACTGGAATACTTTCCCATGTACTACCTGTCCTTTTTGAAACTGGTAGTCGTGTTTTTCCAGTGCTTTGGCAAAATCATCTAGTGAAAACGATGAATCGGCTTTGTGAGAAAGTTTAGTTTCAGAATTCATGACCTGTGAAGACAAATTGTTAATTAGTCTAGAGTCTAGAGTCCATTGTTCATTGTCAAGAGTTTTTCATGACTCTGACAATTGACCCTTGACAGTTGACTATTTTTGTAGTTGCTGTGCAAACAGTTGTTTTACCTGTTCCCAAGCATCGGCGGCAGCTTTAGGATTATAGCTGCCACGTTGGTCACAGAAAAATCCGTGATCAGCTCCATCGTAGCGAAACACGCGATGAGGAATTTTATATTTTTCTAACTCTGCTTCAATTTGGTCTACCTGTTCAGCAGGAATGCTAGCGTCCTCCATGCCAAAGAAAGCATAGAGAGTGCCGGAAATGTCTTTTGTACGGGTAATGGTGGGATCGCCGCCTCCTGGTGTGGCGTTAGTAATGCGTGCGCCGTAGAAGGAAGCAGTAGCTTTAATATCTGGCAGAGTGGCTGCTAGATAGGCGACGTGACCGCCAAAGCAGAAACCTATACAGCCGAAACCATCTTTTTTTACGTGCGGTAAAGTTTTGAGGTAGTCGATCGCACTTTGAATATCACTTAATAATTCCGATGCTTGGCTTTGTCCCCAAGCATAGACTCTACCCACCTCTATATCTGCTGGTGTGTAACCTGTTTCAAAACCGGGGGCGACACGTTGAAACAGTGCGGGAGCGATCGCTACATAACCTTCACGAGCGATACGTTCTGTAACATCCCGGATGTGGGAGTTAACGCCAAAAATTTCCTGCAATACTATAATTCCTGGGTAAGAACCTGGTTCTTGGGGCTGGGCTAAGTAAGCAGCTATTTCCAAATCCGCTTGTGAGAGATTAACTGTTGCGGTATCGATTGCTCGTGCCATAACAAATTTTACCAGTACTATGTATTATTTTAGATATACCTATGCAAGTACCTCTAGGTTATTCCAAATCAAATTATCAACTACTGGTAATGAACGCACTATCGTACTATAAATTTCCCTCGAATAATTTGAATATATAAATAAAATATTTAACAAGTAAAATTTGTAGCTGGTTACAGTATGCTCTAATGCAGTGTGGCAAAAATAACTATGCAGTCAAAAAGGCTAAAAAACCAAATTATATAAGCTTTGTAGCTTTCTGCTTGCAGCCTAGCTGCCTTCTTATACCAGCATCTTGGGAGGCTCGGTGATGATTCAGTTCCGTATTCAGCCAGACAGTGAAATTCCCGCATCTACTCAACTGTTTAATCAAATTAGGTTTGCGATCGCCTCTCGGCAATATCCCCCTGGTTATAAATTGCCGAGTACACGGGCGCTGGCTATGCAAACTGGGCTACACCGTAATACCATTAGCAAGGTTTATCGCCAACTCGAAGATGACGGACTGGTAGAAAGTCTTGCTGGTTCAGGTATTTACGTCCGCGCCCAAGGCCATGAAGGTGGTAGCAAACTGCAATCACCGATTCTCAAAGAAAATCCTCAAGCATACAAGGTTGTGCAACAAGCACTAGATGAGTTACTGTCTCACGGCTGTTCACTCAATCAAGCACGAGAGATCTTTTTGGCAGAAATAGACTGGCGCTTGCGTTGTAGCGCCCGAGTATTAGTAGCTGTTCCAGCTGGTGATATTGGTGCTGGAGAATTAATGGTGTATGAATTAGAACAAAGCCTCAAAATACCAGTACAGCTAGTCACAATGGAAGAATTACCTGCTGTACTTGATAAAACCTCCTCTGCTACCGTTGTTACCAGTCGATATTTTATCGGTGAAGTAGAAGTGATTGCTGCTCCTAAAGCGGTGCGGGTAATTCCCTTAGATATCCAAGACTACGCTAAAGAGTTCAATCTTTTGAAAAACCTACCAAAAGACAGCTGTATTGGTATAGTCAGTTTAAGTTCTGGCTGGCTTCGAGCCGCAGAAGTTATTCTCCACGGTCTACGGGGAGATGAAATACTCGTGATGACTTCACAACCAAAAGATAGTTACAAACTTCAAGCAATGGTCAAGCGGGCGCAGGTAATTTTTAGCACAGACAAACCTAGTTTTGCTGCGGCACAAGCAGCTTTACACAACTGTGTTGAAGATATTATTCGTCCACCCAAACTCATGTGTGGTGAAAATTATATCGGTACTACATCGATTAATTTGCTCAAAAGAGAATTAGGATTGGGTTAATGGTTGTTTGTTGTTTGTTCCAACCAACTACCAATAAACAACAACCAAACACATAAAATGAATATTAACCATTAACCCTTGACAAAAATTCCCGCACCCGTTGCAGGTAAGTTGGTGCATCTTCCAACATTGGAAAATGGGCAGTTCCAGGAATCATCACATATTCAACTGCTTGATTCAGTTTTGCTGCCTGACGTCCCATCTCGGCAGGAATAATTTTGTCATATTCTCCTGACACTAGCAGCGTCGGCACAGTGATTTTAGTAAATTCCTGGGGCATTAATTCAGCAGCAGCTTTACTGACAGAAGTAAAAATTGTGCCTAAAGCTGCATCGTAATCAGCGAGGAGAAAATCTTGTAAGAAAGCACGCCTTTCTGCTGTTGGTATAGGGCGATGCAGAAACCGTGCCATAAACATTCTATCTACTAAAGGTATTTTTGCTAACCATTGGGGACGAAATTTGACGACGTAGCTACCGAACTTATGAAAGGCTGCAAAGGCTTTTTCGTCGTACTCAAAAACACCACTACAGGTGAGAATTGCTTTTTCTACTCGTTCTGGGTAGCGGTTAATAAATAGAGTAGCGATGGAAGCACCCATAGAATGGGCATGAATGTAAGCGCGTTGAATTTGTAATTGATTCAACAACGCTGCTAAGTCGTGGGCGTATTCTTCTAATTCGTAGGTTAATTGTGTAAGTGCTTGTAATTCTTCCTGGGGAGAATCGGACTCAGCAACGACTTCACTAGCTTTAGTGACAGCAGTCGGCTTACCACGCGAACGTCCAAACCCTCGTAAATCATAAAGCAGACAATCAAATTCTTCCAATAAAGCTGTTGCAGTACTTTGCCAGTACCTAGCGGAACCAGCCCAACCGTGTACAAAAACCATCACTGGTTTAGGTTGAGAAATAATGGATGGTTTTCGTATCCACTCGTAATAATGCTCTACGCCACGGACATTAATGTAAGACATCTCCAAGAGGAGGTGGTGAGGAGTAGTCAGAGGTGGGGAACTCGGGGCATTGGGAAATGGGGAGGCTCAGAATCTTTTTTCCCTGTGTCACCTTGTCGCCGTGTCCCCGTATCTTTAGTTTATGCTGATTCTGGCTTGGGTAGGGAAGAAGGATGCACTAATAGCTCAGCAGTGGAACGCTTCTCTACCATTTCCCGTGTGACTGTGCAGCGACTGACGTCTTTACGAGACGGCAACTCATACATGACTTCCAGCATTAGCTCTTCGACAATACCCCGTAATGCCCTTGCACCAGTTTTACGACGATAGGCTTCTTGAGCGATCGCTCGTAAAGCTTCCGGTTTAAACTCTAACTGGACGTTATCCATCTTCAGCAGTTTTTGGTACTGCTTGACTAAGGCACTACGTGGTTGAGTCAATATCGCCATCAGTGCTTCTTCATCCAGCGGATCTACCACTGCCACCATTGGTACACGCCCAATGAATTCGGGTATCATGCCAAATTTGACTAGATCATCTGGTTCTAAATGCCGCAGAGTATCTGCTGCCCGCTTTTCTTTTGTTTGACCTTCCCCTGGTTGCACAAAGCCTATTGACTTTTTACCAGTTCTCTGCTCCACCACTTTCTCTAAGCCAACAAAAGCACCACCGCAGATGAACAAGATATTGCTAGTGTCAATCTGGATGCAGTCTTGGTAGGGGTGCTTACGTCCGCCTTGGGGGGGTACGTTGGCAACTGTCCCTTCCAGCATTTTCAACAAAGCTTGCTGTACGCCTTCACCAGATACATCCCTTGTAATCGAGGGATTTTCACTCTTGCGAGCAATTTTATCGATTTCGTCGATGTAGATAATTCCCCGTTGCGCTTCTTCGACATCCAAATCTGCTACTTGCAGCAGTCGCAACAAAATATTTTCCACATCTTCGCCCACATACCCTGCTTCTGTTAGGGTAGTAGCGTCAGCCACAGCAAAGGGTACATCCAGAATTTTTGCCAGAGTTTGGGCAAGAAGAGTTTTGCCACAACCTGTAGGGCCAATTAGAAGAATATTGGACTTTTGCAGTTCAACGGCATCATCAGTTGCTCCTTTGCCATTGTTTTTAGACTGAACGATCGCCAGTCGCTTATAGTGATTGTAAACTGCTACTGATAATACTTTTTTGGCTTCGTCTTGCCCGATTACATGTTCGTCTAGATACTTTTTAATCTCTCGTGGTTTAGGGATTTGGTTGAACGAGAGACTGGTGGAGCGGGCACGGCGTTTTTGAGGAGCTTCTGACCGTTGTGCTGGTTGCGACGCAGCACTATTTGTGTCAAGCAACTCTTCATCTAGAATTTCATTACACAAGTCAACGCATTCATCGCAGATATAGACTCCCGGTCCAGCGATTAATTTACGCACCTGCTCCTGAGACTTACCACAAAACGAACATTTTAAATGGGAGTCGTACTTAGACATACCAGCCTCTTATTTCAGAATGGTGACGTTTTCCCCTGCTGCGGGAAGATTTTGCCTGGTGATGACCTGATCGATCAGTCCATAATTTTTTGCTTCTTCAGCCGACATGAAAAAGTCCCGGTCAGTATCAGCTTCTATTCTTTCTAATGGTTGACCAGTATGGTGTGCCAGTAACTGATTCAATTTGCCCTTAATGTAAAGAATTTCCCTTGCTTGAATTTCTATGTCAATTGCTTGCCCTTGAGCGCCACCAAGGGGTTGGTGAATCATTATCCGCGAATCAGGTAAAGACATACGTTTACCCGCAGTTCCTGCTGCTAGTAAAAATGCTCCCATGCTAGCGGCTAATCCAAAGCAAATGGTCACAACATCCGGGCGAATTTGCTGGATTGTATCATATATTGCCATGCCCGCATATACTGAGCCACCAGGAGAATTAATGTATAGCTGAATATCTTTTTCGGGATCTTCAGCGTCTAGGAACAGTAACTGAGCAACGATGGAGTTGGCAACGGTATCATCTATTGGCGTTCCCAAGAAAATAATTCGTTCTCGCAGTAGGCGGGAGTAGATATCAAAAGCCCGTTCTCCCATGCCAGATTGCTCTACCACCATCGGCACGATGTTACTCGGGCCGTTCTGGGCGCGAATTTCAAAAGGACTCAAACTGCTAATTGGGTAATTCCCCGACTGCGATACAAGCATACAGACAAATGTTTGACTTTTAATTTACCAGTGGGTGAGACAGCTTATGCTGCCTGTGATGAGCGAATGGTTTTTTATTTTAGGTATGTGTTAACCATTATGCCTCATATAATTTCTTATCGTGTGAATACAGTATGAATATGGGGGAAAGGAGAGAACTAATTCAGTTACCAGTTATCAAATTAAACTGTTAACTGTTAACTGAATTCATGCCCAATCCCCGATCCCTGATCCTCTATCCCCAAATTTATTCTGCCTCTTCTGTTGGGGGGGTTGCCTCTTGTGCTATTTCCTCAGCATCTGTGGTAATCTGTTCCTCGCTTTCGGCTGTTGGGGCTGGTGATTCTTCTTTTGCACTCAAAGAACCTTCGGGTACTAGTTCAACTGTTGCATGTTCCAGCAGCCAGTTGATTGTTTTTTCGGTCAGCAGTTCGTCTTTGACGTATTCTTGCAGTCGGTCTGGGTCATAATCTTGCCCAGATAACTGTTCGGTAAGTTCTTTGACTTTGCTGGCGACCTCTTCATCAGTAACTTGAATAGACTCGCGTTTGCTGATTTCTTCTAGGGCTAGGGTTCGCTTGAGGCGTTCTATGGCTTCATCACGAGAACGCTGACGTAATTGCGGAATCACATCGGCAGTAAAAAACCTCTTGACATCTAGCCCTTGCTGTGCAAGACGCATAGCTGTTTGTGTGAGCATGTTATCGACTTCCCGTTCAATCATTGTTTCTGGCAAGTCAATTTCTACATGCTTGAGCAGTTCCTTTAACAGGGCTTCCTGCTTGTTCTCTTTAGTTTTTTGTTCCGCTTCTTTTTGGAATTTCTCTTCTAGGTCAGTGCGTAATTCAGCCAAAGTCTCTTTTTCACTGACATCTTTGGCGAAGTCATCATTCAACTCTGGCAGTTCTTTTTCTTTGATTTCTTTGAGGGTTACAGTGAAAATAGCTGGTTTTCCAGCTAAATCTTCATTGGCATAGGGTTCTGGAAAAGTTGCAGAAATTTCCTTGGTTTCTGTGGGCTTCATTCCCACTATGCCTGTGACAAAACCAGGGATAAACTTGTCTTCCTGTAACTCTACTTGAAAATCAGTGGCTTCACCGCCAGGTATTGCTTCTGGTTCTGCTGCTTCGTCTTCACCTTCAGCTTTGGCTAGTACGCCTTTAAAGTCAACTACGACAATATCACCCAACTGTGCTGGGCGTCCTTCTACAGGAATCAATGTCGCCATTTGTTGGCGTTCATTTTCCAGGACTTGATCCACTTTGGCGGGGTCGTAGGTGATTTCTTCAGCTTTGATATGTAAATCAGTGTACTGATTCAACTTGACTTCTGGTGGCACATCGAC
>Ga0073934_10006672_pt1 | contig 16599 bp, 19 predicted proteins | sample LarsenN4metaG_FD_76834 | JGI IMG/M metagenome (GOLD analysis project Ga0073934, IMG submission 76834) | Hot spring sediment bacterial and archeal communities from British Columbia, Canada, to study Microbial Dark Matter (Phase II) - Larsen... ...
AACAATCGTGAGTTGCAGGAATTTGTACAACTGGTACAAAATCAATCCTCACTATCACCTTAATCTGTAACCCCATAAACTGAAGAATTTAAAGAGAACTTAGGGAGGAAAAAGTTTACCAGGAGCGGAATATCAGTCTTGCGTGCTCGAAGTGGCGGTACTTCCAGTGGAAAAACATTCAATCGATAGAACAGGTCCGCCCGAAATTTACCTGCTTTGACGGCTTCAACCTGTTCTCCCGCATCCACGGTTTGTTTGGGAGCCGGTCGTCACCCAGGAACTATCTCAAATACGCCTTTATATATTCCTTCCTCTCCTCCAAGCATCCTGCCAAGAGCTTTGGTTCTCGCCCTACTTTTCCCATCAACATGGCCCCCTGCATACCTGTCAGCAGCCAGATTACCCATTGGACATCCCCCCACACAATGCTGCTCCCTTTGTTTCTCAGTTCATTTTCTTTAGCTTGGGAAATACCATTTTCCTAGAATTCTTCTTCTACCCCCTAAAAATTTTTTCCCCCCCCCATTGGAAAAATTCCACACAAAACCGTCCTTCTTTTTAGAAGGGTATGGTATACTCTCATAAACCCTAAGGAGGTTGTTATGACAACAGAAGCTTCAGAGAAGGACGATTGGCAAGGGGCGCTAGAGAGGGCATTGGGTGGAGATCTCAGTGCACTGGGAAAACTGTGTCACATGTACGTGCAGCCGAAGGCATACAGGTTTGCTATATCCCTGCTGAGAAGTCACGAAGATGCCGAGGATGTCTTGCAGGATGTTTTTTATCGTCTTATCAAGGGTTACCAGGGGATCCGAAACCGTTCTCTGGAAAGTTTTGAAGCTTTAGTCATCACGATGACCAAAAACGCCTGTTATGACCTACTTAGAAAACGACAGATAGGGCATAAATACTCCGATCAGATGATCGGTGGATTTTCTAGCCCTCGGGGGATGCAAGAAAGAATATGGGAATTTGTTTATACTCAAGTTCGAAGTGAATTGGGTGAAGAAGCATGGAAGATATTCGAAATGAAGGTCATCCAGGGATTCACTTATAAGGACATCCATATACAGACAGAAATACCGATTTCTACACTTGAATCCCAGGTTAAAATTATTCTCAAAACGATAAGAGAAAACAAGAAACTTCGTCCCTATTGGGAGGACTACCTTTTTCGTTTTGAAAGATCCCGTCCACAGAGAGGAAAGAAGTTAAAGGAGGTAAACTATCATGGGTAGACGAGAGGAGGAAATTCTTATACACGGATTAACCTGTGTGGACCCAACCGTAGGGGAGCACATTCTTCATGGCTACTTGGCCGAAGCGCTCCCGAATGAACAGAAACAACGATTTGAAGACCATCTTCCTCTCTGTTTAAAGTGCCAGGAAGATCTAAAATATGTGCGATGGGTTCTTCAACAATTGGGATCTTCTGAAGGGAAAACCGGTACAAAGGTAAATAAGCTTCAACCGGTGTTGGCGCAGAGCGACGAAACTTCTCAAGATCTGGCCGCGTTCTTTTTAGAGGAATATATAGATGAAGCGCTTCCAGTGACTCTGGTCTATAATCGAGATAATCCAAATTTAACCCATGACTATTACGGCAAACCGCTCATGGACAAACTGGCTGCGTCTACAAAAGCATCGGGTGAACTAACCTTTCCGATTACCGTGGAGTATGCGGGTGGTCATGTGATTGGGCAGTTTTGGAAGCGGGTGGGTCATTTGTTTTTTAGGTTGGTGAAGAGTACAGCAGAACCTGAAAGATTTTCCTACGGGCTTGTCTATACGTCTGCCTCTGACCCCTCGGATACCAGGGTCTTTGAGCTACAGGTTCGGGGAGATAAACGAATTGGAGGTTTTAGAGAGTTTGTCAAGTCGAACACGATTCAGGAGATGTTGAAGGTCATGCGGCAGTTTAAATTGTTTCTCAAACGGAAGGAATAGCCATGCAGCAATTAGCGGGGATTTGAGAAAGGTGTTCCCGTAGTCCAGCACGCGCTTCGACGGCACGCAGCGGCACCCCGAATGGCTAGGTGAGGACCCGCTTGCTGGGTAAGGAGTTGTAAGGCGTTGTGACTTGTCACCGCTTTGGTAGGGGAGCCGACTTGTCGGCTCTATATTTAGATATATCTCCATACAGCGGCGACAAGTTACTGCCTAAGAAAGCTCCGACACGTCGGAGCACTCCCTATTCCTGCCTTCAACACTCTGTTACCCCACTACACACGTCCGACGGTTGGGTGAAACAAACAACACGAAAAGGAGTGAGGCTGTGCTAAAAAATTGTGTAGACTTAACTGAAAACCACTATAAATACTGAGTTCTTAAATTTACTTACACAATTTTTTGGTATAGTCCCGGAAGGAGATAAATCGTGAGAGGAACAGTTCTTTACGGCCCACGCGACATTCGTTTCGAGGATCGCCCGGAGCCTAAAATCATCGAGCCGACGGATGCCGTCATCCGCATCGCGGCCACCTGCGTGTGCGGATCCGACCTGTGGCCCTACCGCGGCATCCGTTCTTATGATCAGCCGACACCCATGGGCCACGAGTATTGTGGCATTGTCGAGGAAGTCGGCAGCGCCGTCACCTCAATCAAGCCGGGTCAGTTTGTCATCGGCTCGTTTTTCGCCTCCGACAACACCTGCCCGAACTGCCAGTTCGGCTACCCGTCGTCCTGCCTTCACCGGGAGTTCGTTGGCGGCGCGCAGGCGCCTGTGCTGCGCGTGCCGCTCGCGGACGGCACGCTGGTGGCCATGCCGGGGGTTCCCTCGGAGGACCTGATTCCGAGCCTGCTGACGACTTCCGATGTTTTGGGCACCGGCTGGTTCGCCGCCGCCGCGGCCAACGTGAAGCCGGGTGGTACCGTCGTGGTGGTCGGTGATGGCGCGGTCGGCCTGCTTGGTGTGCTCTCCGCCAAGCAGATGGGCGCCAGGCGGATCATCGCGATAAGCCGTCACGAGGCGCGGCAGAAGCTCGCCCGTGAGTTCGGCGCGACCGACATCGTGGCCGAGCGCGGGGACGAGGGAGTGGCCCGCGTTAAGGAGCTAACCGATGGGATCGGTGCCGACTCGGTGCTGGAATGCGTCGGCACCCAAGAGGCCATGAAGCAGGCGATCCGCTCCACCCGCAAGGGCGGGTACGTGGGCTATGTCGGCGTCCCGCACGGGGTCGAACTCAACGGTGAGGAGCTGTTCTACACACACGTCCACCTCCACGGCGGCCCCGCGCCGGTGCGCCGCTTCCTGCCCGAGCTGATCGACCTGGTGTGGAACGGAAAGATCACCCCCGGCAAGGTCTTCGACCTGACCCTGCCGCTGGATCAGGTGGCCGAAGGGTATCGCGCGATGGACGAGCGCCGCGCGATCAAGACGCTGCTGCTCCCGTAAATCCAGGAGGACTCATAAATGAGCACCTGGAAGAAAGCCGAACTACAAAGAATTGCTGAAACCGATGGCCTGCACATCTCGCCGCTGCGTGAGGACGGGGTGACCTACGGCACGCCAACGTGGATTTGGTCTGTCGCGGTTGATGACGTCCTTTACGTGCAGGCTTACAACACAGCAAAGTAACTAAATAAGGAGGAAATTATGATATTGAGCGTTAATGGCCAAGAGCACACCGTGGACGTGAGTCCTGACATTCCACTACTGTGGGTGCTGCGGGACACGTTAGGACTAACCGGTACCAAATTCGGCTGTGGGATGGCTTTATGTGGTGCCTGTACGGTACATCTCGATGGTAATGCCATCCGTTCTTGCGTCACGCCGGTGTCGGCTGCTGTCGGAAAAAAAATCATCACCATCGAAGGTCTGTCGCCCGATGGCAGTCATCCCCTGCAAAAAGCCTGGATCGCTGAGGAAGTGCCACAATGTGGGTATTGCCAGTCAGGACAGATCCTGTCGGCTGCAGTCCTGTTGGCAGAGAATCCTCACCCCAGCGACGCGGATATCGATGATTCCCTGTCGGGTAACCTTTGTCGTTGCGGGACGTATCAACGGATTCGTCGTGCCATCCACCGTGCAGCCCAGATGATGGCAGAAGGAGGTGCAAGATGAACGAGACCCGGTCTATGAATCGGCGTAATTTCCTCAAGACAGGCGCCGTTCTTAGTGGCGGCCTGATCATTGGCTTTTATCTCCCCCGAATCGGCCGTCCGTCCGAAGCAGCCCCCCCATCGACCTCGACCTTTGCCCCCAACGCGTTTATCCGCATCGGCACGGACGATTCCGTCACCATCCTCGTGAACAAATCGGAGATGGGCCAGGGGGTTTATACGTCGCTGCCGATGATGGTTGCAGAAGAACTGGAAGCCGATTGGAGCAAGGTCCGCATCGAATCTGCACCGGTGGCTCCAGCCTATAACCATACGGTTTTCGGGATTCAGATGACCGGAGGCAGCACCAGCGTCTGGTCTTCCTGGGAGCAGCTGCGCAAGGCAGGTGCCACGGCGCGTACCCTGTTGATCGCGGCGGCCGCACAGACCTGGGGAGTTCGAGAAGAAACCTGCCGAGCCGAGAACGGGGAGGTTATCCACATGCCCAGCGGTCAGCGTCTCTCTTACGGGGCTCTGGCCAGCAGAGCGGCCACCCTGTCGGTGCCCTCACAGGTGACCCTCAAGGATCCCAAGGACTTTAAACTCATCGGCAAGCCGGTGAAGCGGCTCGATACTCCTGAAAAGACCAATGGCAAAGCCATCTTCGGCATCGACGTCAAAGTCCCAGGCATGCTGACCGCTGTGGTAGCCCGCCCGCCCGTGTTTGGGGGGAAGGTCAAGAGCTTTAACGCCGACAAGGCGAAAGCAGTGCCAGGCGTTAAAGCCGTCGTGGAAATTGATTTTGGTGTAGCTGTAGTGGCCGATGGCTTCTGGTCGGCCAGGCAGGGACGCGATGCGCTGGAGATCGTTTGGGAGGAAGGCCCGCTAGCCACGTTCGACAGCCAAAAGCAGCGGGAGCAGTACGCAGAACTGGCGAAACAACCGGGAACTGTGGCGAGAAAAGATGGGGATGCTGCGGCGGCCATGGGCGGTGCCGTCAAGAAATTGGAGGCCATCTACGAAGTGCCCTACCTGGCCCATGCCACCATGGAGCCGCTCAATTGTGTGGCGGACGTACGTCCCGACGGCTGTGATATCTGGACCGGCACCCAGTTCCAAACCATGGACCGCGATGCAGCCGCAAGAGACGCGGGTCTTAAGCCGGAACAAGTCAGACTCCACACCACGCTGCTGGGTGGCGGCTTTGGCCGACGTGCGGTTCCCGATAGCCACTTTGTGCGGGAAGCTGTGCAGATCTCAAAGGCTGTGAAAACGCCGGTTAAAGTCCTCTGGACTCGGGAAGACGACATCCACGGGGGCTACTATCGCCCCATGTGGTATGACCGGATCTCAGCTGGCCTGGATGCAAACGGCCATCCCATCGCCTGGGCCCACACCATCGTAGGGCAATCCATCTTAGCAGGAACACCCTTTGAGCAAGCCATGGTCAAAAATGGTATCGATGGCACGTCTGTGGAAGGGGCGGTAGATCTACCCTACGAGATTCCCAATGTGTACGTGGATCTGCACAGCCCGAAGATGGGTGTGCCGGTGCTGTGGTGGCGTTCGGTCGGCCATTCCCACACCGCCTTCGTCGTTGAGAGCTTTATCGACGAGCTGGCGCACGCGGCTGGCAAAGATCCGTATGAGTTCCGCCGCACGCTGCTGAGCTACCACCCTCGTCACAAAGCAGCCCTGGAGCTTGCAGCCGAGAAGGCAGGTTGGGGAGGACCCCTCCCTGAGGGGCACGGGCGCGGCATTGCGGTGCACGAATCGTTCAAGAGTTTTGTGGCTCAAGTCGCCGAGGTTTCCGTATCCAAGGAGGGCAAGATCAAAGTCCATCGCGTCGTCTGTGCCATCGACTGCGGCCCGGTGGTGAACCCGGATACCGTTCAGGCACAGATGGAAAGCGGCATCGTTTTCGGCCTCACCGCTGCCCTCTATGGGGAGATCACCTTCGAAAAAGGACGGGTGCAGCAGAGCAACTTCCACGATTATGAGATGTTGCGGATAGAGGAGATGCCCGTCATAGAGGTACACCTTGTGCCCAGTACGGAAGCCATGGGGGGCGTTGGCGAGCCAGGGGTGCCACCGATCGCGCCAGCCGTGGCCAATGCGGTTTTTGCCATCACAGGCAGGCGAATTCGGAAATTGCCCATCCGTGCTGAAGACTTGAAAAAGGTTTAATATCCCTAGTAGAGCGGACTGTGCTCACCGTAGAAACGCCGCGATCCAGAGATCAGACGACGCGGAGATCCTTGCCTCCTGAGGTCCCCGTGTCTCTGTGTCCCTGCGTCTCTGCTAAGGTGGGCACAGCCTGCCCTACGTCTATCAACCATGATACAACAAGCTCATTGGCAAAAGCGAGCTATAAAGAACCTATTCCTCGTGGGCGTTTTGTATTTGACAGCTGACGCTCACTCGTTTTATGGGAGGGTTACCAAGGAGGCGAGCCCGATCCTCCTCAATCCCAAGGTCGCTGCAGCGGAGCCCACAACGGACGATGCCGGTGCCCGCCAGGCCTTTAACGCGGTGGCGGAGGTCTTCACCCACCCCCGATGCGTAAACTGTCACCCGGCGGGAGATAGGCCCCTGCAGCGCGATGAAGGACGCCCCCATGCCATGAACGTGAAACGCGGCCCGGCCGGCCTTGGCAAAGGAGCAGCCAAATGCGGCAACTGCCATCAACCAACGAACTTGGCCGGGGCGAACCTGCCACCGGGTGCCCCCGGCTGGCATCTGCCACCTCCCGAGACGCCGATGATCTTCGAGAACAAGACGGCCGGAGAGATCTGCCGTCAGATCAAGGACCCTGCGCAGAACGGAGGAAAAAAGACCTTGGAGGAGATCATCGAACACATCCATACGCCTCTGGTTGCATGGGGTTGGGACCCGGGCAGCGGCCGCACTCCAGCGCCGGGGACCTATCAAGGGTTTGTGGAGAAGATGACCGAGTGGGCGAACAAGGGCGGAGCCTGCCCAGACTAGAGGAGAAGAGGTCGGGTAATTGGCTGCAGCGCGGAAGGTTCCGCGTTGCAGTCATAGCCTGTGATGAGGGAGGAGGCCTAGGATGTGCGCAAGAACGTTATTGGGTGCGCTCCTGTGGATCTGGATGGTGGGGGTCGTAGGGGTTCTGCCGGGCTTGCCAGCCGCGGCTACCGCAGCCGAGTACGAAGTCTGGGTCATCGACCAGTCGGATACGACGCCCGACGGTGGTGGGACCCTGTATATTTACCGGAGCCGGGTGCTAACTGGCGGTGACCCGGCCAGGGCCGTCCCGGAGGTGATCGATTTAGGTGGCGCGGCCCGTCGTCGCCGGCCCCACATGATCAGCTTCAACCACACACGCTCCCACGCCATCATCTCCTATGTCGCCACGGGACACGTCCTGTTCATGGATGCTGCGACCCGCACCCCGGTCGCCTGCATCGACGCCGATGAGCAGGCTCACGCTACGCTCCCGTCGCCCGACCAGTCCCATGTTGTGGTAGCTAACCAGAACGGTAAACGCCTGCAGCGGATCCGGACGGACTACGCCGCCAACGCCTTCACCCTCGAGGATGGTGCCACACTCGACCTGGCGAGTTGCCGGACACCGAGCGGCGCGGCGTGCGAGGATCCTACGTTGCGACCGGATAACGCCCCCATCTGCCCCGTAATCGATTCCACGGGCCGCCTCACGTTCGTCACCCTGCGAGGCGGAGGTCTTCTGGTCGTCGACAGCACGACCACACCCATGGCCATCATCGCTGAGTATGACCGGAAGGTCGTCCACCCGAACGGCTGTGGTGGCGCTGAAGCTGCCGGTAAGATATACCTCAGGGCCGGGGGTGGGAGCGCAGCCGTCCGACTCATTCGGACCTCTACGCTTTCCCTCTAAACCGTTTCTCGATCCAGCGCAACGCCCCCAACACCCCGGAGCCTGTGCTGGTCTTCAGCCACGACGATCGGCGATTCGTGGACGCGCATGGCGGCGTCCTGACCAAGGCGGGTCGCTTTCTCTGGGTGGGGGATCGGTTCGGCAATCGGATCATCGTCGTCGACACAGCCAGGGACCGGGTGGTGAACGAGATCGTGCTGTCGGGGCCGGCCAGCAGCGACCCGGCGCCGGATATCATGGACATCTCCCCCGGCGGGGATTGGATCTTCCTTTCATTCCGGGGGCCGCAGCCGCTGTCGGCCAACGTCCCTGGTGTAAACAATGCCGTAGGCAGCACGCCTGGGGTAGGCATCGTCAAGGTCGAGGAGAACGGCTGGCAGGGGGAGCTGGTGGCCGTTGCACCCATTACGAAGAAGGCGGATGGCACTGAACGGGCCGACCCGCACGGCCTCCAGGTCCGCTGGCCGTAGCCGTGGCGTTACGCGCCACCTGCCACGCCTTCCATCAAGCCCCGATGCGACGGGCCTGCCGACAGTGAAGAAGCTATCTGGCTTGCCAGTGATCCACAGTACGGTTTGGCTCCGGCAGTTTGGGCACAGCCCATCAAACATGTCTATTTGTAGCGACTAAAGCATGCGCTGAGCTAGTACCCTGTTTACTTAATTTTGACCGATAGTTCTGCTTTCCCTCCCCCACCCCCCTCTCCCACCGCGTGGGAGAGGGGCCGGGGGTGAGCTTAAATTTCAAAGGGCCCACAGCCAGAAACCCCCCTCTCCCACCGCGTGGGAGAGGGGCCGGGGGTGAGGGCCGAGCATTACACAAACCTAACTTTACAAAATACTAGTCCTTTGTAAAGTTAGTTTTAATACACCTTAAAAACCCCGTGAGGGGGGATCTGTTTGTAGCCAAACAGAGATCCCGTCTTAGAAGCTCCGATAGGAGCGACCTGTTTCATCGGTTACAAACAGGTCGCTCCTATCGGAGCTTTGAAGGAGTCATCAACATTAACTTTACAAAATACTAGTACCCTGTTTACTTAATTTTGACCGATAGTTCTGCTTTCCCTCCCCCACGCTGAGGGGCCAGGGGTGAGCTTAAATTTCAAAGGGCCCACAGCCAGAAACCCCCCTCTCCCACCGCGTGGGAGAGGGGCCGGGGGTGAGGGCCGAGCATTACACAAACCTAACTTTACAAGGTAGGAGTATATCGTCCATTTCATTTTGATTCATCGAATCCCTCCCTTACGGTCATGGCTCGGATTCGTAGATGACGCAAGTCCTCAGAACCGCGACCGTGAGGGAGCGGTTGATCAGCATGAACGGGACGATATACTAGTGGAAAGATCCCTACTACAAACTTTTGTATCTTGGTCCGCGGTCCGCGGACGGACGGAAAAGTTATACCGGGAGGAATTATCATGGTACGAACAGATCATTCGCAAAAACGGATTATCAAGGTCCTGCGGGTTGTGTGCCTGTATCATTTTAGTAGGTGAGAGCATTTTTCCACCAAAATTTTATCCCCTCATTTAGAATTTTAGTCAGAAAATTTAATTCTTATACGTCTTACCTGTAGAGGTAAAGGACTGAAATACCTCTTATCGAAAGGAGAAAAAACGCTGTTGGAGACAATAGGGTAATCCGCGAAATCCTCGGATCTTCTTCAACTCTCAACCCTTAACTTTTTTGTAAAGGAGCATTATTTCTACCATGTTACGAACAAATAAGTGGTTAAAGAATTTAATAAGGACTGTGTTGATTGTAGGGATTGTGTGTTTGATAAATCGCATCCCCTCGTTTTACAGAAACGTTACCGATGGTATAAGCAACAGTTTCCTTAGCGTCGCTGTTGCTGCGGATGATGCTGGTGCGATAGCAGCTTTTAACGCAATCGCTGATGTCTTTGCTCATCCCCGTTGCAAAAACTGTCACGCTGCCGGGGAAGGACCTACGCAAGGAGACGAAGGGCGTCCGCACGATCTGAAGGTGGGCCGGGGTGCAACGGGCCGGGGTGCAGGTGGAACCCGATGTAATAACTGCCATCAGCTTACTAACGGGGCGGGGGAAAAAGCTCCACCCGGTGCTCCCGACTGGCGAATGCCCCCCCCGGAGACTCCCATGGCCTTCGCAAATAAAACTACGAAAGAAATCTGCAACCAGATTAAGGATCCAGCACAGAACGGAAATAAGACCCTGGAAGATCTTGCCCGCCACGCTACGATCGATCCTCGTGTCCAATGGGCCTGGAGCCCGGGTGGCAATCGGACTCCAGCGCCTCGAACCTATCAGGAGTTTTTGGATAAATTAACCGAATGGATCAACAAGGGCGCAGCCTGTCCAGACTAAATACTAAATATCATAGTTGCTATACCTTCGCATTTTTTGTAAGCCCTTGATTTTATTAATCCACGAAGGACCCCTAAGAAAATTAAAACTTCGTGGTCCTTCGTGGCCCTTCATAAGCTGATTGCTATGCACAGGGGGTATCATTTTTACTTTTATCGCAAGAAGATCGTTTTTGTAAATTTTTGTTTCTTTTTAACGAAAAAGATGTAACATTTCTTCTATAATCTGGAAAGCTAATAAGCCAACCCTCTTCCTCCTTGCTTTGAGGTTTTGAGGGTAATCTTGAGTTCGAGGAGGAGAAGTTGGTTCTCCTTAGGAGGCAAGGACAGTCTATTCTTCCCATGAATAAAGCGTGAGATGGGTAAAGATAAAAGGCTGAGAAGGAGTCCATATTTAGATCTACTCCGGGGAATAGGGAGGGATCACCTTGTTTTATAGGAGCTATTTAGAGGGATCGATAAAGAGCGGAGTAAAATGGCTCCGGCCTTTAACTCAAAGACAGGAGTTCAGAAAATGCAGAAGCGTAAACTTGGAAAGAGCGACCTGGAAGTTTCGGCCATTGGACTCGGCTGCATGGGAATGAGCCATGGCTATGGTCCGCCTGCAGACAAGCAGGAGATGATCTCACTGATTCGCTCAGCCGTCGATCGCGGTGTCACCTTCTTCGATACCGCTGAAGCGTACGGCCCGTTCACAAATGAAGAACTCGTGGGCGAAGCCCTTGCTCCCTTCCGTGGGCAAGTCGTGATAGCCACCAAGTTCGGGTTCAAACTTGATCCCACGGCGGAGCGGGGTTTGAGGGGGCTGGATAGTCGGCCAGAACACATCAAGCGGGTCGCCGAGGGCTCTCTCAAGCGACTCAAGGTCGAGGCCATCGATCTATTCTATCAACACCGTGTTGATCCGAACGTGCCCATCGAAGACGTGGCGGGAGCGGTGAAGGACCTGATTCAGGAAGGTAAGGTTAAGCACTTCGGCCTGTCTGAAGCGGGCGTGCAAACGATCCGTCGCGCACATGCTGTCCAGCCGGTCATTGCTCTTCAGAGCGAGTATTCGCTGTGGTGGAGACGCCCTGAAGAAGAAGTGTTGCCAACTCTTGAAGAACTCGGGATTGGCTTCGTTCCATTTAGCCCACTTGGTAAAGGCTTCCTCACGGGAAAGATCGACGAAAAGACGACGTTCGCCAGTTCCGACTTCCGCAACATCGTTCCTCGCTTTACACCAGAGGCTCGGAAAGCGAACCAGGCCCTGGTTGACCTGCTTCGCAAGATAGGAGAACGAAAGAAAGCGACCCCTGCTCAGATCGCGCTCGCTTGGTTGCTTGCCCAGAAGCCATGGATTGTTCCAATTCCAGGAACCCGGAAGCTGGAGCGCCTGGAGGAGAACCTGGGAGCAGTCGCAGTCGAACTTACGTCGGACGATCTCCGTGAGATCGATAGCGCCGCCTCAAAGATCCCGGTACAAGGGGCTCGATATCCCGAAAACTTGGAGCAAATGACGGGTCGCTGAGCGGCCGTCATGGCAAGGGTAATTCTCTGGATTTTCACTGCAGCCTTAAGCCTGGCTGCAGAGGAAAAACAGGCTATTGCAGGGCATATGTATGGTGTATTGTCAACAGCCGATGGGGTGAAACTCGAGCCGGGAGTTTGCCCGGGTGGGGATCATCCTCACGTGGTTAAAACCCAGGATGGCAAGTTGGTTCTCTTACTTGAATCCCATCTAGCACAAAAAGGTGTTCCCGTAGTTTTGGAGGAATTTTTTACGCTTTTTTAACTAAATGTCCTTAACGTAAAAAATTTCTGTTCTGCTACGGGAACACCAAAATGAAAAGAACGAAAATGAAACTGCTCGCCGCGACGGTCATGTCGCTTTTTCTGCTCGCTTTGGCATCCGTCCAGGCAAATCGGGCAAGAGCCGCCTCAGAGTCGGGCGCTCCCCCCGTCGCTTCAAGCGAGGATTCGCAGACCATCAAGATCACGCGAAGCGGCTCGCAGCCCTCCCAGAAGGGATCCGCCGAGTACTTCACGGGTTCCGTACGCATCGATCCCCTGTTCCAGGCGAACGCTCCGTCACGCACCTCTGGCGCCCTTGTCACGTTCGAGCCCGGCGCTCGGACGGCCTGGCACACCCATCCGCTTGGTCAGACCCTGATCGTGACGGCTGGCACAGGCTGGGTGCAGCAAGAGGGTGGTGAAAAGCGAGAGATCAAGCCGGGCGATGTCCTATGGATACCACCGGGTGTGAAGCATTGGCATGGCGCTACCGCAACCAACGGCATGACGCATATCGCCGTTCAGGAGTCGCTTGACGGTAAGAACGTGGAATGGATGGAAAAGGTCAGCGACGAGCAATACGGCAGATGAAACTGAAGAGTTGCCCATAGCGCGTCTTGAATGGGGTAGATAAATACCATTTTGAAATTTCGGCAAGGCGGGTGCGAGGCGGGTGTCGTCTGGCCGGTTGAAGGTATTTCTCCTGGAGAAGGGCTTCAGCGTAACTCGGATTCGCACCCTTGCGAAAGGAGGCAGAAAATGAAAATTCTTACCGTGACCTCTGGTTACGTCCGGCCTTGGCGCCTCGGGACCGGAGCTTGGTTACTGTCAGCGCCCTCATCGCCTCAGGCCAGGTCGCGCAAATTCCCTATCACCTCAACAGGGCGATGGATAATGGCCTAACGAAAGCGCAAGCCTCTGAGGTGCTCACGCACCTGGCCTTCTATGCTGGTTGGCCTAATGTTTTTTCCGCGATACCGGTCGTCAAGGGTGTCTTTGAGAAACGTCCCAGCTAGCGGGCTTGTATGGAAGGAAAAGTCGTCGTCACGGGTGCAAGCAGCGAGCTGGGCGAGACGACGGCCCGGCTTCTCTCCGCGCAGGGCGCAAGCAAAGTTTCGGTGTTTAAGAGGATTGAGATGGGGCGAAGGGCGGTGAATTGATCGATTCATAATAACCTATCGGAAAAGTCTATGCACCATATATCAAAATCATGGCTTTTCCGATAGGCCCTTAACAAGGAGGAGGATCACGATGTCAGTACGTTCGATTTTTCTCTTAATTGCTATGGCCATTTCTTTATTCATAGCCTTTACATCAAGTTCGAAGGCAGGTGGCAATCCCCAGACAACCGGTCCGGCTCCAACCTTGCCAGAACCCTTTGCCACCTCCTCCGCCGTTAAATTCCCGAAAGTTATCGGCTGGCCCGAAGGGCGTACACCTTCCGCTCCGGAAGGCTTCCGCGTGACTCTCTATGCGGAGGGACTACAAAGCCCCCGTTGGCTCTACGTCCTTCCCAATGGGGATGTGTTGGTGGCAGAATCAAGCAGTGAGAAGTTCGCAGGAGTGCCGCCAGAATTAGAGGCCGTGCTTCGTGAGGCCAGAATGATGATGCGCTCAGCCAACCGAATCACCTTACTCCGGGATACTGATAAAGACGGGAAGCCTGAAGTACGCGAGACCTTTCTGCAAGGCCTTAACCAACCCTTTGGCATGCTGCTCCTTGGAAATTGGTTCTATGTCGCCAACACCGACGCAGTTGTCCGGTACCCCTATAGTGAAGGACAGACCCGGATCGATGCCAAGGGAGAGAAAATTCTCGACCTGCCCGCCGGTGGGTATAATAACCACTGGACACGAAACCTTATCGCGAACCCAGATGGCTCGAAGCTCTATGTGACGGTGGGTTCACAAACCAACGCGGATGAGGAGGGGCTTGACGCGAAAGAGCCACGACGTGCCGTCATTCTTGAAGTGAACCCGGATGGGAGCGGGATGAGGATCTTCGCCAGCGGACTCCGCAATCCCAATGGAATGGACTGGGCTCCCGGCACCAACACGCTCTGGACGGTGGTGAACGAGCGGGATGGATTGGGGGATGAGCTGGTACCCGATTTTCTGACCAGCGTCAAGGACGGAGCGTTCTATGGTTGGCCGTATTCCTACTTTGGCCAGAACGAGGACCCGCGGCAGAAGGGGAAGCGACCGGATCTGGTCGCGAAGGCGGTAGTGCCAGATTTCGCATTAGGGGCCCATACGGCATCCTTGGGGCTGGTTTTTTACAGAGGAACCGCCTTTCCAGAGCGTTATCAAGGCGGGGCGTTCATCAGTCAGCATGGGTCGTGGAATCGTTCCCGGTTCACTGGCTACAAGGTAGTATTCGTTCCTTTCAAGGAAGGAAAGCCGAGCGGGGAGATGGAGGATTTTCTGACCGGATTCATCGCGGACGAACAAAGATCTGAAGTGTACGGTCGACCTGTAGGGTTGGCGGTGCTTCCGGATGGATCATTACTTGTTTCTGATGATGGGGCGGGGAAAATCTGGCGGGTAAGCGCGACGAGGACGGCTGGCTCCAACCGTTGAGAATAAAGAAAGATATTTTCAACCTTATATAAAATAAACAGGAGGTAAAAAATGATGCTCAGTTTTAAACAGATTACATTTACTATGATCGTTGTTCTTTTGATTTTAACGACAACCCTGTCCATGGCAGCGGAAGAAAAGAAGGATACAGAGGTGATTCGAGGCCATGTCTATTGTGTATTGCCTACAGCTGAAGGGGTGAGGCTTGAGCCGGGGGTTTGTCCTGGAGGTGAAGGCCACGGTGCCCATGTTGTTAAGACACCGGATGGCCAACTGATCCTCTTGCAGGAAACTCCCGCTTTAGCCGATTTGCCGAAACTCACTGCTGAGCAAAAGAAGGATGTTACCCTAGAAGGTCGAAGGATAGGTCGTACGACTTTCTCCCCGGAGAATCTCAGGTGGCCTGCATCCAAGGAAAGATAATCTGGACCCGGTCATTGAAATTAATTTAAAAAGCTTAAAAGTGGCTGAGACGAGTATTCTCGGTCACTTTTAAGGCTTCGGTTGGGAGGTGTCGGAGCATGATGTCAAATCTGCAGCGTCGTGGCATTCGGTACGATGCAGCCATAGCGCTGCTCATCGCTTGGATACTGGCAGCGTCGTGGTTGCTGGCGCAGGCCCAGCAGCCTTCCAGGAAGCGCCGCCACCGGGGACCCAGGGCCGGCCCCCCGAATTTGCCACTTCCCCCCTGAGGCCACATCCCCCCGCCATCGCTGCAAAACCCGCCAAGGACATCCCGGTGGATAAGGTCAAATTACCCCCCGGCTTCCAGATCAGCATCTGGGCGGAGGGCTTACCCAACGCCCGCTCCATCACGGTCGGCGATAAGGGCACGGTGTTTGTCGGCACGCGCCTCGTTGGGAAGGTCTATGCAATCGTAGACAAGGGCGATCGCCGCGAGGTCAAGATCCTCGCCAGGGGTCTCCACCGTCCCAACGGGGTTGCCTTCAAGGACGGCACACTCTATGTCGCCGAACTGAGCCGCATCCTTCGCTTCGACGATATCGAGGAGCAGCTTGACGATCCGCCGGCGCCGGTCGTGGTTCTCGACAATCTCCCCAAGGACGAATCCCACGGCTGGAAGTTCCTGGCGCTGGGGCCGGACGGTATGCTCTACTTCAACATCGGGGCACCCTGCAACCTCTGCGAGACGCCCTCCCCCTATGCCCGCATTGTCCGCGTCCATACCGATGGGAGCGGCTACGAGGTCTTCGCGAGCGGGGTTCGCAATAGCGTGGGGATGGACTGGCACCCGGTCACCAAGGAGTTATACTTCACCGATAATGGCCGCGACTGGTTGGGGGACGATGTGCCCGAGGACGAGCTGAACTCCGCCCCCCGCAGCGGGCTCCACTTTGGGTATCCGTACTGTCATCAGGGGGACGTGCTGGATCCGGAGCTTGGGCAAGGGCACTCCTGTGAGGAGTATGTACCGCCGCTTCTGAAGCTGGGGCCGCACGTGGCGGCCTTGGGGATGCGGTTTTACACGGGGGAGATGTTCCCCTCGGAGTCCAAGAGCCGCATCTTCATCGCCCTACATGGTTCGTGGAATCGGACCCAGAAGACAGGCTTCAAGTTGATGCAGGTGACGTTGGTCCCTGGGGGTGCGGCGAAGTACGAGGTTTTCGCCGAGGGTTGGTTGCAGGGGGAGGAGTTCTGGGGCCGTCCGGTGGATGTACAGGTCCTGCGAGATGGATCCCTGTTGGTGTCCGATGACTGGAACGGGGTCCTCTACCGCATTACGTATCAGCGTTAAGCCTTTTGCAAATCCGATCGCCCTTGCCAAAGACGGCAGGGGCGAGGATTCGGAGGTTAAAGGATGAAGGTTCTTGACTTCATAACAGGGATCGGTGCCCTGGTGCTGGGGGCCCTTCCGGTCGTAGGGGAGGCCTCCGATATTGAGGGGGGGCGGCGGAAGGCCGAGGTTTGCGTCCCGTGCCATGGCCCTAACGGCAACTCGACGCGCCCGACGATTCCCTCA
>Ga0073934_10006673_pt1 | contig 16598 bp, 20 predicted proteins | sample LarsenN4metaG_FD_76834 | JGI IMG/M metagenome (GOLD analysis project Ga0073934, IMG submission 76834) | Hot spring sediment bacterial and archeal communities from British Columbia, Canada, to study Microbial Dark Matter (Phase II) - Larsen... ...
CGGTGCTGATGAACAGAGCAGACTGCACTTCTACAGACGGCCTTGTGCGCTGATGTCTTGCTGCGCTGGCCCAGATGCGTAACCGCTCAGCGGGACTCCATTCGTTCGTCTCGATGGCGCTGGGCCATCGCACAGGGGTTATCGAGTTGACCCGCTGCCGGTCTGACCTGTAAGTGCACCTTCGTTCGCGTCTGTCGGGGTGAATTGGTTCGCTCGGTCGGTTCGTTCGTTTCAGGCCGCCTTGACGGCCGTCATGACAGCGGCAGCACCCGGCGGCGCGGGGAAGCTGCTCACGTGTGTCGCATCGAAGGTCCGCCCGCTCACGAGCATGGCCCATACGATGCGCGCATGCTTGTGCCCCAGCGCCACGTACGCCTTCTGCCGCAGTGGTGCGCTCCAGCGCATGCCTCCACCGCGACCACCGTGCCAACCGGCATCGACGACTGGCACCACCCCAGCACCCGATCTCGCCTCAACGCCTTGCTCGGCACCACCCGCCCAGCCTAAACCCGCTCGGCACGATCAAGCTATTCCATGGACTTCCCCTTTCCGCTCAGATTGATCCTCCACAGCTCAATCTTGGTACCTCGATACCGACTCAGGACTGGGGAAGTTCCTTTGCATTCGTCAGGCATCACAATTCGTCCCACTCCATCACCAGAGTCCGCAGCATGCACCTTGCGAATCCAATCCACAAACTCCGGGTCGTTTTCCTCCTCGGCGCTGCGTTGACCGCCTTCGGCTGCGCCACCTCACCAGAGGAGACAACCAAACCGGCGATCAAGTCAATCGCCCTCGTCCCCGCGTCGAACCCGAAGGCGGTGTCCTACGAGAGCAGGAGCACAGCCGCAGTCCTTCTGCCGTTTGCCAACATCGCCAACTCGATCGACTCGAAGAACCGCCGCGCCCAACTGACCATGGCGATGCAGGTCGACAGACTCGGGCTCGGCGACAAGCTCACCGAGGTAGTTGCCGAGGAGCTACGTCGCGCCGGCTATCGCGTGGACATCCTCAGCGGTATTGCGCGTCCCGCGGACTACCCTGACAACATCGATCCACGCACGATCAAGTCGGACTCCGACGCCATCCTGCAATTGATCGTCAACGACGTAGGCATCTATTCCGGATTCATGTCCGATTCGTATGTTCCTCGCGTAACGGGGTACGGCCTCATGTACGCCACCGGCAGGCGCCGCCCGCTCTTCGATGGCGAAACACACTTTGGTGCTCATGCCGAGAAGGGCAAGGATTGGGCGGTAGAGATCGACCCGAAGTACACGTATTCCGGGCCAGATCAGGTTGTCGCCAAAGTGGACGAAGTGCGCACGGTGTTCACGAACGGGACCGTCGCCACTGGCAAGCGGATGGCGCAGCGGATCCTTGCCGCCATTCGCTAGCCGTAGAACATGCATGTCCACTCAACCCACGCGTCAGATGACCTCCATGACAAAGCTCGAAGGTGGTTGCCTGTGCGGCAACGTCCGCTTCACAGTCACTCAGGCGCCGCTGCGCACCTTCGCGTGCCACTGCACCTTCTGCCAGCGGGTGACTGGTTCATCCTTCTACGCCGAGTCCATCCTTCCCAACGACGCGGTCCAGTTCAATGACGGCGAGCTGAGGCAGTACGAGCACGTCTCCGACAACAGCAGGAAGAAGGTCTTCGTGCACTTCTGCCCCAGGTGCGGCACCACGGTCGGCCTCACCTTCGAGCGCTGGCCCGACATGCGCGCCATCTCGCGCGGCTGCTACGACGATCCCAACGCGGTGGAGATCTCGAGCCACATCTGGACCCGCTCTGCCCAGACGGGCGTCGTCCTGCCGGCGTTCATCGACTGTTTTGCGGAGGCAAGAGCCTCGCTCGACGGACAGCCTGCCCAGGCCCTCAGGCATGCCAGTCCGGTCGTGGCACGGGTTTCGGGCGGGGCCTGACCCCTCGCTCAAGCGCCGGCACCCGCGACGGCAGCCGGGCTTGGCTGCGCGGCCGCCTGGGTTCATCATCGGCCGCACGGCCAGGCCCGCCCGCCGGCGGGGCCGTCTCAGTTCGAACCTCAGGCGTCACAAGGCCAGCCGATGACGAGCCTCCGCACAGCCACGACCGAAGAGTTCGCCCGGTGGAGGGCACAGACCATTCCGCCGTACGCTGCGGACAAGGTGCGCACGGGGCGATGGTCGGAGAGGGAGTCCCTGGCGGAGGCGGAGAAGGAACTGGCTTCGCTCCTCCCCGCAGGTCAGCTGACGCCCGGGCATCTCTTCTTCACGATGGAAGCCGGGTCGAACCCTTCTGTCGGCTTCATCTGGGTCGCGAAGGCCGAGCGCGCGTTCGGCCCCATCGGCTTCATCTACGACCTGGTCGTGTGGCCCGAGTACCGGCGCCAAGGCTTCGCTGCCCAAGCCATGCGTGCCCTGGAAGTCGAAGCCGGGAAACTGGGTTTCCGTGGGCTCGCATTGCATGTGTTCGGTCACAACGGGCCTGCTCGCGACCTCTACGTCAAGCTCGGCTACGAGCCGACGAACATCCAGATGTTCAAGGCGCTGGGCAGTCCGAGTGGCGCCTGACCCTCGCTCGAGCGCCCACGCGCGACGGCAGGCCGCCTTGCCCTCGCGGCCGGGTCTCGTCATCATCGGCGACGCGGGCAGGGCGTCCTGCCCCCGCGCACGGCTCGGCGCCAACACCAGGCCGCACACAGACCGCAGTGCCGCACTTCCGACCTCTCGTCGCCTCGGATCAGCAAGCGCTTTGGCGCTGGCTGCACATTGCCCTGTGGGATCCGCCGCCCGCTCCGCTGCGACCTCCTGAAGTCCTCCAGTTGCCCGCGGTTCGCATCTACGCTGAAGGCTGGGGCCGGCCCACCGATGTCGGGGTTGTCGCGGTCGCCGAGGGCAGGGACGTCGGCGCTTGCTGGGTGCGGCTGGTACCGGGCAGACAAGGCCTCGCCTACGTCGACGACGAGACCCCACAGCTCGGCATCGCGCTGGAGAGCGAGTTTCAGCGTCGAGGCATCGGCAAGCGCATGATGCAGGCCGCCCTCGGTGCTTGCTGGCAACACGGCTACCGGAAGGTCTCGCTCACCGTCCATCCCGAGAATCCGGCTCGCCGGATGTACCAGGCGTGCGGGTTCAGGGAAGCAGGGCTGCGAGGGACCTATCACCTCATGGTCGCCGAGGCGGCGGCGTAACCCTTCGCTCAAGCGCGGGTTGTCCGCGGCGGGCCGCCATGCCCGCGAGGCGCCGCCCGCCTTGCCGGCACGAACCGCGTCGTTCATCATCGCGCGCGCCGCAACTCCCCGGAAGGCAGGAATGTTCAGTCACGTGATGGTGGGCTCGAACGACATCGAGCGCTCGAAGCGGTTCTACGACGCCGTGCTCGGCGTCCTCGGCGCGGGCGAGCCGCTGCGCAACGTGGCCCGGACGGGCCACACGCGGCTCTTCTACCGGCACGACGGCAGCACGTTCTGCGTCAGCGAGCCGATCAACGGCGCCGCGGCGACGTTCGCCAACGGCGGCACCATCGGCTTCAAGTGCGCCTCGCCGGAGCAGGTGCAGGCGTTCCACGACACCGCCATCGCGCACGGCGGCGTCTCGATCGAGGAGCCGCCCGGCCTGCGCGAGGGCAGCCTGGGTGCGATGCACCTGGCCTACGTGCGCGACCCCGACGGCAACAAGCTGTGCGCGATGCATCGGCCGAGGAAAGACCGCTGAACGGCGGCGCGGAAGGAGGGCGGCGCATGCAGGCAACGGCACGGGTGCAGCCGGTGGTCCCGCAGGAGGAGGTCGCGACGCTGCAGCGGCTGCCTTATTTCCTCGGCATCTCGGGGCGCACGGTGGGAGCGACGGGCCTGTCGATGCACCTGGTGGTGATCCCGCCCGGGGCCCGGGCCGAGCCGCACGTGCACGTGGGGTACGAGACCGGCATCTACGTGCTGGAAGGCCGCGTGCGCACGCGGTGGGGCGAGAACCTCGAGCACGAGGTGGTCAGCGGGGCCGGCGAGTTCCTGTTCGTTCCCGGCGGCGTTCCGCACGACGCGACGAACCTGAGCGACGTCGAGCCCGCACGGGCCGTCATCGCGCGCAACGACCCCGCGGAGCAGGACAAGGTCGTCCCGTACGCGCTGCCGCCGGGGCCGCGCTGACGATCCCGATTCGTCGGCGCCTGGTTCGCCTCGTGCGCATCGTGCGTGACGTGCGGCCGTGCGGCGCTGTCGCCAGTTCGCCGGCAATGCGCAGCCGGCGCAGCCCGGGATGTTCGAACTCCGCACCCGATGCCCCCACCACCGACCCCTTCTCCGGCCACGCCGCGCGCCGCGGCGGGCCGCCTCGCGTTGAGTCCGCTTGCCGTGAGTGCGTTCGCCGTGAGTCCGCTCGCCGGCCTGGAGCGGCTGGCCGCCGTGACGATGCTGCTGCAGCGGTCGCGCCTGCAGGCGCCACGCGGTGGTGTCTGGGAGGCGGCCGACCTGCAGTGGTGGTGGCGCCGCCCGCGCGCCAGCGACGACGTCGCCTCCCCGGTCTGGTTCGACGCGGCAGGGCAGCCGGCGGCCGCGGCCGTGCCGACCGCGTGGGCGCACGCGTGGTGGCTCGACATCCTGCGCGTGCCGGGGCCGGCGCCGGCGCTCGACGACCTGGCCGGGCCGGTGCTGGCGCAGCTCGAGCGGCTGCCGCAGGCGCCCGCGATCGAGTCGATGGTGCCCGCCGGCGATGCCGAGCTCGCCGCGTGGTTCGAGCGGCGGGGTTTCGTCGCCGCCGGCACGTCGTGGTCCGGGTGGCTGACGGCCGCCGAGCGCCCCGCGGTGGCGGCGCTGCCGCCGGGGTACCGGCTCTCGGACCGCGCGTCGCGCGGCGTGGAGACGGCCCCGATCCACCCGATGCAGGCGCGCAACGGGCCGGAGGTCGAGGCGCGCCTGCGGCAGACGACGCTGTACGACCCGCGGCTGGATCTCGTGGTGCTCGCGCCCGACGGCTCGGTGGCCGGCTATGCGCTCTTCTGGCACGACCCCGTCACCGGCGTCGGGCTCGTCGAGCCGGTGCGGGTCGAGGACGCGCACGCCGGCCGCGGCATCGGCTACGCAATGCTCAGCGCGGGCCTCGACCGGCTGGCCCGGGCCGGCGCCACGCGGCTGAAGATCGGCTGGGAGTCGGACCGCGCGCGCGAGCTGTACACGCGCCTGGGGTTTGCCGAGGTCGAGACGTTCACGACCTACCACCGGCCCGGGGGCGCGCGCACGCCTGCTTGACTCTCCCATGATGGCAAGGTTCAAGCTCCATGGCATCGCACACCGAGGAGCCGATCCATGGACTACGCGCACTCCCTCCATCACGACCCGGCCCGGGCCTCGCATGGCTCGCACGACTCGCATGCTTCCCACGCATCGCACGAGTCGCACGAGTCGCACGAGTCGCACGAGTCGCACGAGTCGCACGAGTCGCACGAGTCGCATGCGTCGCATGCCTCGCATGCGTCGCATGCCTCGCACGGCACCGGCGAATCGCTGAACCACATCGCGCTCGTCGCCACGCTCCACTGCCTGCTCGGCTGTGCCATCGGCGAGGTGGCGGGCCTGGTCATCGGCACGCACCTCGGCTGGGGCAACGGGCCGACCATCGCGCTGGCCGTCGCGCTGGCGTTCGTCTCGGGCTTCGCGCTCACCGCGATCCCGTTCCTGCGCCGCGGCTACAAGCCCGCGGCGGCGCTGCGCATCGCGTTCGCGGCCGACGCGGCCTCGATCACGATCATGGAGATCGTCGACAACGCGCTCATGCTCGCCATCCCGGGGGCGATGGACGCGCCGATCTCGTCGGCGTTCTTCTGGGGCAGCATGGCCGTGTCGCTGGCGGTCGCGGGGCTCGCCGCCTGGCCGGTCAACCGCTGGCTCATCGCCCGGGGAAAGGGCCACGCGCTGGCGCACGCGCACCACTAGCGGCGCCGGCCCCGCCGGCTGCCCCGCGGGCGCCCGGCTGGCCGCGGGGCACCGGCGCCCGCGGCCCGGCGCGACATTCTCACGGCGCCTCGCGGGCGCGGGCGGCGGCGTGCCCCGCGGCCGGAGTACCTTTGTCGACCCCGTCCACAGAGGTACCCATGCACATCAAGGCCCTTGCCGCCGCCGCCCTGGCGCTCCCGCTGTTCGCTTCCGCGCAGACCGCGCCCAAGGATGCTTGGCTGCAGCACGTCGGCAAGAACATGCCGACGGCCTTCTGCACGCAGCAGATGTACTTCAGGCAGTGCTTCACCGTGAGCGTGCAGGAATGCGAGGCCGCCGCCGCCGCGGCCACGCGCGACTGCATCTCCAAGCACGCGGCGGACATCCCGCCGACGCTGACGATGCCCGACGACGGCAGGCGCTGGGGCGGCGTGATCGGCAAGTGCGCGGGCACGGCCACCGAACTGGCGCTGATCAGGAAGCGCATCAGCAACGCCCGCTGCAACGACCCGAAGCAGTGGCAGTGAGGCGAGGCACGACCGACCGCGCATGCCGTACACCCGCCGCGATGCCACCGAGGACGACCTGCCGAGGATCGTCGAGATCTACAACCACGCCGTCGCCACGCGCAAGTGCAGTTGCGACCTCGAGCCGACCACGGTGCAGGCGCGACGGCCGGGCTTTCTCGAGCACCGGCCCGACCACCGGCCGTTCTGGGTGGCGGAAGACACCGCCCGGCCCGGCGAGGGAGCCGCGGGCTACCTCGGCTTCTTCCACTTCATGAACGAGCGCCCGGGCTACTTCATCACCGCCGACCTCGCGATCTACCTGCATCCCGACCACCAGGGCCGCGGCCTGGGCACCTACCTGCTCGGCGAGGCGATCGCGCACGCGCCGTCGCTCGGCATCGAGACGCTGACGGCGACGATCTTCGCCAGCAACGAGGCGAGCATCGCGCTCTTCCGCAAGATGGGCTTCGAGCAATGGGGCTTCATGCCGCGCGTGGCGCGGCTGGAGGGCGTCGAGAAGGACCTCGTGCTCGTGGGCCGCAGGGTCGCCGAGCCGGCGCCGGCGGCCTGACCGGCTGCCGCCCGCGCGGGCCCGGGGCCTCGCGGGCCGCCACAATGCCGGCACGCCACCGCCCCGACGCGCGCCGCGCGGCCCGCCCATCGACGCCCTCGCCCTCACCGCGATCACCGACTTCCTGCTCGGTGCCCTGGCCCTGTTCCTCGCCGGCATGCTGGCGCAGTGGCCCAAGCAGCGCTTCAGCGCGGCGTGGTTCTGGGCGCTCGCGATGGCGCTGCTGGGGCTGGCCGGCCTCGTGGGCGGCATCGACCACGGCTTCATCGAGCCGGCCGGCCTGTCGCGCACGGCGATCCGGCGCTTCAACTGGATCCTGCTCGGCGCGATGACGCTGTGCGTGGTGCTCACGATCGCGGCGCAGTTCTTCCGCGGGCGCGCTGCGCGCCTGGTGGCGGTGGCGGGCGGGTTGCAGTTCCTCGCGTTCGTCGCTGCGGTCTTCGCGATGCCGTCGTTCCTGGTGGTGATCGTCAACTACGCGCCCGTGATGCTGTGCTTCCTGGCGCTCAACGTGCTGCGGCTGAGGAGCGGCGAGGGTTCGCTGCCGATGGTCGCGGGCACGCTGACGCTGTTTGCCGCCTCGGCCGTGCAGGCGCTGCGCATCGACCACTGGTCGCCGCTGGACCACAACGGCCTGTACCACGTGATCTCGATGCCGGGCGTGCTGCTGCTGTTCCTGGGCGGGCGCCGGCTGCGCACGCAGCGGATGCAGGGGATGGACTGACGGCCGCGTCCGCCGCGCTCCCTGTCGCCGCGCGCGGGCCTGCACGCCTTGCGTGACACTCCGTGCCCCGGCCTGCCGCGCCGCGCCCCCCTCGAAGCCCCATGTTCCCCATCGAGATCCTGGTTGCCTATCTCGCGGCGGTGATCGTCGTCGTCGTCGCGCCCGGGCCGGACAACCTGCTGGCCGTCGGTCGCGGGCTGAGCCAGGGGCCGCTCGCGGCGGCGCTGTCGTCGCTCGGCGCGGCCCTGGGCATCATGGTGCACACGGTGGCGGCGACGCTCGGGCTGGCGCTGGTGGTGCAGGCCTCGCCGTGGGCCTTCTGGGCCGTCAAGGCCGCGGGCGCGGCCTACCTGCTGTGGCTGGGCTGGAAGGCCATCGCCGCGCGCGACCTGATCTCGTTCTCCCCGGCGGCGCACCTGCCGCCGGCGCGCGTGTTCGGCGTGGGCCTGCTGTCCAACGTGCTGAACCCGAAGCCGGGGCTGTTCGTGCTCGCGTTCGTTCCGCAGTTCGTCTCGGCGGCGCGCGGGCCGGTGCACGTGCAGATGCTCGCCTACGGTGCCCTGTTCGCGGTGGTCACGTTCGTGGTGTTCAGCGTGCTCGGGGCCTTCGCGGCGCAGCTGGCCGGCTGGCTCGCGCGGCGGCCGCGCGCGGGTGCAGGCGGCCAACGTCGGCGCCGGGCTCGCCTTCGTGGCCGCGGGCCTGTCGATCCTGGCGCTCGACCGGCGGCGTTGACGCGGGCAGGGCGGGCAGGGCGGGCACGGCGGGCGGTGGCAGCGCCGGGCCGCGGACGCATCCGCATCCGCATCCGCATCCGGGGCCGCGCCCGCGTTCGAAGTCGGCGGCAGCGTCCGAAATCGGCGGCGGCGGCCCGGCCGCCGCTCCTATGATCGTGGCCTCGCTTCCGCCGAGCCCGATGCACCCGCAAGACATGCTGCCCGAGGCGCTGGAGTCGCCGCGCCTGCACATCCGCGTCGCCAAGCCGGGTGATGGCGCGGCCTTCAACGCCGCGGTGCACGCCTCGCTGCCCGAGCTGTCGCCCTGGCTCGGCTGGGTCACGCCGCCGCCGACCCCCGAGGAGTCGGAGACGAACTGCCGCCGCGCCTACGCGCGCTTCCTGCTGAACGAGGACCTGATGGCGTTCTTCTTCCTGAAGGACAACGGCGCGCTCGTCGGCGGCAGCGGCCTGCACCGCGCCGACTGGGTGGCGCGGCGCTTCGAGGTCGGCTACTGGGCGAACGCGCTGTACGCCGGCCGCGGCCTGATGACCGAGGGCGTGCGCGCGCTGGCCGACCACGCGCTGGACCGGCTGCGCGCGCACCGCGTGTTCCTCACGGTGGACGACGAGAACGTGCGCAGCTGGCGCCTCGCCGAGCGGGCCGGCTTCCGTCTCGAGGGCGTGATGGTCAACGAGCGGCTGAACCTGCAGGGCCGGCCGCGCAACACGCGCATGTACGCGCGCACGCCGCGCGCCTGAGGGCCGGCCCGAGGACCTGAGGGCCTGACGGCCGGACGGCGCGGCCGCACGGGTCAGGTCGTCTCGGGGCGGGGCAGGGCGGATCCCTTCCGCTGCCTCGCTCCGGTCGGCCCGTTGCCGCCGCTTCTCGGGGGCGAGGCGGCCGGGCGCCGTGGTGCCGGCATCGGTCGCAGCCGGCGGTCTCGCACCCCCTCAAGTCGCGCGTGCCTTGGCCGATAGGGACGGGGTCCGCCGCTCCGCCTCGAGCCGGGACGGCGCCCGCGACCCCGAATTCCCACGAAGCCGTTCCATGCCCGCCTTTCGACACACCGTCTGCCGCGCAGCCCTCGTTGCGCTGGGTGCGCTTGTCCTCCTCCCCGCCGAGTCGTTCGCCCAGGGCGGCCCCGGGCGGCCGCAGGCCACGCGCCCGGGCGGCGAGCGCGCCGCCGCGCGGCTGGCGCTGGTGATCGGCAACGCTGCCTACAAGGAGGGCGCGCTCGCCAACCCGGTGAACGACGCGCGGGCGATGGCCGAGGCGCTGCGCGAGTCGGGCTTCAAGGTGATGCTGCACACCGACCTCGACCAGCGCCGCATGATGCAGGCGGTGCGCGAGTTCGGCGACGCGCTGCGCAAGAGCGGCGGCGTGGGGCTGTTCTACTTCGCCGGCCACGGCGTGCAGATCAAGGGCCGCAACTACCTCGTGCCGATCGGCGCCGACATCCAGCGCGAGGACGAGGTGACCTACGCCGCGCTCGACGCGCAGGCCGTGCTCGACAAGATGGAGGCGGCGGGCAACGGCACGAACGTGCTGATCCTCGACGCCTGCCGCAACAACCCGTTCGCGCGCAGCTTCCGCTCGGCGAGCTCGGGCCTGGCGCAGATGGACGCGCCGGTGGGCACGCTGGTGGCCTTCGCGACGGCGCCGGGCATGGTGGCCAGCGACGGCACCGGCCGCAACGGCCTGTACACGCAGAACCTGCTGGAGGCGATGCGCAAGCCGGGGCTGAAGGTGGAGGACATCTTCAAGCAGGTGCGCGTGGCCGTGCGGCGCGACTCCGGCGGCAAGCAGGTGCCGTGGGAGTCGACCTCGCTGGAAGGGGACCTCTACTTCACCGCGCCGCCCGCCGCGGCAGCGGCGCCGGCCGCCGCCCCGCCGGCACCGGCCACGGCCGCCGGGCCGGCGCCGGCAACGCCGGCCGCCGCCGCCCCTGCAGCCGCGCCGGCGCCGGCCGCCGCGGCGGCCATCGCTCCCGACGAGGTCATGTGGCAGGCCATCCAGGCCGGTGCCGAGCCGGTCGAGCTGCGCGCCTTCGTGCGGCGCTTCCCGCAAAGCCGTCACGCCGACGAGGCCCGGCGCCGCCTCGCCGCGACGGCCGCGCCCGCGGAGGAGCCGTCGCTGCCGCCGCCGCCGCCCCGCCTGGCGCTGGCGCAGCCCGTGGCCACGGCCGCGCAGATGGCCGCGGCGCCGCCACCGCGGGCGGGCGGGCAGCCGCGGGCGCCCGCCGTCGGCGACACGTGGAGCTTCCAGGTCGTCGATCTGTGGCGCAACGCGGTGCAGCGCCACTACACGGTGCGCGTGGGCAAGGTCGCGCCCGACGGCGACGTGTTCACCCCCGGCGGCTCGCACCTCGACCGCTGGTTGCGCCCGGTGCGGCTCGAGGACGTGAACGGCGACCGCCGGCGCGACTTCTCGCCGCACATGCCGCGCGGCTGGGAGGACTGGCACCCCGGCCGCAGCACGCCGGTGAAGTTCACCGAGACGCTGAGCACGCGGTCGGGCACGCTGCTGTGGCGCTGCGAGCAGGAGGCCACCGTGCGCCACGTGCGGGTCGAGAAGGTGCGCGTGCCCGCCGTCGAGTTCACGGCCCGCCGCTACGAGGTCGAGGGCACGTGCCAGCGCAGCGCACCCGGCCAGGCCAACAGCTTCAGCCACTGGAAGAACACCGTCTGGTACGTGCCCGAGCTGCGCTACCAGGTCGCGCTGGAGATCGAGTCGCGCACGCCGACGGGGCAGCTGGACGTGCGCACGCGCGAGGAGCTGACGAGCTTCCAGGTGCGCGACGCCGACGTCGCCTCGCGCTGAGGCGGCGAGCGCCCGCGCGCGGGCCGGCCCGGCGCGCTAACCCAGCGCTCGCCGCAGCCGCTCCCGGGAAAGCCCTCAGCGGCGCGCCTTGCGGCGCGGTCTTGCTTGCCTAGACTCCTGTCTCCCCCGGCAGAACAGAACGAGGAGACGACGATGTCCTTTGCCAAGACCTGTGCCACCACGATGCGCCGCGCCTTGCTGGCCACCGCCCTGGCGCTGGCCTGCGCCGGCCCGGCGCTGGCGCAGCAGACCTTCAAGCTCGGCTTCGTGACGTTCCTGTCCGGCCCCGCGGCCGAGAGCTTCGGCGTGCCGGCCGGCAACGCCGCCAAGATGCTCGTCGACGCCTTCAACAAGGGCACCGCGCCGGCGCCGTACAACCAGAAGGGCTTCGGCGGCCTGGCCATCGAGATGGTGATGGTCGACGAGGCCGGCGGCGCGGCCAAGCAGGTGCAGGAGATGCGCAACCTGTACCAGCGCGAGAACGTCGACGCGGTGGTCGGCTACATCGGCAGCGGCGACTGCCTCGCGGTGGCCCCGGCGGCCGAGGAGCTGAAGAAGTTCCTCGTGCTGATGGACTGCGGCACGCCGCGCATCTTCGAGGACGCGTCGCCGAAGTACGTGTTCCGCACGGCCAGCCACGCGACGATGGACAACGTCTCGCTGGCGCGCTACCTGAAGAGCCGCAACGTCAAGGTCGACAGCTTCAACCTCATCAACCAGGACTACGCCTGGGGCCAGGACTCGCGCGCCGACTTCATCGCGGCGATGGCGCACCTGTACCCGGGCGCCAAGCCGGGCGCCGACCTGCTGCCCAAGTTCGGCGCCGGGCAGTACGGCACCGAGGTCTCGGCGCTGGCTTCCCGGCCGGCCAACATCACCTACAGCAGCCTGTGGGGCGGCGACCTGCAGGCCTTCGTGCTGCAGGCCGGCGCCCGCGGCGCGCTGAAGGACACGACGCTCGTGCTCTCGGCGGCCGACCACGTGCTGCCGGGCCTGCTGGACAAGATGCCCGACGGCACGATCCTCGGCGCGCGCGGCGCCTACGGCATCCTCTCGGCGAAGAGCCCGCTGAACGACTGGTTCCAGGCCACGCACCAGCAGGTGGTGGGCGTGCCGCCGGTGCAGGCGAGCTACCGCGCGGTGCAGGCGCTGATGGGCCTGAAGCTCGCGGTCGAGCGCGCGATGGCCAAGAACGGCGGCAAGAAGCCGAGCTCCGAGGAGATGGCCGACGCGCTGCGCGGCAGCAGCTGGGAGTCGCCCGCCGGCACCATCCGCATGGTGCTGGGCAACGGCCACCAGGCCATCCAAAGTACGGCCATCGGCCGCACGAAGTTCGACGCGGCGAGCAAGCGCGTCATCGCCGTCGACATCCAGACCTTCCCGGCCGAGTGCGTGAACCCGCCGGCGGGGGTGAAGAGCCTCGACTGGATCAAGGCCGGCATGCCCGGCGCCAAGTGCTAAGGGGCAGCGAGCTTTCCTGCTGCGCGACCCGATCTCAGTCCTGCGCTGCTCGCCGTACAGCAGTACGGCTGCGCTGCTCGAACTGACCTCGGGCCGCTCGCGACGGAAATCTCGCAGCCCCTTGACGCCGGCTGACCAGCCGACACGCGCCAACCACTGATGCCCCTGGCCTTCACCATCCTCGTCGACGCGATCACCTACGCGTCGTGGCTGTTCGTCGTCTCTCTCGGGCTGACGCTGGTGTTCGGGATCCTGAAGATCCTGAACATCGCGCACGGCAGCGTCTACGCGCTCGGGGCGTACGCGGCGGCCACGGCGGTGGGGCTGGTGACGACGTTGAAGCTCGCGCCGGCCTTCTCGCTGGTGGCGATGCTGCTGGCCGCGGCGGTGGTGGCCGCGGCGGTGGGGCCGCTGCTGGAGCGCACGCTGCTGGCGCGCTTCTACGGGCGCGACGAGGTGCTGCTGCTGCTCGTCACCTACGCGCTTTTCCTGATGCTGGAAGACGTCACCAAGCTCGTGTGGGGCGTCAACCCGTACTTCGTGTCCGGGCCGCTGCAGCTGTTCGGCAACTTCCAGCTGGGGCCGATGCGCCTCTCGGGCTACGACCTGCTGCTGGTGGCGTTGGCCATCGTGTGCGGCGTGGCCACGTGGTGGGGCCTCAACCGCACGGTGACGGGCAAGATCGTGCTCGCGGTCATCCACAACCCGGAGATGAGCGCCAGCATGGGCGTCAACGTGCAGCGCGTCTACACGGGCGCCTTCACGGTCGGCGTGTTCCTCGCGGCGCTCGGCGGCGCGTTCACGGCGCCGCTGATCTCGGTGCAGCCGGGGCTCTCGGTCAGCGTCATCGTCGTCAGCTTCGCGGTCGTCATCATCGGCGGCCTCGGCAGCATCCCGGGCGCCGCGCTCGGCGCGCTGGTGGTGGGGCTGGCGCGCGCGGCGTCGGTGCACCTGATGCCGGAGATCGAGCTCTTCAGCATCTACCTCGTGATGGCGGCGGTGCTGGTGTTCCGGCCCGAGGGCCTCTTCCAGAGCGTGAAGGCGAGGCTGATCTGATGGCTGCACCGGGGGATGCCGCGGCGGCGACGCCGGCGCCGGGGAGCGCGGCCCCGACAGGGGCGGCCGGGGCCACCGCGGTCCGTGCGGCCGGCGCGGCCACGGCGGCATCGTCGCGCTGGTCACCGGCCCGCGTCGCGCTGATCGCGCTCGTCGCCTTCGGCGCCGTCGCCGTCGCCGCGTTGCTGGCGCCGAAGTGGCTGCTCTTCCTCACGACGATGGCGCTGTCGCACGGCCTCGCGGTGCTGGGCGTCGTCGTGCTCACGCGCGGTGGCGGGGCGACGTTCGGGCAGGGCCTCTTCTTCGCGGTCGGCGCCTACGTGGCGGCGCTGTGGCCGCAGTTGCCGTGGGGCCTGGGCAGCACCGACGCCGTGGTGCGCGTGCTCGTCGGCATGGCCGCCGCGGGCGTCGTCGGCGCCGTGTTTGCGCCGCTGCTCGCACGCTACCGCGGCATCTTCTTCGCGATGCTGACGCTGGCGCTGTCGATGGTGCTGTTCGGCCTCTTGTCGAAGTCGAACGCGCTCGGCGGCAGCGACGGAATTCCCGTGCCCCGGCCCACGCTCTTCGGCACCGAGCTCGGCGGGCATGCGCGTGTCGAGTACCTGCTGTTCCTGCTCACGGCTGGCTTCACGCTCGTGGCCTCGCTGGTGGTGGCGGTGTACTGGCGCTCGGCGGCCGGCCTCGTGGCGCGTGCGGTGGCGGGCAACGCGCTGCGCGTCGAGTACCTCGGCGCCTCGGCGCGCGCGTCGCTGGCCACGAGCTTCGTCGTCAGCGGGCTGCTCGGCGGGCTTGGCGGCGCGCTCACCGGCCTCGTGCTCGGCCACGTCGAGCCCAACTTCACGAACTGGACGACCTCGGGTGAGTTCGTGTTCGTCGCCGTGCTCGCCGGCTACCAGAGCATCGCGGCGGTGTTCGTCGCCTCGCTGCTGCTGGAGGTGGTGCGTTCGTTCTCGAACCTCTACTTCCCCAACACGTGGCAGCTGGTGCTGGGCGCATTCCTGCTGCTGGTGATCCTGTTCAGGCCGGCGGGGCTGGGGTCGCTGTGGCAGCGCAAGCGCCCCGGTGGGAAGGCGCCATGAGCCGGCCGGCCGCCGCCAGGGCGATGGCCAGTGGCCGCAGTCCGAAGGTGCCCCGATGAGCACGCCGCTGCTCTCGGCGCGCGGCCTCGGCAAGCGCTTCGGCGCGGTCGTGGCCGCCGAGGACGTCTCGATCGAGGTGCCCGCGGGCCAGCGCCTGTCGGTCATCGGCAGCAACGGCGCCGGCAAGACGACCTTCGTCAACATGGTCACCGGCTACCTGAAGCCCGATGCCGGCCGCATCGAGCTGGAGGGCGAGGACATCACCGCGCTCGGCCACATGCAGATCGCGCGGCGCGGCATCTGCCGCTCGTTCCAGATCCCGCAGCTGGCGCTGGAGCTGACGCTGCGCGAGAACCTGCTGGTGGCGGTGGCGGCCGCGGCGGGGCATCCGTCGCTGTGGCGCGCGGCCGATGCCGCCGGCCACGGCGAGCGCGCCGAGGCGCTGATGCGCCGCCTGGGCCTGGAGGCCGACGCCGACCGGCCGACGCTGGAGCTGGCCGGCGGCGTGCGCAAGCTCGTCGACATCGCGATGGCGCTGGCACGCAAGCCGCGCCTGCTGCTGCTCGACGAGCCGACCTCGGGCGTCAGCGCCGGCGAGAAGTTCGAGGCCATGCACCGCGTGATGGAGGCGCTGGCGGGCGAGGCGGCCACCGTCGTCTTTGTCGAGCACGACATGGAGATCGTCGCCGAGTTCTCCGAGCGTGTCATCGCGTTCTACAGCGGCCGCGTCATCGCCGACGGCACACCGGCCGAGGTGCTGGCGCATGCCGACGTGCAGAAGTACGTCACCGGCGGCGCGGGGCAGCGGGCATGAGGACGGCGACGATCTCTCCGCAGGCCTGGGTGCTGTGGCGAACTCACTGCAGGGCGGCACGATGAGCGCCGCCCCCGTGCTGAGCGTCAAGGACCTGGCGACGATGATCCAGGCCATGCCAGCCCTGCGCGGCCTCTCGCTCGAGGTGGGCGAGGGCGAGATGGTGAGCCTTGTCGGCCGCAACGGCGCCGGCAAGACGAGCTTCATGCGCACGGTCATGGGTCACCTCAAGCCCACCGGTGGCTCGATGCAGCTGGCCGGGCAGGACCTCGCGGCGCTGCCGCGCCACGCGCGCGCCGGCCTCGGCATCGGCTACATGCCCGAGGACCGCGGCCTCGTGCCGCAGCTCACCGTGGAGGAGAACGTGCTGCTGCCGCTGTGGGCCAACCCGGGCCTGCCGCGTGCCGAGCGGCTGGCGCTGGCGTGGAAGCTGCTGCCCGAGGTGGAGCAGATGCGCGAGCGGCGCGCGCTGCTGCTCTCCGGCGGCCAGCAGAAGCTCGTCGCGCTGGCGCGTGCGCTGGCCGTCGGCACGCGCCTGCTGCTGCTCGACGAGCCGTTCGAGGGCGTGGCGCCGGCGCTGGCGCAGCGGCTCGCGGAGGTGATCCGGGCGCTGCAGGGCGGCCGGCTCGCGGTGCTGATCTCGCAGAGCGACACGCAGCACGCCGCCGGCCTCTTCGACCGCGAGGTCGGCATCGAACGCGGGGCGAATGCATGACGCCTGCGCGCCGCGGGGAGGGTGAGGCATGAGCACGGCCGCCGCTTCGCCGGGCCTGCGCCACTGGGCGCTGCCGGCGGGCGCGATGCGCCGTGAACGGCACTTCGGCGACCGCGACCTGTGGTGCTTCGCCGAGCGGCCGCGCACGCTGGCGCAGATGCTCGAGGAGGCGGTGCAACGCGCCCCGGACGGCGACGCCGTCGTCGGAGCCATCGACGGGA
>Ga0073934_10006674_pt1 | contig 16597 bp, 14 predicted proteins | sample LarsenN4metaG_FD_76834 | JGI IMG/M metagenome (GOLD analysis project Ga0073934, IMG submission 76834) | Hot spring sediment bacterial and archeal communities from British Columbia, Canada, to study Microbial Dark Matter (Phase II) - Larsen... ...
AAGTGCGTTGGGACGTTGTACCATCAGGACGGGAGGCTGAACATAAGGGTAAGGCAGATAGTGCAATCAATGAGCTAGCGGTATACGAATGATGCGACTCGCCCTGTCAAAGTTCCACACTTTTGCCAGCGCTAAAAATGAAACGAACAAATTGATTACAAACTGCCAGCAGATTCTAGCACACGCACTTCCTTAAGACCTGTAACATCTTGGTACATTGTCGTTGCCAGAAATACTTTTATCATTTGACACTTTTCCTCAAGTCATGCGGGATGGCAGGAACCTTCAAAGGTCTGTGAAGCTACTCTTCAGACGCTTCGATAATCTTAAGGCGAAGCTTTCTTCTTCCGCGCTTTACCCCGCGCGCCCTGACAGGATGCATATTGTTCCAAATGGTGATGATATGGGTAACTTCTTTGGTGTCTTGGTTGACGAAGCACTTTCAAAAATATCTGAACATGGTATAAAGCGCCTCTGCAGGGACAGCAACATCTACTGGCGCGGTATTGAATATTTCATGCAGGGGAGGGTATTCGAAAGATCTGTGGAGTGGAATACTATACGGGCGAAGGTGCGGGGCAAGAGCGCACCGTACTACGATGTCGAGGTAGTCTTTGAGCAGGAGAAGGGTGGCTTCTCTATAAGTATGAGCTGCAACTGCCCAAGCGCAAGGAACAGCATATGCAAGCACGTTGTTGCTGTGCTTGTAGCATGGGCAAGGAAGCCAGAGTCATTTGCTGTTTCTTTAGGGGATGCTCCTGAAAGGAAAGATTTCACGGAGATGCAGTTCCAGAGAGAAGCGCACGGTATCTTCTCTGTGGTTGGAGATCTGATAGTATCGATGGAGGAGAGCGCCTGGAAGGAAGACTTTGATGTTGTGCAGAAGGTGCAGACGCTGGTAAGGCAGTTCGCTCAGACACCTGATGGCATCCAGAACGATCATTACATCAAGCTCTCACATGTGGCCATCGCGGTCTGCACAAACATACTTGTTTGTCTGGACAAGAAGTATAACTTGGGAGCAATGAGGCTCTACAGTCGTGCCTCAGCAGAGGTGATGGGGAAGGTGATCGAGAGCCTGGTGAATGAGGTGCACGAGCGCAAAGGTACCAGCATGGAGAACGGCAAGGAAAGAATGCAGGCTATGAAGATGAAACAGGAGGACATATACATGGTGCAGGATCAGCAGCAAAAAGGGGACCTGCATGCCAGTGGCAAGGCGTCCAGGAGCTGGGACAGCATTGTTGAGGAATTTGCAAGGAGCTAGTGACCTCTAGGAGGGTTTGATGATGTCCGTGCTTGACAGGACCAAACAGACATTTGGCATATATGCTGTTAGGAAGGAGCTCGTATACACACATGAGATAAGCAGGCTGCCGAGGTTCATTAGTGAATATCTTATAGCAAAATTCGGTAGCGATGGCGAACTTTCTGCAGAGGATTTGAAGAAGTTGTCGGATTTCGTTAATATCCACTTTCCAGAGCTCAGAGACAGAGATAAGGTTCTTCACGACCTGATGACCCTCGGTACCTATACACTCATGGACGAGTTCAAGGTTGAGACGGACATAAAGCTCGGTAAGCATAGGTTGATAATTCCATGCATGAATGTGAGGGATGCGCAGATCCTTGATAGCATCCTTGACGAGAACGCAGATCTTCTAAGGTCTGGAATGTGGGGCATAGCGACGCTCAAGTACATGCCTGCTGAAGGTTCAGATGGGAAGAGCGACACCTCTCCCATACTCCTGACAAAGTTCACGCCGTTTCAGGTGACCAATGTGAACGCCAAGGACTTTGCTTCCAAGCGCTCAACCTTCAACAGGGACGACTGGATAGATCTGCTGGTAAGGAGCATCGGACTCAATCCAGGTGTATACAACTTTGAGCAGAAGATGCTCCTGCTCTGCAGGCTGGTGCCCCTTGTGGAGCCAAACACAAACATGGTGGAGCTGGGACCAAAGGCTACTGGCAAGACATATCTTTACAGGAATATATCATACCACACGAGGGTCATCTCTGGAGGAAGGGTCAGCCCCGCAACGCTGTTCTACAACATAAGCACGAAGAGCGTCGGTGAGATAGGGGTAAGGGACTGCGTGGTGCTGGACGAGATCGGCAAACTGACCTTCTCAAACAGCGAGGAGATGATCGGGAAGCTGAAGGACTACATGGTGGATGGATTCTTTGAGAGGGGGCCGAAGAAGGCACACGCCACATGCTCGCTGGTATTCATGGGGAATATGGAGTTCGGAAGTAATGTGCCCGAGCCCAGCGAAGTTGTATCATCACTCCCTGCATTCATGCGCGACTCGGCAGTAATAGACAGGATGCACACATTAATTCCCGGATGGGAGCTTCCGAAGATAAAGCAGAGCAAGGAGCACCTGGCAACAGGGTATGGAATAGTTGCTGACTATTTGTCGGAAGTGTTTCACCAGCTCACAATGGAGAGCTACGGCAGTATAATTGCGGAGAAGGTTAGGCTGGAGGGAGACGTGACAATAAGGGATGAGAAGGCGGTGAAGAAGGTTGCATCTGGTCTGCTCAAGCTACTATGCCCGGATAGAAGGTGCGAGGCTTCCGATGTAGAGATATGTGTGAATATTGCTACGCGTGGGAGGGAAAGGATAATCTCTATTCTGCACGAGATATCTCCTGGGGAATTTCGTCCAAAGAAGTTGGAGTATTCGATTGTGCGGTGAATGATTAGATCTTTTGCGGAATTAGGTTTGTAAGAAAAGATCGCTGAATATAGCACCATACTTAGCTTTCTCTATGAAATGACTGAATATGAACATGAAATGACTGAATATGAACATGAAATGACACTTCAATTACGCAAAAGGTCTACGTTTGAATCACTTGGATATACACATTATTTCATCTAAAGTAAAATGAAAGCTAGAAGAATTTTCCTTACATGCTATATGGAGGGAAGCTTGGATTCTCTTAAATAAATGAAAGGAGAATTTATTGTGTGATAGCCCTAAAGCAAGGAGAAGCAATCAAGAAGGCATTTGATGTCAGATGCAAGTTTGGAGCAGGTATGCTATACGTAACAAATCAGAGAATTGTTTTCGAGATAACCAAGCAGGGAGTGTTACTAGATTTGCCTTATGAAGAAGTGAAGAGCTATCAGGCTATTAACAAAGATACCTTACTGTTAAACTGGGAAGAGAACGGCAAGGGCAGGTTCAACTTGGAGTTTAAGATCAAACATGCGAATGAAGTAGAATACGAAATTAAGAGTGCGAATGAAGAGTATGCGAAAGCCATGAACATGGTTGATGTGCTTAAGCATAAGAAATCAGCCGATATTCAGGAAACTGATTTTCGATCTGGACACTGGAATGATTGTTATTATGATCCTGAAAGGAAAATGTATGTTGCGACAAATTCGTTAATGAAGGGAGAGTATCCAGAAGAGAAGGTTGTAATTACAAGATTTGGGTATCCAGCTGTAAGAGGGGAGCAGGGCATTCTATTCTTACTTCCAACAATAACAAAATCTGAGCTTACTGAAGATCTGGTTAAAGCCAGGGCATTGAAAGAGATACAATATCTTGCTGATGAGCCGAGGGGCAATTTTTCACATACATTTCCGATGGGTTTTACCGAAGATGAATACAGGCTACTGATGGGAGAAGATTACGTACCAAAGGAGGAGAGGGAAGCTTATGAAAAATACAAGACGATGAAAAATCCCGAGTTCGTGGAAAATAATAAGCGATCGATCTTTAGAATATGGAGCAAGAGATACAGAGACGAAGATCCGATGTTTATTGAGAAATGTGCTGAGGAAATAAACAAGATGTGGCTTACAATAGATGAGGAACAGTACCTTGCACAGGAGGACTACAACGATAGGAGAATAGAAGTTAAAGAGATTGACGGAAGGTTAGTCGCTCTAGGTTGTGACTTTGGCGAGAGCGTTATCTACAGGAATATCGATGATCTGAAATACTGGATTGAGTCAGAGAAAAACGAGTGCGAATATTCTGCCCGCATATTTGGCGATGACGAACATAAAGATGAACATAGTCGTTTGAAAATGGAATATAATAGCACCATGGCTAAGTGTTGCGAAAGAATACTTGCTTATGACATTTCTGACGCGAAGAAGTACAGAGATCAGGGATTCGATATTAATTGCAAGCTCGGCAGAAAAGTAATTCACTACCTAGTGCCTCTCAGAGTTGATGCAGCTATAGAATACGTTAAAGAACTTGCAAAAAGTGGGCAAATTCAGACAGCAAAGTAGTAATGTACTTTCTCTTTTAATGCGCATGTTTCTTAAACTGCAAGTCGTAAATATTCGGGAAGAATTCTCGCGCTTGTCTAAGTAAATCATTTCTATTAATTGCAATATCATCTAATTGTATTCTTGGCTGCTCTCTAGAAAGACGTGATATTCTTCCTATAACTCTGGGATCCTCTATTGACTTCAGAGCCTTGTTTAATTCTTCAACCAGCTTTTCGTGCGCTTCATGTTCTATATTTCTTGGTCTATCAAAGAGATCTGTTCTATAGTACTCTATCATTCTTTCAGCTTCATCGTTCGTTCCAACATTAATTTGTTCTAATATTTTCTGACCTTTTTGAAGATCGTCAGAGTGGATATTATCTTTTTGTAACACCGAATAATAGAAGTAACCCTTCATTCTAGAAGCATCTTCATGTGTAAATGGTTGAATTGTTTGTATTGGAATTAAATCTGACTGCTCAAAGATGGGATTTGGTAATGTGACGCCTAAACTCTTCTGTGCATCTAGTCTTAGCATATCTCTTCTTCTTGCAATTTCGGCAAGATCCATATTTCTTGCAGCAGTCCTTATCCCATCTTGCTTGCCAAGCTTGTTAAGGTTGTGATACAATCTTGCTATTCCAATATCGCTCTGGCCTATCGCACCAACATATTGCGAAAAAGATCTCCCAAACTTCTCCTTATTAGGTATCTCCTCAAACTTCAGAAACTTGTTAGCTTCATCCGCAATATCTACAAATTTTCCTTGCTGTTCTAGAGATTGAATACTGCTCAGCCAGTTCTTCCCCTGCTGCACTGCGTTTGGAACCTCTTCAGGAGGAACGTGCGCAAGTGCATAGTGTCCCAGTAATCCTTCCGTAGCTGACCCTGCAAATTTTCCTACTGCTCTTGCTCCGGCCCTTGCTCCCGCTGTTCCTGCCTCTCCAAGTATCGCTGGGGCCATGCGACCAGCGAGCTTTGCAACTTCAGAGTCGATGCCGACTCCTCGCATAGTTGATACTCCCGCCATAGTGCCTGCACCGATTCCAGAAAGCAGGCCTGAAGCCGCTCCTCTTCCAAGAGCAGACAGGCCTGGCCGTGTAGTCAGAGCTGCTTTCGCCAGCTCCAGAGATGATAGCGGCCGGCCCAGTGATGCAGCATGTGAAGAGATTGCCCCCAGAGCTCCTCTTATTCCCCCTGCAAGTCCGGCAGTCGCAAATCCCCCGAAGAACAGCCCTGATGTTAACCCAGCTGTCATCATTGTCGTTAAACTTGTTACCAGCGAGCCTAGGATCGGTGCCAGCAACACTGGGAAGAATATTGCCAGAGCAGCTACCGCCAGCGTGGCAAGCCAGTCCTGCAGCGGGCTCAGGGTTGCAGTACCGATGTATGCCTTGCCTGCAACTATCGCTATGCTGGCAAATATCGGGGCCAGTGATAATCCGATGAGCGCATTGATCAGTGTTCCGGTCACTCTTGACAGGAACGGTATCAGTGAAAGTATCAGGATTATTGGCAGACCAATGATCAAAACAGCAGTTAATACTATCCTTACAATGCCAATAACATACATGAGGAATGTCAGGATTGCAGTTACCAATGATTTGAACACTGCCATGAAGACGTCTTTGAAGAGTGCCTCGCCGGCCGTACGCGGGTCCGTCATGAACTGCAGTATCTTATCGAATGAAATATCTGGAGGCACTATGCCGCCCATCTTCTGCCATATCCACTTCACATTTTCTCCTGCATTTGCGGGGTCTGACGGGTTCAGTATCCATGCAGATAATTGTTCAAGCGATAATGCTATGGCATCCCACAATGGAGGGAATACGAAGAACAGTACAATGAACAAGACACTCTTGGAAATGATGGTGAATGCAGTCTGGGGGCTCATTATGTTGAAGTGCTCAAGCATGTACGACATTCCAGCAAATAGCAGCACGATTGCGTAGATTACGAAAGAGATGTTCCTCAATGCAGAATAGACGTTGAAGTTTTCATTGCCCTGCTCGTTGTTATAATCAAACGTAGGCATGTCTGTTGCAATCTTTAGAAAGGACGAGCCTATCTCCGGAATTATTAGCGTGTTAACAGCAATAACTAAAAACACTACTGCAAGCAGAATTGCAAATGTAAGGATTCCGGCGTCTAAACCTAATACCAAACGTTAGTCACATTATGCAAGCAATGAAGTCTTTAAAGGCGAGTGCTCATTAAGCCAAGGGTCTGTATTTACGTCCTTCCTGAGAATCGAAACAATAAGATCAGGCTTATACTGTTACCCTGTTATGCATGATTGCAGCAATTGCAAGCACTGTCCCCATTATTTTGAGCTCTTTAATCGATATGAGGATGCGATGAAGAGGCTGCAGTATTACGGGAATCCAAACTCCCCTCCATCTTCCAATTCATTGCTATGGAGGAAACTGAAGAAGGAGAAGAGAGAGCAGAAAAAGAAAGACGGTAATTCATCGCAAGATAAGGGGTTTGTTCAGGAATGGGAAGGGCATGAGGATATTTGGAAAAATAATGACTGCGTTTATGACATGGAGGCTGAGAGGAATGAATCCGTTAGAAGAGATAAAGAAATACCTACGAACGCCCTAAATACATACAGCCAAAGAACTTCATGCATACAGGACTGGTCGGTATTAAACCTATTTAGCCAATTGTGAAAGCAATAGTTTATATATATTTGCCTTTATTATTGGATAAATGCGAAAGACAGCATTGAAATTACTGGGCCATCTACGCTTTGAAGGTGCAGCTCGGCCAAAGGATCTGGCCAGACTGTTGAAGGTCAGAAACTTCACTGTATCAAGGATAATTACAGAACTCGAATCTCTTCAATTGGTACGCAGAGAAGGCAGGCAGGTTGTACTTGCAGACACACAGGTAGCTCTAGCATTCAAAAACGTAGCTGCAAGATACGATATTGTGATATTGCTGGGCGATTTGAACGAAAGTGTGCTGGAATCACTTGTTGAACCAAAAGATGCCGAAACATTGCAAGCAGGACTGAAGGTGAGCAGCGAAGCAATTAGAAGATCGGTAAAGGCTTTGAAGGGAATCGGTGCTGTACAACAAACTGATTCCAAACTTTCAATTGCAGACACGGACCTGCTGAACTTCGTCAACCTGCTCCGAAGTGCTAAGATACATGCGAAGGTCAAGTTAGAACCCTACTCAGAGATAGTAAAGATAGCAGATTCAACAATCATTAAGCGCGTTCCTGCTGGAAAGAAAGCAAGTGGGAACAAGACCGCATTTTCACTATTTGAGCAGTATGGTGTGAAGTATGATTCTCCTTTTGACTTCTACACTGAGGCCAGGGTTGAAGCTGAAGACGTACTCGTTCACGCTATTGCATGCTCAGAGACCAGAATGGACTTTGCTATCTGCACGATCTTTTATGCCAAGAACAGGCAAAATCTTGATTTCTATAAATTGAAGAAGGTTGCAAAGGATCTTTCAGTTTACGATCTTCTTCTTGATATTGCAAATTATGCAGTATTAGCAAATGTAAAGAACCAAGAAAAATTCCTGCCTTATGATGAGTTCAAGCCATTGGCCAGACAGTACAAGCTTTCCGAGATATTGAGGGTACCGAAACCTTATCCAGATCTTCTGCAGTCACTGGCAGAGAGAACTGAGCGGTCCATCTCTCTTTACCTGACTGGAGGAGAGGTGATGAGGTACAGAAAGTTGAAGGCGGTAACTTACGACATTGACATTATCGCTCCCAATTTGCAAGCTTATAGAAGCCTGGTTCAAGCACTGGAGGGCATGGGATACAAAAGGGATGAACAAGAGGTAATACCTACTGAGGATCCTGAAAATGAGCCAGCATCGCTTTACTATCAAACCGGATATCCTAACATCGATATATTCACAAGAAGAGTCTGTAAGCAGTATGCTGTGACGGAATCCATGAAGAAGAGGGCCGAGACTAGGAAATTCAGAGCTCTGGATTTCCACCTGCTCTCTAACGAAGATATATTTCTATTCAAGACAGCAGCTCACAGATTAAAAGACTATGATGATCTTGCTATACTGGCTCGATCGGGAATAGACTGGGATACCATTTATGACGAATTGCTGAATCAGGAGAAGAAGCTCAAGCGAATGTTCTGCATAGGATTCAGTGATGTGCTGGAAGACATGAAGGAGAGACACGGCATAGAAGCACCTTTTTCAAGTAAACTCAGAAATCACATAATAGAACATGTAATAACTACTGCTACAGAGAAAGAGTTCAGTCTTAGTGATGCAAAAAAGATCGTCAGTACAAGATTCGATTTTGTTCCCGATTACCAGATCAAGAACACATTGAATAGAATGGTCAAGCAGAAAAAGCTCATCAGAAAAGGCAAGGGAGTGTTTCGTCTAAGAAGCTTGCAGCACTAAATGCTATGGCCGAGTTAAGCGCTCTTTCCAATTTCGCTTACAAGTCTCGCAACCATTAATGCGGCAAGCAAAACTGAAAACGCGATTGCCAGTCGTGTTACATCTATGCTTGCCTGCCCTTCTTCCTGAATAGGCTTCAGCTCAGCATAAGCTCTTCCTCCCCATATGTTGAATGCTTCAAGCATTAACGGTTCATTTTTACTCACAACTAACGAGCATCCCATCATACAGTCTGTAGGTTCCTCTCCATCTACCTTTAACATCGTTATCTCGCCAAATTTTTTGTCAAATCCAACCACAACCAGATCGCCATACCTTGTTGCGTTTAGCCTGTTGTCAGTATCTAGGTTGACTGTATAGTGATAGTTTGAATAGAACTGGAAGAGCGTAGCGTTGAATGTCTTGCTTACTGAACCAGCATTTATCTTGATTATGTATGGAGATAGCGCATCAAGCGCAAGGTTCAATGGTATATTCATCTTATCACCCCAGACTAGTTGGGCAGAATCTGGAATAAGTAAGGAGGTAAACCTTACTTTCAGCTTGATGAAGCCATTTCCTGCAATGCTACTGCCCTTCTCATACATATCAGATAGCACCATGTCAGCAAATTTCTCATCACCTGTATCATGCATCACTTTTGCATGAAGATAGTCATGCAGGTAAGTAGCTCCATGCTCGAACTGCGGTATCATCTCTATGCTTAATGGAATCATGTTTATGCTCCCGTCAGAATGATATGCTGCAACATTAACTCTCGTATTGAACTTGACGGCAGGATAAACGTGGTTGAATTCAGTTACGTTCTTGACATTATATCCACCAAATACTACTGACTGCAATGCAACATCAATAGTTGCGTTCTCGAACCTGGTCTTCAGCATGAAGTGCTTGATCGGATATGCAAACAATACCTTGCCATATCCAGATCTGACGAACATAGCTGTGCTGTTCTTGCTGTCTGTTAGAAGCGAGTTATCATCTATCGATACTGCGCTCAACCATTTCAGCCTTTCTTGAAGAGTGACAGGCCATATAGGATTGAATGCGTATCCCGAATACTGGTAGCCATTTATTTTACTCCTTCTTAACTGGTGTATTCCACCAGTATCATCCTTCTCCCCTCCCCTTGAGCCAAAGTAGTGCAATGCAACTGCCAACCTGTTACCATATGCCCACTCGTCATCATCGATAAGCATATTGTAAGGATAGTTTGCATACACAGGATCGTACTTCACGACAAGAGCGTTTGTCGAATTGTTTGTAGCATTAAGATAGCGGTATATGTTGAAGAGCTCAACACTGTACCTGAATGTGTGCAGGCCATAGTCCTCTGCTGCAGTAGCATTGTGGAGCGTTAACCCGCTTCCATAGTTAAAATTATAGTGCCATGGAGAGAGGCCCGGATGCGTTAATGTGTAGGAGCAACCAGCACTCCTGCACTCAAATTCTTTCTCAACCTTCAGATCGTAAACTTTTGTAGTGTTTGTGTGCAGAGTTCCAACACGCTCGTTCTGCCACTTGTATTTAACAAGATGAAGCACATTTATCGCGTCCCATAGATAGTATGTCTGGTCTAGGTTTCTTACCCAGTATCCGTCACTATCAGTAACATTTGCCTTCACCACATCAAGGAAGATGTTTGCCTTCAGGACATGCACTCTATGCTTTGCTTCAGATTCATGCTTGTGCCAAGTACATTTTACCACTGCATCTACAGTGGAGCAGTGCCTGTGCTCCACACTGATCCTGAATATCAGGTAATTGTCTCCATGTGCTGCAATGCTTACTTCTGCATGACCATACATACAGCTCAACTTATCTTCTGCAGCCCTCCTGCACCTTTCTTTCGCAGACTCTTCAAAACTTGTTATACTCTCCTGATCCTCAAGGGCATGCCCTGTTGTAGATATGCTGCCAGAGGTGGTGAGCGATGTCTGAAGGTTACTGCATACCGCATGGCCTATGACCTTGAGTCCATAGACTATGATGTAGTGGAACGCATCACCGGCATAGTATGTGCCATCTGGATTGTTTCTTGATGTGGAGTTGTAGTACACAGGTGATGTGGACATGTCGGCAACAAGCCTGCAGTCACCATTGTCTATCTTCTTACTCTTCTTTTTCTTTTTGTGCCTGGCATCTGCGTCATGAAAATCTTCTACAAGTATCGTGCTTAGCAATAATAGCATCAGGATGATGCTCAGGACAGATTTTTGCATCAAATGGAATATCTTCAAAATAAAAAAGGTCTCAGGTCAAGAACTCGAACAGGTTCCCACTGCCTGTTATCATCTGCACTGTAGAGCCTACTCTATTGACTTCAATTATCGCTGGTTGCTTGCTTGGTACCTTACCTAGGTTAGCGCCTTCAGGTGATTTAACGGCAAATGCCATCTGATTTCCATCTACCATAACCTTGTCTATTGCTATGTCTTCTCTGCCGTAGTTGAACAGCGTGACCTTCATCGCATTAGAGCCCTTCTCAACGTGAACCAGGACAACCAGCTCTCCAACCCTCTGCTTAGCTCTATCTATAGCGTCAGATGCGCTGGCCTTGTGTGAAAGTATTTGATCGTTGGACGTAACTAGTGCAACTCCAAGGACTGCTGTCATTGCAGCTAGGATCAGCGCTACTGCTACAACTTCGCTGACTGCGTTCCTCCTCTTCAGGATCATCAAATACAATAACAGGACAAGGCTTAAGCACTAACCAGCCGCAGTAACCGTTTGAGCAAGATTGAATGTTGAGCCCTCGCTTGTCCTCCCTACAATCTTGACGGTATACTTCTGGTTAACGCTAATCTGCGCACCAAATGTCCCGTCCCTGCTCCACTGCTGCCCAGGCTTCACCTCTGTACTTGAATCTGTAAAGCTATGGTAGGTATTGTTGTTATCAAAGAAGCCCGCTTCTGTATATGTCATTGCAGTTGTACCAGTGTTCTTGAGCGTTACTGCAAAATACGCTTGATTGCCAGTTTGAAGCTTTGTCAGCGATACTTCAACGACCTCATACTTTGTGCTCTTTCCAGCAGTTAGTGCCTGCTCCCTCATCTGCTGCCACGCTATTAATGCTCCGGCAATTGCTACAGCAATCAATAGCAAAGTAGCCATCACGGGGCTGACAGCTCTCCTCTTCATCACTGTAAAAGTTGTCATGGGTTATTAAGGAGACCATTCATGTTATGTGATGCCTGCCAAAATAGATACTGGATGTCCAGTAACAACGTGGAGTGAAGGAAACAGGTTCTACTTTGGCTATCAGGGGCACACTATATTCTCATATGAGGTGCTGGAGAATGTGCCTGTATTTGTATTCAGGAGGTACCGTACAGGAGGCATTGTCGATATGATCTTCTTCGCTATACGCTCCTACACAAGGATGATCGGGTACGGACTTGTTGATCTTGATGATATAGAGCTCCAGCTAAGAAAGATGCAGATGCCACCTGATAGATGCAGGCCATTAACACTTCACGTGTATGATTTTGCAAAGGAGGAGATATGCCCTATGGAGGTAACGGTCCACAAGCGTGAATGCAGCTGTGACAGCACTGATATGGCGACACTGGACAAGCTCTAGTGCGTCCTGCAAATCTGCTAGAGCCTCTCCCTCCTAGGCATTGTTAATAGGACAGGGGCTTTCAGAATACACTTTCCTTCAGCATCCCATATGCTGATTATGTACAGTATGCCTTCGCTTGAAGGCTTCATCCCTTCAAACTTCAAGGTAAAGGAACCTACTGTCAATGCTTCTCCCGCTTCCATCCTGCTTATCTTGAATGCAAGGATATCCTGCCTAACATTTAGTATCCTGCAGGCGCTAAGAAAATAGTTGTAGTATCTGTTCTTCAGCTCCATACAAATTATCAAACCATTTATGAATAAGGCTCTGGCGACGTTGAAAACATCTTCAGCTCATCACTGGAAGGTGTTATCTGGACCCTTAACCTGTAGTTCCTTGTTAGCATCAGTGCCTCTCCCCTTCCAAACACTCTTAACATCTCCTCCTCCTGCTTTGAAAGCTGCAAAGCTTCTGCTATCTTCATAGACGCAAGTTCATTGTTCCTCAGAAGTATCTTGGTTTCGCTGTTATCCAGTATTGCCCTGCCGTACTCATTTGTGATAACATCTTCAGGCCTCTGCGTCACGAACATGAATATAACATTTAATTTCCTTCCAACTCTAGCCAGCATGTTCAAGAACTTTCCAGCACTGGCCATGTTGAAGAGCATCCAGCCTTCGTCTATCAGCAGGATTTTTGGTATGTTAGCTGGCATGGCATTGATCTGCTTCCAGACCTTTGCTAATGCAAATAGTAGAAGCATGGCTATCGATTCTTCTCCATATGTCCCTTTCAGCGAGATTACGATCCTGTTGCTCATCCTTGCTTCACCCTTCAGTATGCTTGCGGTCGGCTCGCTCACCAGGTCCAGAAGGTACTTCTTCGCCTCTTCGCCAACCAATTCATAGAGTGAAAAGATGTCATGAGCCTTGGATGACATCGCTCTGAATTCCCTCTTCACTATGTTTGTTGCATACGTGATATCTCCCAGAACGTCTGCAGCGTCGTGTGCAGAAAATAGTTTGAACGGATCGAAGCCCAGGTTAGTCTCTTCAGTCACTCTTATAGCATCAAGCTTAAGATAATCTGCAATTTTTTCATACTCTCCCTGCGGGTCTATGACAAATACTAGCGAATCGGGATACTTCTCCATCAAGCGTTTCAGCATTAGTTTGGATGTCACGCTCTTGCCTGCTCCGCTAGTCGCAAGTATAAGCACGTTAAAGTTGTCCCTTAATGAATAGTCATAGATGACTGGTGCTCCAGTGTTGGCATTTATCCCCAATACTACTCCGTTGGGGACTTCGAGCATATCAGCACTTACAAACGGGTAGTAGATGCCAAGCGTACCCAACTCCATGTGGAGTTTCTTGCCCCACCCTTGCAGCATACTTGCCTGCTTCGATGCGGTTGCTTCAAATCTGGCCATCGTGGAACGCGCATTTCTTTCAAAGTCCTTTGAACTGACCTTCAATGACTGGATATCTTTTGCCTTCACTACAGCAACCAGTGAACTCAGGAACATCTTGGTCTCCTGTCTTACCAGTGACTGCAGGACTAGTTCTGACATCTGTGCCCTATGCATCATTGAAGGGAACTTTAAGCTGGCAGCTTTCACCAAACCCGAATATCTATTCATTTTACTGACAGCCCTATCATGTTCAACTGGCCTTACCTCAAGGATGACCGTGTCACATACAGCAAATAGTGAATGTATCCATGCTGTAGGAAGTGATGATGGTAAGGAGTACAGCGTGTAGCATTTTGCTAATCCGTTATCAAGGACAACATGCCTCAGTCTTTCCGATTTGATCTTGAACGATGGGACATCGAGAGTCCTGCTGTACTCAAAACCAAGAGCGTCCAGCAGATATTCCAATGGTTCATCGCTTGTCATATATGTCCTTATGACCTGAAGAGTTCGTACTTCATTTCCCACCAGGACATCAAGCGGTTCCCTTACTATCATTATGCGAATCCTTCCCTGCACAGAATTGAGCAGAGACAGAAACCTTCCCAGCACTGCCTTCTGCTTATCCTCTGGGAGGGAGAAGAAGTTCGTTGGCTTTACTTCATAGCTGAACACATTCTACATGCTTGCAGCCCTTAAAAGAAACACACCATTGAAAACGTGAAGTTCAAGGCCCTTCCCTTGATAAAGTTGCAGTCATCATTTGGTTTTCCAAACGTACGTTTGGTTTTCCAAACGTATTTAAGGTTATTCCTTCATTATTTGGATATGCCACAAAGCCTTACGGCCAAGTCAATGGACGTGTTGAGTACAATGCACGAGGATCTGGAGAGGTGGTACTACACCAACGAACTGGCGAGAAAGGTTAAGGTAAGTTCCTATACAGTCTCCGTTAACCTTTCAAAACTTGCCAAAGAAGGACTTGTAGCGGTAAAGAAGGAAGGTAGGGAGAAATATTACAGGATCAACCTCAAGAATGCAGAAGCAAGGAAGTTATGTGAGCTTTTCGAGACTCAAAAACGTGAGGCTTTTTATTCAAATAACCGCAGACTGGCATGGGTACTGCAGGAATTTGCAAAAAATCTATCGGATTTTCTCCCAGAGGTCCAGTCGGCAGTCTTGTTCGGTTCTGCTGCAAGGGGAGAAGCGACGAAAGCAAGTGATGTTGACGTACTGGTGTTGGTACCAAACGTGAACGAGCGGGAATTTAAGCAATTATCAAAACACGTCGATGATATAGCATCCAAAGTCAGGTCAAGGTTTCCAGTAAGGCTTTCCCCAATAGTAGTAACATTAGAAGACTTCCAAAAAGGACTTGGGGAAGGGCAGAGATTTGCCATGGATGTCCAACGTGATGCAATTGTGATCTTCGGAGAGGGCAGATATTATGCGATGCTGGCGGAGATGATATGATGGCTGCTCGTGAATGGTGGAGAGAGTGGCTCAAGAGTTCAAGACAAAATGAACTTTCCCTGAAATATTATGAGCGGAAAGATATAGCGTTGATAAAGAACCTTAACCAGAGAATTGCGAGGGACAACATAGTAAGCAGGATGAAAAAAGCCTATCACAACCTCGATCTGGCGCAGAAAATCTATGACATGCATTCTCAGGATGTGAAATTCCGCTACTTTGATGAAACCTATTATGATTGGGTGATAACTGTGGCCTATTATGCCATGTATCAGGCTGCACTGGCTGCCTTAGCTGCAGTGAGAAAGGAGGGGCAAAATCACATTGCCACCCTATGTGCTTTGATTTACTACTACCACCATAAGAAGAAGAGACTGGCTGAGAGTTATCTGACAAGCCTTCACAAAATACACAGCGTTTCAGAGAAAGAGATAGAAAAGATGGCGCAGAAAAAGGAAGAGAGGGAAAGGGTCTCTTACGGTGCGAGTATCCTGACTGAAGCCACCCTTGCTGAAACGGCACTGGATGATGCAAAAGAGTTCGTTGCAAAGATAAGAGAAGTACTTGAAGAAGGTGTTGGAAAAGAATTGTTCACAGAGATCTGAATTCTAGGTTCTGGTAACCCTCACATTTTTAGTTTCCTACCTTCAATAGTAGGTAAGAGTTACTTTACTCTGCCATCGAGTCACCATTTTTTGACTGGTTCATCCCATCATTGCAGAGCCGTTCGGGGCAGAACTCGTCCCCACATCTTCCGTTAGCATCAAGTACTCCACGCGAACCTTCCCACCCACATCAGATACGAGCATCATAGGCGGTTTAGCTCATATCCTCATATGGCTCTGGCATAACTGGGATTTCAGCGCCATCACTGCCACATCATACATAACTATTCATCCATAAAAACACTATTTTCTGTATGACGATGTAAGAGTTACCAGAATCGAATTCTATAAGGAATTTCACAATCCACATGTTGTTACGGCTTAAAAGAAATACATCATTAACAGTATGAAGTTCAAGGCTCTTTGCTTGTATGCTGAACCGAATGCAGTTGATGTTGTAGAGCATTACAACGTCAATGGGGCAAGTGTGTACATAACAACTGACGCTAGGTATCTGGTAGTTGAACCAGAGTTAAACAACGATGCTCACGAAATATACTCAAAGATGATGGAAGTCTTATTCTATTCACTCAAGCCATTAAGGCAATCACCAGATCCAGTCTCCTACATTGAAGAGCACATCTGGAACGAAGCCGAGGATCTTGCTATAGTCGATAAGGTGAAGAATGTCTTTGAACAACTACGGTATTACCTTGTTAGGGATGTTGTTGGCTATGGCATAATTGATGTTCTGATGAAGGATGACGATGTTGAAGAGGTAACTTGTGAAAGGTATGACAGAAATGTTGGGGTCATTCATAGAAGGTATACTGAATACAACATACTTGACACTAACATAATGTTTGGCACTGCTGATGCAATGAACT
>Ga0073934_10006676_pt1 | contig 16595 bp, 11 predicted proteins | sample LarsenN4metaG_FD_76834 | JGI IMG/M metagenome (GOLD analysis project Ga0073934, IMG submission 76834) | Hot spring sediment bacterial and archeal communities from British Columbia, Canada, to study Microbial Dark Matter (Phase II) - Larsen... ...
CGCTCCAAGTTTGCAAGTGTCGAGAAATGAACACACAACATACGATAGCGATAATTATCAGCAACTCACAAATTAAATCCAACGCGCTGGAACGTTGCAACGCAGGTTAGTTCCAGTCCGTTATACCGCCTTTAATAAAACTGAAAGGTAATATTAAAAAATAAGCGGGGGCAAAAATTCAAAAACAACCGACACACATTTTTTGTTTTTGAAAGAACAATCTCCGCACATTTGCCACATTTGCAAGCCGCTCAATTCCACCCGCAAAGCCGAAGCTTGCAAAAGAGGCAAATTTTTCCCCACGCGCCTTTTAGATCAACGGTGTGTGACTGAGGGAAATAGGTATTGTAAAATTCTAACACAGCATTTATAAAACAAACGACACAAAAAATATAATTTGCGCTTTTCCTTTTCTCGGCATAGTTTAAATAAGCTTAAGGTTGTGAATTTCTCAAGAGAAATATTGTGAGACTAAACATGTGCCGGTTTGCTACAAAAAATATTGTTACAACACTAATTATTTCTTTTGTATTTATGTGCAAAACTCAGAGTCAGGAAAATGTACTTATTGATTTCCCGCCAACAGGTTTTGTATCGAGCAAAAGTTTTACTCCTTACAAGGATACTATGTTTATATCACATAATGAAAGCAGAACTACTCTTTATCAAGTTGTTGATGCCATCTCACTTAATATCCCTGCACCAAGTGGTATTTGTTTTGACGGCAATTTGTTTTGGATTCCAAATTATGCAGCAGCTTCTGGCAACCAACTTATTTACGAGTTTGATATTAAGAAAAGCCAAATTGTTGATTCAATTCCTTCTCCCAGTTTATGGGCAACAGGAATGGCTTGGGATGGATCAAGCATATGGTTAAAAGGAAGTTATCAAAGTTTCGGATCAAGTCTCATCAAGATTACACGGACTGGACAAGTAGAAACATTTTTCAATTCAGTCTATTCATGCTATTGGGGCGGAATCGCTTGGGATGGTACAAATTTGTATTATGGAATTAACACATGTGGAGTTTCTGATAGTAGAGAAAAGAGCATGATATATAAATTCATTCCGCAGAATGGTAATATCATCGATTCAATTCCCCCTCCATCAGGAAATATCAACGGACTTGTTTTTGACAAGAGTTCTTTCTGGTATTGCGATGCAAAAACATTGAGAATTTATAAAATGACAACTAACGGTGAAATGATTGATTCCTTTCCAACACCTGGCTCATTACCTTCAGGGCTAACAATTGCACGTGGTTATCTCTGGAATGTTGATATAGGTTCTAACATGCTGTACAAAATAGATATTGGGCTTACCCCACCTATTCCTCATATAGTAAAAATTGAAAGTCGTTATGCCACAGCAATGATTACTTGGCAAAATGTGTTATCAGATACAACTACTGTGAAGTTTTTAATTTATCGAAGTGAGTTGAATAATCCGGCAACAGCAGTATGTGTTGATTCCGTATTGCCAGCTATAAGTACACTTAATGAATACTATGATTATAGTGTTACAAATGGGAAGTCATATTATTATTGGGTAAGCGCAGTCAATAAAGAGGGCTTTGAAAGCCAGTTCTCAAATAACTATTATATTTTTATTGATCTTGCCATTCCTTACAGTATTAAAACTTATTCTGATACAGGAAGAGTTCGGCTGGGATGGGATGATCTTTCTGGAGAAGGGGTTTATTATTACAAAATTTATCGGAGTGAACCAAACGAATTTTCTTCGAAGATTTTATATGACTCAATAATTGTTCCCGAACATGCTTTTTTTGATACAAAGTTTAGTAAACCTGGAGTTTACACTTATCGTTTAACCACCGTTGATAGAGATAACAATGAGAGTATTCGCTCTACGACTACTGCGGCGAAGCCACTTTTACCAGAACGGACTACCCTCTATCAAAATTACCCAAATCCATTTAATGCAGTCACCACAATTCGTTATGATATTTCTTCACCTGTAAAGGGTAATCTGGAAATATTTGATCTTCTTGGGAGAAAAATCAAAAGTTTTTTAATCTACCACGAGCAAAGCGGATTCTTTTCATTGAATTTGGATGTTGTTGATATTCCAAGTGGTGTTTATTTCTATCGTTTGCAAACAGAAACATTTGTGGGTATTAAAAAACTTCTTATCATCAAATAAATACAATTTTTCAAAGGCAATATGAAAGTACACTATATAATTTTTCTCTTGTCTTGTTCGTCACTGATATTTATAGGTTGTGCTACCATAATTCAAAGTGAATTAGATGATGCCATACCACAAGGGAAAAATATTCTGAGCGTGGGGGTAGGAGCGGCGGTTCCGATTGGTGAACAAGTTAATACAGAAGCAAAGAATAAGGGTATTGTTGTTGAAGATAAACATTCTGATCTTTCTGGTAAACTAAATGTTAAATTCGGTTTAAATGAAAATACCGATTTGAATGCAGCATTTTGGTACGCTACGAATCCGGGGTACGGTTTTCGGATTGGAATGAAGAAATCCGTCTCAATCTCACCTGATCTTAAAATAGCTTTTCTTGGTTCCACACAATATTTTTTTACTTCCAATGAAATTCCGTACTGGGAATATGTGCAGACAACCTATAATCGTAAGATTTTGGGGCTTACCGTTGGAGGAGTTGCTTCATATATTTTGGCTAAGAGAAATGATTCACCCTTGGAGACATTCAATTCAATTTCTTTGGGAACAAAGTTCTCGATGAACTATGCTAATATCTATAAAGAATTCTCAAATATCCAATATGACTATTTTGATCCGTTCACAAATTTTGAACCACAACTAATAACAAGTTATTTTTTTGCGGTTACACCATATATTGTTCTCTCATCAAGATCGCCAAACCAAACATTTTACCTTGAAATATTATCTCCATTCGTAAATTATGATAATTTCAAGTCAACAAGTGTACGATATTGGCAAATTTCTGTCGGAGTAGTGTTTAAAATCTATAATTTCGACACAGAGTAAGAAACGTTCTTCAATCTATAATAATAAACAAATCAACTATTTCGGAATCACAAAATAGGAGGAATTGTTATGACGCATTCAATGTATTACAAATTTTTCTTCTGTCTCTTTGTAATTCAGTTTGCACTTGCTGATAATTACAGCAACCTTATTCCTGCAAGTCGCAGAGTTGACTGGAGTAAAGCAGGAGTGGAGGGAGGAATACCGCGCTCTATTGATTTAGAAATTAATATTGGTTCGTTGAAAACGGCTAATACTGGGGTTAGTGATTATGATATTTTTATTATGGCGAGAGATCAAGCACGAACATTTAAGCAGTCTTACCCTGGTGCCTATGTATCGATTTATTTTCCGAGTGGAACATATTCGTTTAGTAGTACAATTTCGTTTGCTCAGCAAGATTCAAATTTAATAATCCGTGGAGCAGGCTCAAGTAGCACTTCGTTAAATTTTGATATTTCGTCAGGGAGAGGTTTTAATGTTGGCGGGCCTGGTGGTAGTACATTTACTAACCTGGATGTCACACAAGGTTTTGCAAAAGGTAACACAATCATTAAAACTGTATCAGCGATGACTACTGTGAATAATGGTGACTATATAGAACTTGTTGAATCCAATGGTTCTTGGATTGGAAATTATGATGGTGGAAGTGGAACTCCGCCTTCAGATGTTGTTGGACAAATTATTCGAGTTAAAAGCATTAGTGGTGATAAACTGACTTTAGAACTATATGATGAACTAAGAATTGATTATCAAACAAGTTTAACACCAAGAATTAAAAAAGTAGAGGTCATCAAAAATATTGGTTTTGAAGATTTTTATATAAGCAACCAGAATACCTCAAATAATGGTCAAGATAACATTGGCTTTGGATATGCGGTTAATTGTTGGGTATCTGGAGTTGAAAGCTATAATCCTAGCCATGCTCATGTAAGCATAGGGACTTCGTCACACATTGAGGTAAGAGGAAGTTGGTTCCATCATGCAAAAAGCTATGGCGGGGGAGGACGAGGTTACGGTGTTTCTATTGGAGATCGTTCTACCAATTGTCTCGTTGAAAATAACATCTTTTCGTATTTGCGACATGCAATGATTATTTCAAGAGGAGCAAACGGAAATGTATTTGGATATAACTATTCAAGAGATGAACGGAGTATAGCAGAATGGTATTGGCCTGATGATATGGAAGGAGATATTTCCATTCATGGACATTATCCGTTTGCCAATCTTTTTGAAGGTAATATGGCTATGCGCGCTATTGCTGATGATTGGTGGGGTTCAAATGGTCCTTATAATACTTTTTTTAGAAATATTATTTACTCGGGAGATATTGCTTTAGAAAATACAAATACGGCAAATGCAGTAGGATGTGAATTTTGGAATGGTGAACAAGGAAGTGTGAATAATTTAGGCCAAATTTTTTATCAAGGTGGTGATATAGATGATAAAAATAGAAATCACGGGAGCAGTGATATTTTGGATTGGTACAGTGTATTTGACGATTGCGAAGGAAGCACCACGCTTATTCATCATTATGTTGCTACGAATAATTCGGTTGCATATTATCGCTCTTTTGTAAATGATGTTTCCTATTATCGTTCTGCAAGACCGAGTTTTATTACAACTGGTCAATATACATGGCCTCCAATAGGTCCAAAATACAATTTTGATCCTTCTGCATGTAGTGCTTACGCTTGCAGTGGCAAAAATCCGGCATTTGATAGATGGAGTAATACTTTAAAAACAATTTCTGCCGGCTCTTTGACCTATCGTTATAAAATTGATTTGACTTCTATGCAGTTCCCATTAGAAGGAGGAAGCGCAAGTGGCGGTTTTTATAAAATCAATAATATTGTCGCTAATGGAGTGTACGGTACAACGGTAACAATCGAAGCATTTCCACCAGACAACAATTATGCCTTTTATCAATGGTCTGATGGGGTTACGCAAAATCCAAGGGTGCTCACTCTAACGGCAAATACAACATTGTATGCAAATGTTAAACGTCATCTCTACTCCACTTCTTCCTTTGCTACTGCTAATACCAATCAACGGAAAATTGTACAAACGCAGGATGGAAACTACTTTATGATATATGAAAGCCAAAATCGTATATGGATAGTAAAATCCACCGATGGAGTAGATTGGGGAAAAAACGAATTTGAAGTAAGCGCAGGAACTCCGTATGATATTTGTAAATCACCCTCAATCGTTGCTCATGAAAATGGAAACATAGTTGCGGTTGTCTGGCAAGGTATCAATGCAACGTCCGGCGGATTTGATGGTAGCAATATATACTTTCGGGTTTACAACAATACTACTGGTACATGGGGTAGTAGAGAAGAATTGCCTTGGTTTGAGCCTTCATCAAATGGCTATGAAGCATCGCCAGTTGTATCAGGATATGGCTTAGACGAAAATGGAAATAGCGCAATGGTAATTTGGAGGGAGCCATCCGGTTTAGCAGTAACCACGAAACATAGCGACGTATGGACAAACGTTGCATATATTCCCAATACCAACGGCAATAGTCTTTGGCCCTCTATCACACGACGTCTTTCAGGTACTTTTGCCGTATGCTGGCAAAATAACGATGCCGAAAGAATTGATTATACTGAAATATGCTACATCGGATGTGGATATAATATGAGTTTTTTAAATGCAGCTCAAGTATCCCCTTCCGGCTGGGGCGCGAATAGTAGACCGTCTATCGCTGTTAATGGGGACAGAACAGTCATCGTGACGTGGCAAAGTTTTAGCAATGTAATCGAGGGGCTTTCTATTCACGTTCGAGAGAAACCTACAAGCGGTGGATGGAGTTCAACGATCACTTCTTTTTCTGGCAGTTCCAGCGGATCGAAACCAGTTATAGGTACTTTTCTTGATTTATCTTCTTACTATCTTTTGTGGGAAGTCGATGGAAGTATTTATTCAACAAGAGGTCTTGGAACAACGTGGACAACACCGAGCATTATTGCCTCTGGCGCATCAGGTGGAACGAATATCTCTGCTGTTAATCGAACAAGGACTGCTTTAAGACAAATCTGGAAAAAATCAAACAACCAAATCGCAGTTTATAATTCCGGCTTGCAAAAAACAGATAACACAGAGAAATTTGTTTCGTATCGTTTGAATAAACATGTAATCACATATTTGGATTCTATTCCGGCGTTACGCGAACAAGGATACAAAGGAATGATTGCATTCGAGATTGCCGGGCTTTCACAACAATCAGGGAGCGTTAATAGAGTTGTAGAATCAAAAAATGAAAACAAAAAGCATCTTCGTTCAGAAAAAATCTCTGTAGCTTCAAATACTGACGTTGTTAAACTTGCGGGTGCGTATTATGCCAAAGGATTGAAGATTCCTGAAAAATCGGCATTAAATGATATTTCTCATTTGATAAAAGTTCAATTGAAAGATGCCGCGACTAATGAAGTTGTAAAAGAAATTTGGGATGTTCCGTTTTCTCGTCTCGCTCAAGCAACATCAACCGACGGAGAATTTCGTATGATGGACATTCCTCTTTCTGGATTAAACGGTAGAGAAGTATATCTTGATATTGTAACAGCGGATACTTCACAGCCAATATTCGTGAATGACTATTATATTTTGAGCAAAGAAGATGAAAGATTGAAAAAGTTCTTTGCAGAAAATGCTGTAAAAGCTCCGACACAATATGCACTTCATCAAAACTACCCTAATCCGTTTAATCCATCAACAACCATTCGTTTTGACATTATTGAACCGCAAAATGTTATACTGAAAGTGTATAACTCAATCGGTCAAGAAATAAAAACAGTTGTGAATGATTATTATACTGAAGGAAGCCATGAAGTGATATTTGATGCTTCATCACTTTCGTCTGGTGCATATTTCTATCGCATTGTGGCCGGAAAATTTACGGCAACAAAAAGTTTTGTGCTCTTAAAATAAAAAAACGAATCCCGTCCCGCTTTCAGCGGGACGGGATTATTATATCATGGAAAAACTTTTACTTTTTTTTTCCTATTCCTTCATCTTGCTCTCACAAGATAAAGAGTCTCGCGTTCTGGAAGAATTATCCGCGCATAAAGAAATCATTATTCAAGCGGGGAAACAATTCAATGTTTCTCCGCGTGTTGTTGCAAGTGTTATATATACTGAACGTTTTCTCAATTACAATTGGGAAGATGATTTATTGGATGAACTTTTTGCAGAAACAGGTTACAATAGTTCAATCGGCTTTGGGCAAATAAAGCCAAATACAGCATTTTTCGTAGAACAGGAACTCCACGATTCACAAAGCAAATATTTTTTAGGGAACGACATCCAAGCAATCATAAAACGAAGTAAATCCAAGAAGGAGATTATCGGAAAACTTGTGAACGACACAACGAATATTTATTATTGCTCGGCATATCTTGCGATGATAAAACACCGGTGGAATAGCACATTTCTGTTTCAATCTGCAAACGAAGCGGGAATTTTAGCAACATTATATTCCTTGGGTATTATCTATTTTGACGGAACAGAACGAATTCCTCACGACAATCCCCAAATGAATTATTTTGGAAAAATTGCACAAGAGTTTTTTGATTCGTTTAAATTAAGGGATGCTTTTAATTAAAGTTTCACAAAAAATGGAGTCCAATGCACAAGCACACACGTGTGCCTCGAAGAAAAAGAACAAATAGTTCTTTGACAGCTTTGAATGAGATGGTGGCAGACCCACCGAAAGCGGCTTACAGGAGCAGCTTTCAAACCACTTTATGGTGCTGTTATGTGAAAGCATAACGGTGCTGAGCGATAAAGGAAAAGTTACCGCAAAGGGAATTAGGTACGATTAAAGGAGATGAACGCAAGTGAACCTTCCGATGAAGTGTCGAGACCTTGTTACCACGTTGACAAAACTGCTGACTTGTGTGTATTGGCAGGATAAGTATAGCCGAGACCTGTGTACGAGCTATGCGTCAACCGATATTAAGGAGGCATGAACTTTAATCAGGCTCATTTCAGAGAACGAGGGAAGCCATTCGCAGATGCTATAGGGAAACAGCACAAGTGCCGAAACACGAGGCGAAAGTACCAACACTGTGAATGGTGGCAGACTAAGTCGTAGTAGTGAAGACATCCCATGAAAGTGGGAAAGAGCGAAGGGCTTAGGTCAGTCAAGTGAAACACATTTTAACAATCTATTATATAGAGAGGATTAAAACGAGTATCACAAAACCATTACCTGTAAGCAAACAAATGGTATGGAACGCTTACAAAAAGGTGAAAGCCAACAAAGGTTCAGCAGGAGTTGACGGAGAAATCCTCGAAGCATTCGAGGAACACCTTTCTGACAATCTGTATAAAATCTGGAATCGGCTTTCATCCGGCACATACTTCCCGCCTCCTGTAAAGGAAGTTGAGATACCCAAAGCAGACGGAAAAATGCGGAAGCTTGGGATACCCACAGTCGGAGACAGAATAGCGCAAATGGTCGTCAAGGAGTATCTTGAACCGAGAATGGAGGCAATCTTCCATGAAAACAGTTACGGGTATCGCCCCAAGAAAAGTGCGCATGATGCGCTGCAACAAACGAGGCGAAACTGCTGGCTGTATAACTGGGTGATTGACCTTGACATTAAAGGATTCTTCGATACTATAGACCATGCAAAGCTATTGCTTGCTATTAACAAACACGTCAGCGAGAAATGGGTTACGATGTATATCACACGCTGGCTTACTGCCCCTGTGCAGAAAGCAGATGGCAAGGTGATATACAAAGCAGGCAAAGGGACGCCGCAAGGCGGCGTTATCAGTCCGATGCTTGCCAATCTGTTTCTGCACTATGCGTTCGACCAATGGCTCATCCGACACCATACAAGAGTAAAGTTTGAGCGGTATGCAGATGATATTATTATACACTGCAAATCGCACAAGCAAGCAGAGTATGTGCTTGAAAAGGTGAGAAGCAGAATGCAGGAATGCGGCTTGGAACTGCACTCCGAAAAGACAAAGATTGTTTACTGCAAAGACCACAAGCGGACAGAGAATCACGAGCATGTGAAGTTCGATTTTCTGGGCTTTACGTTTAAGCCACGACCGTCAAAATCACAACGGGACAGGTTTCTGTTTCTGGGTTTTGATTTAGCAATCAGCGTCAAATCGGCAAAGAAAATTTTGAAAGCCATTCGGCAAACACACTTCCATCGGAAAACATCTACTACGATAGAAGACATTGCAGCGGAATTCAATCCGCAACTGAGAGGCTGGATAAATTACTATGGCAAGTTCCGTCCTTCAAGCATGAGGTATCTATTCTACAACTTTCATAAGCGGCTTATTAAGTGGGTGCAGAACAAGTATAAGTCGTTAAGAAACAAAATCAGGGAGGCATATAACCTTCTGAAGAAGATTCAGAAAGCAAACCCATCCTTGTTTGAAACATGGAAACATGGTTTCTTAGCAACCGGTGTATGACTGACAAAAGCCGTGTGAAGCGAGAGTTTCCCGCACGGTTTTGTGAGAGGTTGGGGCTGCAACGCCCCGACCTACTCGATTTTCGCAAACCGCACGAACCACCGCACCACCAAAGTTTGCAAAAGAGTGTGCTTCTTGCCAACGCAAGAGCAAAAGCAAAAACAAAAAATTTTCCACCCCCGTTAAAAACAAAAACAAGGCGGTATAACCAGTCACTCAACCTGACGTGCAAACCGCCGACGCGCCTGAGATTTGAGTACTGAAAAATCAACACACGATATACGATACGAGAAGTTGTCGGCGATTTAAAAATATTTACCACGCACTGGAACGTTTGCACGCAGGTTAGTTCCGGTCCGTTAGGCGTTTTACAGCATTCAAAAATTATGGCAAAATTCATTGAAGAACTGAAAACAATTTCCATAACAACCATATTAACAGTCCTTGTATCAGGACTTGTAACAATGTTGGTAACAACTTGGCTTTCCATTCAAGACCCACTGGCAGATATTGTAATTTCAAAGGTGCCAAAGTCAATCGTAATAATACTACCGTTACTATTGCTGTTGTCACTAATATTAGCAGTGTCATATATTATTATTCTCCGTAAAAAATTAAATGATAAATTGGTATCCTGTTGTGGAGTTTATTGGGACAAAAATTTAAATGTCTATTGTCCTTCTTGTCAAAAACTTCTCGGCAATTATGCTTACTATAATAATAAACCAGCTTTCAGGTGTATAAATTGTAATAAAGTGATCAACCTTTCAGATGAAGAAAAACGATTTATGACCCTTGATGAGGCAAAAGAAAAAGTAAAACGCCTAACAAGTCGCTCAAACTGACGTTGTAACCGCCAACGCGCTTGAATAATGTTGCAAGTTGAGTTTTCAATTTATGATACATAATTCACCTTTATTCGTTATTCAAATTTATCTACCCGCTGGAACGTTACACCGCAGTTTAGTTCCAGTCCGTTAGGCAGCACACAATAAACATAAGGTTTAATCAAAAATGTATTTTACATCAGCGGTGTATGGAATATTATTTGGATTATTTGTTGGTTTAATTTGGTCGTTCGCTCTGAACGTGACTATCGTTTCCGGTTTAATATTTGGAGGAGCTGGTGGCGCTATATTTAGCATAGTGATTGCTCTCTTTGGGAAAGCAGCAAGCGAAAGGGGAAATATATCTAAACAGGAAAGTGGTTTTATTGCGGGTTCATTGCTAACTATGTATTCGTTTATAACATCAATTATTGGTTTACTGGTGTGGGCAATAAGATCAATTTTCTTTTGAATAATGTGGTGTGCTGCCTAACCAGTCGCTCAAGCTGACCACGCAACCGCTTGCGCTCTGAAGTTTCGAGTATCGAGAAATAAACATGCAACATCTTTTACGAGACAGGATTTTAAATTTAAAAACACAATCCAACGCGCTGGAACGTTGCGTGGCAGCTTAGCTCCAGTCCGTTAGGTGCAATGGAATAAGCAATGCGAAAATACTTTGTACTTATTCTATTATTATTAAACACTACAAGTAGTCTGACACAACATCATTATATTTTCAGCCCGGGTATAAAACTCGGATATGCTTTTGGTGAGAATGGTGGCTTTGCTTTCGGATTTGAAGGATCATTTATGATAACAGGTGAGTACGGCGATGATCCAATATACGGCATCGTCTTTGACTATGATTGGGGTGGGGAGATTAACAAATTTCATATTGGGTTTGAATATATCCGCTATTTGGGAGGATTGGACATTGGACCGACAATTGCTTGGAAGGATGAACAAAGCTATTTGGGATTTAGCGTAATTCCATTTATTGGGGTATTAATAAACCCGTACTACAATTACACATTTTTAAATAGTGAATTTGATCTGCACGAGGTTGGAGCGTACTTAAAAGTTCCAATACAGATTGACGACCATAGATTTACCTGGCATCGCAGTAGACGTTACGAACACGAATATTAGCCATTGCACCTAACCAGTCACTCAAGCCGACCACGCAACCGCCTTCGCTCTGAACCAATGAATATTGAATATTCTTATCATCATACAGCAAAACTCAAGAAATCGGCCTTGTAAAAATTTATACGCAATCGCGTAATGCGTAAGACGATGCAATATTGTATATTTCGCCAAGGAATAAAATCAAACAACAATTGCCGGTGCGCTACAACGTTGCGTGGCGGCTTAGTTCCAGTCCGTTAGGTTGCACTGATTGACATACAACCGGACATTGGTACGGATATTAGATTGGGCAACAATTACAATAATCATAATCTCAAAGAAAGGAGATGCAGCAATGTTTATACGGAATAGAAACAAGGTCAATGTTTTGATAGTCTTGATATGGTCTGTTTATTTTATTGCTTGTAACAAAGTAACGGATAGTAATCAACCCGCAAGTGGTAAGCCAACCTTTTCAACACATAAAATAGATATAAGTACCGTTCCGGATACTTTACGACCAGATAGTTTAATGACATTAACAATATCATGTTACCCTGCAATGACAGGAGTCGGATATTCATGGATCGTAATGAATGCTGTTACGGTCTTGGAATATCCAAGGGTTGATACAATTAAAACTTTAACAAATGTAATTGTGCGAGGTTCTTTCGTTGCAGGTATTCCTTTTTCCCAACAATGGAAATTTAAAATGTTAGGAAATGTTCCAACCAATTTATGGGTATCAGAAGTTAGGGCAACGTTTGATTCAATCTACATTGCAGATAGTTTAAAAATGTATCCTGTGTCTTCTAAGGAATTAGAAAAAATATTTGGTGTAACAATTGATAATAGTGATGCGGTCGGAGATATTTCTATACCTACAAAACCATAACGAAAGGGGGAAGATTATTTTATGAACAAGACAATCCTATTAATAACACTCTGCTTAATGTTGTTTTTCTCGAACATTTTTGCCCAAGAGAATACAAGAGAACCTTTTATAATAAAATCATTAGGTGTATCAACTTTAAATATTAAACAGAAAACAATTCAAATTAGGATGGTAACCGAAGCACTTGGGAATGGAAGTTCGATAGTTCAATTAAATGTTCCATCTAACATGAAACACGTACTCACTACTTACCAATCCGACAAAATGAAAATTGATAAGTCTGCAAATACCGATCACAACTGGATAGTTAATGTTGCCGAAGATGGATATTATACAATTGAAGCATCAATCTCTTTTGATAAGGACAACAACGATGCTGGATCAAAAAATCTTGTTGACTATCAAGCCATTCCAATTCATTTTGAAATAAGAAACGGTCAAGTTGTCGATTATGGTATTAGTCCCGATCAAATATTCAATGTACTTCCTAAAAATATTCAGCCAGAATTCCATTCTCAATTGAACATCAATCGTAAAAATATATCTGGTAATACTCGTCAAGGTTTAAAATTGGATAAAAAAGATAACACCACTGAATCTGCTGTTACATATGTAATTACAGTAGACATTCACGGTAGACTCTTTTATGATCAATCAGCCTCAATCCAGAAAGGAGTACCTGGAATTCGGTTGCGATTGGATTGGGATTGGGATAATAATCCCACAACGGGCTATACTCCCTATGCTGATTTAAATATTCCCAACGAAGATTATTCAGATACAGACATGAATGGGAACTACCATTTTTACTTGTTATTTGAAAGCAGTCGTCCTGCTACCGATATTGCTCCTCATATTAGGGTTTATGGTTTGAATAACAACGGCGCAACATTTGATGGAGATCGAGGAAATGGTGCTTCGTTGACACCGATTTCCGGTACTGATACAGTAAGGATAACTAATTCTACCATTGTTTCCGGTCAAGTGAATCCAAAAATTACTGGAGTACACGGAAGCGCGTTGCGACATCTTTATCGTTCTGAACAATTTAGCATTAACAAATTGGGTTTCGCTCCGCACCAAATAAGATATTATATCCGAACTGGAGCGAGTACTTCTTATTTTTGTGGAAGTGGCAGTTGCGGAAATGGCATAAATGTGAACGTTCCTTATATTCTGTTTAACCAAGTGCAAAGATCCCATTTAGGGCATCATGAATATGGACATTTCATTGAATATGATAAAGTCGGTTTTACAGTCGGAACTGGTGTTAGCCACTGGTTTACGCTTCAAACAAATCATGGTACAGCATGGACAGAGGGATGGGCGGAATTTTTTGATGCTGCTTCTCATGATTATTATTATTCGATTGAAAATCCATCTGAAATTGAAGTTGCCCCAGGATGGGTTGACGACCCAGATTATGAATTTCTTGATTGGTCACAAAGCCAGGTGACACCTGGATATAGCAGGGACAATACACAGGTAGAAGGAGCAGTTGCGTGCTTCTTTTATAGTTTATACGATGGTGTTTCGCTTCGGGCGCCTAATTATACGGGTGATAATGACGATTTAAATTATTCAGGTAGTTTCATACTAAATAATTTAGCGAATCGCTATAATATTCTCGGACAACTTCTCGGTACTACTCATATTGAATCATATAAGATCGCGCTTAAAAACGTACTTGATAGCCAAAACGATGCTTCTATAGATGCCCTTTATAATTCGTTAATACTACAAAGTGGAAACGCGAAACCTGCAACGCCGACATCGTTAGTCATTAATCCATCTTTGAGAAATTTGCAATGGAATGATAACACTTGTCCCAACACAGTTTCTTTTTATAGAGAAGGTCAAACTTTTACAACAACATTTGATTTAGTAGAAAATCAAGAGCAAGGCTTCAATATCTATCGCAAGGCAGGAGGCGGCACATGGGACGGAACATTAACTGGATACACACACGTTGCAACCGTCGGAGCAAATGTCACAAGTTGGACGGACGAAACATATCTCATTGGAACTTACAGTTATGTTGTTGTTTCATACAATGCATCAGGCAATTCAATTCCTAAAGCACAAGCAGTTGTAACTTATACCGAAGGTGAAATTAGAAGCAATGTTACTATGAGCGGCGATATTACATTTTCAAACGACATCACTGTTTTTAGCGGTGCGACCTTGACAATTTCGGCTGGAACAATTCTTAGATTTCCAAGCGGAAAAAAATTAACCTCCTATGGAAATATTGCGGTAAACGGCACTTCCTCCTCAAGGGTTACTTTTACATCAGTATCTGGTAGTACAGCAGGAAGTTGGGGTTCACTCATTCTAGATGGTTCCGGCTCAATAAACTCGAACATTAACTATGCAAATATTTTTTACGGAACTGGAGTTCAATTTTTGAACGGTTCCAATGCCACAATTCAGAATTCTTCAATTGAATATAACACATACGGAATTTATTTCTATAATTCCGCCCCGTCTATTTTGTATAATTATATTCGCTATAACTCACAACACGCAATTAATGGAGCAACAAGTGGCTCATCTCCAAGAATTTATCACAATACTATCACACGGACCGGTACTAAAAACTATGCCGGCATACTTTTTACAGGGACGCATGGAAATATCATTCATAATGATGTAAACGGATTCGATGTTGGAATGTTTTTTAACGGCGGTTCGAATCCATGGTTTAAGATTCATAATGGTACAACACCAAATCCTAACAATAGAATTATGAACTGTAACACGGGAGTTGAAGTTTCGTGGGGTAGTAATCCAGTCCTTGGTAACTCGGAAGTAATTCCAACATGGGGAAGAAGCAGTATTTACGACAACAGTTGGTGGAGCATATATGCCCGCGACTATAGTACAGTTATTGCAGATTTAAATTGGTTTGGTTGTGGGAGCCCTAGTTTATTGGCAGATGGAACTTCCTCAATTTATTATGAAGTTCTTCTAACTTCTGATCCGTGGGGCAGTACATGCGGTCAACAACAAACAATTGTATCAGGTAATTCTTCAAAGACCGATGAATTAAAGTTATCAAAAACTGAAGCGCTAAAACCAATGAACGAATTACGAAAAGGGATAAAGTATATAGAAGAAGGCAATTATTCGGCTGCATATCAGCATTTTGCTTCCATGTACGCGTCGGGTAAACAGCCTGAGAACGCTTTATCATTAATTGCTAGTTTGGACGGATTAACCACAGAACTATCAGTTTCTGAATTCTTTACTGCGCGTAAAAATATTACTTCGATCTACCAACCGCTTATAATAAGTTCTCTTGCTAAATTGCACCATCGCAGGGGAAATAAGTCAAATGCAAAGGAGTTATTTAATGAAATAATTCAGCGTTTTCCTAAATCACAAGAAGCGCGAGATGCGATGCTCCGAAAATATTACATGGCATTGCATGAAGAAAAAAGTAAAGTGGAAGCACAAACACTGTTAAACAGTTTAATCTCAACATACAGTGGTTGGGATATTGATTTTGCGCAGCAACTTTTCCGTGATATGAATTTCGATAATGAAAAACAGATATATGCGCAAGATAAAATATCACAGCCGGAGCAGAAAGAAACAAGTCATAAAGACTTTGTAACGGTAGAAAATTATCCGAACCCGTTTAATCCGACAACGAATATTTCTTTCACACTGTCTGAAGCAGGCAATGTTCATCTTGCAGTGTACGATTATCTTGGAAGAGAAGTAATCATTTTGACAAACGGGTTTTCCTCCGCAGGTAAACACGAAGTGACATTTGATGCATCAAATCTATCAAGTGGTATTTATTTTTATAAAATATCCGCTGGCAAATATACAACAGTGAAGAAAATGTTGTTATTGAAGTGAGATTCTGTGTTGTTTCTCATCGCCTCATGTGCGCAAGCCGGTTCTCTTCGTTCACCCGCTTGCGCGCAAATTGAGGTAGCAACCCTTCCGCTAAAGCGGAAAGGTTGCTTGGATAAGTGCTAGTTAAAAATATTTTCTATCCAATCGAAAAGTGCAACCTAACAAGTCGTTCAACCTGACGTGGCAATCTGCCTGCGCTCCGTCTTAATGAATGTTGAGTTGAGATTTGAATACACAGTACAAAAATAGGCGTGACAGATTTAAAAATATTTCCCCACCCGCTAAAACATTGCCACGCAGGTTAACTCCAGTCCGTTAGCCCGCATTTCTATGAGCATCAAGGCAAGAATAGATGACGCATTATTCCTTTGGAAGAACGACCGTAAAGAGGGCGCTTTTTTATCAGCACTTGTGGCGGTAGCCTCAAC
>Ga0073934_10006677_pt1 | contig 16594 bp, 10 predicted proteins | sample LarsenN4metaG_FD_76834 | JGI IMG/M metagenome (GOLD analysis project Ga0073934, IMG submission 76834) | Hot spring sediment bacterial and archeal communities from British Columbia, Canada, to study Microbial Dark Matter (Phase II) - Larsen... ...
ACCCCGGAAAGCCGCGCCGCCGGCCTCCAGGCCATTATCGCGGCCTACGAAAATGGCTACACCCTCTTCGATAACGCGGACATTTATTGCCGCGGCGAGGCCGAAAAGATTCTCGGCGAAGCGCTGAAGCAGGTCCGGGGCATGCGCGACAACTCAGTGATTGTCACCAAGGGCGGAATCCGCCCGGCCGGCGACCCCTCCCCAAACTCGCCTGGCCGGTATGATTTCTCGGCCTCCTACCTTGTTCAAGCTTGCGAAGGCTCCCTGCGTCGCCTCGGAATCGACACCATCGACATTTACCTCCTTCATCGCCCGGACTGGCTGGCGAACCCGGACGAAATCGCCTCCGCCTTCCAGCAGTTGCGCTCCGCCGGTAAAGTGCGCTACTTCGGTGTCAGCAATTTTCGCCCCACCCTCGTTACCGCCTTGCAGGCCGTGTGTCCCATGCCTCTGGTCGTTCACCAGGTCGAGATCAGCCTCGCAAAACTGGACGCCTTCACTGACGGCACCCTCGACCAATGCCTCATCGAAGGAATCACTCCCATGGCCTGGAGTCCCCTCGCCGCCGGGTTGTTGGCGGACGGCGCCACGCGCCTGCTCCCTTCGCAGGAGGCCTACCGGCCCCAGGCGCTGCTGAAAACAGTGGACGATATTGCGCGCGAACGCGGCACAAGCCGCACCTGCGTTGCGCTTGCCTGGCTCTTGCTGCACCCGTCCAGAATCCAGCCGGTGATCGGCTCCACGCGCCCCGAACGCATCCGTGAGGCCGCAAAAGCTGTCGAGTTGAAGCTCACCCGGGAAGAGTGGTATCGGCTCCTGATTGCCGCTCGCGGCGAGCCCATGCCGTGACAACATCCAGCCCTGAATCGTCCGCGCCAACAGACCTCACGGCGATCGCTCGGGCCGGATCCGGTTTGCCGTTGCATTACCGGCTCTTCATCGCGATGGAAGCGCCGGAGGATGTCAAGAAGCGCCTCACGGAAGCGCAGCACCGGCTCGCCACGGCGGTCACGCAAAGCTCAATTCGCTGGGTCGGTCCGGAGCAGTTCCATCTCACCTTGCGCTTTCTCGGCAACGTGGCCGCCGAGCGCCTGGAAAACCTGGCGAGCGTGTTCCACCAGGCGTGCGCTCAGTCCCGCCCCATGCGCCTCCGCGCCGAAGGCATCGGCTTCTTCCCTCGACCTCACGCGCCGCGAGTCGTCTGGGCAGGAATACGGGGCGACGTCCCTGCGCTCGGCGAGTTCCAGCGGCGGATTGAAGCCGCGGTGCAGCCGTTCTCGGCTGAACCGGGCCAGGAGCGTTTCCATGCCCATATAACCCTGGGTCGCATCAAGTCGATCACTCGGGCCGAGCTCGACACTCTATCCGCCACCGCCGGCGGGATGAGCACCGCCCTATTCGGCGAGTGGACCGCCGCGGAAGTTCAGTTAATCCGGAGCCAACTGTCACCGAACGGCGCCCGATACAGCGTCGTATGCACCGCCGAACTTCCACCATCGTGAGCCGCCGCCCTGAGCTCTTCCGCGCTCCTCCTCCTGAGGAGCGGGCTGGAGTTTAAGGGAGCGGAAGCCCTCTCTATGAACCACGGAGGCACCGAGACACAGGGAAGGGAATTAGTCCGGCCTCCTTCCTTATGCCTCGGTGCCACAGCACTCGAACTTGCTCTCAGGCTGCGAGCAAAATTTCGCCCGCCCGCTCCTTCCTCATTTAACCAATTTAACCTATTCAACTTCGATCGCGGCTCTGCCGCGCTTTACGCGGCCCTCTGACTATTTATGAGCACATCATCCGATCAACGCTCCGCCGAGTTCCTCAAGATTGCCGACCAGTTCAAGCTCGGCGCTCTCCTCACCGAGTCCTCTCACCCCGTCACCGCCAACCTCAGTGAGGTTGCGAAGCACGATACCGCCGCGGGGTTGCGCCTGCTCTTCGATGTCGATGACGACGTCCTCCGCAAGTATGAGGAACTCGTGGCTTCCAGCCGCCTGCAGACCATCGGGGCTGAGGTTGCTAAAACAGTCCGCGCCGGGGGGAGACTGTTCTTTACAGGGTGCGGCTCCACCGGCCGGTTAAGCATCCAGTTGGACTCCATCTGGCGCGATTTCTGGCAGCGCTGTGCCGCGAACGACGGGGCAGGGGAGTCCTCCGCCTGCCAGCCTCCTGCGGCCGGCTACGAGCATCGTTCCTTCAGCGTCATGGCCGGCGGCGACTTCGCCCTCATCAAGGCCGTCGAAGGCTTTGAGGATTTCACCGCTTTTGGCCGGCGCCAGATCAAGGATCTCGGCGTCACCAGAGGCGACCTCGTGTTCGCGATCACCGAGGGCGGCGAAACTTCCTTCGTGATCGGCACAGCCTGGGAGGCCCTGGAAGCCGGGGCAAAAGTCTATTTTGTCTACAACAATCCCGACGATATCCTTTGCCGCCACGTCCAGCGCAGCCGGGAAGTGATCCAGGAACCCCGGATCGAAAAACTCAACCTCACCACCGGGCCCATGGCCATCACCGGCTCCACGCGCATGCAGGCCACCACCATTCAGCTCTGCGTTCTCCTGACCGTGCTCGAAATCGCCATCCGTGAACTCCGGGGCGAACCCTCGAAGGCCCCCGAAATCCCGCGCCGGTTCCTCGCCGGCCTCAGACAGGCCCAGGCTGCGCTCAAATCCCCTGAACTTCTCGCCCCCCTCGCCCGCCTCGTCGAACTCGAGGAACGGGTCTACCGCTCCGGCCACCGCAACAACTATTATTCGGCTGCTTTCGCCATCGACGTCCTCACCGATACCACCGAACGTTCCCCCACCTACTGCACTCCGCCGTTCCGCAAATTCGATGACCCAACCGCCGCCGATTCCTGGGCCTTCCTGTTCGTGCCGGAAGCCGAAACTCCGCGCGCCTGGAACCGCATCATCAAACGAGAACCCCGTTGTGTGGAGTGGTCTCCGCAGGATGTGCTCTCCCTCGTCGGACCCGAAAACGCCCCCCGCACCCTTGACATCGTCCGGAAAATCAGCCGGGCAGAGCTAATGCGGTTTCGGGTGGGAATGGATGGCCTGCCCAACCGCGTGCTGGGCGCTGGAGACAGCGCGGTCGGCATTCTCTCTGCCCGTGATTTGGATTCGTTGCTCGCCAGCGATGGATTTCACCGGACACAACTGGAGCGCGCTCGCGCGGCGGGCGCCGCCACGGGGTTGATCGCTATCGGAGGGGCGCACTTCCTTCGCGAGGTCTCACGTTTCACGGAGAACTGGCACCCGGGCTGCCTAAACGTGAGTTTGCCTGTGCCCGACACCGGCCTGCTTCTGGACGGCGTAACCAGGGCCGCGCTCAAGATGCTGCTTAACGCCCTCTCCACGTGCACGATGGTCCGCCTTGGGCGCGTCATGGGCAACTACATGATCTGGGTGGTGGCCAGCAACTTGAAGCTAATCGACCGCGCCACCAGGTATATTCAACGCCTGACCAATCTCGGCTACCCCGAGGCCAATCGCCTCTTGTTCGAAGTCGTGGAATACGTCGAGCCGCGGATGAAGGCCGACCAGGCCTACCCCCCCGTCGTCGGTGTCGCCGTCATGCGCGCCCGGCACGGACTTGACAACGCCACGGCCGAAGAGCGACTGATGCGGGAACTCGGCTGACGCTTGAGCCGCACATCGCACCCGCCGAAAGAATCGCCGTCAGTCGGCCGCCCTGGCTGCCTGGCGCGTCCCAGGCCCGTCGCCTGCCGGGCCGGGCGGGCAACTTCCTCTTTCCACCATCAGGTCGCTTTGGTAGTGTCGCCAAAACTTATGGCACTTGACGATTACTTACTCGAGGCGGAAGACAAAATGGGCAAGACCGAGCAAGTGGTAATTAACGAGTTTGCCGGTGTCCGCACCGGGAAAGCCTCGCCAGCTCTGGTCGAGAACATCATGGTCGAGGTTTACGGGTCACAAATGCGCATCCGGGAGCTGGCCGGCATCACCACGCCCGAGCCGCGCGTCCTGGCGATTCAGCCTTGGGATATGGGTTCGCTGCACCCGATTGAAAAAGCCATTCTGAAGAGCAACCTGGGCCTGACACCGTCAATCCAGGGGAAACTCATCCGCCTGTTTTTCCCCGAACTGAGCCAGGAACGGCGCCAGGAGTTCGTGAAGATCGTCAGAAAGATGGCCGAGGACGCGCGCGTCGCGATCCGCCACGTCCGGCGTGACACGATGGAGCAACTCAAGAAGCACGGTCATGACAGCGGAGTCACCGAAGATGAGGTGAAGCAGGCCGAAAAGGAACTTCAGAAGCTTACGGACGACTACATCGCCAAAATCGACCAGCACCTCGCCCACAAAGAAAAAGAAATCATGACGGTGTAAACCGTCGCCTCCGGTCGCCGCGCCGGCGGGCGGGGTTGGTCTAGGAAATCGGCCGGAGCGGTGGCTCCGAAGGAGCCTCGTCAGAACTTTCTTCCCGTTTTCGGAGCGCCACGTGCCGGGTTTTGCCACTGGTCGTCTTCGGCAGTTCGGAAACAAATTCGATCTCCCGGGGATACTTGTAGGCAGCCACGAGCGACTTGCAGTGTTGCTGCAGGGCGGCCTTCATTTCGTCATCCGCCTTCATTCCCGGCCGCAGCACCACATATGCTTTGACGATTTGACCCCGCAGCGCGTCTGGTTTGCCGATCACCGCCACGTCCATTACCGCCGAATGCTCCAGCAGGGCGCTCTCGACCTCAAACGGCCCGATGCGATACCCCGAACTTTTGATCACGTCATCTTTTCTCCCAATGAACCAGAAATAGCCCTCGCCGTCGCACCTGGCCCGGTCCCCAGTCAGATACCAGTCGCCTTTGAATTTGTGGCGGTTTTCTGATGGGTTCAGCCAATACTCCCGGAACAGGCCCAGCGGGCGGTGGGGCCGGACTCGGACCGCCACCTCGCCCTCCGTCCCGGGCGGGACTGCGCACAGTTCCTCGTCAAGCAGGGCGATCCCGAAGTTCGGATTGGCCATGCCCATTGAGCCCGGGCGGATGGGTTTGCCCAGGCAGCGGAAATTGCCGACGAGGACCACCGTTTCCGTTTGGCCGTATCCCTCGTGCAGTTCCAGCCCCGTCGCGCCTTTCCAAATGTTGAACACTTCCGGATTCAGCGGTTCCCCGGCGGTGACGCAATGCCGCAGGCAGGGGAATCGATACTTCGAAAGGTCCTGCCGGACAATCAAACGCAGCGCCGTGGGCGGGGCGCACCAGGTGGTGATCGGAAAGGCCGCAAGGATGTCCAAAGTCTGCGCCGGATCGAACTTCCCCCGGGCATCCAGCGCGAACACACACGCGCCCATCTGCCATGGGCCGAAGAAACTCGACCACGCCGCTTTCCCCCAGCCCAGGTCCGAAATGTTCCAGTGCACATCCTGCGGCCCCAGGTCGAGCCAGAGGCTTCCCGTTTGGCGGTGACCCAAACCGTAACTGGCCTGCGTATGGAGCACCATCTTCGGGTCACCCGTTGTCGCGCTGGTAAAATACAGGATGCCCGGGTCATCCGCCGGGCCGGGATCGCCCTCGAAAACCGAATCGGATCGTTCCGCCTCGGCGTCGAGATCGATCCAGCCTTCCACCCCGCCACCCACCAGGAACCGTGTGCCCTCAAAGCGCGTAACTTTTGGCAAGCCATCCAAACTCGTGATCACCGCCGACACGCGCGCGCATTCCAGCCGGAAAGACACGTCTCGTTCAGTCAACAGCAACGTGGCCGGCACCGGCACCGCTCGAAGCCGGGTCAACGCCACCAGGGCGATCCACCACTGCGGAACACGCGGCAGCATCAGCAACACCCGGTCGCCGGCGGCCACACCGTGCCGGCAAAGACTCGACGCGTACTGACGGCTCAGCCGGGCGATTTCCCCAAAGGAGAACTTGCGTTCGTGGCCGGTGCCGGCGTCAACGTGCCACAACGCCAAGGCATCCTGGCGTTCGTGAGCCCACCGGTCGATCACGTCGGTGGCAAAATTGAAGTCATGCGGCGCTGGCGCTTCTGGTTCAGCCGTCGGCATCTCAGAGTGTTAGGGACAACGGCGCGCAAAGTAAAGTGAACGCGCACCCGTCGCCCCTCAGGGGGTTGACAAAGTTTCATCAGCCGGAAAACATCCGGAGCGCTGAAAGCGCGGTTCAGTCCGGCTCAGCGCCATCTGCCCTTACAGGCGACAGCAAACCAGGAGACGATGAGTCGCGCTTTCAGCGCTCTGTGGGTATTCGGCCCATGAACCCAAGGCGTTGCCTTGGGCTGATATGAAACAGGCCGTTGGCCTGAGGCAGGAATGCCCCACACTCCGCAGCGCCTTCACACTCCCCACCAGGGTATGAAACAGGCCGTTGGGCTAAGGCAGGAATGCCTGTGCCAGGCTGTCGCTGCACTTTGTCAATCGGCCTGCCTCGCCCCCGCACTTCAGCGTTGGTGGTTTTGCGGATTTCGAATATCCTCGGCCAGCTTCTTCAGTTGAATCGCTGAAGTGGCCGGAACAAACCGGCAAGGCGTCCTGACCACCATCTATGATATCGCCAACCTTGCGGTCGCGCACACACCTGGCAGCCTTCGTGGCGCTGTTCTGCGCCACAGCCCCGGGCGCCCAGTACCAGAATCCTTTGATCCGTGGCAACCTGGCCGATCCGGCCGTTATTCGCCATGAAGGCGTGTTTTATCTCTATGCAACCGGCGAAGTGGACGGGGACAACGGCACCAAGGTGTTCACTTCAACAAACCTGGTGGACTGGAAAGAGGGACCCGTTGTGTTTCGTCCAGGCCAGCCGCACGTGTGGGCCCCGGACGTCTGGCGCGACCCTGATTCCGGCCGGTTTTACCTCTTTTACAGGGTGAATCAGACCGTGGGCGTTGCCGAAGCCGAAGGGCCGATGGGCCCATTCACCCTGAAGAAAAAGTTCTTCGACCGCGCAATCGATGCCCACCTCTTCCGCGACGATGACGGGAAACTCTACCTGTATTTCGTTCAACTTCCCGGGTTCCGGATCACGGTCCAGTCGATGGCGAGCCCCACTGAGTTGGGCGGCGAGCGGCGGGTCATTCTCCAGCCGGAAAGCGATTGGGAGAAGAAAAGCGGCCACGTGACGGAAGGCCCGTGGATGATCAAGCGGCAGAATCGCTATTACCTGCTTTACAGCGGCTCGGGAGCCGACACCCCCAATTACGCCGTCGGATACGCCACGGCGCCGCATCCGCTTGGCCCATTCACCCGGGCCTCAAACAATCCGATCATTCAGCGGGGTCCCGGGTTGTTCGGCCCTGGCCACGGCTGCGCTGTCCAGGACGATGCAGGCCGGTGGTGGCACATTTATCACCAGAAATCGACGGAGCGAGTGGAGTGGCAACGTTTCATTGCCATCGATCCGCTGTGGTTTGATCAGCATGGGCGGTTATTTGGCAGCGCCTCCCGAAACCGCATGGCCGATGGGCCATTCATTGGAAGCACGGGATCCCAGGAGCGCATGTATGAGCCTTTCGTTTGGACTTCGGAGCCGCCGCCGGATGTGCCTTTCGAAAAGTCGGAGGAGTTGACCGGTATCGAGTTCTGCGGTGTGCACAGCGATTATCGATTTGCCGATACCTGGTATCCCACGTGGGCCGAAGATGACAACCTCTACTCCCCATGGACAGATGGGCCGTTGCACAACGACAGTTCATCGTCTGACGGGGTGGTCGTCGACACCAATGCCTTCGGACACCTTAAGGTGGTGCCGGGGAAAGCAACCACCGGCCAGGCGGTGATGATCGGGAACGACCCACTGAACCTGGAAGTCCGGAACCTCGGCAAAGTTCAGGCCGATCCCACGCCCTATGGCGGCCGATACCCCTGTGGCAGCCTCGTTCACAACGGCGTCTGGTACTATGGAACTTACTGCCTCGCACCAGCCGGCCTGACCCGATTCGGGCAAACGAACTATAATTGGCCGTGGCTGGGCCCGCTCGTCGGATTCCGCATATCCACTGACTACGGAAAGACGTGGAAGGAAACCCCACATACTCCCTCGCGTCCGCTGTTCCGTGAGAGTGGCCTTTGGGGACACCCGGTCAGAATGGGCGCGCCTCATTTTGTCGATTTTGGCCGAAACATGGAGCACTCGCCGGATGGGAAAGCCTACCTGGTCGCACAAGGCGCGGAGCTTCAGGACCCTAAGCCCAGGTTCGAAAAGCTCAGTTGGATTACTTCCGACCAGGTATACCTTGCGCGGGTGAAACCGTCGCCGGAGACGATAAACGATTCCCGCGCCTACGAGTTCTTCGCCGGCCACGATGCCGCGGGCCAGCCTCAATGGACCGGCGATTTAAGCAAGAGTCGGCCCTTGCTGGAGTGGAACAACAACATGGGATGTGTCACGGCCACGTATTTCGCGCCCTTGAAGAAATACCTGATGTGTGTCACGGACGGCGGCAACACCTGTTCCAGGATGAATACTTACATTCTGGAAGCCCGCGCGTTGACCGGGCCATGGAAGCTGGTTGCCTACCTCAAGAATTTCGGAGAACAGGCCTATTTCGTGAACTTCCCGTCCAAGTTCATCTCTCCCGACGGCCAGGTTGCCTGGCTGTGTTATTCCGGCAACTTCGCGCCGGACTGGAACGGCGACAGGATCCAGGTCAACCCTCCCGGCACACGTTACGGCCTGGTGCTGCAGAAGATTCGCCTGCTGACTCGCTAGCTGACCAACTGCAGCCGCGGGAATCTGCTTCCAAGGATTGGTTCGGGCGGGATTTGCAGCCAGTCCTGGAGCAGGGTGGCATACACGGATCGAAAATCGGTGTGATGCTTGAGCGCTCCCGCGTCCAGGTCCGTGAGGCTCGGGTGTGCTCCATGGATGCCGCCGCGCAGGCTCCCGCCGGCGAGGAAGACCGGACCGGCCACGCCGTGGTCCGTGCCGCGCCGGCCATTCTCCGCGGCCGTTCGGCCAAACTCGGAGAACGTCATTAGCAAAACCCGGTCAAACAACCGGTCTCTGGAGAGGTCGGCGGCGAACGCCACCACCGACTCCGATAGTTGCTCCAGCAGCGCGCAGTGATTTCCGATCTGGTTGGCGTGATTGTCGAACCCGCCGATGCCTCCGCCCCCGAGTTCCACGTAGAAAATGCGGATTCCAACTTCGGCCCGGATCAGGTTGGCGATCGTTCGGAGATCCTGCGCGAGGCCAAACTCCGGATAATTGGCGCGAGCGGAGACCGATTCTGAAAGCGCCTCCAGGCGCGAGTTCGCGTTCCGCCCCTGTTCCATGGTGAGCTTTATGTGCCGGAGCAAGGAGCTGCCTTCGGACTTTGCAAGGGTGGCGCTGCCTTCGCCTGCCACCCCTCGGGAAGCATCAGCGCCTGCGCCAAACAGAAGAGCCTCCCGGCCTCCTCGAATGGACGGAACGATGGCCTTGGCCGCGTTGATTGCAAGTGGCTGCGTAATGCTGCCGACATAAACGCCGGCCGGGGCGGGCTGTGACGTTTTCCAAAGGTGATCCGTGGCCCGTCCCAGCCAGCCAGTGTCGATGCCGTCCGGCTCCGGCACAGCCGTCTGCCATGCCCGCATCGCCCGTTCGTGGTCCCGATTCTGATCGGGACAGCCTACCCCCTGGACTACCGCCAACCGTCCCTCCTGGAACAGCCGATAGAACCCGCTCATCCGCGGATGCAACCCGAGTTCGGGATTCAGTTTGTGGAGTTCGCCCGGCTTGAGGCGCAGAGTCGGACGCAGCCGCGCGTAGGCATCGTCCTGGAACGGGACGACGGAATTCAAGCCGTCGTTGCCTCCGGACAATTGAAGGACGACGAGCACCCGGTCGCGCCTGCGCGCTTCGGCGCCGCGCGCCGTCGAACGCAACAGCAGCCAGGGGACACCCGGGGCGAGCGACAGCAACAACGAGCCTTTTGTCGACAGGCTCAGGAACTCTCTTCTGGCGATCATGGCGAAGTCAATTTAGCTGAAATTCAGGCTGAGCGAGGATCGTTTCAAGCACCGCCTTCGTGGATTTGGCGGATGCAGCAGCGGCCTCGCCAAGCCGAGCGACCGCCCCGTCCGCCAGCTCGCCGGGCAGGAGAAGATCGACCAGGAACCGGGCCTGCCGCTCCGGCGTGTGGAAGCCGTTCTCAGTCGCGACCTTCTCCGGGTTGAGACCCGCGCCGTAGGGCTCCGAGCCGCGCGCGAGCGACTCACACAATCGAATCCGGCCTGCCAATGTAATCGTGTTAAGCCAGTCCGCCCCGTCCGCCCAGCCCCGCACGGTCGGAGGCGCATCCAACCGCTGGCCGAGATTGGCGAGATCCCGGGCAAACGCGCTGGTCGGCACGCCACCCTCCAGGCTTCGCATCAATCCAACCACCAGCTCGACGGGGGACTTGATCCGCTGGCAAAAAGCGTGTTCGGAGAAGAACAAGTTCGAACGCAGGATCACGTCCAGCACTTCGAGCATGGAGCCCTTCGTGACCCGCTCGGCAATCGGTGCCAGGAGGCTCGCGGGCGGGATCGCACTCTCGGAAACGAACGCGCGGAACAGGCGTTGCGCCACGTTCCTCGCAGTGGCCGGATCATTGGCCAGCAGCCGCACCGCGTCATCCCTTCCAAGGCTGCCTTCGTGCTCGAGCAGCCGTTTTGGGCCTTGGTCGTGCTCGCGCTCGATGAACCGGAGTTTGTCGCCGTAGAGGAACCATCCCGTCCACGCGCGAGCCAGGTTTGTTACCGCGGATGAGGTGCACGCCTCGGGGCCGACGGTGAAAACCTCAAGCCAGGGCCGGGCAAAGTGCAGGTTTGGCTTCGCTTTGCGGTTCTGCTGGCCGCCCAACCCGGCGTACATCGCGGGATCATTGGCCAGCGCGCCGAGCAGAACCGGGAATTCTCCGAAGGCATGCTTTCGGAGCAACTGCACATGCGCGTGCGTCAGCTTCAGGCCGGCGACGCCCTCCGGGCGGATCGCGAAATGGCCATGCCAGAACAGGGTCAGTTTCTCGAGGAGCGGCCAGGGAGACTGCCGCAGCCGTCTCAACCACCACGAAGCAAACACCATTGGGTCACCGGATCGACCGGCCGCCGATTCATGCGCGTCCAGTTCGCTGGCAAAGGCTTCGTAAGCTTCCGGCTCCCGCAACATCTCGTCCACCATTGCCTGCGGCCCGAGTGCCTGGGCCTTCTGGAGTTCCTTCCAGGTGGCGGCAAAGCCCGCCCGCCGGAACAAGTGGGCCGCCAGCGCCAATCCCCAGGGTCTGGCTCCGGACGGTTCATAGCGAGCCCAAGCCCACCCCGGGTCAGCCGTGCCGAGATCGTTGGTGGCTGCAGCCGGCGGCTCGGCCGGGTTGGTCTGAACTGTGGTGCTCCCCGGGGTCACGGCTTCGAGAAGCTGATGCAAACCTCAGCCATTGGGCCGTCGCTCGCGGCGCCGGCAGTGAGGGTCGCTTGATTCACCCAGCCCACCAGCGCGGTGAACAAGTCGATGCCTGCTTCCGCCTCTTGCTGGCTCTTCCCTTTCTTCACCATGTCACCTCGCACCAACGACAGGCGGTTGGACCGCATCAGGCTCGCCAGTTCTGTTCCATGGAGCCGCACCAGGGTATGGGTCTGTGCCGTGGAAGAACCGGTTGCCCCCGGCGTCTTGTTGGCGGCATCGAGGAGGTCGCGCGCGAGTTGGTCTGTTGAGCTGAGGATGGCCCGGTTCTTGGCCAGCGCCAATGAGGGACGGAAGTTGAACCGCGAGTCGACACGGGAGCGGTCCTCGATGTCACTCGCGGAAAACCTGGCCAGGGTAATGCGATGGCCGTTATGTTCCGCGCGGTCAAGAATCATCCCGGGCTCGGCCTTTTGTCCGCGAGTGAAGTTGACCAGGCCGAGCGCTTTTTGCCAGGCCTCCTCCACCACTTCCCCGAATTTCTCCGGGTGGCGCAGTTCGAAGACGAGCGCGAACGCGGGGATTTGGGGCTCAGGCACGCCAATGCTTTGGTCGTAATCCTGGCGGGCTACGATGAGTTGAACTTGTGGCTTGGTCTCCGCCAGGACCTCGTCGGTCAAATTTCGGCCGCTGAAGAAGATGCCCATCATATTCTCGAAGAAGATCAATCCGGAAGTTCTCGCCGGGAACAGCGTGTCCTTGGCGGCGTAGAAACCGGCGAGGTCGCGGTGGACATTGAACACGGCCAGTTGCCGGGGCACCTCGAGGTTGGGCGCCAACCCGCGGTCCCCTTTCTTGACTTGGGAGAAACTCGCGGCGGGGCCCGTTGGAATCGTGGCATCGCTGAACGCTTTCAGCGTCAAGCCGCCATTCTCGATATACGCGCCAACGGCCATCCACCGTGCCGTCTTCAGCCGTTCCTGAGTATCTGCCAACAGCAGGCAGGCGAGGGGGTTCTTAGCCTGGCCTTGAAGCAGGGCGGCGAACCCGGGAGCATTGCGCAACTGCTGGAGATCGAGGAATACAAGCGCCACCGCCTCAGACCCTGCCGCCGTTCGCGCGGCCTGGTAGTCGGCCCGATCCGCCAGGCTCCCGCTCGCTTGTGGGCCGCGGAGGTCGACGGCGGCCTTGAGCACAGCCGCATCGCTTGCGGCCAGCAGTTGACTGCCGATTACGGTGTGCGCTTCCTTCCCGTTGAAGGTCCATCCGGTCAGGCCTTCGTACTCCATGGACCGGACCTGGTCAGGTTGGCCGCGCTTATCGGCTTCAGACCTGGCAATCTGAAGGGCCAAATCGTGCAGGCCACGCAGCATTCCCGGATCGTCTCCGGTCAACACCAGCAAGTGGCGATTTCCCGCCCCGAAGGCAAGCGCGGCGTTTTGACGCACGACTCTCCGCACGATGGTCTGCCAATTCGTTTGCAGGGTGGTCTCGAGCAACTGAACGACGTTTTGCAGGTCGCGTAGCTTGGGCCCCGCAGCCAGTTCCCCATACCCCGGCAAGGCTTTCAGACGATTCGCGAAAGCCGGACTCAGAAGTGCCTCCACCAGGGGCGCCGGTTTGAGAATCTCCAGCGACACGGCCGCGCGATCAGGAATCAGTTGACTGGGTGCTTTGGCGGCGCCGCTTACGGCCGCCATCGAAGCCGGGATGCACGTCAGCCAGACGGACAAAACGAGCTGGAGAAGGAGTCTCATGTGTTTCATGTGCCAATCGAGAATTGTCGCTCTACTGATATTACGCGCCGGCGTCACGGCCAGTTACAGAAACTTCAGCAGTTCTCATTTTTGGATTACCCCACAAAGGCCAAAATGAGACTTTGCGGTCCTCTGCAATGTTCCCGCTCTGATTAAATCGCTGACTTTCCTTCGAGCGTCCGCCAAAGTAACGGGCATGAACCACGTGATCAGCCCTGTCGCGGCAACCACCGCCATTTCCAGCCGGTCTGGCCTGGGTGAGCGGTTGACATCCGTCGATGCCTATCGCGGCCTCGTCATGCTGTTGATGATGGCGGAGGTGCTTCGATTTTCACGGGTGGCGGATGCCTTGCCGCAGAGTGGTTTTTGGCGTTTCCTGGATTACCACCAAAGCCACGTCGAATGGATTGGCTGTTCGCTGCACGATCTGATCCAACCCTCCTTCTCCTTCCTTGTGGGGGTGGCGGTGCCCTTTTCGATTGCGAACCGGCTCGCTCGCGGTCAGGCACGCTCGTGGCTGACGCTGCACGCGGTGTGGCGCTCGATTGTGCTCATCCTCCTGGGTGTATTCCTGCGTTCGACTCACAGCGCGCAAACCAACTGGACCTTTGAAGACACCCTGACTCAGATTGGCCTTGGTTATTTTTTCCTGTTCCTGCTGGGGTTCCGCGGATTGCGCGACCAGTTCATCGCTCTCGGGGTCATTCTGGTTGGCTACTGGGCGGCGTTCGCCCTGCACCCGTTGCCCGGGACTGATTTCGACTACAGCAAAGTCGGCGTGCGCGACAATTGGGGGCACCTGATGACCGGGTTTGCGGCGCACTGGAACAAGAACTCGAATCTGGCTTGGGAATTCGATACTTGGTTTCTGAACCTGTTCCCGCGCCCGAAACCGTTCTTGTACAATGGCGGAGGATATGCCACGCTCAGTTTCATACCAACCCTTGGCACAATGATCCTCGGCTTGATTGCCGGGGGTGTGCTGAGGAGCGAGCGCTCCGCCACGGGTAAACTGAAGTGGCTGGTCATGGCTGGTCTCGTGGGGCTTTTCGTGGGCGCCGTAATCGGGGCGGCAGGTTTGTGCCCGGTCGTGAAACGAATCTGGACCCCCAGTTGGGTGCTTTACAGTGGTGGATGGTGCTTTCTGCTCCTTGCCGGTTTCTATGCCTTTAATGAGATGCTCGAGAAGAAGGCATGGACCTTCCCGCTGATCGTGATTGGAATGAACTCCATCGCCGCATACATGATCGCGCACCTGTTCGAGGACTTTATCGGGAAAGCGCTTCGCACCCACCTTGGGGAAAATGCTTTTCAGCTCTTCGGAAAGCCATACGAGCCGCTGGTGCATGGCGCGGCGATCCTGCTGATCTACTGGCTGATTCTATTCTGGATGCACCGGCGGAAGCTCTTCCTGAAGATATAAAGCGCCCGATTGCCCACTGCGCGTTGAGGCGCGCCGGGCTTTTACTGGCACTCGCTGGCACGGCTGTGGCGCAGCAATTCTTCCAATGAACTTACATGCGAGTGATTCCGTCGCAACGACTTGGGGAAGTTCATTGGCCTTGGCACGCGCGACAGCGCCTGGATTGCTCATTATGCCTGCTGACAGACCTCGGCGCGCCGGGCTGGACGCGCCCTACCGGTGAAAACCTCAATAAGACGGTGGGGCGCGTCTCGCCGAGCGCCCCGAACCGCGCTGCCACCATGCCTGCAGAATACGCGATGAGAATTGCTGCGTGTGGTCGATACGGCGTTGACAGAGCTGCGCCAGAATGTCAAACATCACGCCTATGCAACCTCACCGCCGCCTGCACGGTGTTCTCACGTCGTTGTGTTTCGCGTTCGTTTTCAGTGGCCTGCTCCAGGCCGCTTCGGCCGGGCAGAACTCGCTCACGGCCCAGGAGGTGGCCGATGGCTGGCAGCTGCTCTTTGACGGAAAAACCCAAAAAGGCTGGGCGCCGCGCGGCGCGATCCGGTGGACGATCGAGGATGGCGCTCTCTCCTCTGTCCCAGGCTCGGGTGGCGGGCACCTTGCCACAACAGCGTCTTTCGGCAGCTTTCATCTGAAGGTGGAGTTTTGGGTGGATGACGTCGCCAATAGCGGGGTTTTCCTGCGCTGCCCGCCGGGAGGCGAAATTACGGCGACGAACTCCTACGAAGTGAACATTTATGACGCGCACGAGAAGTGGCCGACCGGCAGCATCAACGAGGTAGCCGCCTCCTCCGGTAAACAAAAAACCGCGGGCAAGTGGAACCTTTATGAGATCACCGCCGATGGTGAGCACCTGGTCGTGCGATTGAACGGGCAGGTGACCGTCGATGTGCGCGATTCGAAGTTCAAACGCGGCCCGATTGCCATCCAAAACCTGAAAGGCGAGGGGATCGTGCGTTTCCGCAACATCAAGCTCAAGCCCATCGGACGTGAAAACCCGGTGAACCAATAAGCAGGTCCCATGGGCATCGGTCTCCTGCTGGTCGTTTTGCTTGTGGTGCTGGCCATGTGGCTTATGCAGCACCCCACGCTGAAGAGCCTGGCCTTCACCGTGTGGGTGTTCGCTTTTGTCGCGGCTTCGATGACCTGGCCCGCCGCTTTCGGCACCTGGTTCGGGTTCGACCTCAAATACCTCATTGTTCCGCTCATCCAAATCATCATGTTTGGCATGGGCACGACCCTGAGCGTGGCGGACTTCACGCGGGTGCTGGCGATGCCCTGGCCCGTGATCGTGGGCATCCTGCTGCAATACACGGTCATGCCTCTGCTCGGCTTCGCGCTGGCGACAGCGTTCCAGTTTGAGCCGGAGGTGGCGGTCGGAGTAATCCTGATCGGTTCGGCGCCTGGTGGCGTGGCCTCAAACGTGATAAACTATCTGGCGCGCTGCAACGTCCCTTTGTCGGTCACGATGACCGCCATCTCGACGCTGGTTTCGCCTCTCATGACCCCGCTGATGATGAAATTGCTCGCCGGGAAACACATTGAGGTCGGGTTCGTGAAGATGATGTTCGACATCTGTAACATGATCATCACGCCGGTCCTTGCGGGGCTGTTGGCGAACAAAATCCTTTACGGGCGCAAGCCATGGTTAAGTCAAACGGCCCCGCTGTCGTTGATTATCCTGGCGTCCGCGGTGGCGGCATTCGCGATCAGCCGGGTCCCGGCCGCCGGATTCGGCCCATTGAAGAGCGGCTTGATCGTGGGCGTCGCGATGGTAGGCGTAACGGTGCTGGCCAAGCTGGTGGTTCAGATTCTCCTGCGCGGGCCCGCAAACTGGATGGACCGGGCGTTGCCAATCGTTTCCATGGCGGCGATTTGCTGCATCATCGCCGTGATCACCGCCCGTTCCAGCGAGGACCTGAAGCGGGTCGGCGTGGCGCTGCTGAGCGCGGCGATGCTGCACAACGGGCTGGGTTACCTCTTCGGCTATTTGGGCGCCCGGGCTTTGCGACTAAACATTGTCGATGCCCGCACGGTGGCGGTTGAAGTCGGCATGCAGAACGGCGGCATGGCCTCCGG
>Ga0073934_10006678_pt1 | contig 16593 bp, 15 predicted proteins | sample LarsenN4metaG_FD_76834 | JGI IMG/M metagenome (GOLD analysis project Ga0073934, IMG submission 76834) | Hot spring sediment bacterial and archeal communities from British Columbia, Canada, to study Microbial Dark Matter (Phase II) - Larsen... ...
CACGTTGGCCCATGCCGACAAGGCCAAAATCGGGGGGAAAGCATGAACGCTACACACGCCTTTAAACTCTGGGTAATGGGCCTCTGCGGGGCGGCGACGCTGGCCATCGCGCCCGTTGTCGATATCACCCCAGCATTCGCTCACGGGGAGCGTTCGCAGGAGCCGTTCCTGCGGATGCGCACCGTGAATTGGTATGACACTGAGTGGGTCGGAAAGTCGACCAAAGTCAATGATGTGACGGAGCTGAGGGGGAGGTTCCATCTGTCAGAGGACTGGCCTCGTGCGGTTGTGAAACCGAACCGGACGTTCCTCAACATCGGTTCTCCCAGTTCGGTCTTCGTGCGTCTCAGCTCGAAGGTAAACGGAACTCCGATGTTCGTCTCCGGTCCTATGGAAATCGGGCGTGACTATGAATACGTGGTCAGATTGAAAGCCCGACTCCCCGGCCATCATCACATCCATCCGATGTTTGCCGTCAAGGATGCAGGTCCGATCGCCGGGCCTGGCGGCTGGATGGATATCACTGGTCGGTATGAGGATTTCACCAATCCGGTCAAGACACTAACCGGTGAGACGTTCGACACGGAAACCATGGGTACGGCCACTGGAATCATGTGGCACCTGTTCTGGGCGGCCGTGGCCATCTTCTGGGTTGGTTGGTTTATGATCCGGCCGATGTACCTGGTACGGGCCAGGGTTCTGGCAGCGTACGGTGATGAGCTTCTGCTTGATCCTATCGACCGAAAGGTGGGCAGTGCATTGCTGGTCTTTGTGTTGGTCGTCGTGACCGTCGGGTATCTCGCAGCAGATGCGCGACACCCTGTTACTGTTCCGCTTCAGGCCGGTGAGACAAAGGTCAAGCCATTGCCGGTGAAGCCCAACCCCCTGATGGTTGAAGTCACACACGCAGAATACGATGTTCCTGGCCGCGCCTTGCGCATGACTCTCCATGCGACCAATAACGGAACTCAACCGGTGAGCATCGGGGAGTTCACAACGGCAGGCATCCGGTTTACCAACAAGGTCGGTGCTGCTAAGCTTGACCCCAATTACCCGGCTGAGCTAGTCGCATCGGCAGGCTTGACGATGGACAACGAAGCTCCCATCCAGCCTGGTCAAACCGTGGACATCAAGGTTGAGTCCAAGGACGTCCTGTGGGAAGTACAACGGTTAGTGGACATCCTCCACGATCCGGATCAGCGCTTCGCAGGATTGCTGATGTCCTGGACTGATTCTGGTGAGCGTCTCATCAATCCGATCTGGGCTCCGGTTCTCCCCGTCTTCACACGACTGGGAGCCTAGACTAGCTCGAACCTAACAAAAACGCCGATCCGCCACCATCGCAGGATGGCAAGGCGGGTCGGCGTTCTTGTTTTTTCTTCCCACTTATTTTCCTACTTCGTTTCTCTTGCATTCCATTCTTTGCCCTGCTGCACCTTCTAGCTCTATATCCATCCTCATCGGCTCGCATAATCCGAATCGGACCCTTGTCACTCCGAACCCTTAGTAACCTGAGTCCGAGACCCCTTGTCGCCTCGTCAAACCTTGCTCAGCCGTCAACGGTCCTGTATGATAGCACTGCGTGTAAGTGATATAACCTCAAAAAGTCAGCTGCAACTACGGAGGTCTCCCGGCACACAAGCCCCCTCGTGATACACTCTGTTTGATCCCATGGACACTCCTTCGAGTACCTCAGCTCCTTCACAGCTATTCGAAACCATCGGACGGGTTGCCTTCCGGCATTTCCCGGCGGCGGGCGCACTCGATACCCATCGATTGCGGGACTATGGAATTGCTGCCTTCACATTCCTCAGCGTGGCAGTCAGTTGTGTGATGGAAATCAGCGCAAGCGTCGAGCGACAACAGTTGCTTGGAGTGTTCGCATGGATGTTTCTCGGTGTCTTATTGCTCGGCGAGAATTGGGAAACTAGGGCTCAGGTCGCCATCGCAGTCCTATTTGCAACCGTTGGCGAACATTTCGCTTCGATTTACATGGGTGGGTACACATACCGGTTCGAAAATGTTCCCGCCTACGTTCCTCCCGGTCATGGAATGGTCTATCTAACGGCCGTGGCGCTGGCACGATCAAGGCTCTTTGTCCGCCATCCCATAAAGATTGCCATCTTCGTGATCGGAGTATGGGGGACCTGGTCCCTTTGGGGAATCAGCGGTTACCCGGATCGAGGAGATTGGGTCGGTGCATTGTTGTTCTCTATATTTTTACTCTGGCTGATAATTGGTCGCTCGCCGATGGTCTATTTGGCCGCTTTTTTTATTACGACGTGGCTAGAACTGATCGGCACGGCTGTAGGCGCGTGGAAATGGGCTGCCATCGACCCCCTCCTGGGATGGCCACAAGGGAACCCGCCTAGCGGAGTGGGAGCCTGGTACTGCCTCGTCGATGCAGTGGCTATTGGAGGAGCGAGACCCGCACTATACGGGATGAAACGTCTCCGCGACTGGTCCAGATCTTTTGGCGTCCTCAAATAGAACCGGCCATCTTTGAACGTTCCACTACCGAAAGGACCTCCTCTCGTGACGACTTACATGGAAAGCTGCACCCAATTTAAAACCTTCTTTGTCCCGCGACAATGAATGCACCGTCCAAACAACTACGGCACAAGCATGAATAATAAGATCGTGTCCCAATCGTTTTTTCTTCATCAACTGTACGCGGCTCTTGATATGATCTTGACCACATGTGTTGAAGCTGGGAGCACATCTTGATAACCGACATTACTGCAGTGGTAGCCTCAATACAGGTTGGACAACCTCGCACCGTTAGATCAAGCGATGAACTTGGATCCCGGAACCATGTCTGGACCACCGGATTTTTTAAGGACCCGACGACGGCATCACTTTGGCTTGGTCGTCTCAACCTTGAGGGAGACGGGCAAGCGGACCTCGAGAATCATGGAGGACCAGATAAGGCCGTCAATGTCTACCCGGCCGAACACTACCCCTACTGGGCACAAACAATTGGGTTGGCGACTCTTCAATCAGGTGGTTTTGGAGAGAACTTTACCATTGAAGGCCTGCTGGAAAGTCATGTCTGTATCGGTGATGTTTTTAAGATCGGTGAATCGCTGGTCCAGGTATCTCAGCCCAGGCAACCCTGTTGGAAGCTGGCACGCCGTTGGCGGATCAACGATCTGGCTCTTCGCGTTCAGGAAACCGGTCGAACTGGGTGGTATTTTCGTGTCCTCAGAGAAGGTCGCGTTCAGGCAGGAACTAAACTCATTCTCGTTGAACGCCACCATCCAACCTGGACAGTGTCTGCCGCAAATGAGGTAATGCATCACCGGACAACAGATCGGCAGGCTGCTCAGATGCTGGCTGACTGCGTTTATCTCTCATCAAGATGGCAGGACAAACTCAAACGGCGTGCGCTTACTGGCATACCCGAGAACACGACCTCACGTCTTGAAGGTACAGAAAGGTAGACAGCCTGAAAGGCTGACTCATTTCCTTTTATAGAGCATGAGGACCGTATCATTATTATGATACGATCCTCATGTGTCACTGACTGCAGTGCTCCATCTAAATATCTAGTCTTTCTCGTCTTCTTCGTCGTCGTCTTTCTTTTTCTTAACCTCTTTTAGCACGGGTTTCCCCTGGGCAAGGCTCGCGTTGAGATCGTGTTCAGGAACCTTTTTATGCACCAAGTTTTGGTGACAATCGATACACGTCGCCCCTTCACTCTGCATCTTAGCATGTGCCGCTTTGGCTGAAGCTCCTGGCGGTTTCGTATTCTTGTGACAGGCTCGACAGGTCAGGCTATCCCATTCCTTAAGTTTCATTCGAGCCCGATACGCAGCTTCTGGGCGATGCTCGTTGAATTTTTCAACAGTTGAATAGTCCGTAGTGAACTCCTTGATCAGGAACGGCACACCATCCACCACATGCGTATAGATGGCTTTGTGAAAGTTGGATAAGCCTTGAGGCACATGGCAATCCTTACAGCCTGGATCCATACCAAGCGCACCCCAGTGTGAGGACTTTTTCAGTTCCTCATAAGGGTAAATTTCCGAATGACAGCTGATACAAAATTCCGTCCTGGAGATTGCGGCTTCGCCGCCGAACACGACGGTAATCAGCCCTATTCCCAGAACCGCTCCAGCAGCTAATGTACCTAGCTTTGGCATGGTTATTCATCCCCTGCCTTGTCGGACTTCACCGGCGGTTTGGCTGACTTCTGGAACTCTTCATGGAACTTCGGAATGGGTGGGCCGGTAAATGTTCCAGCAAGCTTGAAGTGTTCGTGCATGGCCTTGTCATTCCGCACCGACTTTTCAAAATCAAACGCATACTTCTTGTCTACCGCGGGAGTGAATGGCGTATAGGGTTTCTTCACCCCTTTCCAGCCTGACCCTTCGTAATTCAAATGACAGGCGTTGCACTTTTCTTGAAATTCAAAGTCCTGGCCAGCTTCCACAAGTTGGGCTCGCTCCATCGTCTTCTGTGACTTTTCATAAGCTTCGCCGGCTTTTCGGTGGATTTTCCGATAGTCGCTCCCGGCGCCGTGGCAGGATTCGCAACCTACACCGGTTAAAAATTTCTCCGGCTCTTCGATGACGTAACCACCTTCCTTGCCGAACCCATCGACGTGGCATCCCACGCAATCCTTATCCTTCGAATAGTCCTTCTTGGGATCCAGCTTGGCCTTGACCATCGCCTCGTCCTTTTTCTTGCCTCTGCTGGGCTTTAGCGATTCCATAGCCTTGGCATGCAGCGTCTTCTCCCACGACTCCCCCTCGCCTTTGTGACAATTGAAGCATTTCTTTCGTCCTTCGAATGTCCCTTCCGCCGAAGCAGTTCCAGCAACGGCCAGAAATACCGCCGCAGCGGCGAATGCGTACACTATGCGGTGATTCACGGTGTCTCCTTTCCCATGAATGTATGAATGATAAGAACTATTCGTCGCAATAACCGAGTACTCGATATTCCTAGTTGACTTTCGTCATGCCTCTTTGCAGTGTCTTCAGTTTACCATGAGCAATTCCGAGACTGCCACACTGATGTTCAGTGATTGGGTCTGCCGAATAGACTTCACGCAGCCGGAATTCTGTACACCCAATATCCGCCATGCTTGTGAACCAATTGTAATGCCTGAAAGTCAATGGGTGTCGAGTTCATAAATGGCAGCATTTGCGACAACAATATTTTCCCATTCTTCCCTTCGTTCAAGAAATAGGCGCGCACAACCTTTTCTGAGAGAGACTGCAGAGTATAGGTATCGTATCCGTTCGCCTTCATCCAAGCCTTGACTTGACCGGCAAGCCCATGGACATTACCGGTCAAGGGGAAGTCTTTAAAGGCGATATCCATTCGATCAGGTCGCATAAGCCCAAGCTTATAGAGGTCGGAGGGATGCACGACGATATAGGCTTCACGTGAACCAACCAATTGTCGAAGCATAGCTGCACCGGTGCTAGCTTCTGAGGATAGTGCATCCACGAACTGCTGAAACTTTTGTTCTTCATCCGATGATCCCGATGCCCCCCAAAACTGACGTTCATACTCGTTAATGACATCGGCACGATCTTTCCAGTACGACGGGGCAATGAGCGGTTGCGCGAGGTGAGACGTAAACAAAGTCTCACGGTCGGATAAGAGACTGACCTGCCGCGAGGTATCCCACCAGGCTAAAATCACCGCTTGCTTCGGCACATGCTTCGTAATTTCGGTCGCAATCGTGGCAAGTTCCGACAGCTCGGCCCCCATCGATCCAACCGGTTCTGAAACGAGATTTTCCCAGTTTAATAGGATGGACATCCCGTCTTTAGTTGCTCGATAAGCAATAGCTATCGGCTTATCCACCGACGGAACACGAAGCTCGTATTTGCTGATTTTTAGATCCGGCCAAGCCTGTAGCCCGAGGTTCCCAAACTTACTCACACTCCCTTCATCAACCAGTTGATAACTGTAGGGAGCAGGGGCAGGCTTAAACCAAAGGTAGGCGAACCACCCGACTAGAAAAAGACCCCCCGCCACCAGGAGGAACCCCAGTGACGGGAGGATCTTGTTCCCTGACTGCTTGGAGACCGGCATGCTCAGGGACGACGTCGCGCTCACTACTACTTCTTGCGCCGCCGCCATCCGGCGAGGGCCATGGTCCCGGCCAGCATCATCCCCCCACCAATCCCGCCGAGGGACAGCTTTCCGGTTTCACTCTCGAGATCCAGCAGACTATGCTTCATCTGGCCTTCCAGCTTGGCCACCCGCGCTTGGAGATCGAGTTTCTCCTTGAGCCGCGTGTCATCGTCCATAATTTCCACGTAGGCCCGGTTCATCGCCGCCCAGCCCACCGTGTAGGTGTAGCCCCAGTACTGGTGCGCCAAGCTGACATGCAACTGCACCAGGTGATCTTCGGCCATTTCAAACAGCTTCAACTCATTGGCCGCCGGGTTGTTCCCCTTCGACCAATAGATCTGGAAGAACTTTTCAAAGCCATCGGTCTCCGGCGCCGGCGGGGCCGGGCGGTTCGTCTTTTGCCCGGTCAACAGCCCAGCCTTGTACTGTTCCTCGACCACATGATGCGCTTCATCGTACTTATCCAAGCCCGAGAAGGTGCCATTGTCCATGAATTCCAACCACGCTCGGGCATAGGTCTCGGAGTGGCAATTGGTGCAGGTCTTCACCCAGGCATCGTTCCGCTTCTCGGACCAATCGGTTTTGATATTCTCACGAATCCCCGGCACGAAGGGATAGTTGGCCCACCGCACCTTCCGCACGACGTTGTGCGCGATCTTGCCCTGGTACTCCATATGGCAGTACTGACACGTCGGGGCTGTTTCGGCCCCTTTGGCCATGGCTTCTTTGATGGGGATATTGAAGTTCCAATGATCCTTATCGCGCTGATACTTCAGCCCATGCTTGGAGAGATTGTAGGCTTCCCAATTGTTATGGTCGGCCCCGCTGTGGCACTGACCACAGACCTCTGGCTTGCGCGATTCCGCTACGGAGAATTCATGGCGTGCGTGGCACGTATCGCACTTGTTTTGATTGATGTGACAGCCCGTGCAGCCGTCGGCAATTTCCCGCTGCGGCATGCCGGCATACACTTCGACTTCCACGTTGGCCCGGTAATCCAAGGCATGAGACGGACGGCCCTTGGGCCATTGATCCTTCGGCCACGTGATCGTATCCCGCTCGGATTCTCGTTCGGCAAACTCCTGCAAGTGACAGGTACCGCACGTATCCGCGGTGGCGAGCTTGATATCCTTTCGGTGATCGGCCTTCGTCTTCGTGTTGATGTCGAAGTGGCAATCGATGCATCCCACCTCTTTCAACTTCTCGCCCTTGCCCAACTTGCCTATCGACCGCAGATTTTCTTCGATGGCCTCCAGCTTCGCCTTCTTGTAGAAGGTTTCGTCTTTCGGCGTCAGCTTACGGATCTTGTCTAGATTCGCGTGGGTGCTCTTCTTCCACGCCGCCACCCAGCCCGGTGATTCATCCGTGTGACACTTCACGCATTGCTCACGACTGGCGACCTCTTTGACCGCCTGGGGTGGCTTGTAGAACGTGTGGGGATCGAAATACTTGCTGAACGAGACCGGCTGCCAATACTCTCCGTACTTCCCTTTCCCGGCCCCTTGAGCCGGATCCATGTAGCGCTTGAGCAATGCCTCGTACAGTTCCTTCGGCGAGGCCGAGCGCTCGAGCTTCAGCGCCTCGTAGGTTTCCTTCGGAACGGTGGGGAAATTCGCCTGCGCCTGCGCGGCGGCGAACACGCCGCAGACCAGCAGCAGCACACATGCTCGCATGAGGTTGACGCTCATCGTACACATGCCTTGTTTCCATACCATGATGCGATACCACTCCTTTCATTGAGGGCCTGGGGCAGAGAACTCCCAGGATAACCTCCTTTGTTAGTGGCTCATGGGCGGGGTGTAGGAATGCACCGGTCCATCGGACCCGATGTGCTCAATGACGTCCACGCGCCTCAACCCCTTTCCCCGCATGCTGTCCGGCTGCGCCACAGTGCCCTGAAGCGACTCGATCAGGTCCGCCCGGTGAAAAGCCAGCGCGTCGCCGCTCGACATGGCGACCACCCCTATTGCCACAACCATGGACACCATGCATATCGCACACAACTTCTTCACGGTCACAATACCCTCCTCTTGGTTAATGAATGATGAACACTGCAGGCACTGTACTGGCACAACACTAGCCCGCGCCTCCTGCGCGAGCCCCTTTCAGATCAGACTGGGGAAGACTTCTACCTTGTGAATCCTCATTCACTCCGGAGGCTTTGAAACAAGTCATCGAGTGTGCTCAGCACTCCCCCGGTGATTTGGCGAAGCTCTTGCCCTGTACATCGCAGCGGAACCATCCGCCGTCGTTGCCAGCCCCTGAGAGCGAAGACTTTCCCCGGCTGCCTATACGGCCTCTCGCATACCACCACGAACTCCTTTCCATGATCGTCTTCCATGATGAACCCTTTCACATTCATGCAACCTCATCCCTTTTTTAGTTTTGTTCGTCCGCGGCACTATTGTGAGGGCCAAGAAAAAACACTCCTTTCCATTGCGATGCCCAGTTCATCCTCTTTCCGCTATACATTTCCTTTATACATTTCCTTGCCACGGATCAGACGATACCCGGCGGCGACACTGTGAGATCGCCGCCGGATTCGCCGGACCAGGCCGGAAGCTCACAAGGAGATAGGCGGCTGGATAGGGCGAATCCAGTCTGACCCCGGCCTGGGACATCGTATCTGCGCCTAGCAAATCTCGTGCTTTCGTCGGCATCCGAGTCCCGATTTACCCCAACGGCACAATCATTGTAAAAACAAGCCGTTTTCGTCAATTCGCGTAAGTCATGCATGATGGGCTTCGACTCACTCCGCCGAATCAGTTGAATCTAAATCGATTCAGTGAATCCGATCAGATTCATCATCAGATCCACATCCATCACATATCTCCCTCTTTCGAAGCGGGAGTCATACGTGATGTCTACCGCCTCCACGCTCGCCAATGGTCCGAAGGAGTTGTAGATCTGCGGGCCTTCGATGACCTGGTCCTGCTTGCTGCCCGGCACCGGAGCCTTCACCGTGCCGCTACAACCAACACCGTGTTTCGTCGGTTGCGGTGAAGCTCAACCGCCCAACAAGACACGAAGCTTGCTTAAGAAGAGGGCGTCACGCATGGAAGCCTCCGTGCTCAATGTGGAGGTGGACGAGTGTTGTTCAAGCGTACGAGCGACGGCGCAACTGCAATGCCAGTTTCGTTCCAGAATCGTTGTTCCCTCCCTCACAAGAATCGTCACTGTGGTCTCTGACCGCCCAAACCGCCTACACAGCGTGCCATCGCAATGGGAAGTGATCGATGATGATGCTTTCTAGACCGACACACACCTAATCGAAGAGCAGAAGAAACGCTGCTATAGAGCAAATGTATCCAATTAGATTCGGTATCTAATTTGCTTCACCTGCACCTAGACTCAACACTTTGACTCAGTGTAAATTGCCGATCCTTCCTTGATCTCCCTGAAATAGGGGTCTATGCGCTGTACGGGGCTGAGTAAGAATGGTGGGAGTACGCACGAAGAGAATGCCGCGACAGTTAATCCGTACAGGCATACAAAGAGCGATAATTATTGTAATTGTGATCCGGCTGTGGAGTGATCCATTTTACGCCGGGGCTGAGACTTCTATTCCCATTCCCCATGTTTCCTCAACAGTAGAAAAGCAGATCCAGGAAGAAGCGCTCTATTTGAAGGAAGAAACCGTCAGTATCGCTAGCCGCTACGAACAGCCGATATCGAGGGCCCCGTCCGATGTCTATGTGATGACGGACAAAGACATCCGCAAATCAGGAGCTATCGACATTCCGACTCTGCTGCGACAAATTCCTGGCATGGAAGTCATGCAAATGAACGCGGTCGATTTCAATGTCAGCGTGCGCGGCAATAATCAGCTTTCGGCCGATAAGCTCCTGGTGCTGGTCGACGGTCGGTCAATCTACATCGATCAATCCGGACAAGTCTTATGGAAATTTCTTCCTGTGGCATTAACTGAAATCAAGCGGATCGAAGTCCTGAAAGGTCCGGCATCGGCCGTGTACGGCTTCAATGCCTTTGATGGCGTGGTGAATATCATTACGAAACACCCGGAAGAGATGAGCGGGACCACCTTCCAAGCGGCAGGAGGTGAATTGGGAACCTTGCTCACCAGCGTCGTCCAGGCAGGTACCGTCGGCAACTGGGGCTACCGGGTATCAGGCGGGCACGAGCAGAATCAGCGATGGTCGGACCGGAATGCACCCGCTCTTAATAGTCAGCGACTCGGTGGCATGGCGGAATATCAACTTTCACATCATGGAAGGATACGCGCCGAGGCAGGACTCGCAAGAGCGAGTCCCTATAACGGCTTTGTGACCGAAGTCGCTACGTCAGATTCTCATTTGTCCCAGGCCCATGCCCTACTCAGCTATGAACAGAGCGGCCTTCTCCTTCGCGGCTGGTGGAACGGTCTTTTCAGCGAGACCACCCCAACGGTATTTCCTCCCCTGACTCCTCTATTTGCCTTGTCCGACCGATTTGGAAGGAAAGATCAGGACTTCTCATTCAATACGTATGACTTCGAATCCCGTTACCAGCTGAAACCGTTTGAAGCTCTGAAAATCAACCTCGGCGCCAATTTCCGTCACATTGTTCTGTCGTCGAATATTCTCAGCAATCGCACAGCTCAGAATCGTCTCGGGCTCTATACTCAAGGCGACTTTCTTGTTCTCCCGTCCCTGGAGTTGAGCGCCGGGCTGCGCTACGACCTCGACGCCTTTGGAACACCAACCTTGTCCCCGCGCGGCGCGGTGGTCTACCATGTGAATGCAAACCATGCTTTTCGAATTTCCAGCTCTGTCGCCTATCGTCCACCGACAACCGCCGATGTCAGCCTGAACCTCCTGACCTCACTCACACTCCCAGGATTCCCGCCAGGGACTTCCGTCGCGTTGGGATCGACCGATGTGAAGCCGGAACAAATTATTTCCTATGAATTCGGCTATCAAGGCTGGTGGTGGAACCATCGCGTGCGAACCAGAGTAAGCGGATTCTTCAATCATATCTCGGATCTCATTGCTTTTCGCAACACGCCGAGCGATCCCTTAAGCCCATCCCGCCCGATCAACGGCGGCTTAGCCGATGTCTATGGAGGAGAGGTGGGAGTCGAATTACTGATCACGTCCTGGCTCTCAGGGTTTGTCAACTATGCATATCAGGAAGCCGGACAGTCCTTCAGCGGTTTTAGCCGTCGAGGCTTTCCGCACCACAAGGTGAATAGCGGGCTCCGTCTAACATGGAGTCCGTTCAACGGTGAGATCCTCTACCACCACGTCGGGAACTCATCGTATCCACTGCCGGATATCTTTACCAGCCTTGCCCCATTTTTTCCGACCGGGACTGTCTTACCACAGGAACTGGTCCCCAGTTACAACTTGCTGAATTTACGACTTGGATACCTTCTCTGGCGCCAGCAAGGAGCTGATTACATGCGGGAAGCCGAGGTGGCGGTTTCCGTGTTCAACGCCCTGAATGATACACATCGCGAGCATCCGTTAGGCGACTTGCTCGGCACCCGAGTCATAGGCTGGTTGACGGTGAAGCTTTGATCCAGTCCTCACGCTCAAATCATGTGGCCCAAGAGTTGCTTTGATTATTTTTGTTCGCCTACATGTATGGTCGAAGGCGCAGACGTTCCTCAGCCTTTGAGAATGTTAGCGATGGTCAAGGAAATCGTTTATTATAGATAAGTGGTTGCCGAGAGAGGCCCTTCATGCTGCCAACATTCTTCGTTCTCTCTCTTTTTTTGCTCACAAGCCTATCCGGCATAGCCGGCGCCACAGAAATCGCCATCATCAAGTCGGCCGTCCTTTCGTACTATGAACAAGCTGTACTCGGTTTTAAGGCGGGAATCCCTCCCACCATCTCGGTCAAGGAATATAACCTCAGTGGCCAGCTCGCAGAAGGACGGGAAATTGCCCGATCCTTACGGGCTTCCCCTCCCGATCTCATCTTTGCCGTCGGGCTTAAGGCTGCCGTAGCCGCGAAGCTGGAGATTTTTGACACGCCGGTGGTGTTTTGCATGGTGCTCAACCCGGAAGCCCATGCGCTTCCTGCCCACAACATGACCGGAATCGCTGTCCGACCGCCGGCGGAGACACAACTCGCTGCGCTCCGTTCCATCGTCCCCAATCGTAATCGCGTCGGGGTGATCTATGATGAAGAGCAAAGCGGCGACTTTATCCGCCAGGCACAGCGGGAAGCCAAACAGCAGGGATTGGAGCTCCTCGCGGTCACCATCCACCGTCAAGATCAGATTCCCAACGCGGTTCGAGTATTACTCCCGAAGATCGATGTACTCTGGTTGATACAAGACCAGACCGTGGTATCCGAATCAGCCATTCCGTTCTTCTTGGAATCGACGCTTGACGCCAAAGTGCCGCTGTTCACCTTCTCTTCGACTCTGGTTCAACAAGGAGCGCTCGGCGCACTGGTCTTGGATCCTTGGACTGTGGGACAGCAGGCCGCGCATATTGCACGCGCCCGTCTCAACGGAAACCACGCTTCAGCCGGTCTCCTCCAGACACCCGATCGCCCTCAATTGGCGTTGAACTTGAACTCCGCAGAGCACTTAGGTCTCGCGCTGCCCCCCGAGCTGATTCGTTTGGCCGGTCACCTGTTTGGAGGGCCGGGCGCACTAGCCCAGAAACCGAGCCATTCCGATGGAATCCCCTAGAGAGCATGGCTTGTCGCCAATGGTTGAACAGGCTCTGTCATTCCCGTCCTTCTCGATCACACTCAGAACGAAACTCGTCCTGAGTACGGCTGTCATTCTGATTGTCGCCTGTCTCTTATTAGGCTGGTTGTTTATTCAACAGCAAGTGCGATCGGCTGCAGAAAGCCTGGTGCAAAGCGGAACGTTGCTCGCACAACATCTGGCAGGCATGGGGCGATTCAGCATCGTCGCCGGCGATACCCATCGGTTGGATCAACTCATCGAGGAGATTCTCGCCGTCAGCCCCGTGGTTTATGTGGCGATCGTGACTTCGGACGGTGAACTCCAAGCCGGCTTTGGAAAGGACGAGTGGCAACAGCAGTTTTCTACTCTCTCGGTAGGCCGACGACAGTTTTCGGTGACGAAATTGGTCCAACCCAGCCGGCTCAACGTGAATGCGAATGAACCGTTCGTCAGCGGGATTTGGCTTGACAAGGAGGGACCAGTTCTTCGATCGACCATCGAATTTACGCCGGGTGAGCTATTAAGCCTCATGGGAGGATCCGAGCTCCCGATATTCTACGACATGCTGGTCCAGGTACCGCGTCACTCTCACGCAACCATCTGGGATCCTGCCCTCCAACTCACGCTTGAGGAACGATTTGATACGCAGGAAGGCTCCACCGCACTTCAGAATGTGGCCTCCTCACTTGTGCAGGTCGGGCTTTCGACGTCCAACCTTCAGCACGTCCTGCGCCGGCTGTTGTGGCAAGCGGTGCTCATTACGCTAAGCACACTGACGGGGGGATTATTTATCGTCGTCCTGCTGACACGCCGAATTACGATTCCCTTGCAAGGACTCACCACCGCAGCGACCAAGCTTGCCAAAGGGGAGACGGTACCGGCCGTGGCCATACGAACAACCGATGAAATTGGAACCCTGACACAAGTCTTCAACACGATGGCCTCGACGTTGCAATTACGCGAGCACGAGTTGCGCGAACTGGCTCATACCCTGGAAGACCGCGTTGAAGCTCGCACACAGGAGCTTGCCGCAGCGAATGCCAAACTACGAGAGCTCGATCGACGCAAGTCGATCTTTGTTTCCACGGCCTCGCACGAATTGCGTACACCCTTGACGTCGATGAAAGTCCACCTGGCCAACCTGCGAGATGGGGTCGACGGAGCCGTTAGCGAAGATCAGCGACGATCGCTTATGCGTGTGGAAGCCAACCTCTCACGCCTTCGGATTCTGATCGATGAACTGCTGGATCTCTCCCAAATTGAAATGGGCCAAGCCACTGTACGCTTGGAACCGGTAGCACTCGGAACTGTGATTGCCAAAGCCGTGGAAGATCTTCATCCCTTCACCTGCGAACGTCACGTCAGAGTTGTGATCTCGCTCCCGTCCGATCTGCCCTTTGTCTCTGCCGACCCCGACAAATTGCGACAGATCCTCCTCAATCTCCTACACAATGCCGTCAAATTCACGCCGGTGGACACCACCGTGGACTTGACCGTCATGAGAATATCCATCGATGTCATCCAAATCTCCGTGCGTGATGTCGGACCCGGTATCGCCCCGGAAGATGTGGAGAAGATTTTCCAGCCGTTCTATCGCGCCGCCGCTGCACACAAAAAGACCAAGGGAGCCGGGCTTGGACTGGCAATCGCCAAATTGCTGGTCGAACTGCATCGTGGGCAACTGTGGGTTGAGACACAACCTAACCGAGGCAGCTGTTTTTCATTTACCTTGCGCTCCGCCACACCAGGCCGCCACGCTTTGGCAGAGACCATTGCGCCAAACCCATCACATCATCAAATTGCTTCACTCTGAGGATAGGGGCCTCGGCAGCTCCCAACGCACGACTGAGCGGTCATGTGGAGGGTGGCTTGGCAGAGACACCTCTCTGCCTGATAAGCCTCGTCAAATAGGTTCTCTGCAACCCAAGAAGTTCCGCTGCCTTGGTTTGATTCCATCCAGCTCGGCGCAACGCCTCTTCAATAACCTTCCGACTGTAGTGCTCCATCACGGCATGGTAATTCAGACTCTCGTCCTCCGCAAAGTCCGCTTCCACCGGCAGATTTCGTTGGACCGTGATCCCGAGATGTTCCGGTTCAATACAGTCATCGGGACAAAGTGCGATGGCCCGCACCAGGACATTCTCTAACTCACGCACATTTCCCGGCCAGTGATACCCGCGAATGAGCTCCAGAGCATCTTGGCTCACCGTGAAAGGACGGCGGCCCATGGCCGTCCCATGTCGCCGGACAAAATGGTCGACCAATGCAGGCAGATCCTCCGGTCGTTTTCGTAAAGGGGGCAACGTGAGTGAAATGACGTTCAGACGATAGAACAAATCCTGACGGAACAGTCCTTCCTGAATGGCCTCTTTCAGATCCTTGTTCGTCGCCGCGACAAAACGAACATTGGTGCGAATGGATTGAGCGCCCCCGACACGGTAGAATTCTTGATCTTGCAGCAGACGGAGCAGTCGCGTCTGGAGTCCCGCGGGCATGTCGCCGATCTCATCGAGAAAGACGGTGCCGCCTTCCGCCGATTCGATCTTTCCGGGTTCGCGCCTCACCGCTCCGGTGTAGGCTCCCTTCTCGTGCCCGAATAATTCGTTCTCCAATAAACTCTCGGGGAGAGCTGCGCAGTTCACGACGACAAAGGGCTTCGAGGCCCGGGGGCTCCACCGATGCAGCGCCCGCGCAATCACTTCCTTCCCCGTTCCTGTTTCACCCAATAACAGCACCGTGGCGGACGAACTGGCCGCTCGCCGTGCCGTGTCAAGCAACTCAACCATATGCAGACTCTGCCCGACCACCTGTTCATACCGACCCTCTACTTCTGCCTGTAGGAGACCGATTTGCCGCGTGAGGGCCATCTGTGCCATGGCCTTCTCAATCACGATAGAAAGGTGATCAGGTTCAAACGGCTTCGTCAGGAAATCACACGCCCCGAGCCGGATTGCCTCCACGGCCCGACCGATCGTTCCGAACGCCGTAATGACGACCACTTCCGGTATAGTCTGTGGGGGAATACTCGAGCGTTTTTCGGCCAGCTGTTTCAGGATATCAAGGCCGCTGAGGCCTGGGAGTTCGATGTCCAGCAGCATCAGATCGGGCGCCTCTTCCGTTGCCAGCCTGAGCGCCTGTTCACCATCCTCGGCCGTGAGCACCTCATGACCCATCCAGGTCAAACGCTTCTTGAGCGCACTGAGAATATCTTGGTCATCATCGACAACGAGAATACGTGTCTGCATCAGGGACCCTTAGAGAGAATTCGTGATGGGCTATTGTAGTGGAAGATGGGACTGAAGAGAAAGTGTACTGGCTAGTAGCTCAAACAGACATCATTCAGGCTCATAATTCAGATTCGGCGAGAGCCAGCGCTCGACCGTGCGGAGGTCCATCCCCTTGCGGCGGGCGTAGTCTTCCACTTGGTCTTTGCCGATTTTGCCGACGGCAAAGTACTTCGCGTCGGGATGGGCGAAATAGAAGCCGCTGACCGATGCAGCGGGCAACATGGCAAAGCTTTCTGTGAGCGTGATATCGGCGTTCTTCTCCACTGACAAGAGATCAAACAGCAACCGTTTTTCCGTATGGTCCGGACAAGCGGGATAACCAGGTGCCGGACGGATACCCCGGTAACGCTCACGGATCAAATCATCATTCGTAAGCTGTTCCTTTTTTCCGTATCCCCATTCTTCTCTGACTCTCTTATGGAGAAATTCCGCGAAGGCCTCGGCCAGCCGGTCCGCAAGCGCCTTGGCCATGATGGAATTATAGTCATCATGGTCCCGATCGAACCGCTTGCAGAGTTCGTCCAACCCGATGCCGGTTGTCACGGCAAAGGCTCCCACGTAATC
>Ga0073934_10006679_pt1 | contig 16591 bp, 16 predicted proteins | sample LarsenN4metaG_FD_76834 | JGI IMG/M metagenome (GOLD analysis project Ga0073934, IMG submission 76834) | Hot spring sediment bacterial and archeal communities from British Columbia, Canada, to study Microbial Dark Matter (Phase II) - Larsen... ...
ACTGCACGGCTACCGCAACGACGAGGCGCTGGTGTCCGGGCCGCCCGCCGGTGCGCAGGTGGTGACCGCGGGCGTGCAGAAGATGGCGCCCGGCATGAAGGTGGCGGTCGCCATGGCCACCACCATCCAGGGCGCCGCCGTCGCTCATGCCAACCCCACCCGGCAGGCCGCGAAATGAACCGCTTCAACCTCACCGAATGGGCCTTGCGCAACCGCGCGATCACCCTGTTCCTGCTGCTGGCGGTGGCCATCGCCGGCGTGTTCAGCCTGAAGAAGCTCGGCCAGCTGGAGGACCCCAACTTCTCGGTGCCGTCGATGACCGCGGTCGTGATCTGGCCGGGCGCCACCGCCCAGCAGGTGCAGGACCAGGTGCTCAACCGCATGGAGAAGAAGTTCGAGCAGATCGACAACTTCGAGAAGGTCGTCACCTACGCCCGCCAGGGCTACGGCGGCATGACGCTGACCGTGAAGGGCGGCACCCCCAAGGCCGACCAGGCCGAGGCCTGGTACCAGGCGCGCAAGAAGCTCGACGACCTGCGGCTGGAGCTGCCCGAGGGCATCGTCGGCCCCATCGTCAACGACGAGTACGGCGATGTCTACGGCCTGATGATCGCCGTCAAGGGTGACGGCATCGACCACGCCGAGCTCACCGAGGTGGCCGAGGACGTCAAGCGCAGCATGCTCAAGGTGCCCAAGGTCAAGAAGGTGGACCTGATCGGCAAGCAGGCCGAACGGGTGTACCTGGAGTTCTCGCACGAGCGCCTGGCCACGCTGGGCCTGACGCCGCTGGCCATCGCCGAAAGCCTGAAGAGCCAGAACGCGATGCTGCCCGCGGGCCAGATCGACACCCGTGGCGACCGCGTGCTGGTGCGCGTGAGCGGCGCCTTCCAGAGCCTGGACGACATCCGCCAGGTGCCGGTGACGGCCGGCGGCCGCACGCTGCGGCTGGGCGACATCGCCACCATCAAGCGCGGCTACGAAGACCCGCCGCTGTACACCGTGCGCCACAACGGCCAGCCGGTGCTGATGCTGGGCATCTCGATGACCAGCGACGGCAACATCGTCGAGCTCGGCGAGGCGATGGCGGAGGCCACCGCGAAGATCCAGGCCGAGCTGCCCCACGGCGTGGAGCTGGAGCGCGTGGCCGACCAGCCCACCACCGTGAAGGACGCGATCTGGGACTTCGAGCGTTCGCTGATCGAGGCGCTGGTCATCGTCATCGCGGTCAGCCTGGTGAGCCTGGGCTGGCGCGCGGGCCTGGTGGTGGCGATGTCGGTGCCGCTGGTGCTCAGCGCCGTGGCGGTGCTGATGTACGCGATGGGCTGGAACCTGGAGCGCATCTCGCTCGGTTCGCTGATCATCGCGCTCGGCCTGCTGGTGGACGACTCGATCATCGCCATCGAGATGATGGTGGTGAAGATGGAGGCCGGCTGGGACCGCGTCAAGGCGGCCGCGTTCTCGTATGAAGCCACCGCGATGCCGCGCCTGATCGGCGCGCTGGTCATCGCCGCCGGCTTCATGCCGATCGGCTTGTCGAAGTCGACCACCGGCGAATACGCGGGTGGCATCTTCTGGATCGTCGGTGCGGCCGTCGTGTTCTCGTGGGTCTGCTCGGGCCTGTTCACGCCCTACCTCGCGGCCAAGATGCTGCCCAAGGACTTCGGCCAGCACCACCATGGCGGCGACCCCTACGACACGCGCTTCTACCGCAAGCTGCGCAGCTGGATCGACGCTGCCGTGCAGCGCCGCTGGTGGGTGCTGGGTGCCACGGCCGCGGCGCTGGCCGTGGCGGTGGCTGCGATGCAGCTGGTGCCGCAGCAGTTCTTCCCCAACAGCTCGCGCCCCGAGCTGGTGGTGGACCTGCGCCTGAAGGAGGGCTCGTCGTTCCAGGCCACCACCGAGCAGGTGAAGCGCCTGGAGACGCTGCTGGCCAAGGACGCCGACGTCAAGTTCTTCACCGCCTACACCGGCGCCGGTGCACCGCGCTTCTACCTGGCGCTGAACCCGGAGCTGCCCAACCCCGGCTACGCCCAGTTCGTCGTCATGACGCAGGACCTGGAGGCGCGCGAACGTGTGCGCACAAGGCTGATGGCCCAGGCCGACGCCGAGTTCCCGCAGGCCTGGCTGCGTGTCACGCGGCTGGAGCTGGGGCCTCCGGTGGGCTACCCGGTGCAGTTCCGCATCGTCGGCCCCGACACGCAGGTGGTGCGCCGCATCGCCCGCGAGGTGGAGCAGTTGGTCGCCTCCAGCACCAAGGTGCGCGACGTGCAGCTGGACTGGAACGACCCGGTGCGTGTGCTCAAGGTCGAACTCGACCAGGACAAGGCGCGTGCACTCGGCCTCACGCCGGCCGAGGTGTCGCTGGCCACGCAGAGCGTGATGAACGGCGCCACGCTGTCGCAGCTGCGCGAGCGTGAGGACCTGATCGACATCGTGGCGCGTGCCGTGCCGGGCGAGCGCCTGGACATCGAGACGCTGAAGGACATCAACCTGCACACCCGCCAGGGCACCGTGGTGCCGCTGTCGCAGGTGGCCCACGTGCACTACGCGCTCGAGGAGCCGGTGCTGTGGCGGCGCAACCGCGACATGGCCATCACCGTGCGCGCCGACGTGAAGGACGGCGAGCAGGGTGTCTCGGTGACGCAGGAGATCCGGCCGCTGCTGGCCCCCATCGAGGCCAGGCTGCCCTCGGGCTACCGCATCGACGTGGGCGGCGCGGTGGAGGAGAGCAACAAGGCCAACGCCGCGCTGGCCGCCGTGGCGCCGCTGATGGTGGTGAGCATCCTGCTGCTGCTGATGCTGGCGCTGAAGGACTTCTCGCGCATGTGGATGGTGGTGCTGACCGCACCGCTGGGCCTCATCGGCGTGGTGCCGGCGCTGCTGGCCTTCCGGGCGCCGCTGGGCTTCGTGGCCATCCTGGGCATCATCGCTTTGGGCGGCATGATCATGCGCAACGGCGTGATCCTGCTCGACCAGGTGCAGGTGGAGATCGACAAGGGCCGTGACGCGTGGAGCGCCGTGGTCGACGCCGCGGTGTACCGCACACGCCCGGTGGCGCTCACCGCGCTGGCCGCCGCGCTGGCGATGGTGCCGCTGACTCGCAGCGTGTTCTGGGGCCCGATGGCCATCGCCATCATGGGCGGGCTGATCGTGGCGACGCTGATCACGATCTTCTTCGTGCCGGCGCTGTACGCGGCCTGGTTCAAGGTCCGGCGCCAGCCGGCCGGTGGCGGTGAGCCCGCGCCGGCCGCCCTGGTGAGCGCGGCATGAGCGCGGCCATCATGAACCGGCATGCCACGCTCACCGACGAGGAGATCGTGGCCCGCGCGCGCCGCGTCTTCGTCGATCGCGGCTACGCCGCACGCACGCAGCAGATCGCTGCCGCGGTGGGCCTGACCTGGGGCGCGATCGCGCTGCGCTTCGGCAACAAGGACACCCTGTTCGCACGCGCCATGGCGGGACCGGAGGCGCCGCCGTGCCCGCCCGCGGGGGCGGCCGAGCTGCCGGGCCTGCTGCAACGGATGCGCAGCTACTTGTGGCAGCGCTGGCCGCGCCGGCTGCAACTGCGGCTGGCGCCCGGCAAGGCGCCGGCTGCCGACGAAGCCGAAGGGCTCGTGCGCTGGCTGGCCCCGGTGCTCGCGTCGCTGGCGCAAGGCGGGTCGGTCCGCTCCGACATCGAACCCGAGACGCTGGCGCGCGTCGTGGTCGCGCTGCTCATCGGCGACGCGGCGCGGGGCTTCGTCGCCGGCGAGCGCACGCCCGGCGACGACCCGGCGCTGTCCGACGCCGTGCAGCGTCTGCTGCAGGGAGCCTGAGGCCATGGACCACCGGCAGGCGCGAGGGCGCGGCCGAGGTGTCGATCGGGATTGGCGCCGCGCTCAGGTCACCGGCGCCGGATTGAACAGCACCAGCGCGTTGTGCAGCTTCCAGCGCTCGGCCCAGGTGCGGCGGCGCCCGCTGGCCACCTCGAGCAGGGCGTGGAACAGCTGCCAGCCCACGTCCTGCACCGATGCCGTGCCCTCGGCGATGGTGCCGGCGTCGACGTCGATCAGGTCGTGCCAGCGCCGCGCCAGTTCGCTGCGCGTGGCCACCTTGAGCACCGGCACCGCGGCCAGGCCGTAGGGCGTGCCGCGCCCGGTGGTGAAGACGTGCAGGTTCATGCCGGCGGCCATCTGCAGCGTGCCGCAGACGAAGTCGCTCGCCGGGGTGGCGGCGTAGATCAGGCCCTTGGTGCCGTCGAGCTTCTCGCCCGGCGCCAGCACGCCGCTGATCGGCGCGCTGCCCGACTTGACGATCGAGCCGAGCGCCTTCTCGACGATGTTGGCCAGGCCGCCCTGCTTGTTGCCCGGCGTGGTGTTGGCGCTGCGGTCGACGCCGCCGCGGCGCAGGTAGGCGTCGGTCCAGGCCATCTCGCGCACCAGGGCCGCGGCCACCGCGGGGCTGGCGGCGCGCGCGGTGAGCTGGTCGATGGCGTCGCGCACCTCGGTGTTCTCGGAGAACAGCACGGTGGCGCCGGCGCGCACCAGCAGGTCGGTGCAGAAGCCGACCGCCGGGTTGGCGGTCACGCCCGAGAAGGCGTCGCTGCCGCCGCATTGCACGCCCACCACCAGCTCGCTGGCGGGCACGGTCTCGCGCCGGCGTGCGTCCAGGCGCACCAGGTGGCGCTCGGCCTGGCGCACGATGGACTCGACCATGGCGTGGAAGCCGACGTGCGCCTCGTCCTGCAGGCACACCACGTCGAGCGCGCCGCCGCGCTGGTCGTCGATCGGCACGCTGCCCGGCGGCAGCAGCCGCTCGGGCTGCAGCTTCTCGCAGCCCAGGCTCACCACCATCACCTCGCCGCCGAAGTTGGGGTTCAGGCTGATGTTGCGCAGCGTGCGGATCGGCACCACCGCGTCGGGCGCGTCGATGGCCACGCCGCAGCCGTAGCCGTGCTCGAGCGCGACCACGTCGTCGACGTTCGGAAAGCGCGGCAGCAGCTCGGCGCGGATGCGCTGCACCGCGAACGCGGTGACGCCGGCCACGCACTGCACGCTCTGCGTGATGGCGAGCAGGTTGCGCGTGCCCACCGAACCGTCGCGGTTGCGGTAGCCCTCGAAGGTGTAGCCCTCCAGAGGTGGCAGCGGCGGCGGCCGCGAGGTGGCCTGCGGCAGGCCCTCGAGCGAACGCGCCGCCGGCATCTCGAGCCGCCTGTCGTGCACCCAGCTGCCGGCGCGCAGCGCCTCGCGCGCATGGCCGATCGGCACGCCGTAGCGCAGCACCGGCGCGCCGGCCGCGATGTCCACCAGCGCCACCTTGTGGCCCTGCGGCACGCGCTCGGCGAGCACGAGGCCGCCGTCCAGCACGGTGCCCGCGGCCAGGCCGCCGTCGTTGGCCACGATGGCGACGTTGTCGCGCTCGTGCAGGCGGATCGTGCGCGGCGGGCTCGCGCGGGCCGGGTCGGGCATGCGGCTGCCTCAGGCGCCGCCGCGCATGCGCGCCAGCACCTGCTGCGCGCCGGCGGCCATCAGGCGCGCGTCGGAGCTGATGGTGACGAAGCGGAAGCCCTTGGCGATGCGCGCCAGCGCCGCCTCGGGCGTGCCGTTGTGGATGCCGGCGACCACGCCGTGCGCCTGGGCGCGCGCCAGGATGTGGTCCACCGCGGCGGCGGCGGCCGGCTCCAGCTCGTCGAAGGCCGGCTTGCAGCCGAGCGCCAGCGAGAGGTCGGAAGGGCCGATGTAGATCGCGTCCAGGCCTTCCACCGAGAGGATGGCGTCGAGGTTGTCGAGCGCCTGCGCGGTCTCGATCATCGCGAAGGTGACGATGGTGGCGTCGGCGTGCTGCGGGTAGTCGGCGCCGCCGTAGAGCAGGGCGCGGATGGGACCGAAGCTGCGCGTGCCGCGTGGCGCGTAGTGCGTGCAGGCCACCAGGCGCTGGGCGTCCTCGCGCGTGTTGACCATCGGGCAGATCACGCCGTAGGCGCCGGCGTCCAGCGTCTTCATCAGGATGCCGGGCTCGAGCCAGGGCACGCGCACCAACGGCACGGTGGGCGTGGTCGAGATGGCCTGCAGCATGCCCACCATGGCGGTGTAGTCGACCACGCCGTGCTGCAGGTCCACGGTCAGCGTGTCCCAGCCCTGGTGGGCCATGGTCTCGGCGGCGAAGCCGTTGCCGATGGCCAGCCAGCCGTTGACGGCGGCGCCGCCGGATTGCCAGATCTCGCGGAGCTTGTTCGGGCGCATGGGGGTCCTCGCTGGAGCGCCGATTGTGGCGCGGGCGGCCCAGGCAGGGCGGACCGCGCGCCCTGCTGCGCGATCTTCAGCCGCCGAACAAGGCCGCGTGCCGTGCCACCGCGTGCACGCGCAGCATCTGCACGCCGGCCTGCGCCAGGCCGGCCGAGAAGGCGAGCGTGAGGTCGTCGCGCCCGGCCGCCGGCGCGGTGGTGAAGAGCCCGAGGAACGACTTGCGCGAATGCCCGAACAGCCAGCGCCCGCCGCTGGCCACCAGCCGGCCGGCGCCGTGCACCAGGGCGAGCGACTGGTGCGCGCGTTTGCCGAAGCCGATGCCCGGGTCGAAGACCAGGCGGTCGGGGTCGATGCCGGCGGCGCGTGCGCGGGCGATCACCTCGTGCTTCCAGTCGAGGATCACCTGCAGCACATCGACATCGGGCGGCAGCAGCAGCGCCGGATCCACCGGCACCGACAGCGCGTGCATCACGATCACGTCGCCGCGCGCCGCCGCCAGCACCGTCTGCATCGCGGGGTCGGCGATGCCGGCCACGCAGTTGACGATCTCCACGCCGGCGGCGAGCGCCCGTTCGGCGGTCGGCGCGTGGCGCGTGTCCACGCTCAGCCGCACGCGCGCGCGCCAGGGCCGCGTGGCCAGGCCGGCCAGCACCGGCGCCAGGCGCTGCCACTCGGCCGCCGCGTCCAGCGCCTGCGCCTGGGGGCGCGTGGACTCGGCGCCGATGTCCAGCACGTCGGCGCCGTCGGCCACCAGCGCGTCGGCGGCGGCCAGCGCGTCGCCGTGCAGCAGGCCGTCGCCCGAGAAGGAATCGGGCGTCACGTTGAGGATGCCGAAGAGCAGCGGGCGCGGCAGGCCGCGGGCGCCGTTCATGCGGGCAACGCCTCGAGCAGCTCGCGCGCCGTGCGCCCCAGCAGCGGGTGGCGCCAGTCGGGCGCCACCTCGACCAGCGGCGCGAGCACGAAGCGCCGCAGGTGCATCTGGGCATGCGGCAGGGTCAGGCCGGCGTGCTGCGTGACGGTGGCGCCATGCGCCAGGATGTCGATGTCGATGACGCGCGGCGCCCAGCGCGCCGCCGGACGGCGGCCGAGCGCGTGCTCGATGCGCTGCGTGCACGCCAGCAGCTTGGGCGGCGAGAGCGTGCTGCGCACCACGAGCACCTGGTTGAGGTAGCTCAGGTCCCAGTCGGGCGGCGCGCCGGGCGGGAGCAGGGCGGGCGTCTCGTGCACGCCGGACGCCGCGAGCACCTCCACGCCGGCGGCCTGCAGCCCGGCGCGCGCGCGCTCCAGGTTGTGTTCTCGGTCGCCCAGGTTGCCGCCCAGGGCCAGCAGGATCATCGCGTCACCTCGTGCGCCGCGGGCCGGAGCCTCGTCGCGGGCCGCCATTGTCCGGTCTTCGCGACAATGCGGGCATGACACTGCATCCCGAAATCCTGCCCGGCGCCGCGGGCCTGGCCGCCGAGGCGCTCGACCTCGTCTTCATCGAGGGCTTCAGCGCGCCCACGCTGATCGGCATCCACCCCGGCGAGCTGACCGAGAAGCAGCCGGTGGTGATCGACCTGCACGCCGGCGTGCCGCGCGCGCGCGCCTGCGACACCGACCGCATCCACGACACCATCGACTACGCCGCGGTGCGCGAACGCCTGCTGCGCCTGCTGGCCGAGCACCGCGTGCAGCTGCTCGAGGCGCTCGCCGAGCAGATCGCCGGCGTGCTGATCGGCGAGTTCGGCGCGCACTGGGTGCGCGTGAAGGTGGCCAAGCCGCGCAAGTTCGACGACGTGGCGGCGGTCGGCGTGGTCATCGAGCGCTGGGCCGGCGCGGCCGAGGGCGCGCCGCATGCGCGCTCGGCGGCGGTGCTGCGCCTGATCGGCCAGGTGCAGGCCGGCCGGCACCGGGAGGGTCCGCAGCAGGGCGAGTAGGGCGAGCAGGGCGGCGCGCCGGCTGCGGCGGGCGCCGCTCGCCCGGGGCTCAGTGGTCGCGCCGGTTGCGCCCGTCGGGCGGCTCGCGTTCCTCGCCGCCGCTGCCGGGGCCGTTGAACGAACGCGGCCGGTAGACGTTGCCCTCGCGGTCGACCACCGGCTTGCCGCGGCGAGCGCGTTCGATCAGGTCCTTGGCCTCGCGCTTGACCTGCCCGCGCAGACGGCGCTGGCGCCAGCGGCCCTGCAGCTGCGCGCGCAGGCGCCGCGCGCTGCCCACGACGGCGGCGTCGATGCGCTCGCGCCGGCGCGCGCCGATCGCCATGCGCAGCAGCAGCACGACGCAGACCACCAGGCCGATCGCCGCGAGAAGCACTTCCGCGCGCATGAACTTGCCTTCCAGCCGTTCAGCCGCTCACACCAGACCCTGCTTGCTCGCCAGCACCGCGGCCTCGGCGCGGCTCGAGACGTTGAGCTTCTTGTAGATCGACTTGATGTGATCGTTGACGGTGAACCACTTGATGCCCATCAGGCTCGCGATCTCCTTGATCGTGAAGCCCTTGCTGAGGTAGGTGAGCACCTCGCTCTCGCGCGGCGTCAGCCGCTCGGTCTCGGGCGGCGACTCGATCGGCACCGGCTTGCTCGTCGAGAAGCCGCCGCTGCTGCTGGCCAGGCCGCCGGGCCCGGTGGAAGGCCCGGCGTCGGTGCCGGCGCCCTGCCGGAAATGCGCGAGCAGCCGCCGCGCGATCGCCGGCGACAGCGGAGGCTGGCCGCGCACGATCTTCTGCAACTCCTCGACCAGCACCTCGAAGCGGTCTTCCTTGAGCAGGTAGCCGTCGGCGCCCACCTGCAGCGCGGGGAACAGGTGGTCGTCGTCGGAGTACAGCGTGGTGACGATCTTGGTGGCCGGGTAGTGCGTCAGCTCGGCGAGCAGCTCCATGCCGTTGCCGTCGGGCAGCTCGAGATCGACGAGGATCAGCTTGAAGGGGTCGGTGCCGTGCAGGCCCGAGGGGCCGCCGGCCAGCGCGACGTGGCGGCGCGCGGTTTCCAGGTCGCCGGCTTCGACGATCTGGTGCGCGTCGGAAAAGCTCTCGCGCACCACGCGGCACAGGAAACTGCGTGCCACGGGGTTGTCTTCGAGGATCAGCACCTTCACGGCCATCGCCGCGACCTCCTGGTTCTCGCCGGGGAACCCGCCGCCGCACGCATCCTAGCGCGGAATGCTGCGCAGCCGCATCGTCAACCGAGAAGTGTGGGTGAGCAAAGGCAAGCGTCCTCAGCCGTTGACCAGCACCACCTTGCCCAGCACCTGCCGCGTGGCCATGCGCGCGTAGGCGGCGCGGATCTCGCTCATCGGCAGCGTGGTGTCGATGGCCGGCCTGACCTTGCCCTCGGCGTACCACTGCGCCAGCTGCATCATCGCCGCGGCGTTGGCCTGCGGCTCGCGCCGCACGTGTTCGCCCCAGAACACGCCGACCAGCGCGGCGCCCTTGAGCAGGGGCAGGTTCAGCGGCAGCGCCGGGATGGTGCCCTGGGCGAACCCCACCACGAGGTAGCGGCCGCGCCAGGCGATCGAGCGGAAGGCCGGCTCGGCCAGCTCGCCGCCCACCGGGTCGTAGACGATGTCCGGGCCCTTGCCGTCGGTGGCCGCCTTGATCGCGTCGCGCAGCGCGGGCAGCTGCTCGGGCGCGGTGCTGATCGTCGCGTCGGCGCCCAGGCTGCGGCAGAAATCGCACTTGGCTTGGCTGGAGGCGGCGGCGATCACGCGCGCGCCGGCCGCCTTGGCGATCTGCACCGCCGCGCTGCCCACGCCGCCGGCGGCGCCGAGCACGAGCACCGTCTCGCCGGCGCGCAGCTGGCCGCGGTCGAGCAGCGCGTGGTGCGAGGTGCCGTAGGTGAAGGCGAAGGCCGCGCCATGCTCGAACGGAAAGCCGCTCGGCAGCGGCATCGCCTGCGCCGCCTTGACCACCGCGTGCGTGGCGAAGCCGCCGCTCGAGCCGATCGCGGCCACCGCCTGGCCGGGCTTGAGGAGGCGCACGCCGTCGCCCACCGCCTCGACCACGCCGGAGAACTCCGAGCCGGGCACGAAGGGCAGCGGCGGCTTGAACTGGTACTGTCCCTTGACGGTGAGCAGGTCGGGGAAGTTCAGGCTCGCCGCGCGGATCGCCACGCGCACCTCGCCGGCCTGCGGCTCGGGCGTGGGCAGGTCCTTCCAGGTCAGGGCGTCGACGCCGTCGAGGGTTTCGCAGAGCCAGGCGTGCATCGGTGGGGCTTCCTTGGGCGGCCGGGCGCGGGGTTCGCGCGCGGGCGGGGGCGGGACAGGGAGCCGGCGATTATCCGCGCTTGATCTGCCACAAGCCTGGGCCGCGCGGCGCGGCCTAGGCTCGCTCCCGTGGAGCGTTCCTGGAGGGCCGCATGCAGCCGTTTCCGATCCCCGTGCGCGCCGCGCCGCTGCTCGGCGCCGGCTCGCAGCCCGCCGACGACGGCGAACCGGTGCTCGACGTCATCGCCATGCCGCGCGCCATGCACACCTTCGAGATGCCGCGCGTGCCCGAACGCGTGAGCGCCGAGGCGCTGGCCGCGGCGCACGCGCTGCTCGCCGGCTTCGCGCAATGCGTCGGACAGCCCGGCGCCATGTTCGAGCTCGAAGGCGTGGCGCCGCCAGTGCTCGACATCGTCAACCAGGTGCTCGGCGAGGGCGAGGTCTCGATCCGCGCGCGGCACCCCGGCGGCGAGCTGCGCGTCCAGGAAACCGTGTTCGCCGGCTGCTGGCGCTGCTGTGCGCTGGACGGCGCCGGCCACCTGGTGCGCGACTGGCTCGAGGCCGGCCCGATACCGGCCGCCGTGCTCGACGCGGCGCGCTCTGGCGCCTTGCCGGTGCTGCTGGCGCCCGCGCCGCCCGAGGGCGCGATGAACGCCCCGGCGCTGCTGGCCGAGATCGCCGCCGCGCTGGCCGACGGCACGCCGCGGCAGGTCAACCTGACGCTCTTGCCGCTCACGCCGGCCGACCGTGCCATGCTCGAGACCGCGCTGCCGGTGGGGCCGGTGGCGATCATGTCGCGCGGTTTCGGCAACTGCCATGTCAGCGCAACCGCGGTGCGCGACGTTTGGAGGGTGCAGTACTTCAACTCGATGAACACGCTGATCCTCGACACCCTCGAAGTCACGCCGGTGCCCGACGTGGCGCTGGCCTCCGACGACGACCTGGCCGACAGCCAAGTGCGCCTGGCCGAACTGCTCTCCTGGATGCAGGAGTCGGCGGCGTGAACGCGGCGGCACCGGCGCCGCGCCTGCACGTCACGAGCGACGTGTCGCCGGACGGCGAGAACACGCGGCTGGAGTGCCGGATCTGCTGGTACGTCTACGATCCCGCCGAGGGCGACCCGCACTGGCAGGTGCCGCCCGGCACGCCGTTTTCACGCCTGCCGGCGCACTGGACCTGCCCCAACTGCTCGGCCACCCAGGACCAGTTCATGGTCCTGCTCGACGACGACGAATGACCCGCCCACCCTCCCCACCACAAGGAGTGCCCATGAAGACCGTTCTCACCGCCTCGCTGATCGCCCTCGGCGTGTTGTTCTCGGGCGCCGCGCTGGCCAATCCCGACCTCGCCAAGGCCAAGTGCGGCAAGTGCCACGAGATGGACAAGAAGAAGAAGGGCCCGCCCTACAAGGAGACCGCCGCCAAGTACAAGGGCAAGGCCGACGCCGAGGCGACCATCCTCAAGTTCATCACCGACCCCAAGGGCGACCACCCCGAGATGGAAGGCGTCAAGCCCGAGGAGGCGAAGACGGTGGTGCAGTGGATCCTGAAGCAGTAGCGGCCACCGCGCTTCGCACGTGAAAGAGCCGGCCCGCGGGCCGGCTCCCTCTTTTGGAAGAGCCAGCCTGCGGGCCGGCTCCTTCTTTTCCCTCCCGGTCGCGCGCCGGTCTTCACTCCGGCTCGGCGTGCGCCACGCCGGCGTGGCAGTCGATGCAGGTCTTGCCCTGCTCCTTGCGTGTCTCGTGGTCCTTGCGCGCGCCGCCCTTCTGCTTGGCCAGCACGGCCGGCGTGAAGACGTGGCAGTTGCGGCAGTGCTCGCTGTCGTTGGCGCGGTACTCGGCCCACACCAGCTCGGCCATGCGCTTGCGCTCCTGCTTGAACTTCTCCTCCGTGCTGATGGTGCCGCGGCTCTCGGCGATCACGTCCTTGATGCCGGCCTTGGTCTTGTACCAGAGCACCTCGGGGTAGGCGTGCGGGATGTGGCAGTCCGAGCAGCCGGCGCCGACGCCGAAGCGGTTGACCCCGTGCGTGCTCTGCTTGTGCTCGGCGGCCACCCACTGCATCGAGTGGCAGGCGCCGCCGCAGAACGCGTCGGTGCCGGTGGCGTGCACCATCACCTGCGTGGAGATGACGCCGCCGGCGCCGACCAGCACGCCGATCACCAGCAGCGTCAGCACCGACCACTTCGCGCTCGGCGAGGTCAGCGCGCGCCACAGGCGCCTGATCAATCCGGGCTTGCCGCCTGCATCGGCCATGGAATGCCCCCTTGTGTCGTCGATGGCCGACCATAGCCGCCCACCCCGGCCCGGGGTTTGACCGCTGTCAACGGCCCCGGCGCGTGCCCGCGCCAGAGTGCCAGCCGGGTCCCGGAGGGAGTGCTGCCTTGAGTCCGCTCGGCGTGTCGCTGCTGATGCTCGTCGGCATCGCCGGCTTCGTGGTGCTGGCCTGGCGCAAGCTCGCGCTGCTGCGCACGCTGGCCGCCGAGCCGCGCCTCGACGCGCCGCGGGCGCGCCTGAAGAGCGTGCTCGTCAACGGCCTGCTGCAGCGCCGCATGATCGAGGGCGAGTGGAAGCCCGGGCTGATGCACGCGGTGATCTTCATCGGCTTCCTCGTGTTGCTGGTGCGCAAGGTGCAGCTGCTCGTGATCGGCTTCCACGAGCCCTTCGTCTACCCGGGCCTCGCGGGCGGGTTGTTCGCGGCGCTCAAGGACGCGGTGGAGCTCGCGGTGCTCGGCGCCGTGGGCTACGCGCTGTGGCGCCGGCTCGTGCAGCGCCCGCGGCGGCTGGAGCGCAACCGCGAGGCGCTGCTGGTGCTGGCGCTGATCGCGATCATCATGGTCACCGACCTGCTGTTCGACGGCCTGCGCTTCGCGCTCTTCGCGGCCGTCGACCCGGGCATCGCGCACGAGCGCGAATTCGCCTTCGCCGGGCGCTTCGTCTCGAGCTGGTTCGAAGGCGCGGACGCGGCCTTGCTCGAGGGGCCCTACCGCTTCGTCTACGGGTTGCAGCTCGTCACGGTGTTCGCCTTCCTCGTCATCCTGCCGCTCGGCGAGCACTTCCACATCGTGCTCGCCCTGCCGGCGCTGTACCTGCGCCGCGGCACGCCGGCGCGGGTGGTGCCGGCGGTGGACCTCGACGCGATGCTTGCCGACGACGCCGATCCGGCCACCCTGCGCGTGGGGGCGCGCAGCGTGCGCGAGCTGAGCTGGAAGGACGGCTTCGATGCCTTCACCTGCACCGAGTGCGGCCGCTGCAAGGACGCCTGCCCGACCTTCCTGACCGGCAAGCCGCTGGCCCAGAAGTGGGTGCACGACGGCATCAAGCGCCACCTGCTCGAGCAGCGCGAGGCGCTGCGGCGGCCCGACGCCGAGCTGCCGCCGCTGGTCGGCGCGGTGATCTCCGAAGACGCGCTGTGGGCCTGCACCACCTGCGGCTACTGCGAGTCGGCGTGCCCGATCGAGCTCGAGCACCTGCCCAAGTTCTTCAAGCTGCGCCAGCAGCGCGTGCTGATGGAGGGCGCCTTCCCGCACGAGCTGAAGGCGGTGTTCGAGGCCTGGGAGTCGCAGGGCAACCCCTGGGGCCTGCCGGCGCAGCAGCGCGCCGACTGGGCGAACGGCCTCGAGGTGCCGCGCTGGACGCGCCCGGAGCAGGCCGCCGACTTCGAGCTGCTGTTCTACGTCGGCTCGGCCGCCTCCTACGACCCGCGCGGCCAGAAGATCGCGCGCGCCTTCGTCAAGCTGCTGCGCGCCGCCGGCGTGCGCTTCGCGATCCTGGGCGCCGACGAAGGCAGCACCGGCGAGTGCGCGCGCCGCTGCGGCAACGAGATGCTGTTCCAGCAACTGGCGAGCGCGCTGGCCGGCCGGCTCGACACGCTCGGGGTGCGCCACGTCGTCACCACCGACCCGCATGCCTTCAACGCGCTGAAGCACGAGCTCAGCGCCTGGGGCGGCCCGTGGCGCGTGGAGCACCACAGCCAGTTCATCGCGCGCGCGCTCGCCGAGGGCCGGCTGCAGCCGGCACGCCGCTGGTCGCGGGTGGTCTTCCACGACCCCTGCTACCTGGGCCGCCACAACGCGGAGTACGATGCGCCGCGCCGCGCGTTGGCCGCGGTGCTTCAGGACCCGCTGCTCGAGTGCACGCTGCACGGCCCCAAGGCGATGTGCTGCGGCGCCGGCGGCGGGCGCATGTGGATGGAGGAGTCGATCGGCAGCCGCATCAACGAGTTGCGCACCGCGCAGGCGCTCGCCACCGCCCCGAGCGTGATCGCCACCGCCTGCCCGTACTGCGCGCTGATGGTCGACGACGGCCTCAAGGCGCTCGGCGACAAGGCCGGCGGCGTGGTCAACCGCGACATCGCCGAGCTGCTTGCCGAGGCGCTGCCCTGAGAAGGTGTGAACGAACCCGCCATGGCCGCTCGTTCCGCCCCTGCGGCCCCACTCATCGTTGCAAATGCTCGCCGTAGCTCGGGCTACGGCTGCGCTTTGCGCCTCGATTGGGGCCGCATGGGCGGCCCGCTCGGCCACGCCGGGTCCGTTCACACCTTCTGACCCCATGGCCGGCGTCCTCATCGTCTACTCCACCACCGACGGCCACACGCGCCACATCTGCGAGCGCATGGCGCGGCTGATCCAGAAGCGCGCGCTGCGCGTGGAGGTCAAGGCGGTGGCCGAGACCGGCATCGCCGACGTGCTGGCTGCCGACGCGGTGATCATCGGCGCGGCCATCCGCTACGGCAAGCACAAGCCCGAGGTGGCGGCCTTCATCGCGCGCCACCAGGCGGCGCTGGAGCGGCGGCCGAACGCCTTCTTCTCGGTCAACGTGGTGGCGCGCAAGCCGGGCAAGGACCAGCCGGAAGGCAATCCGTACCTGCAGAAGTTCCTCAAGCGCATCGCCTGGAAGCCGGCCCGTCTGGCGGTGTTCGCCGGGCGCATCGACTACCCGAAGTACGGCCTGCTCGACCGCACGATGATCCGCCTCATCATGGCGCTGACGCGCGGGCCCACCGACACCACGCGCAGCTACGAGTTCACCGACTGGGCGCGCGTCGACGCGCTGGCCGGCGAGATCGCCGACCAGATCGCCGGCGAGTATCAGAACCGGTAGCGCAGCGTGGCGCGCAGCACGTAGAGGCGGTAGTCGGTCGGCTGCATGCCCAGCGCGAGCAGCGTGGGCAGCGTGGCCGGGCCGACGCCCGCGAGGCGCCAGTCGGTGGTGTCGCTGCGCTCGACCCACAGGCCGCCGTTCACCGACACCGCGTCGCTCAGCTTGTAGGTGGCGTGGATCTTGAACGTGTCGGTGGCGGTGCGGTCCTCGGGGAAGGGCGGCTCGCCGATGCCGGTGTCGACGCGCAGCTCGCTCCGTGCGCGCGAGGCGACGAGGTCGACGCCGATGTCGATCTTGTCGGGCACCAGCGCGTGGCGCAGGCCGATGCCGACGACGTCGAAGCGGTCGTCGCCGCGTGCGCTCCAGTCGGGTGCGGCCACGATCTGGCTGCCGGCCTGGCGCGTGCGCACCGCCTCCGATTGCGCGTAGGCGGTGAGCCGCGTGTGCTCGCCGATCGTCCACGCCAGGTCGGCGCCCGCCGTCACGCTGCGCGCGTAGCGCAGGCCGACCAGCGAGCGGTGGTAGTCGTCCTCGCTGCCCTCCAGCGTGATGCCGAGGGCCACGCTGTCGCCGAGCGCGAAGTCGCCGCGCACGCTGCCCGCCAGGCGCCGCCGCTCGGCGAGCTGGTACTTGCGCAGCAGCGGGTTCTCGGTGGTGCCGAACCAGGTGGCCACGCCGTAGGTCGAGTGGCCGCGGTCGCCGTAGCTCAGCTTGACGCTGACGCTGGAGCCCTCGCCGGTGGGCGCGCTGACGCGCGCGAAGGCCGAGGTCTCGCGGCCTTCCACCACCTCGTGGTAGTTGCGCTTGCGGTTGTCCTGCTCCACGCCGCCGGCCAGCCGCCAGCGGCCGACGCGCGCGTCGGCGTGCAGGCGGTAGCGGTCGCGCGCCTCGTCGAACGGCGTGTTGCTGCGCGGCAGCGGCGCGAGGAAGACGTCGGCGGCCACCTGCGGGTAGGCGAGGATGCCGGTGCGGTTGTTGCGCTCGTCGCGCGTGTAGCTGGCGTTCAGCCGCACGCCGCCCGGCACGCTGGCGGCCAGGCGCAGGTTGCCGTTGAAGGTGTCGACGCGGCCGTCCAGGCTGGCGGCGGGCA
>Ga0073934_10006681_pt1 | contig 16583 bp, 13 predicted proteins | sample LarsenN4metaG_FD_76834 | JGI IMG/M metagenome (GOLD analysis project Ga0073934, IMG submission 76834) | Hot spring sediment bacterial and archeal communities from British Columbia, Canada, to study Microbial Dark Matter (Phase II) - Larsen... ...
GGCGAAAGCTTAAGGAATACGGGTGGGATTCTACTACTTTGAACTCGCGTCAATGATCTCGCCGAACCGCACCCATCTCTCGCCGTCGAACTTGGCAAGCTGCAGTTGCTCAATGGGGTAGAAGTCTGTAGGGCTCGTATTGATCTTGATTCCGGGTAGAAGCATTGGCAATTCAAGGTCTTTAATATTCGCCGCCTGCCGCATGATGTTCTCCCGGGTCAACTCATCCCCCGCTTGCTTTAACACGTAAACCAGCGTCTGCGCCGCCGAATATCCGTAGACATTGAACAGATCGTGGACGTTTCCCTCGGGGTAGTACTTCTGCATCCATGCGAGCCACTCCTTGCGCGCAGGGTCCTCCTTCCACTGGGGATCGTCCGGGTCCTTCAGATAGAGGGCCGTAATCAGATCCTTAGAGGCTTCGAGGCCAGCCGGTTTGAGCACAGCATCTACCGAGGCGGATACGTTGTTCAAAAAGTGGATCGGCTTCCAGCCAATGTCCGCCGCCTTCTTGATAGCTTGTGCAGCAAACTTCGGGGTCGTGACGTTGAAGAAGACCTCGGCTCCGCTGTTCTTCAGGTTTACGATCTGGGAATCCACCGTCGGATTGGTGACCTCGTAGGTCTGTTCCGAGATGATCAGCTCTCCGGCCTTGTCTCCAAGGCCGTCCTTAAGTCCCTTTACGTAGTCCTTACCGTAATCATCGTTCTGGTATAAGATCCCGATCCTGGCGTTCGGCAAGTTTTCCAGAATGTACCTGGCATAAATCTTGGCCTCAGTCTGGTAGTTTGGCTGCCAGCCCATGGTCCAGGGATGTCCCTGAGGATCTCCCCACTTTGTCGCCCCCGTCGCTACAAATAACTGGGGGACTTTCTTCTGGTTCATGTATTTCCAGATCGCCGTGTTTGACGGGGTTCCAAGGGTTTGGAACAGGAATAATACCTGATCCTGCTCAATCAGCCGCCGCACCTGCTCGACCGTTTTCGGCGGGGAGTAACCGTCGTCGTAACTGAGGAAGGTAATCTTACGACCGTTGATCCCACCCTCTTCGTTGATCTTCTGAAAATAAGCGGCAATGGATCTGCCGATGGTGCCGTAAGCCGAGGCTGGCCCGCTGTAAGGGTTGGTGTTGCCGATCTTGATCTCGGTGTCACTGGCCCCGGGATCGTATTTCCCTGCGCCGTAGGCCGATCCGATAAGCAATACAAGGCCCAAGAGGATCGAAACGAAACCTAGAAATGGCTTGCCCAGAATCATTTTTCCCTCCTTTAATTTGTTAGAATGTAGGTAAAACCCCAGAGACGCAGAGGTCCCAGCTAAAGTCTTGAACTATGCCTTAAGCTGATGACCTGAGGGACTACGATTTTTTAAATCACCGTTTATCAAATCATCCCTTTACCCATAGTCCTTTGTAAAGTTCATCTTGATGACTCCTTCCAAGCTCCAGGAGGAGCGACCGGCTGGTAGCCAAGGTGACCCCCAACAAGCCTCCAAGCTCCGGGAGGAGCGACCGGTTTCCTCGTCTACAAACCGGTCACTCCTCCCGGAGCTTCTAAGACGGGATCCCTTGTTTGGCTATCCACAGATCCCCCCTCCCGGGGTTTTTAAGGGGGATGAAAACGAACTTTACAAAGGACTAGTACCCTGTTTACTTAATTTTGCCCAATAGTTCTACTTTTCCTCCCCCCCCTCTCCCCCAGCGTGGGAGAGGGGCCGGGGGTGAGGGCCGAGAAAGGTAGTACTTTGTTATTTCTGTTTAAGCTTACTCCAGACCATACGCAAGAAACCCGCGATGCCTGTGGGCATCACGTACATAAATCCGATGAGAAAAATGCCATAGATCGCCCAGGGCGCCGCCTTGGAGATGTTTTGGGCGTAGGTCGGGACGAATTGAATGAAGATGGCTCCGAAGATAGCCCCCGGGATGGAAGCGAGGCCGCCGATCACGATACCGATCAGAAAGGAGATCGACAGAAACTCGTTGAAACTATCCGGGGCTACGAACTGGACCACGATAGCCCCGAGGGCGCCAGCAATTCCCGTGTACATGGCGCTTACCCCAAACGTGAGGGACTTGTAGAGGGCGTTGTTCACCCCCAGGGTCTGGGCCGCAACGGGGTGATCCCGGATGGCCATAATCGCCCGCCCGACTCGTCCACGGAGCAGGTTCCAGCCCACTCCAAAAGAGACCACCAGGACCCCCAGGCTTAAGAAGTAGAGCCACTGATCAGGATTCAGTGGGAGTCCGAAGGGAGCTTCCGGCTTAGTAATGACAATGCCCTGCACCCCCCCCGTCCAGTTCTCAAAATATTTCAAGATTTGCGGCACCGAGAGGGCCAGCGAAAACGTCGCCAGAGCCAGGTACAAGCCTTCCAGCCGGAGAGCCGGAATTCCAAACAAAAATCCGGTGACCAGGCAGATAAAGCCGGCCGCCGGGATGGTCCACCCGTAGGCGATCTCCCAGCGATCGATCAGAATGGCCGTTGTATAGGCGCCGATGGCGTAGAAGGCCCCATGCCCGAGCGAGATCTGGCCGTTGTAGCCGGTAAGCAAATTCAGGCCAAGCAGCGCGATCGCATAAACATACGCCAGCGTGAATTGGAAGAGGCGGTAGTTGCCGAGTTTAAACGGCAATAGGAAGGCAATGGCCAGAACGACGAGCAGCCCGGCGACGTTCCAGTACCGGCTTGCAGCCATGCCCTGCTTTGCGGATCTGGTCGTGATCAGTTCAGAGGCCCCGATGACGCCTTCCATCTCCGGCTTTCGGCCGATCACAGCTTTACCAAACAAGCCGCTCGGTTTCACCAATAACACCCCGATGATCAATACCAGTGCGACGGTGAGCTTAAGCTCGGTGCCGATAAAAGGGATATACGTGCCGGCCAGATTTTCGATAACCCCCACCAATAATCCGCCCAGTACGGCCCCCCCGGGACTGGTAAATCCACCGAGCGTCGCCGCTGCGAAGGCATAGATCATGATCCCCCCCATCATATTTGGTTCGAGGAAGACGACCGGGGCCACCATCATACCGGCTGTGGCCCCCACCAGGGCAGCCAGCCCCCAACCCAACGCCAACATCCAGCTCACCCGGATGCCGACCAGCCGGCTTGAGACCGGATTCTGCGCCGCCGCCCGCATCGCCAGGCCAAGGTCCGTATACTGGAAGAATACGTAGAGGAACGCCAGGAGCACCAGAGTTACTCCGATCACCCCTATATCGTGAAGACCAAAAACGATGTTTCCGATCTTCAAAGGCTGGCTCGGAAACGGGCTCGGAAAAGTCTGGATCACATAGGAGTAAATCCAGCCGGCAAGGCTATTGAAGATCACCAGCAGCCCGATACAGATAATGACGATGGAGAGAACCGGGGCATTTTCCACCGGTCGAAGGACGGTCCGCTCGATCAGAACTCCCCCCAGGAAGGCGATGCCCAGCGTTACAAAGAACGCTGCCCAATAGGGCACCCCGGCGTTGAGGAGCGACCAGGCCAGATAGGTACTGAACATCGCCATCTCCCCCTGGGCAAAATTGACGACATCCGTCGCCTGGTAGATCATCACCAACGCCAGGGCTAAGCTTGCGTAAATACCTCCCGTTGCCAGCCCCGAGACCACTTGTTGGAGGAAGGTATCCATCTTTTAACTATCCTTTGCAGTTAAATGGTACCACTAATCACCTCGACCCTGCTAAATGAGGTTTTAACCTTCAAAGCTCCCTAGGAGCGATCCGTTTGTAGCAACGCCCTTCCCTGACCCCCTAAGCCCCCCAAGGGGGGCCTGTGAAACTCCGGCATCGTCTTTATCAACAGGTCGCTCCTACGGAGCTGAAAGATCCGGAGGGGGTGGGACCGTATTTGCTACAGCCAGGTCGCCCCGCTGGGGCTTTTTCGGGAATTCAACAGGGCCGAGTTACTTAGTACCCCAGATAGGATCTTCGGATCGCGTCGTCCTTTTGTAACGTGGCGGAAGGCCCGGACAGGACCACCCTCCCTGTTTCCAGCAGATAGGCTTGATCTGCCAGGTTGAGGGCTTTTTCCGCGTGCTGTTCCACGAGTAGCACGCTTACACCTTCTCGATGGATGGTGCGAACGATCTGAAAGATTTCTCGCACCACCAGAGGCGCCAGCCCCAGGGATGGCTCGTCCAGGAGCAGCAGCCGCGGACGCAGCATGAGGGCCCGTGCGATCGCCAACATCTGCTGTTCCCCCCCGCTCAAGGTTCCTGCCGGTTGTTTCCGCCGTTCTCGTAGCACCGGGAAATACTGATACATCCGATCCAAGTCTTGGGCGATGGGCGCCTTTTCCTTTCGGATGTAGGCGCCCAGTCTGAGGTTCTCCTCCACGGTCAGGTTCACGAAGGTCCCACGCCCCTCTGGGACATGGGCAATGCCGAGACGTACGATGTCTTCGGTGGCCTTTCCATCGATCCGATGTCCTTCGAACCAGATCTCGCCGGAAGTCTTTACCATGCCGCACACTGCCCGCAAAGTTGTCGTCTTACCTGCTCCGTTAGCTCCAAGGATCGCCGTTATCCCTCCCACCTCCACCGAGAAATGCACGCCGTGGAGAACCTTCGTCCTCCCGTAGTAAGCCTCCAGGTTTTTTACTTCCAGTAACGCCGTCATGGGGATTCCTCCCCCAGGTAGGCTCGAATGACTCCAGGGTCCCGTTGTACTTCTGCAGGGGAGCCTTCCGCGATCTTGCGTCCGAAATCCAGAACCACTACCCTGTCAGAGATTCCCATCACGAAGCTCATGTGATGTTCGACCAGCAACATCGTCACCCGCCGGTGGGCCCGGATGCTGCGAAGGAGGTCTCCCAATACGGCCACTTCTTCGTGGTTTAAGCCTCCAGCCGGCTCATCCAACAGCAACAGCTTGGGTCCGCCGGATAAAGCTCGGGCCAGCTCCACCCGCTTCAAAGTTCCATATGGCAGACCGGTAGCCGGATGGTTCACCATGGACTCCAGATCGAGGAAAGAAATCCATTCCATGGCCGCGTCCCGTATCTTGCGTTCCTCGCGATGAACCCACGGCAGCCTCAACGCATGGCTAAAGAACCCGCTGCGGGTGCGACTGTGCACACCGATCATGACGTTCTGGAGCACGGTCATGGTCTGGAACAGGGCCAGGTTTTGGAAGGTCCGGCCAATGCCGAGCTTAGCTACCTGGTGAGGAGCTTTGTGCAAGATCGACTGGCCTTCAAAGAGGATCTCTCCCTGGTCGGGAGTGTAGAGACGGCTCAGGCAGTTGAAGAGGGTCGTCTTGCCGGCCCCGTTCGGCCCAATGAGACCCACGATCTGCCCCTCCCCTACATCGAAGGAAACTCCCTCCAACGCTACGATGCCACCGAATCTAATGGTTAGATCACGGACGGTAAGTATGGAAGATCCTTGCTTTACCCCCATTTGTCTCGTCGGATTTCGTATCTACCCCATTTGTGACGACTCGGTTAATCTACACCCTCTTTTTTTAACCTGGGCTCGGTTCCCGGCCCCCTTAAGTTAGAAAAAATTTTCTTATATCTTAGGAGATATGTCAAACAGAATTGTAGCTAAAAATTTATCTTGAGGGTGCAAGGGGGAGGGTGCCAGGAGGAAGGGGCAAGGGGGAAGGGGAGATGCTAGACGGCATTGTAGATAAAAATTTACTCAAGAGGTCGGTTCCTTCTCTAAATTAACGTTGTGGGGGGTGCCAGGGAGAGCAAATGGATATTAAATTATCAAGTAAATAGAACGGTTGAAAGTTGGGAGGTCGGAAAGTTGAAGGTTAATAACAAACGGGGGTTAAGTTGTTAAGTCCATGGAGCGAGATCTTGAATTGTTTGATTCTTTGAAGGACCGGTGGTGGGATCCGAAGGGTCCTTTATCGGGGCTGCATCGGATGAATCCGGCCCGAGCCGGGTATTTTTTGGAGGTGCTGGCGAGCCTCTCCGGTCGTAAAGTTCTCGAGCTGGGGTGTGGGGGTGGAATTCTTTCCGCAGCCCTGGAGGCGGGGGAGCTAGAACTCTATGCCGTGGATCGACTTCATAGCGCTCTGGTAGCGGCTCGACCGCATTTGACCAAAACCGGGCTGGTTTGTAGTAAGGCAGAGGGGCTCCCCTTTGCCTCTGGCATCTTCGACGCGGTGGTCAGTTCTGATTTTCTGGAACATGTGGAGGACTTGAGCCAGGTGGTTCGGGAGAGCGCGCGGGTTTTAAAACCGGGAGGGCTTTTTTTGTATGATACCATTAACAAAACCTTAAAGTCCCTGCTGGTTCTAAAATTTATCGGCGAGTACGTGTGCGGCTTTATTCCCAGGGGAACCCATCAATTCAAGAAATTGGTTCCCCTCACCGGGCTGGTAAAGACCATGGCGAAGCACGGGATCGAAAATGTGGAGACTTACGGATTGGTTCCTAATATGAGCCTCTGGCAAGGGCTTCTTCGCCCAGACGCCGTTCAGTTTAAGCTCTCCAAAGAGGACCGGTCGATGCTGTATATCGGGTACGGGGTTAAGAAGGTTGAAGGTTAAGAAGGTTGAAGGTTGAAGGTTGAAGGTTAACTTTCAACCTTCAACTTTCTAACTTTCAACCTTGTATTCTTGTAATTTCTGCTCCCAATCTGGAGAGTTTTTCTTCAATACGTTCGTAACCTCGATCCAGGTGATAGACCCTGGAGACCAGGGTTTCGCCTTCAGCGGCGAGTCCGGCTAGAATTAAGGAAGCGCTGGCCCTCAGATCGGTAGCCATGACGGGAGCTCCGCTTAACCTGGGAACGCCGGTGATCACGGCTACGTTTCCGGTGATCTCAATCTGTGCGCCCATACGAAGCAACTCCAGGACATGCATAAACCGATTTTCGAAAATGGTCTCCGTAATCACACTCGAGCCCTTGCTGAGGGTCATCAGGGCCATAATCTGGGCCTGCATGTCCGTTGGAAAACCTGGATAGGGTTGGGTTTTAACGTTAACGGCTTTGAGGCTACCTTCTCGCTTTACCCTTAAGGAGGTAGGGGCGTTTGCGTCAATGGAAATCCCCGCCTCCTGAAGTTTAGCGATCACCGCGGAGAGGTGTTCCGGGCAACAGTTTTTAATTTCAACCTCCCCGTCCGTGATGGCTGCCGCTACTAGAAAGGTTCCGGTTTCAATGCGGTCCGGCATGATGGTATGAGCCAAGCGGGTGAGCTGTCTCACGCCCTCTATGGAGAGGGTTTCCGTACCGGCCCCGGAGATACAGGCCCCCATCTTATTTAGAGCTAACGCCAAATCCACCACCTCCGGTTCTTTGGCGGCATTATAAATTACCGTCCGGCCCTCCGCTAAGGTGGCGGCCATCATGATATTTTCCGTTCCCGTCACGGTTGGGAAATCCAGATAAATATTATTGCCCTTTAGGCGGTCCGCTTTGGCTTCCACATAACCGTGCTCCAGGGTCACCTCTGCCCCGAGCTGCTTAAAACCTTCTAAGTGGAGATTAATAGGTCGGGCCCCGATGGCACACCCTCCCGGCAGAGAGACGCGAGCCCTTCCAAATCTGGCCAGCAACGGCCCTAACACCAGGACCGAAGCGCGCATGGTTCGCACTAAATCATAGGGGGCTTCAAAGGAATTTACCGAATCGGTTACCACGCAAAGCTCCCGGGCTTCCTGGGAATAAACCTGAGCGCCCAGCTGCTTTAACAACTTGATGAAGGTTTGAATATCCCCCAACTGGGGGATGTTCCCTATACGATTTTCTCCCTCCGCCAGCAAGGTGGCTGCCAGAATGGGAAGGGCTGAATTTTTAGCACCGCTGATCTCTACGGCACCTTTTAACGGCATGCCCCCTTTGATGAGAATTTTATCCATGATAAGCAGGCGATAGACCGCAGGCAGCCATGGTTACCGTCTGTGGCCTGCTGCCTTCTCCCTAATAAAGGCTCAGATCTTTAGCAAAGATCACATCGGTCAGCTCCATTTTCAAAATCCGGTCCAGCCGAAAGGTGCTCATTTTGCCTCGTAGATGACAAAAGGCCCTCAAATAACAGTGCTTGCCGATCTGGAGAAGGAAGTAGGGGTTCACTAACCGGGAGCTGGCGTGGTTTAGGGAAATATACTCCAGGAGTAGAGCCTTATGATCGGACATGGCAATTTCTAACTTCTCCGCAAGCTCGGAAGTGTAGAGATGCGCCACCGTTTCTTTGACCTTAGGAAATCGATAGGGGACGCCGTGGAACTTTAACAGCCCCTGGAAGGTATCATCCCCCAGATCCATGATATCATCTAGCAGAATCCAGAGGAGATCTCGGGTAGCCAGCGCATCCCCAAGCCCCCTGTGCACTCCCGAATAACCCAGCCGGAACCGATGCCGTAGTTCGTCCAGGTTATGATGCCGATAATGAGGATAGAGCTTCCTGGAGAGATGGAGGGTATCGATGATCGGATTTTTGAGGGGCTTTAGCTCCAGCTCTTGTAAAGCTGCGGTAAAAAAACTGAGATCGACCGGAACGTTGTGGGCCACTAGGACGGCATCGGGATCGATAAAGTTCAGGAACCTGGGCAAGACTTGTTCGAGAACTGGCGCTTTTTGCACGACCGCATCGGTAATCCCATTGAATTGGGAAGCCTCCCGGGGAATTGGACGGAGGGGGTTGATGAGTTGACCGAACTGGTCCACCGTCTTCATTCCGATGGTTTTCACAGCGCCGATTTCGCAAATTTTGTCTCCTTGTAAAGGGAAGAGGCCCGTGGTCTCAAAATCGAATATGACGAAGGTTATATCCTCGAGCTTTTCCTGACTTTTGAAGTAAGACATGGCTTTTATTTCCCTCCTTTCCTGCGGGCCACAACAACCCGATCGATACCGGCATAATCTTTGATTACTTCACAGCAAGTCAGCAGGCTTGTACGCTCTATCAGCCGTAAGATCTGATCCCTCTGATGAAATCCTATTTCTACAAGCAGATATCCCCCTTCACCGAGGTGTCTTACTGAAGCAGACAAGAGGCGTCGGTAGTAATCTAATCCATCTCTCCCCCCCAACAATGCTATCTTCGGCTCGTATCTACTTACCTCGGGCGCCAAGCTGGCATAGGCTTCTTCGGAGATATACGGAGGATTGCAGAGGATTCCGTGGAACCTTAACTTCCCAGAAGAGCCTTTGTCGCGCGGAACGCTGCTTCGCCCGGTTTTGAGATCGGGGGAATCTTTGTAAAGCGAAGCGGCGTTGAGCCCTCCTTCTGTGAGCTTGTCGAAGGGCTCCAGAAGGTCTCCTTTCAAGAAAATGATCTTATCTGGGCTCTCCAGAAGCTTTTTGGCATTATGCCCGGCGACCTGGAGGGCTTTCTCAGAAATATCGCTGGCGTAGATGATACAGTCCCTGAGTTCTTTCGCCAGAGCAATGGCAATATTACCGCTGCCGGTTCCGATATCGGCAAGGGTCAGAGGGCTAGAGCCTGGAGCTGCGGGGAGCGCCTGCTGGTCGTCCTCGCCACCTGCCCTCCGCTCTGCACCCCTCACTACGGGCGCTCCAAAAAGTTTCAGGGCCGTCTCAACCAGAAGTTCTGTTTCAGGACGGGGGATGAGAACGTCCGGAGTGACCGTGAACTCCATAGACCAGAATTCCTGCCTGCCTGTGATGTACTGGGTAGGCTCCCGACGGACCCGTCGTTGGATACCTTCTCTAAAGGCGGCTAACTCCTTAGCATCCAGGGGCTTGTCATAATGGGTGTAAAGGGAGATCCGATCGACCTCCAAGGAATGGGCCAGTAAAAGCTCTGCGGTCAGGCGGGGACTTTCAATTCCATGGCTCTGGAAGTACTCGGTCGTCCATTGAATAAGCTCCAAAATCGTCCACTGCTTTTTAGCTTTTGAATCTGCCATGCTTTCGCGTATCCTACCTTTCTCGCCTTCTCTATTAAATTAGCAAATTTAGAGCCAAAAAGCAAGGAACGTGGTAAAAAAAGAGCGCAGGGAAATGGGGAAACGAAGACCCGATCTCCCGCACCCCCGTTCTTCTAAACCTCGTCCTGCATCACCCGGAGGACCTCGGCCACACTCCAGGCTTGTGAAATGCAACCCCGGGGCGTATGGGGAGGGTCCCCATCAAAGATCTCAGAGATCGTGCCCAGGCCTGCTTGAGAAAGATGAGCCAGAAAAGAGCTCAGCCAGTCGGAAATCGTCTTTCGCGTCTTGGGACTCCGGCCATAGATTTTCAAGTAAGCCGTAAAGAAAGGCCCGATCAGCCAGGTCCAGACGGTCCCTTGATGGTAAGCCTTGTCTCGTTCCCAGGGATTGCCTTCGTAACGTCCTATATATTTTTCGTCCGTCGGGGCCAGACTTCTCAATCCGTACGGGGTCAGCAAATGTTGCCGGACGACTTCCAGGACCCTCTTTCCCTTCTCCTTGGTCAACAGGGGCTGTGGGAGGCTGATAGCGAAGATTTGATTGGGCCGGATGGAGGCGTCTCGGGCCTCTCCATCGATACGATCATAAAGATAATGCCCTTCGGGGTTCCAAAACAGATCATTAAAACTCTTTTTAACTTTCTGAGCGAGCTTTTTGTACTCCTTACCCTTCGCATCGCGGAATTCGTCGGCCAATCCTTCCATAAATTTGAGGGCATTATACCACAACGCGTTGACCTCAACCGCCTTGCCTTGCCGACGGGTTATCATCCAATTTCCGGCCTTGACGTCCATCCAGGTCAACTGAATGCCCTCCTCCCCAGCATAAATCAACCCATCCTCCTCCATGTGAATCTGATAGCGGGTACCTTCTTGATAGAAACGAATAATCTCCTTAAGGAGATCGTAGAGTTCCTGACGGAGGGTGTCGAAGTCCCTGGTGTAGGATAGGTACTGCTGAACGGCCTGGATATACCATAGGGAGGCATCCACGGCGTTATACTCTGGAGTTTCTCCATGCTCGGGAAAATAATTGGGAATCAGGCCCTGGCTGCAAGTGCTGGCATAGGAGCGCAGGATATCCCGGGCCTCTTCGTAACGCCGGGTAGTCAGGGTCAATCCGGGTAACGCGATCATGGTATCTCGACCCCAATCTCCAAACCAGGGATACCCGGCGATAAGGGTTCGGAAGGTTTTTCCCTTTTGTACCATAAAAGAGTCCGCTGCGGTGACCAGGGCTTTAACAGAATCGCCGGAATTTTCAAAATTTTTCAGAAGGGCCGCCCTTCGTTTTAGCTCCCGGGAGAGGAGCTCTTCCCCATATTCCGGTGTGTAAGAAGTTGTAGAGGCTATCAAATAAACCGAATCGGGGGGAGTTAGAGGTACGGTAAGGGATCCCGGATTGAATAGGTCCTCTCGATAATCTAAACCTCGCCGGAGCTCCGCAGAATATTCAAAGTTTCTATACCATACCGGTTGATGGGTGTAACTCCCGCGACTGTAGACGAGATGCAGGTCGGGGTGAACCTCGTAGGGCCGCATCCGGATAGAGCCCTCCTGCATCTCCCCCACAGAACCTTCCTGCATCTCGACCTGGGGATTTAAAACGGGGTTCTCATGGGTCAGGCTGTGGTGGTCTCGGAAGGCGATCAAAGGACGCAGACGGAGACGGCAATTCAGGGTGGAGGATGGATTTCCTTCGATACTCAAAAGGGCATAACGGATGAGGGTGGTATTTTCCCCGTGGATCATCACGACGGCTTTTTCTAAGGTTATGAACGTAGAGTCGGGTAGGGCAAACCGATAGGTGAAAATGGGAAAGGGGTCTAAACGAAACTGTTCCAGGTACTGATACCCCTGCGGAAAAATCACTCCTGGATATCGATTGCAGGAGAATTCATAAGCCTGATCGTTTACCAGGAGGGCTTCCTCCAGCTTTGAAAGTAAAAGAACGCGCTCTAGAGAGGGCCTCAAAGAGGCTATTAAAAGTCCATGGTAACGGCGGGTATTCATCCCAATGACGGTGGATGCCGCATACCCTCCGATTCCGTTCGTCTCCAGCCATTCTTTTTCAATAGCCCCTTCCAAATCATTACAAACGGGTTTGTCCAAGATTATTTTCATAAAACCTACTTCCAACGGCTTATTCAACCACAAAGGCGCAAAGACATCCCCGGAAAACCCTCCAACGGGGCATAGGCGCAAGGTCTTTGTAGCCGAATAACTATTCCCAATTAAACTCTTCGGATAATTCCTCTAAGGTTCTAGGTGTTTTCTTTTTAACTTTTTCCTCCTTAGCCCGCTGTTTCTTCACGATGCGCATCCCGATAATTTCGGCGAGAACGCGATCCGGGATTTCTGACTTTTTCTCTTTCTTGAGCTTCATGGCTTCCTGTCCATAATCACAAACCGACAGATACGGGCAATACTCGTGGGCCCAGTGATCCAGGGGGAGATGGGCTTCCGGGAGTTTCCCCTCGATAATGAGACCGGGTAGCATCGCCTTGATCTCATTTAAAAGCGGGAGCAGCAGGTTTTCATCGTACGTTACGTTAAACAGGTGGTAATCCAGAGTATCCCGATTTTCATAATAGATAATTCCCCCGCGAATTGGGATGGATTTATAATACCGGGTAAGCCCCCAGATGTAAATAAGGCACTGGGTGATATGTTCCTCTTTGGGTTGCCCGGCTTCCTTAATTCTTTCAAATTCAGAGGAACTGGTCGTTTTGATTTCGACCACATAAAAACCGCTGTGCTCTACGTCCAGATCCGGTGGGATATAAATGAGCGCGTCGCACTGACCTCGGATGCGATACTCTTCATCCAGGAAGGGCATCTCCTTGGCCACCGTGATCTTAGAAAAGTACTTGGGAATGCGAAAGTGGCTTGAAGTCCCGGCCTCCAGAATCCGCTTGACCCGATTATCGATCTCTTCTTTGGGCACCTTCAATAACTCCATAGCTACGTAGAGCACACAGCCTTTAGCCAGGGAGGACGGTCGAATATAACCTATAGCCCCCTCCTCCTCCTTTTTGGGAGAAAGGGTCTCTTCGATCACTCTGCTCATGATTGCGGAAGGTCCGGTCATTCTCATGGCCATATCTCCTTAACATAGAGGAAAATTAACTTACCTTTAACGTGATGAAAGGAACTAGCAGATATATTAGGCGAAACCCGGTCAATATGGCAAGAAAAAACTGTCAAGATGGCAGGAAAATTTTAATAAAGGAGAGGGGGACCCCCTAGTCCATTCTACACGTTAATTCTCATGAGCACTTCCATGAGCATAGATTCATGTTCCTTTTCCGTAGCCGCCATCTGTCGAAAGGCCTTCCCCAGCGTTTCATCTTCATCGAGGAGCCGGTTAGCGGCCTCGATATAATGGGCCATTAAGATCTGTTTATCTAGAAGATCTCGGGAGAGTTTATCCCGTAAGTACCCTTCTCCCTGGACCACTGCCGGGGCCGCAGGTAAAGATCCGCCGTACTGCTTTATTTTTTCTTCTAAAAATTTTGCGTGGGCTAAATCTTCCTCGGCTATTTTCTCCAGCCTTTTTCGGAGGAAGTCATACCTGAGCTCCTTAGCATGTTCTTTCAACTGCGCGGCGATCCGCTGCTCTTCCAGATAATCCTCTATCAACATTTCTAAAATCTCCATACGATCCCAAGACCTCCTGACTAGAATAAAACGCCTTTCTTCCAAACTACCAAATGACAGGGCGACGTCAAGAAAAATTTTAGGGCTAAGGACGGGGAACCGCTTCCAGACGAGGCCTAAAACCCGTGCCCTTCCCGAAAAAATCAAGCTGGCGCCTAAGCTTACCTGATGGCGTAATTACGTTGTGCTTATTATATTATTAAGTGCAAGGGAAGTTGCTGAGGTTTCGGTGGACTTTTCGCTGCTCTAACCATGCTCGCGTTACGGGGGTTCGAGAACCCTCCTTTAGGCAGTTATTTAAAACTGATCTGAGCGTTCTGCTTTCAGATAAGGAAGATAAGGAGAAGATGCTATGATGGAGACCCCTGAGCTAAGAGATCAGGAGCCGGTTAAAGAAGAACCAAGGCCCTCCCCGGAATCAACAGATCGTGAGTTGATTAAAGAAGAGCTAAAACGCTCGGTGGAAGAGGCCAAAGAGGATATCGCGCAAACCTTGAACACCATCCAAAAAGAGGTTGAGAGGAAGCTGGACTGGCGAGAGTGGGTCCGAATGTACCCTGAGGAATCGGTTCTCGGAGCCCTGGCCGTAGGTTATTGGCTTGGTCAGAAGTTTACTTCCTCCTCCAGGGCGAACCCGGAGACCGAAAACCAGATCGTAAAGGTCCTTGGGGCTGCGCTGGTGACCGTGTTGACGAACCGGGCGACCGAAATTCTGGAAGATTTATTCAAAGATAAAAGGAGCCCTCAGGGCTGAAATCCTTCAGATAGATGCTGAATGAACCTGACTTCTAGCGGAGTGACCGGATAAATTTTGGCTTGATAATGATAAGAAAGTGGATGCACGCCTGGGAGAGAGCCTGCTCCCAAAGAGATACTAACCGTAGAGTATTACCTTTTGAATGGGGGATCGATTGGATTGAAGGATCGAATCCCCTGAGATCGGTTCCGCCCAGAGAGCACCTTCAGGCTTACGCGGCAGAGGTTTTGGCTCAGAGTGAGTGTTTTTATAGGCCTTCTCCCATGAAGGAGCACCATCTCCGAGGCACCGAGCTCGTTTTTCCTAGCCCCGTTCGCACCCCTGATGAGATTAACAATACCGTCTATGCCCGCTTTTTTCCTGTAAATTCCCAAGGTCGCGCCGTCCTCGTTATCCCCCAGTGGAATGCGGATTCGGAGAGCCACGTAGCCCTCTGTCGGTTGCTCAACTACTTCGGACTGACCGCCCTGCGCTTAACCTTGCCCTACCATGAGAAGCGAAAACCTCCCGAATTAGAGCGGGCGGATTACCTGGTAAGCCCTAACATTGGACGGACTATCCAAGCCTGCCGTCAGGCGGTCCTGGAGGTTAGATTAGCGGCCGATTGGCTTGAACGGCAGGGTTATCCCCATCTGGGGGTTCTGGGAACGAGCATCGGCTCCTGTATTGCTTTCCTTGCCTTCTGTCACGATCCTAAACTTAAGGTCGGCGTATTTAATCACGTCTCCAGCTACTTTGCGGATGTGGTCTGGACCGGGATCACCACCCAGCATGTGCGACAGGGCCTGGAGCCCTACGTATCTTTGCAGGAATTACGGAACTTCTGGTCGGTCATCAGCCCTCTACCCTTTGTCCGCAAACTGCAGGGAACCCTTAAGGAGGGCTTATTGATTTCAGCCAGATATGATTTAACCTTTCTTCCCTATTTGGCCCAGCAACTTTTCAATGAATTCAACCAACTCCACATCCCTTACGATAAAGCCTTCCTCCCCTGCGGCCATTATACCAGTGGAGCTTTTCCCTTTAAATATCTGGATGGATGGATTATGGCCAGATATTTAAGAAAAAAGTTAGGAGCCAGGGGATAAAAAGATAAACCGCCGACCCCGGGGTCGTATCGACAAAATGTCAATTCCCTGAGTCAACATGCAGAGATCCGGCTGATTTTTGTCGGGCAGGCCCCCTCCGCCGTTAATCCAGCGAGGGTTTCCTTAAAAGTTCTCTAATCTTTCTACACCTACCCACCTCCCCTTCCCCCCTTCGCCGACCTTTAAAGAGATCCCCATCCCGGGATACAGATGAAACCTCCCCCTGAGGGAGCCGTCCGGTATCTATCTCGGCTTTGACATTCTGGCAAACTCTCTTCGGAGAAGATCTGTGGGAATTGGAAAAGGCACAAGCCGGTACGCTGTTTGCTGGATTTTGAGTAGCTTTTAAATCTTTCCCTCCCCCCCGGCCCCTCTCCCACGCGGTGGGAGAGGGGGGTTGTAACTTTACAGCCTACTTGGGGATTTCTCAACCGATCTTCGCCTTCTCCCACGCGGTGGGAGAGGGGGGGTTGTAACTTTACAGGGTACCGGCATTTTGATTACTGGATTTTGAGTAGCTTTTAAATCTTTCCCTCACCCCCGGCCCCTCTCCCACGCGGTGGGAGAGGGGGGTGGAGAGGGAAGGGTGGAGTGGTTATTTAAATTTAACTTTACAGGGTCCCGGTACTGCCTAGTCCCTTTCATTTTGATTCCTAGAATCCCTCCCTTACGGTCGTGGCTCAGATGCAAGTCCTCAGAGCCGCGACCGTGAGGGAGCGGTTGATCAGCATGAACGGGACGATGTAGTACTTGTTTACTGAGTTTTGTTTGAAAGGGCCGTTTTGTCTTCTCCCCAGCTCCCCTCTCCCACGCTGTGGGAGAGGGGAGCTGGGGGAAACCAAAGTGGATCTCCCCCCGCTTTTTTAGCTCCGTGAGGGGCGATCTGCTGGAACAGATCGCCCCTCCCCCATCCTCCAAGAGGCTATGCCTTACCCACCTCTCTGGAAAGTCTCGCCGGGGGGGAGGATCATAGCCCGGCGATGAATCGCCGGGCTATGATTGCGTGCGGGCCCTGGGCTAAAATCTGATACATCTTGCCGGCCCTGGCATGAGTTTTGATTCTTATCGCTAGCATGGAGAATACCTGAGATATTTGATAAGTAGAAGGCGAGTTTTTAGAAAAAAAACTTGACATTTACGTAAGCGTTAACTAGGCTTGAATAGGATAGATGGATGGAAATTGTGAAAAGCGAAAGGTGAAGCGATTTGTTGA
>Ga0073934_10006682_pt1 | contig 16580 bp, 10 predicted proteins | sample LarsenN4metaG_FD_76834 | JGI IMG/M metagenome (GOLD analysis project Ga0073934, IMG submission 76834) | Hot spring sediment bacterial and archeal communities from British Columbia, Canada, to study Microbial Dark Matter (Phase II) - Larsen... ...
CGCGTAATTCCGGCGGGCCAATTACTTCCACATCGCGGCCATACGACATCACCCAGCGCTTCAGCTCGCTGGTCACGGGCACGTGCATCTTCAAAAGCAAAGCGCCATCGGCCTGCGAAATTTTCTCCTCGGTTTGATGCCACACTTTCTCGCGCATCCAGCGCGCTTGCGTGGGCGAGAATTTCAACGTCACGTCCTGCGGGGCGCGGCCTTTTTCAATGCCGAATTGATTTTTTAAATACGCGGCTTTGTCAAAACCCGCGGGAATGGAGAACACTTGCTCCAACACGCGCAAACGCTGAATGCGCGTGAGCGCGAAATCGCGCAAATCTTGACGCCAGTGGCAATAACCGCTCACGTACCAGTCGCCCTGATAATTGTGGATGTGATACGGATCGACCTCGCGCCGGGTCAGCTCGTTGCGATATTGCGAGAAATATTCCATCTCCACGATCTGCGAGTTGGCAATGGCTTTGGTGAGCTGATCGAAAATTTCTTCTTTCGCCTCGCTGCGCACCGGGCCGGGGTCGAACGAGATCGTGCCCGCGATTTCGTGGAAATCCAGCGTGATCTGATCGTCCGGCAAATACGCCACGATTTTGCCGAAAGCGGAAGCGAGGCGCTGATGCAGCGGTGTATTGGCATATTGCGCCAGCACGCGCTCGGCGAGAAAGATGGCGAGCAGCTCGCTCTGCGTCATGAGAATGGCCGGCAGTCGAAAGGTGGGATCGCTGTAAGCATAGCCGCCCATCTCGTAATTGAAATGAATCGGCGCGCCGAAATCGTTCTTCAGCCTGGTCACGTCGCGCTCGATGGTGCGCGGCGCGCAGCCAAAAGGTCTCGCGAGTTCCTGCGCGGTCGGGAACTTGCCCTCGCGCAACACGGCGTCGATGTACACCAATCGCCGGAACTGCTGATAAGAAAAATTTGCCATTACACCTCCCAGGGTTGAGGTAATATACGAAAACTCCGACGACAAGTGGCGTCGTTAAATGTTCGTAGTGATCGCTCGTAGTGATGCCTTCCGGCATAAATTTTTGAGAATTTAGAAATATTCTCTACAACGCGGCACTGTCCTTTCATCCGTACATTTTACGCCTGAAGGCGTTACTACGAAAATTTTATAAACTCTCAAACCGCACCTGCCCCAAACCAAACGTCGAGTTTTTACCGACGTGCAACAGCTCCGCGATTTTCAAATACGGCTTGAGGCCGGCAAAATCGCCCTGCAAAATCAGATGGCCGAGGAAGCCGCCCATTGACATGCGCTGATCCTGGCGTTTGGAGAAGCGGGAATAATCCTGCCACGTCACGGCGCGCGAGAGCACGGAAATTTTTTCGGCCTCGGCAAGCGGCGTGACAAAATCGACCGCCGCTTCCGGTAGGCGCGACAATAAAGCCAAAATCGACAAGCGCTCCAGCGCCGACTTGATCACGATCTTCAAATCAAGATCATCCGGTTTGTACCCGCGTCCGGGCAAGCGCAGCGGCGTGACGAAAGTGAGCTTCATTAAAGGGCCCGTCTGCCAGTCTTCACACCAGCGGCAAATTTCGCCGAGCGTGAGCGGCGCGTCGTTTTGCTGCACCATTTGGTCGGTGGACGAATAAACTTGTTGCTCCTCGCCGCTCAAAGGATTGACGGCGACGATGCGTTCGAGCTCGAAACGGCCGCGCTTGTAGCTCAAGCCGGTTTCACTCCAGATGCGCATGGCGACGATCGGATAAATGCGCAGCTCAATCGTCGGGCCGAAGAGTAGCAACCGAAACCTCAGGCGCTCGCCGCGGCGAAGTTGTGGCGGATGCGAAGCCGGCAATTCGATCACAAACAATTTCGGCGGCGATTCGGCGTAGCGTTTGGGAATTTCGAGGCCGGGCAAATTTTTAAAATCGAAGAGTTGGTTGTAAGGACATTGGCCGGGATGTTGGCAGGGCGGGCAGGCGCGCGCATTCGGGACAAAACAGCCCACTTGCTTGAGCGCGTGGCCGAAGCCGCCGTGCAGCGTCGAGCCGAGAAATTCGGGCAGCGGCATCGGTTCCTGCGCGCGCAGCGTCAACTCGTAACACAGCAGGTTGAAATCGCGGTAAAGCGCGAGCGGCGACGAGGTTGCGAAGGGCATGCAAAACCTCCAAACTTTGTTTGAAAAAATTCGGGAATGCGCGGGGCAATTTTGTGATCACGAAAAAACATGGGGAACGCCCCCGCATGATGAAAACTTTTTCTCAATTTACAAATTTAAGCGAAAAAGGCAAGGAAAAAAAACGGCAATCGTGAGAAAAAGCTAACGGATGATTTTTCCCGCCCACAAATCGCGCAGAAAAACTCGCCACGGCAGAATTTTTATTTTCTCAACCACGCGTGCCGCTTTTTCGTTGCAAACCACCACCGCCTGCCGCGGCGAAAATTCTTCGGCAAACGCTTTGAGCGCGCGCAAATCCGCGCCGTCCACGCGGCTTGTGCCTTTGATTTCAATGGCGACTTCGCCGCCGCCGAGCACAAAATCGACTTCGAAGCCGGATTTGGTGCGCCAGAAGTCGATTGCAAAATCCATCTCCTTTAACGAATTGTAGGCGGCGATCTCCATCAAAATGAAATGCTCCAACGCCTTGCCGAAAGCTTCCCCTTTCTCTTGGCTGAGGCGGCGTTTGGCAATCGCGCCGGCGACGCCGACGTCGAATAAATAAAACTTCGGCGCTTTGCCGATGACCTGCCGCGCCTGTCGCGGTTTGAACGGCAAAACAAATCGGCCGAGCAACGTGTCGACGAGGATTTGATAATACTCTTTCACGGTTTTGGAATCGACGCCGCAATCGCGCGCGATATTGGAATAGTTGATCAGCTCGCCGTGCGAGTAGCCCATCGCCTCAAAAAAGCGCGAGAACGCCGGCAGGTTTCTCGTCAACCCTTCATTAAAAACTTCTTCTTTCAAATAATCCTGCACATACGCTTGCAAAGTTTTTTTGTAATCGTCCTGCAAATAGTGCGCGGGAATCATGCCGTGATTCAGCGCCCGGAGCAAATTCACCTCATTTAATTCTGGCGTCACGAGTGGAAACATTTCATAACGCCAGGCGCGGCCGCCCAGCAAGTTGCTCTGGCCGCGTTTCAATTTTCGCGCGCTGGAGCCGCACAAAATAAACCGCAGGCCGCGGTTCTCGATGAGCCAATGAACCTCATCTAATATCTGTGGAACTTTCTGCACCTCGTCCAAAATAATCGGTTGCTGCAGCGCATTCGCGCTTTTTGCCAGCAGTTGCTCTCGCAATAAAGCCGGACGTTTGGAAAATTCCACGAACAAATCCGTCCGCAGAAAATCATAAACGAGGCTTTGCGGGAACGTTGTTTTCAAGAAAGTCGATTTTCCGGTTTTCCGCGGCCCCCACAAAAACGCCGATTGGCGCGGCGGCAGGTCGATTTTGAGCATTCTTGGCAGATTGTCCATTTTGGAGCTGACTCCGAATTAGTTTAACTATTTCGGAATATACTCCAAATTGGTCAAAATGTCAAATGAAATAAAAAGCCCCGGTCGAGCCGGGGCGAAATGGTAATTTCTTTAAATCCAGCCGGCGGATTGGGTTACGGTTCTTGCGCCAGACAAACGTCCTCCACTTTGATCTCAAAGCCCAGCAAAACTTCGGAACGCACGGTTTCGCCGACGCCGTACTTGCCGAGCAGTTCATAAGCGTCGTGTCGTAAGACAAAGAGCTTGATAGTGCGGGCTTCGGGATCGACAAACCAATACTCGCGTACGCCGGCTCTGGCGTACGCTGAAAATTTGAAACTTTTGGTCCTTCCAAGAAGTTTCAATCCGCTTGTCATCGCGTCAATAAATCAAACTTCTTGATGAAGTAAAAGCAAAAATGTCTTTCCCCTCTCCTTATTCATTTGGAATATGACGACGGCTGTTTGTCATTCAAAGCACAACCACAAGTAAAAATACACTATCTTTCGCAAAAAAGTCAAGACCGTTGTGAAGGCAAAATGAGTACGCACTAAATCATTATTGAATTATGTTGTCTTATTTTTTCAAAGCAAAATCCTGGCAGAAAAAGAAATGTTTTTTTAATCACCAAGACACGAAGACACCAAGAAAAACCCGGTTAACTTCGTGTCTTTGTGCCTTAGTGGTTAATTCACCTATTGCGGAAATTTCGATTTGTCAATCCCCGGCAAAATGCGTAGCGCGTTTTTATAATACACCTTTTTCAACACCTCGTCCGGCAAATCGAGGCCGTACAATTTCCAGAACGCGTGGCGCTTGCGATAGTAATCAAAATACTCGTCGTCGGTTTCCAAAACACGGAAATAGCAATGATATTCTTCCGGGGCCCAGATGTCTTTGCCGAACAAAACGCGGTCTTGATATTTCGTGAACCACGCGCGCGCAAAACGCGGTTGCCGGCCGGGGTCGTAAATGATCGCGCCGATCTCGGTGTGCATGTTGGGCATTTCATCGAGCAGCTTTCCCAGCCGCGCCAGATCATTCGCCAGCCACGCCATGTGCGCGCTGATGAAATTGGTTTTGGGATGTTTGCGAAACACGTTGAATTGCTCGTTCATCACCTGTTCCCACGACGGCTCTTTGCCGTGGCGATAGCGGTCGGGAAATTGTTTCAGCTCCAGCCAGCGCTCGTTATTTTTATCCTGCGGCAGCCAGAACGAGGCGGGATCGCCGGTGTGAATCAGCACGGGAATTTTGAGCTCGCCGCATTTCGCCCAGATCGGATCGAGACGCGGATCATCGACGGAAACGCGTTTGCCGCCGGCGTCTTTCACCTCCAGGCCGAGGCTTTTATAAATTTTCAACCCGCGCGCGCCGTTCTTCACATCCTGCTCAAGCTCTTTCACGGCCTTTTCCGTCCAACCGGAATCGCCGATGCCGTTGAAATCGACATTGGTAAAAACAATAAATCGTCCCGGCGTGGTGGCGTTCGCATTCTCAACGGCTTTTTTGAGATATTCGCTATCATTGAGGCCAAATGTCGTCGTGCCGTCAGGATTTTGTGTGCGCTTAAATCCGCGGCCGCTGAGATTCACCATCACCGCCATGTTGAGCCTGTCCATGTCGGCAACGAGCTTTTGCAGATTTTCCGGCGACATGTTGTTTTGATGATTGTGGACGTCGATGAACGGATATTTTGCGCGCGTCACCGGATGCGCCGGTACGACCAGCGTCGAACGCGGGTCGTATTCTTCAAAGGACATCGTTGGGCCGGTTTGACTGCTCTGGTCGCGGGGAGTGATTTGGCTGTGAATAGGCAATGGCAAGAAAAACAAACCCACCGTTAAAAACCGAATTGAAGCGATCAAATGTTTTAACATTTTGCTCCTCGCTGTTTTAATTTTAAGAGTTTTTTTCGTTGGGTTCATCTATCCGTTGGCGCAATGGTTTTAAAACCGTTTGGGTGCGGCGCGCGTTGTGGTCGTGAACTGTTTTAGCGCGCCCGTCTCGCGTTTCGATAATTTCTATTTCATATCCCAACATCGTATCCTCATCAAACAAAAACCGCCCGCTAAATTTTTTGCGCGCCAGCATCAGAGGAATCCAATGCCGGTCGTCCGCCCACATTTGCTCAAAGGGGATTTTGTCGATGGGCGCCCACAGCGGTTTCGCCTCGTCGGTCTCCTGCGGCTCGCCGTCGCAGTCGCCGGCACGAAACACTTCGACGTGAATCGAAAGGCCGTCGACGAATTGAAACGATAGCTCGCCGGAATATTCGATGCCCAGCGGCGTGACGCGAAGCTCCTCCTGCACTTCCCGAATCGCGGCTTGCATGGCGGACTCGCCGTTATCCAGCCGGCCGCCGGGGCCATTGATTTTGCCCGCGCCCAGCCCGCGCTTTTTGTGAATCAACAAAACCTGCCCGTCGCGGACCACGAAAAGCAGCGTCGCGAGTTGTTGGGCTTTCCAGGTCGCCCAATCGACGTCGTCCAAACGAGTATACGCCGTGCTGAACACTAAAAAAATCCTTTCAGATGACTTAAACCGGCCAAGTCGCTACCAAATAGGCAGAATAATTTTTCGGCAAAATGATTGTGTAATGATTCTGCTGAAAAATCATTCGAGTGTGTAGTAAATTGCAGGAAAGTGCATCCGGGAGTGCGAAGCTTTAGCTTCGCAATGCTGAAGCATTGCACGCCGACCTGTGAATTGCTACACACTCAAATCATTCTGCCTTTTAAAGTTTTTTCTCTTTCTGCAAAAAGCGAATTTGTAAAAAATAATGCCATTTTTAAATCAAAAGTCAACCGGATTCTTTGAAAAAATGCTTGCTTTTGGCGGCAAAGGCGTTAATTTTATTTTCATCTCGTCAAATTTTGAATTTTTGTAAAAGTTTAGCGATCTGAACCGGAGTGCAATGCTTTAGCATTGCAAAACTAAAGTTTTGCACTCCGAGTTCACATGGCTAAATTCATTCGAATTTTTTAGGAAAGGATTGGCAACATGCGATGGCAAAATAACATGATCGTTCTTCTGGTTGGCGGCTTGTTTTGTTTTCTGCTCGGCGCGGTTTATCAGGCGCAGGAGAAAAATCCCATGACGCGCGAAATGGTGATGGCCGCGGAACAGTTGCTGGGCCTTTCGTTCAGCGAGGCCAAACGCGACTCGATGCTGGGCGATTTGAAAGAAAATCTGGACAACTATCAAAAACTGCGCACCATCACGCTCGACAACAGCGTGCCGCCGGCGCTGGCGTTCAATCCGATTCCGGCCGGAAAGAAATTCGAAACGAAACGACGGCCACCGGTGTGGAGCAAGCCGGCAAAACTCGCCGTGCCGGCGAATCTCGAAGAATTAGCTTTTGCTCCGGTCGGCGAATTGGCGGAATTGATTCGCGCGCGCCGCGTGACGTCGACGCAGCTCGCGAAAATGTATCTCGGCCGGTTGAAGAAATACGGTCCGAAGCTGGAATGTGTCGTCTCGCTCACGGAAGACCTCGCGCTCAAACAGGCGCAGCGCGCGGATGAAGAAATCGCCGCCGGAAAATATCGCGGCCCATTGCACGGCATTCCGTACGGCGCGAAAGATTTGCTCGCGACGAAAGGTTACAAGACGACATGGGGTTCGGTGCCGTACAAAGATCAAATGATCGACGCCGATGCGACCGTCATACAACGACTCGAAACGGCTGGCGCGGTATTGGTCGCGAAATTGACAATGGGAGAATTGGCGTGGGGCGATGTCTGGTTCGGCGGCAGGACGCGCAATCCGTGGAATTTGGAACAAGGCTCGAGCGGCTCTTCCGCCGGTTCCGCTTCCGCAACTTCTGCCGGTTTAGTGGGATTTGCGATTGGCACTGAAACGTGGGGCTCGATTGTTTCGCCGTCAACGCGCTGTGGCGTGACCGGATTGCGGCCAACATTCGGTCGCGTGAGCCGGGCAGGCGCGATGGCGCTCAGTTGGTCGATGGATAAAATCGGTCCGATTTGCCGTACGGTGGAAGATTGCGCGCTGGTGTTCGACGCCATCATCGGCCCCGACGGCATCGATCAAACCGTGGTCGATCTGCCGTTCAATTACAATGCGAAAACGAATGTACGCCAACTGCGCGTGGGTTTTTATCAAAGCGCCTTTGAAAAAGACACCACCAACAAAGCCAGCAACGAGGCCGTGCTCGCGAAGCTGCGCGAGGCCGGCGCCAATCTAATTCCCATCGAGCTGCCGGATTATCCGGTGGATGACATGTCGTTTCTTTTGGGCGTCGAAGCGGCGGCGGCGTTTGACGATCTCACGCGCTCGGGCAAAGACGATCTTCTCGTGCGGCAGATTCGCAACGCCTGGCCGAATGTGTTTCGCTCGTCGCGCTTCATTCCGGCGGTGGAATACATTCAGGCGAATCGCGCGCGCTATCTCGTCATTCAAGCAATGGAAAAAGTGATGGCGAATATCGATGTCTACGTGGCGCCGTCGTTCGGCGGCAGCAATCTGTTGCTCACCAACTTGACCGGGCATCCATGCGTCGTCGTGCCGAATGGTTTCGACAAAAGAGGCAGCCCGACCAGCATCAGTTTCGTCGGGCGATTGTACGGCGAAGCGGCGATGCTGGCGGCGGCAAAGATTTATCAGGACGCGACGGATTTTCATAAAAGGCATCCGCCGTTGTTTCCGTAAAAAAATTTTTGGAGGCTAAACATGCGTTCGATTTTTTTAGGATGTCTGCTGACCGTCTTTTTGACGGCTTGTGCTTCGACGAACGGGACCAACGCGCCGCGCCGTTCATCGAATGTGATCACGACGGAAGAGCTGGCGTCGTCGCGCGCGAAAGAGGCGCTGGAGGCGATCGAATTGCTGCGTCCACAATGGCTGCGAACCCGCGGCGTCGCGTTGGTGCCGGCGGTGTATCTCAACAACCAACATCTCCCCGCACTTGAAAATCTCCGCAATTTTCCGGCGGCCAACATCGAGGAAATCCGCTATCTGAGCTCGCAGGATGCGACGACGCTGTATGGCACCGGCAACGCCGCCGGCGCGATTGTGGTGAAAACGAAATAGTATGGAAAAAGTCGACGTCTGCATCATCGGCGCCGGGCCTTCCGGAATTGCCACCGCCGCGGCGCTGATCAAGCTGCGCCCAAACTGGCGCGATCATCTGGTGGTTTTGGAGAAAGCCGCGCATCCGCGCCACAAACTGTGCGGCGGCGGGCTGACGGCGTGGGTGAAAACGTTGTTGCGCAAGCTTGAGCTCGAGGCCGAGGTGCCGTTACTGCCGGTTGACAAAGTTCAGCTTTTTTTGCGCGACCGGCCGCTGGAGTTCAATACGCCGGGCCTGTTTTGCACGATTCGCCGCAACGAATTTGACGCGGCGCTGGCGAAGAGCCTGCGCCAAAAAGGCGGCCGCTTGCTGGAAAAAACGCCGGTGCAGCAGTTGATCGAAACGCCCGAGGGCATTCGCGTCGAAACCGAGGACAAAACTTTTCTCGCGAAGATCGTCGTCGGCGCCGATGGCGCGAAAAGCCTGGTGCGCCGGACGTTTTTCCACGAGACCTCGTCGCGGGTGTCGCGCTTGATCGAAATTTTGGCGCCGGCCACGAACGGCTTGGCGGATGAATTTCAGCAGCGCCGCGCCGCCATTGATTTTCGTCCGGTTCAACGCGGGCTGCAAGGCTACGTGTGGGATTTTCCCTGCTGGTGCAACGGCGCGCCGCATTTGAACATCGGCGTTTTCGACAGTCGCATCGTCTCCGGCGAGCCCCACGCCAATTTGCCGGAAATGTTGCAGCGCCATCTCGACGAACGCGGTTGGAATATTTCGGTCGATTTGATGGGACATCCGGAGCGGTGGTTTCATCCGCGCGATGTGTACAGCCGGCCGCGAGTGTTGCTGGTTGGCGACGCCGCCGGCGTGGAGCCGTGGCTGGGCGAGGGCATTTCGATGTCTCTGGCTTACGGCCCGGTGGCGGCGGCAGCGATGGTGGCGGCGCTGGAGAACGGCGATTTTTCGTTCGCGGATTACCGGCAGCGCCTGCTGCGCGATCGTCTCGGCAAAATTTTGCGGCGCAACCGGCTGGCGGCGCGGCTGTTTTATTCACGAAAAATATTTTCCGTGCTGCCGTCTCTCAGCGGCATTTTGCACGCCTACTTGAATCATCGCGTCAAGCTCGGCCTTAAAACCAACCGCGCGGAGCTGGCGGGCCTTTCGAATTAAAGCAAAAAATCCGGCTCACGGAAATAGAACTCTCGCGGAAATGGATTCATGAAAATTTTTTCCGTGAGAGTTCGCTTCCGTGAGCGGTCTTTTTGGCTGCGGCTTGTCCGCTTTCTTGCCTTTTCCGTAAACGCTCAGTCCGCAAACAAAAAACGCGATTTTCCTCTAAGAGAAAAATCGCGTTTGGGATAAAACTTCGCGTGATCTCGAAACGGAAACCGCATCACGCCGCTCCGTTTCAAGCCAGGCTGGCCGCCGCGCTAAGTCGTGGCCGCGGCCGGCAGGCTGTTGAAAAATTTCGACAACCGTGACTTTTTGTTGGCCGCGTTATTTTGATGGATCACACCGCGGGTGACCAGCCTGTCGAGCAAGGAAACCGTTGTTTTCAAATCTGTCTCGACGGCTTGCCGGTCTGTTGCCGCCAACACTTTTTTGATCAGCGTCCGCATCTCGGAACGATATTCCTTATTCCGCAGCGCCCGCCGCTTGGCCTGCCGATTGCGCTTGATTGCTGATTGATGAGTCGCCATAATTTCTCAGGTTATTTTATTGACATTTTAACGGTTATCAATATAAGAAAATGAGCGGCCAATGTCAATAAAAAATTCATTTCTCATCAGGTCTATTGACCGGTCACTTTCGCAGCGATCCATCGCATCGCAATTTTGCTGCAGTGATCGGCCAATAACCTACTCTTGCTCGCCTTTCAAGAGCTTTAAAAGCGAGTAGGAGTAAGAGTAGGAGTAGGAGCATCCAGCATCCAACATCCAGCATCGAGCCTCACTTCACCAGCATCACCCGCTGCACCGTTTGCGCCCACGCCCGGCTGCGCCTCTTACGAGCCGTCTGGCCGTCGGGGTTTTCCTCGGTTCGATAACGCAGCCGAACGAGATAAACCCCCGCGCTTAATTCGTTGCCATCGCCCCGGCGGCCATCCCAAATTACCTCGTGGCGCCCGGCAGGGCGCGAGCCGGCGGCCAATTCCCGAACTGCTCGTCCGGCTACGTCAAACACCGTGAGCTGAAATTCGGCTGGCTGCGGCAGATCGAAACGGATGCGCGTCGCGGCGCTAAACGGCGAAAGCCCAAACGGATTCGGATAATTCTGCAAAGCGAACGTCGACGGCAGCGCGCTTCCCGAGGCCGGCGGTTTGACCGCAACGTCGCTCACGATGGTGATGAGCTGAATCCGCAGCCGATCGACGTACAGATTGCGGTCTTCCGGCGGTTCCGAAAAATCGTTGATAAACGCGATCGCCACTTCGTGCGTTCCGGCGCTAACCGGGAAGAAAGCAGAAAACTCCGCGTATTGCGCGCTGTTGACCGTGATCGTATCCTGCGGAACGTGATCGAGACGCAGCTCAGCCATCGACCATTCGCCGGCGGCTACGGTGCCGTAGGCGCGCAAAGTGAATTGATAAGAGCCGGCAGCCGGAAAATTCACATTGTCCGCGATGTAGCCGTCCTGAAAAAGCGCCCACCCCTCGCCGCGTTCTTCGCCGCTGGTTTTAATCGCCATGGCCTCCGCTTCAAGCGTTGTATCGAATTGGGCGCTACGAGACAACGTGACGAAAATGTTGTCTGCCGAGGCCGCTTGATTGCCGGCGGCATCGAAACTGCGAACGCGGAAATGATAAGCGGTCTCCAGCGCGAGCTGGCTTAGCGTTACGGTGTGATTGGTTGCGAAGACCGCGCTTCGCGGCGTCAAATTTCCGTAATCAGCCGTGAGGCCGTACTCAACCTGGGAGGTGGCCGGCTCATTGGTTTGCCAGGCAATTGTGGCGCTGCTCGCGTTCACCGCCGTAACTTGCACGTGACTGATCTCCGGCGCGGCGGTGTCATGGCCAACCCAGCGAATGCGATAGACGTTGCCATGAGTCTTGCCAAATTCGTCAAAACCATTCTCGCCGTAGAGATCGGTGAAATAAAGCCCGTCGGAACCGAACGCCACGCCGATGACCGTGGATTTGCCGTTGCCGGCGTAATCGAGAAAGATCGAATGGTTCACGACGTTGCCGTTCTCGTCAAGCTCGAAGCGCTGGATTTTTTTGCCTTGTTCCGTGGAACCATGCCAGTAAGCGGGACCAGCCAGGCCGACGAAAAGCTGGCCGTGATAATCCGGCGGAAAAGAGGCCTCTTCGAGAAAGTCCATCGCCACCGGCGAGACCGAGGGATTCCAGAGAAAAAGCGCGCCTTTGGTCAAATCCGGTTCTTCCAGATTCCAGCCGTAATCTTCGCCCGGCTCCACCTTGACGAGACGATCATCCTTCTCCTGGCCGTTGTCGCTGATGTAGAGTTTGCCGTCAGCCGAACGCCAGGCCGCGCCAAAATGATTGCGAAAGCCTTTGGCGTAAATATAAGTGCCGGGAAAGGGATTATCCTCCGGCATGCTGCCGTCGAGATTCAGGCGCAGCGTTTTCCCGCGCAGATCGTTGAGATCCGGCGCCGCTTCCGGCGACAAGCCGTCGCCGATGTTCACGTAGAGCTTGCCGTCCGGGCCGATGGTGAGCGCCTGGATTTGATGCGAAACGCCGGCAAGAACACCCGAGAAAATCGTGCTCAGGCTGTCAGCCGAGCGTCCGCCGTCGTTGCTGTGAAACCGCACGACCCTGTTGCGCAGAGCGCCATAACCGCCGTTGTCATAAACCATCGCCGCAAACACGTCGCCGCTGATCGGATCAACGGCAATGCCGGTGACGCCCATCTCGCCGCTGCCGGGAAATTCGCCGGTGGCCTCAAAAGTCAACAGGCCGGTGGCGAAGATTTTCTTTTCGAAATTGCGCTGCACCATCACGATATCGCCATAAAGCAGGCTGACATAAAAATACGGATCGGTCGGATTCGGGCCCGGATTCAGCGCAAACGCGAGATTCACCGGCAAATGCAAATCGCTCACGACATTCTCAATCACGAAACCCGACGGCAATTGCCAGGGATTGCCCGTCATGAAAACCGTCATGTTGAAAGTTTGATCGAGCGTGGCGGCCGGTGACTGGCTGTCGCTGACACGAATCGCAAAACTGTAATTTTCCGCTATCCTGGGAACGCCAAAGAGCATGCCGCTTGCCGGATCAAGCTCGACGCCGGGCGGCAGCTCGCCCTCCGCGACACTAAATTGATACGGCGGCAATCCGCCCCAAACCACGAGGCTGAGATTGTAAGCGATATCAATTTCGCCGTTGAACAACGTCTTCGTGCGAAATTCAAGATCGGCATAAGGCGGAACCGGCGTTTCCGTCGCGCCTTGATCGATCCACGTGCCAATCAGCTTGATTTCGTCCGCCGTCAAAGTTCCCATTTTGCTGCCGACCGGCGGATTCGGATTGCTGATTTTTTCGTAGAGCCAGCTTGTCGCACGATCGCCGGGTTGGACGCGCTGCCAGTCCGGATATTCCGTGCTCGGCACATTGACCAGGTTGGCATAAGATTCTCCGGCGAGCAAAACCAACTCAGCCGGCGCGCCGCCGCCTTGATGGCAGCGCACGCAATTATTGTTGAAGAGGTCTTGCACGTTCGCAAAGGCGACATTGCCTTGCAGCGGCGCGGTGGTTTTGCCCGGCTTCTTTTCGGCCCTGCCAGTCGCCTTAAAAAAAGATGCGGAGGCAACGGATTGACTGAACAGATCCGGCGGCAGTATGAACAAAAATAATAAACTGTTTAAGAAAAGTGACAAACCACCCAACATGGTTTTCATAAGTTCCCTTTCAGATTAACATGATTCTTTTGGCAATGGTTGTGCCAGCTTGTAGTCATGAGTAGAGAGGGAGAATCAGGCGGGTAACTCGCGGATTTTACTGCTTTCGTTTTTTATGAAAACCAGCCGGCATGAAAAGCTGTACATTGAGGTGCAAAGAGCCATTCAAATTTGTACTTTGAACGGCAAAAGTGCCGGGGCATGCGACGGCCATGCCCCGGCAGCCAATCAGTCCAATTGACCGGTCACTTTCGCAGCGATCTATCGCTTCGCAATTTCGCTTGAGTGACCGGTCAATAACCTACTCTTACTTGCCTTTCAAAAGTTTTAAAAGCGAGTAGGAGTACGAGCATCAAGCATCAAGCATCAAGCCTTATTTCACCATCGTCACCCGCTGCACCATATGTGACCAGGCCCCGGTTGCGCTCGTTGGGGATTTTTCGGTGCGATAGCGCAAGCGTACGAGATAAATGCCCGAGCTTAATTCTTTCCCTTCGCGATTGCGGCCGTCCCAAATCATCTCGTGATTGCCGGCGGAGCGCGAGCCGTTGAATAATTCATGAACCAAGCGTCCGCCGAGGTCGAAGACCGTGAGCTGAATCTCCGAATCCTGCGGCAACGCAAACCGAATGCGCGTGGCGGCGTTGAACGGATTCGGATAATTTTGCAGCGCAAATGCCGATGGAATCGGCGCGGCATCCGGCGCATTTGGCTTGGTCGCCCCGCCCCACAAGGCGGGGCTCGATCCGGTTTGGACGATGGCAAAATCGTCAACCGTCAAAACGCCGTAGGTGTCGGTGTTGTAGCCGGCGAGTTCATAATAAAATCCCGAATCCAACGTGTAACCCGGCAGGCCGAATGGTTCGCCATACGTGTTCGTCCACGTTACGCTGTCACGCGAGGCTTCAAAATAAATATTGGTCTTGTCAAAACGCAAACGCAAATAAACCGCGCCATTGATCACGAGACTGCCGGCTGCGCCCGTCGGGGTGACGTCCAAGCCGCCTTCGACGCCGCTTTTTTTCCATTGCACAAATAAACGATACGGCCCGCTGCCTACGGCCGTATGGCTGCCGGAGCGATAGGTATAAAAGCGATACCAATTCGGTTCATCGTAGATGCCGAATTTTGACGCGAGATTGAAAGTCGGGCTTATGCCGAGATCGCCGTCGCTGTTCGGCTGCACGACTTTCACGCTCACGACAGTGTTTTTCGCGGCGTAGGCATTGCGGCTGATCACCCAGCCGGTTTCCGCGCCTTGCGAGCGCAACTCGAGCCGGTTGCTGGCGACGTGGGATTGATTGCCCGCATTCGTGCCTTTGTTCCATTTATTCGTGTCAAGCGCATTGCCGGTAAAATCATCGGCAAAAAGCGTGGTCGTCACGCCGGTTGTGAAAGTAAAATCACTGCTCGTCGCCAGATTGCCGGCTGCATCTTTGGATTTAACGCGATAATGATACGTTGTATTCGGCTGTAAACCGGACAGCATGACCACATGGGAGCTGACGCGCGCCGGATCGAGTGTTGTGGCTTGGCCATAGTTGGTGTCCAAGCCGTATTCGACTTGTGAATCACTTCTCTCATTCGTAGTCCACGTTACGACTGCAGAGGAAGACATCACATTAACGGCGGCGACATTGGAGATCACCGGCGCGTCCTGATCACCGGTTCTGCCATCGATGGTAATCGTCTGGCCGGCGACGACATTGCGTCGCGTGATGGTGATGCCGTCGAGAAACGTGGTGACGACATCGACAGCAGTCAACTGGCCGAGGCCGAAATGCAAAACCGGATCGTCCTGGCCGAGATAACCGCTGTTGCTGCGCGATTCCCGCATGCCGGCCAACGCGCCGACCTGGCCGGTCAGGCCGGCCTGATTCGCCGGATAGATTCGCGTTTTCGCGCCAAACGCGCCAGCCTGGCCTTGCGGCGAGATGAGCCGAACCTTCAGCCAGTTGCCGGCGTTGAAATCATTTCGAATCAGCCAATTCCGCGATCTCTTGCAACTCACCGCAAAATCGATGTCGCCGTCGTTGTCGATATCCGCCAAGCCGATGCCGCGCGGATCGCCGATTCCCGCCACCGGTATGCTCGGGCCGGCGGTGAAAACTCCGCTGCCGTTGTTCAGGTAACAGGCGTCGTCGCCGGCAAACACCAGATCCACGTCGCCGTCGTTATCCAAATCGGCGAAACCGCCCATGTAGCCATCCGTTTCCGTGAAACGCTGCACTAGGCTGAATCCCGCCCCGTTGTTGCGATACAAATAGCCTTCATTGTCGCTGGCGAGCAGCATGTCCAGGTCGCCGTCGTTATCGATGTCGGCCATGGTGATGCCATCGCCGGCGCGGTGCGTGATGCCGAGGGAGAGCGGCGAAATCTGAGTAAAATTGCCGTTGCCGTCATTGCGCAGGATGTTGACCTCGCCGCTGCGATTGGCCGCGATCACATCAACGTCGCTGTCGCCGTCAAAGTCGGTGTCGGTCGCGCCTTGGCCGGCTCGCGCCAAAAACAGCGCGCCGTCATTGATCGCCATAAAACGCAGGTTGCCATCATTGCGATAAACTTCATTGCGATCCTCCGGCGAATCATCGGAGCCGAGATAGTCGGTGACACAGAACAAATCCAGATCACCGTCGCCGTCCATGTCAAAGGCAATGGCCGCGCGCGTTTCCCACTCGCGGATCGGGATTCCGCTGCTGCCGCTGACATCAGTAAAAGTACCGCTGCCATTGTTGCGGTAGATGTTGTTGATTCCCAAAACGCCGGTGGCGCCCCGCGTGGTGCCATTGTACAAATCGTAATCGCCGTCGTTATCCAGGTCGGCGAAAGCAACGCCATGCGAGCCGCCGTCATAATCAGCAATTCCCCGTTGCGCGGCCTCTTCTGCGAAAACCCTGCCATTGACATTTCGGAAAAAGAGATCGTTGGTCGGATTTTCCGGCACGTTGTACATCGAAATGTAAAGGTCGGGCTGGCCGTCGTTGTCAACGTCGGCAAAATTCGCGGAATGGCCGCCGGTCGAATCGGCATGGGTCGGCCCGCCGGCGCCAGCGGCAAGCGTCATGTCCGTAAAGGTCAGCACCGGCGCGCTTGTTTGAAACGTTTGAACGCTTCCCACGGCCAGATTGCCGGCGGCATCTTTTGATTTGACACGATAATGATACGTCGTGTTCGCTTGCAAATTCGACAGCGTCACGCTGTGCGAATTTACTAGGTTGGCATCAAGCGGCGACGACGAGCCG